>JAEEGK010000744.1_pt1 | contig 80857 bp, 65 predicted proteins | sample 8958771 | NCBI WGS metagenome assembly JAEEGK01 (sample SAMN16246547, study PRJNA631951) | gut metagenome | biome: gut microbiome; feature: rumen; material: SC-attached | host: Bos | place: Iran: Karaj | collected 2018-10
GGGCAAATGAGAACTATCGTCGTTCAAGATTCCACAGATTACACACAAGTTTTTGACTATATAGACAATCAACCCGACAAAATGTTTTTACTTTCAATGAACGCATTCATGCGATTCAGCCACCATCGCAATCCACCCTATTTAGCAACACCGGCAGAATCATTCAAGCGCACGGTATCTTTCGGATATTGGACACCCTATTTACCCGAAGTAACCGATGCACTCAATGAATTCGGCATCACAAATCCTATAAAAGACGTCATTAAAGATAACGTCATTGTTCTAAATGAGCCTGGTCTTGTAGATTTTTTGCAACGACACTATTACGATAGCGTAGCTATTGATACACTCAAGTCTATTGGAGATATGACTTTCTTTAAATACAGACTTGTCAATTCAGGCGTTCCGCAAGCGGAGGGTAAATAATGAAAAAATTACTCTACCCACTGGTAGCAAGCGCACTCATCACAATAGTTCCTTTCCTACTCACATTTGAGAAAGGGCAAGATATAGTCCGCGGTTTATTTGGCTTCGAATATTTTGCAATACTGCTGTTTATTGTATTTTTCAAAAAAAAGCGATTGTTCCTAATACCATTAGTCGTTCTTCTTTTCATAATCGCTTGGTTCGATTTGCAGAACCTCCTTGCCATAAAAAATTGGAGCACCGGTTGCTACGGATTAATTCCATTCGCCACTTGCGGGATTGCCATCGCGATGGTTTGGCAAATCAAGCCTTTCAAATTCAATACAATCTGTTTCATTCTCTTCGTAGCGCTTATTCTGCATCTAGAAGCATACTATCAATACGCGGCACAACCGCTCGCACAATTTCCGACAATTGACTATTTAGAGAGATCTGCGCCCAGGCCAGTCCAACGCAGCGAAATCGCCAACGATTTTCAAAATAAATTCAAAGTTATAGATTCTGTAACCATTACCCGGGATTACATAGACACAACCCGCAACAACGTCATCATTCTTGTTGAAAGCTGGGGCGTTCCACTAGACATTCAGCGATTCGAAGAGCAACTAAAAACATTCAACACTCCAACTGTTGTCGGCATACACAATCGCATGTATAGTCGTACCCGCACTGCAGAACGCGAAGATTTAATTCAATCAATCACACGCGACTCTATCACCAGAAAACACGACACATTATTCTTATCTAAAGAATTCAGCAACAACAGCTATAAAACAACATTTCTTTTCGGTGGTGACAGCCTAGAACATCAGAGATACAAGTATATCAAGAACATTGGATTTAACGAAGCAATCTATGGCAAAAGCACAGACAGCAACACCTTAAACGATATTCAAATAATTAGCAAAATAGACAGCATCCTCGCCGACACAACACAAAAGCATTTTATCGCATGGACAACCTTGGATACAAAATTTCCATTGTCAGGATTCACAAGCATTTACAATAGCAATCCAAATGTAGTTGACACTGCATACTCAGAGCTACTCAATAACACACTCGCACAAGTCGTCGTTTTAGCGCAAAAGCACCCCGAAACAAGATTTATCGTTCAAGGCGACCATAACCCGATCCTCTCGCCAATCAAATTTCAGGAACGATTCTACAAACGATGGGTACCGTTTGTCATACTGAACTAGTTTTTCATCACCCCAAATAACCGCAACCTACGTGAAGTTGCAGGATGCCTACGTTGCTGAACAGGCTGCAATGGGTAGCTGGACCAAGATCGGTTACGCCATGAAGCAGGGAGATTCTTTCGGTTATGCCGATGGTTCTGGTTTCAATGAAAGCAACGAAACTGTTTTGATCAAGGATTTGGGTGATAACGGTACAGCAGGATGGGTTGCTACGAGCAAGGTTAAGTTAAATGATTGCGCTGGTGGTTCAACTTGGACAATGTCGGTTTATAGTGCATCGTCTTCAAATGCAGAAGGAATGGTTGGTTATAAGACTAAAGTTAAAGGTGCAAATTGTTCTGACTTGACCCCGTCCTTCAAGAAACTCGCTTCTACAACTGCAGATGCAACAGAAGAAAACTAGTAGTTATAGAAAAAATGCAAATAGAGAGGTCTCCATTGAGGAGTCCTCTTTTTTATTTGCGAAAAATCATCAGCTAGGCCCTTAATCAAAAGTATCCAAAGAAAGTTGACTTGACTTTTGAATAGCGAATTAAATACATCTGCATTCATAGGCTTATTTATCTACTTGCATTTACCAAATCGTTTCCCATTATTGACATCGAAAAAAAATAAGTGTATTTTTTGAGTAAACAAGGGAAAAATATGGATATTGCCAAACAGATTGTAGATCAGCGTGTTCTTGGGCTAATCAAGGAAAACCCAGATTTTTTTACGGAATCTGAAGAAAAGAATATTTCTAAGGCGTTCCTGATGTTGGGGGTTTCTGCTTATTTGGATTTGGATATTCCCGACACATTGCAATACATAACGGATGGGAGGAACGACGGTGGTTTTGATGCTGCTTATATTGCCGATGGCACGGACATGCAGCTCAATGTTGTTCTATTCCAATCAAAATATACGCGGAATTTGGATAATGATTCAAATTTCCCGGCAAATGCAATTGAAAAGGCTGTCAATACTGTAAAATGCGTATTTGATCCATCTGCGCACATGGTTTTGAATGAACAAAGCCAAACTCGTGTAAACGAAATTCGTTCGCTTATTCTTGATGGTCATATCCCTTATGTCACTTTTGTTATGTTGAATAACGGATTGTCATGGGACCAAACGGGAGAAAGCTATATAAAGAATGCTTTTGGTGGTCAGGCTCAAGTAAGTTTTGTCCATTACAATCATAACGATATTGTCAAGTATGTCTCAAGTCCTAAGAAAATAAATGCTCAATTAAACCTATCTGGTTTTGCCATTCAGGAAAATTTTAATTATAAACGAGTGATTTTAGGAAAGGTCCCTGTAACGGAGGTCTTTGCTCTTTTTGATCAATATGGCGACTCCCTATTGGAAAAGAACATTCGGCGTTATCTTGGAAAAAATGCGGTAAACAGCGGCATTACCGAAACATTGCACGATAGTCAAAAAAAGCAGAATTTCTTTTTTTACAACAATGGATTGACGTTAGTTTGTGAAAAATTTGCATATAACGGTTTACAGCAATCTGATTGGATTGTTAAGTTAGAAGGTCTGCAAATAATCAATGGCGGACAAACTTGTAAGACGATTTATCATACTATCAAGGACAATCCGTCTCAAAATTTTTCTCAAACGTATATTCTTGTTCGAATTTACGAACTTAGCGACGATGAGCAAACCATACGAGACATAACTTTTGCAACAAATAGCCTGAATCCAGTAGATCTCAGAGATCTCAAAGCTAATGATGAAAAACAGACCCTGCTTGAAAAAGGGGCTGCGGAATTGGGCTATACCTATAGGCATAAGCGGGACTACAGTTCTGTAATGAACGCGATTCCTTCGACAGTCGCAGCGGAATCAATTCTTTCGGTATGGCGTGAAAAACCGCATATAGCAAGATATCGAAAAAATGATCTTTTTGGTTGTTTCTTTAACGAAATATTTGAAAATGTGAATGCAGCCCAGATGATTATTGCTGTAACCATTTTCAGGTTCTGTGATGCATTCAGAAAGCGTAGTACGGATAACCTAAATTATAATGCGGCAAGACCTTTTGAAACTCATTTTATGGCCAATATTGTGGGAAAACTCCTTTGCGAAGACATGCAGATTCCTTATGAAAAAATCGACCATAAGAACTTCAAAAAAATAATTGTTTTTTTCGAGGCGAAAAAACAGGATTTGATTTCGCATGGAGAAAAGCTTCTGTACGAAATGCTTCGAGAGTATTTCCACAAAGATAACATTCATGAATTAGATGGAAGGACTATTGTTACGGCATTCAGACGGTATGATTTATTAGAGCGGTATATAACAAATTGTGAATGGTGGGAGTCGCATAAGGCTCTTATATGATTGTTGTAAGAATCAGTTCAATATTATGAATGGCACCCAACGTTTGTAGAAACGTTCTTGAAATTTGATGGGTGATAGAATTGGGTTGTGGTCTCCTTGTACAATGAATCTTGTTTCGGGGTGCTTTCGTGCTAACGATGCGATTGTTTTCAAAGTTTGTGTTAATCGCTCGGAGTATGCAGAGTCTATTGCGTCTGGATTGATGTTGTAAATATCAGAAAATTCTAGCATTGGAAACTTTGAGTCTCTTGTAGTCCATGCGATAAAGCGTTTTTGTGTAGTGTCTGCAAGAATGCTGTCTATTTTATGTGCAATTACTTTGTCGCTTAGATCTTTACCATAAAACGCTTCGCTAAAACCTATGTTTTTGATGTATTTGAATCGACGATGTTCTAGGCTGTCTCCACCGAACAGAAATGTCGTTTTGACCCCTGCATCGGAGAATACTTTGGGTAAAAAAGTTGTGTCTCGGCGACGAGTTGAATCTCGTTTGATTTTGTATATAAGGTCTTCTCGTTCGGCGGTGTGGGTGCGGCTGTACATGCGGTGATGTATGCCGATTTTTTGTGGAATGCCCTCGAAAAATTTTATATCGCGGGTAAAACGGTTTGTATCAAGTGGAACACCCCAGCTTTCGACAAGAATAATGATATTGTTTCGTGTTGTGTCAATATAGTTTTTTGTGATTGAAGCTGAATCGGTAACAATGAATTTCTTTGCCAGTTCCTCGGGGATGGAATCCCTTTGTGGTGGTTTTGAAACTGTTCTTTCTAAATAGTCTATGGTGGGGAATTGAGCTAGTGGCTGCGCTGCATATTGGTTGTATGCTTCTAAGTGCAATATTAGGGCTACAAAAAGAATGAAGCAAATGTTGTTGAATTTGAAGGGGTTGATTTGCCAAACCATGGCGATGGCAAGTCCGCAAGAGACAAAGGGGAGAAACCCGTACCAGCCTGTGTTCCAGCCTTTTATTGCAAGTAGGTTCTGTAAGTCAATCCAAGCGATGGCAATTAACGCAATGACAAGAATGACTAATAACGCTGCGTAAGTTAAGAATCTATAGCTTCGGATGTTAAATAAATTACAGAACACTGTCATGCCCGACGTGATCGGGCATCTCCTTTTTTTTGAAGATTCTTTTTCATCGGTGCTTTTAGCTTGGAATGTATTCAAAAGTTTTTCTTTTACAAATACAATAAGCAGTAAAAGTCCGAAAATTTCGTAATCGAATAATCCTCGAACGATATCTTGTCCATTTTCGAAGGTGAGCAGGAAGGGAGCGATTGTGATGAGGGCGCACGCAATCAAAGGATAGAGAAGTCGTTTCATTGTTCATCCTCCTTTGACAAGGTTTCGTTTGGCAACACTAATCGGTATTTATAAAAGGTCATGTAACCAAAGCTGGCTAGAGTATCTACAGCGACACTATCGTAATAGTGGCGCTGTAAAAAATCGACAAGACGAGGTTCGTTGAGAACAATAACATTGTCATGAACAACGTCTTTGATTGGATTTGCAATGCCAAAATCAGTCAATGCTTCTATAACTTCGGGCAGATATGGGGTCCAATACCCGAAAGAAATAGTGCGACGATAGCTGCCAACGGGTGATGCAATGTAGGGCGGGTTGCGGTGGTGGCTGAAAAGCATAAAGGCTTTCATGTTGAGTAAAAATATTTTGTCAGGTTGGTTGTCGATATAATTAAAAACTTGTGCATAATCGGTGGTGTCTTCGACAGTGATTGTGCGTAATGTTCCTGTATTTGGATTGCGAATCATGTTGCCAGAGGTGGCGTAGGAGAATATGTTTGCGGTGGCAATAATTCCCAATACTATATAGACGAGCTTGTTTGGAATATTGCGTGTGAATTTGCCGAATAATGGAATGGCGAGAACTGAGGCGTAAAGCCAGAATCCACTTTCGACGCGATAGACTAGGCGGCTAATTGCAAGTAGATGTGCCATAAGAGCTAAGACGATAAAAAGGGATGCCCATAGGTATAAAAATTTTTTAGGATTAGTTAAATATACTATTATGCATAAAATAAACCATGTCCAAAATAGGGGGGAATGGAGGGCTTTTCCGAGAGCGTTTATCAGATTATGAGGTATGAACTCTGGTACATTTGTATTGCGATAAGGTGGAATGATATCGGTGTAGCGTTTGAGGCTGTCAACAGAGAATACTTCTGTGTCGTAATGAATCCATTCCGTGAGCATGTTATAGTCTTTTCCAGAAAGACCTAGTTCTTCTATATCTTCTAATACGGCATTTTGGTTGTAGTTGCCGTTGTCGCCGAGGGAAACTCGTGGTCCTTGAAATTTGTTGAAAGTCTCATATTCAGGAGCTTTGTATATATTTTGGTCAAAGTTGTGCATTGCGGACGCGCCGACGAAGAGAATGGCTAGGCCCACGATTACGTGGTACTTTGTTTGCCAACATTGCTTGATTATAAACAACAAACCAAGACAAAAGAACGGCATGCCCATGAGGAATGCTTGCCAGCGCATTACGCTGCCCCAAAGCATGAGAATAATAGCGAAGATAAATGGCGTTGCTTTTTGTAAGTGCGAGAAAAAATTGTGATGGACTCTATCGGGGCTAAGCCCCTCCAGAGTGACAGAATTATTTGTTGAAATTAATTTGTCATCCTGGAGCTTTATTAAATTGCGAAGCCATTTTATGCCTTTAGCCCCGGATTTATTCCGGGGGATAGAATCCATTGAAGTGTTATTTGCGTATGTAATTATGCCATACGCAAATAGCAACATGCCGGAGGCGCTTAAAATGGATGCGCATTGCGTGAACTGTACAACGAGATAAAAATCGCTTGCGAATAGTGCTGTGAATAGAGTCGCAAGAATTATTCCCCATCTATCACCGCATTTTTGCAGCAGTACATAGCCGATGGTCGTCAATGAAATAAAGACGGCGAACATTTCACCAATGTAATACCACCCGATTTTGGGAAACAGGTGGTATAAAGGCAAAAGCATGTAACCGTAAATCGCATTGACGAAAATTAGGTGCGGGTTGTATTCTGTTCCTAACGCCCCTGTAAGTCTTGCCGCCATGAAGTAGTCATCGACTGCACCGAATTTCAGGTCGCCGAAAATGAGGCAAAGAGCGAGAAAGAACAGATTGATGATGAGAGAATATGTAATAGCGCGTTTGAAAGGCATGATAGAAATATATATTTTCTAAACTCTATGACAATCCCTAACTGCAAGCATTGTGGCTTCTTGACGTGTCATAGTCGTTTTTATATATTCATTGTTATGGGAATCTACGTCAATCCGAATAATGTCAACTTTCAAGAGGCTCTTGATTCGTCCATTTATGTGGACAAGTCTATGCTTATTGCCGAGATAAATAAGCTTGTAAAGACCAAAAAAAAGTATGTATGCGTTTCTCGTGCTAGAAGATTTGGCAAAAGTATGGCCGAAGACATGCTTTGCGCCTATTTCAGCAAAGGGTGTGATAGCCGAGAGTTGTTTGCGAATTTGAAAATAGCGAAAGATTCTAGTTTCGAAAAATACCTAAACAAGCTGAATGTGATAAAGTTCGATTTGAATGCTTTCTATTCGGATCGAACAAAAGATGAAATCGTTACTCAAGTTGATTCTGCCAAACGCGACATTGTTCCCATTTTTACTGATGCAATTTGCAAAGAGCTGACGCAACAATTCCCTAATGTCGGAATCAGCGAATCGGATAGTGTCGCTAATGCTGTTTTAAAAATTTATGCCAATACGGGTGAACAGTTTGTCATCATCATTGATGAATACGATGTTCTTATTCGCGAACGAGTTGCTGATTCTGTTTTTGAATCATATCTTTCGTTTTTGAATGCTTTGTTCAAAAATGCGGATATATCTCCCGCAATTGCTCTCGCCTACATTACCGGCATTTTGCCAATTGTACGCGACAAGGTGCAGTCGAAGTTGAACATGTTTCGCGAATTTACGATGGTTGGCGCTGGACGTTTGTCTGAATTTGTCGGATTTACTGCTACTGAGACCGTTCAACTTTGTATAGAAAATGGGATTGATTTTGAAGAATGTAAGCGTTGGTACGATGGCTACAATTTGAACGGCATTGAAATTTATAGCCCCAATTCCATTGTAGAGGCAATTGACAATAACGAAATTTGCGGATATTGGATACAAACGGGTTCTTACGAAGCTCTCAAAAATTACATCCTAATGGATTTCGAAGAAATTTTGCAAGATGTAAAGACTATGATTGGTGGTGGGCATGTTGATGTTCGTGTAAGTAGCTATTTGAATACGATGACAGATTTTCACAGTAAGCATGATGTATTCACTTACTTAATTCACTTAGGGTATCTTGCTTATGACCGAAAAAAACAACAGTGCTACATTCCGAATCGAGAGGTGCGTGACCAGTGGATTCAAATGACAAATTTAGCTTCCAAATGTGAAGATTCCGCCAAATTGATAAGGATGTCTTTATTAGAAAAGAATGTTGTTTGTGAAGTGAGTTCGATATGTCCAAGTTAATTTATACGCTCATCAATAAGAAAACTCCCCTTTGCGACTTTGTTATAGAAGGAGAGGGGGAACTTGAACTTTGCAAAATTGTAAAGACGTATTTACCGTTGCCGTTCTGGTGCGCTAATATTGATTCGTGGGTAGCAGAACGAAGTGCTGCAAAACATCGTGCTCATGTGAACCGAATTTTGGAACTGTGTGGTGGCAAAACAAAGAGTGGTTTTATTGCTCTTACGCATTGCCTTTCTTTGACTGATACTCTTTGGATCAAAAACGAGCGTGAAAACGTTACTTGGAAAGATGTAAACTTATATGAAAATAAGTTTGATGAGGTGATTTCTCGGTTGTCGTTTGATGGTAATGGTCTGTTTGGAATGCAAATGTCAACAACTTCTCCGGAACTTACTACAGATGGAGCATACGATAAATGTTGGTTGAATGAAGAAGACTGTATCCATCTTATTAAAACTGGTAGTACAGGGGCGAGAAACGCTGGATTGGAACCCTACGGCGAAGTGCTTGCAAGTCAAGTTTTTGAAAAACTCTGCGATTCTGTAAAATACTCCTTTAGAAGATTTGATGGCCGAGTAGTTTCGGATTGTAAGCTTTTTACGAGTCAGAACTTTGGCTATCGCCCAATAGCGCCATATTATAATGAACGATTGACACTTCCAAGATTGCTCGAAATCTACCGCGAGATGAACTGTGAAGATGCGTTTAGGCGTATGGTTGTTGCCGATTGCATTACGTTAAATTCAGATCGTCATTTTGGAAATTTTGGATTTTTAGTGAATAACGAGACTTTTGAGCGAGTTTCGATTAATCCATGCTTTGATTTTAACATGGCTTTTGTTCCGTTGTCTGAAGAAGGCTTTGATTTTGGAAAACGTGTTGATGGCACGGAATGCGACTTTGACGAATATCTCTCGAAACGAGGTCCTGTAATTGGTAGCGATTATGTTGCTCCGGCACGTGCAATCCTGACTCCTGAAATCAGAAAGTGCGTGGAAGAAATCCGTGAAACTCCGTTGACAGTCCCATGCGATGAACGTTTTACCGAAAAAAGACTTTCGCAGATGAACATGATAAAGAATGTTCAATGTGAACGGATTTTGGGCTTTGATGCAAAGTGGGAGTTTTGATGGAATTGTAGCAGCCATAATTTCTGAAAAAATTATATATTACGGATAGGAGATATTTATGATTGCAACAACTGTAACTGAACCTGAGTTAATTGTCAAAGTTAATGACGCTTCAATGCTAAAGGCTTTGAAGAATGCTATTCTTTTGCTTAAAGGGGTTGCTTCTGTTAAGGAATGCTTGCCTAAAACAGAAATGAGTGAAAAAGAGTTTTTTGCAAGGTTGGATGAATCCATTGCTTCTGTGAAGGATGGTTCTTGCGATGAAATGGGGACTGACGAGTCGGGCGCTGAGTTCTTGGAAAGGATTTTATGCCGTACAAAGTAGTTTTTACACCTCAAGCTACTGAAGATGTTGTAAAACTTCAAAAGGTATGTCCAGAAGCCATAAAGAAACTGGCTAAATTACTGGATGAATTGAAAGTTCATCCGCGAACGGGAACAGGCAAAGTTGAACATTTGAAACATTACAGCGATGAAACATGGTCACGAAGGATAACTCAGGAACATAGGCTAGTTTATCAAATTCACGATGTTGTTGTTGAGATTCTTGTTATTTCCGCTTATGGACATTATGCTAAATAGAAAAGGTTTATGTCTAATTCAAAGCAAATTCGCGTTTGTCAGGTGCTCCACGGGATTGTGGGCGGTGGGTCAGAACAGGTAGTTCTGAACTATTGTTCGCGCATGCGTGATATTCATTTTGATTTGCTGTATCAATACGAACCGAATCCGCAAATTTTAGAACGATTTAACGAAGCTGGAATCAATTGTATTCAGATTCCAGACAAGGTGCATCATCCATTAAAGCATCTTTGGACGATGTATAAGTTTTTTAAGCGTGGACATTATGATGTCGTTCATAGCCATTTAGACTGGTACATGAACAGCTATGTGTGTTTCTTGGCAATGCTCGCTGGAGTCAAAAAGCGAATTGCTCACCACCACCAAGCGTATAGCATCTCGTCGGATTGTCATCTCGGCCATAACTCTAGCGGTTGTCATCTCGGCCTCCGTGCTGGGATCAGTGGTTCGCCATTCCGGTCTCTGACCCGGAATCTCCTCTGCTCCATATTCCGCATTCCCTGCAAACTTTTCGCTACGCATTGGCTTGCTTGTGGCGAAGCTGCTGCAATTAACGGCTGGGGCATGGGTGCTGTCCAAAAAGGAAAAGTGACGATTCTCCCGAATGCGATTGATCCAGAGCGATTTAAGTTTTGTGAATCTGCTCGCCAAGAAATTCGTGCTCGGTATGGAATTAGGGAAGGTGATTTTGTAATAGGACATGTTGGAAGATTTTATCTGCAAAAAAATCATGAATTTTTGATAGATGTATTTAGTGAGGTTAATAAACAAAAAACTGACGCAAAGTTGCTTTTGCTCGGAGACGGCCCCCTACATGGAAAAATTCAACAAAAGGTCAATAATTTGGGTCTTGCCAATTCTGTTATATTTGCCGGTCTTCAAAAAGACCCTGAACCGTTCTATAGTGCTATGGATATTTTTTGTTTCCCATCGTTGTGGGAAGGCTTGGGAATAGTTCTTTTAGAGGCTCAGTATAATGGGTTGCCTTGCGTTGTTAGTGAAGCAATTCCTAAAGAAGCTGTTATATCAAAATTTTTAAATCGGCTAAATGATTTTGACTCAAAAAAATGGAGTTCCTCTATAATCAGTTTTGGTTTAGACACGAGTCGTTGTGGGGTACAATCGTCTAAATATGATATAAACGCTTGTTATTGCGAATTAAAAAATATATATGAGAAAGAGTAAATGTCATCCATGAAAATTTCTTGCATAATCCTTAATTATAATGATGCTTCCACAACAATAAATTTGGTGGAGAGTATAAAAAATTATAGTATTTTAGATTTTATTATTGTTGTTGATAATTGTTCTTCTGATGATTCTTGGGAAAAGTTGCAAGGTTATAAGAGCGAAAAAATTCATGTAATAAAGTCTGAAAAAAATGGGGGATATGGAGCGGGTAATAATGTTGGCTTGCGCTATACATCTGAAGTTTTAAATGCCGACTATTCAATTATAGCAAATCCTGATGTTCAATTTGATGAAAATTGCATTGAAAAGTTTATTCATACTTTTCAAAAATATTCTTCTGTTGCTGTTGTCTCGGCGAAACAATCGAATTCGTCTGATTGTGCTTGGAAAAATTGCAGTACGATTCAATATATACTAGCAACCAGTCTTTTTTTTGAAGTTTGGTTGAAAATACGTTCATACCCATTGAATTATTTTAAAGGTAAAGACTTTGTTCCTGTTTTTGCTGTACCGGGTTCTTTATTGATGATCGACTTGAAGAAAATGCTTCAATACGGCATGTATGATGAGGATTTTTTCCTCTATTACGAAGAGCCTGTCTTGGCTCAGAAATTTGCTAATGCCGGTTTAAAAACGATTTTACGCCTAGATTGTTCCTATGTTCATAACCATCATGTTTCTATATCTAAGACTTATCGCCGATGGTCTGAGCAGCATGCGGTTCTTTTGAAAAGTGCAGAACTTTTTTTACGCAAGTACAAAAAGGCAAATGTTTTACAAATGGTGTTTGCTAAGTTGTGGTTCGCGTATACGAAATTTGAATTCTGGTTGTATGATGTGTACAAACGAGTCGTTTGATGCAATAAAATCTCAGTCACGCAATGATTTGTGGGATGTTTTAAAAGGTATCGGAATTTTTGCTGTGGTTGTTGGTCATAGTGGATGTCCGGAACCCATGCAACGTTTTATTTCTGCTTTTCACATGCCTCTTTTTTTTATGATAAGTGGTATATTGCTAAATGAATTATATTTTTTCGATAAAAGGAAATTTGTTAAAAAGAGAATCATTTCGCTGTATATACCATTTATTAAATGGTCGGTGATTTTTATTCTTTTACATAATGTTTTTTTTTACTTTGGAATACTCAATTCAACATATGGATACGCGGGAGATGTTGATCGTTGGTATTCAATTCAAGATATTATTTATTCGCTGTTTGTTGCGGCATTTTCAATGAATACTTTTGAGCATTTATTAGGTGCTTTTTGGTTTATAAAAGCTTTATTTGTAGGCTCAATATTGTTTGTTTTTTTAGGAACTAAATCTTATTTGAATTTAAACATTTTTTTTGTGTGTATTCCCATTTTGATATGGGCTTTTTGTATAGTTAACATTGTTGCTATTGAACATTTTCCATTATTGAATTCTTTTGAAATTCGTTTTGTGGGCCATAAAGAACTGTTTGGAATGTTTTTTATTAGTTTAGGCTTTATGATGAAATATTATATTCATTATTTACAAAAATGGACAATTTGTGCAGTATGCTTTATTTTCTTGTTGACGATATCATTGGTTGAATCCATTTCCATGGCACCTATAATAAAGAATGTTCTATTACTTCCTGTTTCGGCTGCTTGTGGCTTTATCGTATGTTTCAATATTGGCCATTTACTTGTAAAAAGAAATAATCGGTTAGTAAATTTGCTTCGAAATATGGGCCACTTTTCCTTTTATATATTGACTTTTCATTTTATTTGTTTCAAAATAGTATCTTTTTTCAAAATATGGTTGTATGATTTAGATGTGGCTATGGTTGCTGAATTTCCAATAGTCTATTTGCATAATGACTATTTTTGGATTTTGTATTCCCTAGTAGGAACACTTCTTTCTTTTGAATTGGGAAAAAGAATTGATCGTATTCCTTTTTTTAGGAGATAAACAGATGTACTTGAAAAAAATCCTTTTTATAACTCACGATGACATGAGTGGGGGATCCTCCCAAAGCCTTCTTGCGCAAATAGAATTTTTGATGAGGGAAAAAATGATTGAACCGATTGTTATAACATGGAAAGAAAATTCGTTAACAGAATATTTACGGAAAAAAAGAATTCGATGTTATGTGGTAAAATATGATTTTACATCTGTATGGACGAGGAATTGGCTTCTTCATTTTATCAAAAGACCTTACTACCGGTTGTTTTACAATAGTCTTGCTTATCGTGTATTGAAAAAACAGATAGATTTTTCTGAAATATCATTGATTGTTTCGAATTCTAGTGTGATAGACTTGGGCGCATACTTACATCGAAAATTGCAAATACCACATATTTGGTATCTGCGAGAATTTGGTGATTTAGATTTTAATATTCTATCATATGTAAAAAATCTTCCACGATATATAGATTCCAATTCAGATGGAATAATTGCTGTTTCTAATGCTGTTGCTGAACATTGGACCTGTCGTGGAATAAACAAGGCGATTGAAGTTATTTATAATGGAGTAAACTCTAAAAATGCGCCTTTATTAAATTCGTTCAAAGATTCAATTGTAAATATATGCATGTGTGGAAGGTTGTGCCCTGCAAAAGGGCAACTCCTAGCAATAAAAGCGTTTGCCTACCTTCCAAGGAATATTTTGAAACAGATTCATTTGGATTTTTTCGGAGCGGGAGAGTCAGAAAAAAAATTGAGAAATTTCGTAAAAAAAATGAACATGGAGGATTATATTTCATTTAAAGGATTTTCTTTTAATCTTGATGATGAATTAAATCATTATGAAGTTGGATTGACTTTGAGTAAGGCGGAAGCTTTTGGTCGCACTACGGTTGAGTATATGGATCATGCGCTTTTTGTTATTGGTGCAAATACGGGCGCAACTCCAGAATTACTTCAGAATAAGAAAAATGGTTTTCTAATTGAATCTGATGATCCAAAACAATTGGCGAAAGCAATAACGGACTATTGTGAAAATCGAGATAAGTATAGAGAAAATGTGACTTATTCCCAAGCATATGCAAAGAGAACGTTTTCGGTGCAAAATAATGCAGAACATGCGTATCTATTTTATGAAAAATATATGAAGGCGTAACCTTATTTTTCTCTTCGTTGTAGGAAAGCCGTTTGAGATAAAGAGATTTGTTTGTTTTGCTTGATCTTTTTTATATTAAATATGATTTCTTTGATATAGTTTGTGAAAAGAAAGGATTTTTCCTTGAATAAGAATTTGATGCAGTCGCATAAGAATCCATAAATTGCAAAAAGGGACGACCTTTCAAAACCACTTAGGTATACAAGGGTTCTAACATAGGTTTCGTATAACTTTTTTTGTGCATTGCTTGTGCGATTGCTTCTGTCATGTACTGCGATTGCCTCTGTTACAATGCCTATTTTGAATCCCTTATGCCTAGTTCTGTCGCAATAATTATCGTCTTCTCCGTATTGGTGAAAAGTTGGTGAAAACCCCCCGACTTCCAGCAGACACTCTCTGCTGATTAGCCAATGTGCCGCCATAACACTTTTGACGGGGATGAGCGATCCTGTATGTGCGTTTTTTGAAAATGCGATGCTGAAATTTTTGTCTAGCTGTTTTTCGTCAGATTGCATTTGCATAGGTGAAAGAATCCCGTATTGGGGAAAAGCCTTATTAGTCTCAATAAGTTGGCGTATTGTGTCAGGCTTAATCCATGCATCTTGATTCAATAAGTAAACATATGGATAATTGTTGTCTAAAGCGTGTTGTAGGCCGATGTTGTTGGCTGCACCAAAACCAAGGTTGGATTTGTTTTGAACTAATTTGACAGAAGGATAGTTTTCTTTTATGTATTTGACTGTGTCGTCGTTGGACATGTTGTCAATGACAAATAAATCTAAAGAAATTTCAGATTCTATTGCGCTTTGTATGCATTTAGCAATCCATTGCATCGCGTTGTATGTTACTATGATGGTAAGAACTTTACTATTCATTAAAGCTCCTATTCCCAATCAAACGATATTCGTTTACGATTTTGTTGAAATTTTTTTCGATACAGTATTTTTCTAGGGCAATTTTCTGCGCATTTTGACCAAGCGTCTTCATTTCTTTTCTATTGTTATAACAATATGAAATTTTGTCAGCTAATGATTGAATATTGAAATCTTTATAAAGGAAACCTGTTTTCCCATCTTCAATGAGTTCTTGTATGGCCGTATCTCCGTTTCCTATAACGCATAATCCAGCAAGCATGTATTCAACTGTAACTCGAGAAAATCCTTCTGTATGAGATGGCTGAATCCCTATATCATAGTTAGGAAGAATGTCAAAAATATTGGAACAAAAGCCTTTAAAGGATATATTTTGTTCAATGTCATTCTTTTTTGCAATAACCTTTAATTTCTTTTCAAAATCATCCGTATTTAATCCATAAAAATCGATTAAAACACTGTTTTGCACTTGCTCTGGCAACAAACCAATTGCTTTGAGTAGCACATCTTGTCCTTTTATAGGTGTTAAATTGCCTACGCATACTAAGCGTAGTTTGCAGAAGTCGTTGATAGGGTGAGACTTTGTTTTATAGGAATTAAAATGCACTCCATCATAAATCATTTTAATGTTATTACATTTAGTTCTAATACGAATAAATTTGCTTAATTTATTTGATGCGGTTATAATGAGTGATGAATTTTGAACGATGTATTTAGGAAGATTATTAATAATGGGCATATGTAAATGTTCAAAAACTAGAAACTCTCGAACATGCCAAATATGAGGAATTTTTAATTTTTTGTATAAATAAGCTCCAAAATCTATGGAAGATGAATTTGAGTGAATTAAATATAGTGAGTTGAAATCAATAAATTTTTTTAGTTTTTTATATGAATAGAAATTTAAAAATGGGCGACAAAAAAAAGCGATTAGCCAACCGATTTTACCCATACCAAAACTGCATGTTCTAGCGTAATGAACGGAATAATTTTCAACAGACAATTTATCACATTCTATATTTAAATTGTTATGATATTGAGTAATCACTATGGGAATAAATTCCGTTTTCCCTTTGAGCAATCGAATTAATTCAATTGCACACTTGCCTGAGCCAGATGACAAGTCGGCTTCAACTATATATAGAACTTTTTTTTGTGTATTTGTCATGAAATAGTTCCAGTTATATGATGATTTTTTTTAAACCATGCAGCCATATTGGAAAAGTGATTTTCTTTTTGAAGAGGAACAATTCAAAACGAACTAAGATTGGCATGCTTCTTGAATCAACATCAGAAATGAGATGCTGAAAATCCTTTGATCGAATCATATTTGAAAGAATTCTCATTCTAGTCCAGAGATAGTCTGTGTTTTTATGGCTCATATAGCAACAATCCCAACTTTCAAAAAAACGTTGAACAATTTGTTTTCCAATTAAAGTTTTTTGCTGAGGCGTAGAATTCTTTTCTATTTCCAACATGGCTTGGACAACTATGTCTAAATAATCCTTTCGGAATTTCCTTGTAGCAGAGCCTAGATTATCGCGATAATGATAAAATAGTTTGTTTAGATAGGATATTTTTTTTGCCTTTAAAAAGCAAACTTGATTGAACAAAGTGTCTTCTTGAATTTTAATATTTTCATTAAAACGGACTTTAATTTCATTTAAAAAAATTCTTTTATATAGTTTTCCGCACACGCCTCGTGGGATAGAATTATCCTTTAAGGATATAAACTCATTAAGAATACTCTTTATATCATCCTCATTCAGTCTTCTTTTTGATGAGCTTGACCAAAAAATATGCTGTGGCACATTATTTCTATAAATAATATAATTTGTGTTTATAATATCACTATCCCAATCTACAGCATTCTGATACAACATTTTCAACGCATCACGTTCGAGCCAATCATCTGCATCAACAAAAGATATGTATTCACCTTGCGACTGATATATGCCATAATTTCTAGTAGCCGATACCCCAGTATGCACCTGTTTAAAAAATTTAAATCTAGAGTCTTTTGTCACATATTCTTCGCATACAGAGCATTCTGCTTCTGGAGCACCATCCGACACAACAATAAACTCACACTCTTGCATAGTTTGCGCCGCAAGAGAATCAAGACACTCTCGTAAGTAGTCAAGCGGGACCTTGTAAACGGGAACTATTACAGAAACCTTAACCACGCGAAGGAACCTCTTTCTTTGAAAGATATGCTACAGCAACCAAGGGTGCGCACAAGTATGTTGCCAAAAAGAATCGATTTTCTAACCCAAACCAAAAAAGAGATGTTCCTATTGTGTAGCCCCATATAGGCACCGACAGCAAAACCTTCTTTCTGTCTTCAACAGTCTTTAAATTTAATTTAAACATCGTTAAACATAATAGGGAAAGCAGAGGGAATCCAATGGTGCAAAGAAAAAATTTTAATGGGGTGATTTCAAAAACAACGCAATATGTTTTTTCTAATCTATCTGCGATATTTAAACCTTTCCACGAGATACCGAAATTGTTAGGTTCAATTCCGCTATTAATATCAGAATTTATATTGATTCCATAAATGCTAGAAATCATCCCTAAAACAGCAAAAAACGATGAAGAAGGCGAATAAATAAAACTTTTAAAGGCCATTTTTACAACACCAAACCTTCCTGTATCCTCAATAACATTAGTGTTGATTCCTTTAAACTTGACACTATTAAACCCTCCCATAAGGCTATGACCCGACTGCCAATCTGGAACAGCCTCTGTCAAACGATGTACAAAAGAGTTCATTTCTTCATCAAGACATTCTGGGCTTTCTTTCGCTGTATTGAGGATGATACTCATCGGAAGACCTACAGTCTCTGTAACCCTATTCCCGGGACTTTGAACATTATAATATGAATAAAGAGGTCCACGAATCACTCCTATGAAGGTAACACTGAGCAATACTATATAAATCCACTTTCTTTTAGGGATAAAGAAAAATAGAGCGACAAGTAAGGGTGCAGTAAACAGCACTCCATTGTGCCTAAATATTGTTGTAAATGACAACATCAACGCGAATAAAAATATGCGATAATTCCGTTTTAGACATTCACCATTTGAAAAATAACAACGTATCAAAAAAATCATAGCTATAGCAGAAGATATAGCGAAAGCGACATCTTTCCATGGATACATCAGCATATTCAAAACATAGGGGCTAGCTAGAATATACACCATAGATATTGCAGAAAGACGCCCCCCCCCATACTTTAGCGTAGTTAATCCAACATACCCCATCAACAAGGAAAAAAATATTATCTGAAAGACAACAATTGAAGCCGCAGAATTGGTCAATTTCAGAGGAAGGGTGAAAAAGAGTAACGTATGTAATACAGGATGCCAGTCAGAATATTTACCGCTAAGAGCTTGATTAATTTGATTTATCGAATCGTAGGAAAATGATCCAGGATATCTACCAGCAAACCAAAGTAATGACACAGCGAGCGAAATTGAAAAAAATAAAAAGAAAAAATGAACTGCACGGTCTGGTGATTTCATATCAAAGCCCATGAAATCAACAGATGAAAGCCTTTTTTGGATTATTGCGGTCAGTGAATGAACGCAATACAGTATAGCACAAAGAAAAAGTACTATTCCAAATTTTGCACCCTCATGGAATGTCAAGACTGTATTTGCCGACAAGGACATGAATGCATAAGCCTCAAAAGCCCAAATATTTTTTTTTTGTTTAAAAGCAGAAAGAAGTTTTTTCATATTAGGCGTAATTTGGAAAAGGATTTTTTTTACACTTCGATGGATTCATAACATTTCTGGTATCTTTTTTCTCTATGATAGAAATAATTTATGCCAGCTCTATACGATTGATGCCATTAGCATGTTCAAATAGCGTTGTTGGTTCGGCTAGACTTTTAATCATGAAATTAGGGGGCGTAGACATAGATTTTTACCTTAATATATACATTATTATCCTGTTGATGGTAAAAGTTTTGCCAAAAAAAGGTATATTCTTGTAGTAAAAGGTTACCCGAATGGAAGAAAAGAAAATATCGATAGTTTTGCCAGTGTATAATGGTTCTGGATATTTGGCGGAAGCGATAGAAAGTGTAATCGCACAGACTTATGCTTATTGGGAACTAATTATTGTAAATGATTGTTCTACGGATAACACGCTTGCGATTGCATCTGATTATGCAGCCAAGGATGCAAGAATAAAGGTGTTTTCCAATGTTGAAAATTTGAAATTGCCGAATTCGTTGAATGTAGGTTTTGAACATGCAGACGGAGCGTATTACACTTGGACATCGGACGATAACAAATATAAGCCAGACGCTTTGCGCGTAATGGTCGAGCTTCTTGAAAAAAATCCTGACACAGTGATGGTTTACGCCAACTATACAAGGATTGATTCTGGAGGAAACGTAATTGGACCTGTAAAATTACCAGGACCAAAATATTTATTTATTAGCGATGTAATTGGAGCTTGTTTTATGTATAGAGCTGATGTCGCTAAAAAGATTGGTTCATATGACGCTGGTTTATTTCTTGCAGAGGACTATGACTATTGGATTAGGGTATATGAGGTTGGCAAAATATTGCACATAGAAGAAGATCTGTATTATTATCGTATTCATGGAAACTCGCTTACCCAAACAAGAAAAAAACAAATCAATGAACAGACGTACAGGGTACTGAAAAAAAATTTCCACTTTGCGTATACAAAATCAATAGAGGACAAACTTTGTAACGAATTCTTCGACCACATACTCAAAAGGGCATCGGCGCATTATCAGGAAACTCGCAACGAACTACTATTGTTAAATAAAAGTTATCGATATCATTTAATCAAGAAAAAAATAGAAATGTATTGGGATCAACTTAAAGTTTTTATCTGGTACTCCCGCCTATGGCAGATGTTGCTAAAATTGAAGAAGGCCTTGTAGCATGGAACATTACACGACGCACATCAAGTCCAAGAACGGCTGGTTTGACATTAACCTGCGGGAGCTGTACCAGTATAGGGACCTTGTTTGGCTTTTTTTTAAACGCAACTATTCGACCCGGTATAAGCAGACTATCCTCGGGCCGATGTGGCTGATCTTCAATCCGCTGATAACGGTTTCGCTCTATGCCTTTATATTCGGTAATTTGGCGGGGCTGTCTGCAAGCGGAGTCCCGCAGTTCTTGTTCTACTTGAGTGGAAACGCTTTATGGGCTTTCTTTGCAACATGCTTGACAGAGACTTCGAACACGTTTACGGCTAATGCGGCCATCATGGGCAAGGTGTATTTCCCGCGGCTTGTGATGCCAATGTCGTCAGTGCTTACGGGAATGCTTGATTTGCTGATTCAACTGGCTATGCTTGTCATCGCTATTGTAGGCTACACCATTGTTGGGCAAAATTTTGGAATTGACGCATCAATTCTTCTTGTACCAGTTCTAGTATTGCAGGTAGGTATTTTGGGGCTTGGTTGCGGCATTATTATTGCATCGCTTACAACAAAGTATAGGGACCTTGTTATTTTGGTCGGCTTTGGTGTGCAGCTTTGGATGTATGCGACGCCCGTTGTTTACACGACAGGGATTATTCCACAAAAGTATTACGCATTTTATATGCTGAACCCCATGGCTCCGATTATCGAATGCTTTAGAAGTGTGATTTTAGGCATCCCGACACAGGCTTGGCAATACTGGGGAATTAGCTGGATTGCGACGATTGTCGTTCTTTTTATTGGTGTTATTTTATTCAGCAAGATTGAAAAAACGTTTATGGATACGGTGTAAGATGTCAGATACTGCAATCGAAATAAAGAATCTGCGAAAACAGTATAGGCTTGGCGCCATAGGCGGTCGGACACTAAACGCAGAACTCCAGTCTTGGTGGGCTAGGATACGGGGCAAGGAAGACCCTAACTCACAGATTGGTCAGGATACATCCCGCTATGGGGAGACATTTTGGGCGCTAGACGGCATAAATCTGGAAATTAAGAAAGGCGAAGCCGTTGGCATCATTGGGGCGAATGGCGCAGGGAAATCGACTCTGCTCAAAATTTTGTCTAGGGTTACGGCCCCCACCGAAGGTGATGTTTGGATTGATGGCAGAGTAGCCTCCATGCTGGAAGTTGGGACGGGATTCCATGGAGAACTTACTGGCCGCGAAAACATCTACATGAATGGGGCCATTCTTGGCATGACCCGAAAAGAGGTGGACGCGAAGATAGAATCCATCATAGACTTCTCTGAGTGCAGGCAGTTTATTGATACGCCCGTGAAGCGCTATTCTTCTGGAATGTATGTCAAACTCGCCTTTGCTGTAGCCTCGCACCTTGATGCCGAAATTATGATCATGGATGAAGTGTTGGCTGTTGGCGACATGAAATTCCAAAAAAAATGCCTCGGCAAAATGGGCGACGAAGCTAAGGGTGGCAAGACTGTGCTGTATGTAAGCCATAATATGGCGACAATTAGGAATTTGTGTTCAAGGTGTATTGTTCTTCAAAAAGGAAGATTGATTTTTGACGGTGATGTCGAAAAAGCTATAGACATGTATATGGATAGCAGTAAAGGGGACTTGAAAGTCGAGTATGATCTTACACGTTTTCGACGAGTTGATGCTTCATTGGGCATAGAGGCGAGATTTGACAGTATAAAAATCTTGAACAAAAAAGTAGCAAGGTTCGGATCTGATGAAAAAATGCTTTTTGAAATTAAATGGAAATCATTATCTGATGTTGAAAATGTATTAATTGACGCATCTATCAAATATGCGGATGGATCTGCTGTTGGCTTTTCCGAATGCAGAACAATGTTGAAAGATTATAAAATAGGTGATTACACCTCAATTCTCGAATATGATATTTCTAATTTAGCAGAAGGAATATATATAGCGTATTTTCATTTATCTGAAATAAATCTTAGCAATGAATTACGTGATTTAGACCAATCAGAATCGATATATTTTGAAATTATAAACGAATCTGTAGAGAGAACAAATTGGCAACGAGCGTATTGGGGATCAATTCGATTGCCAGAACTCAAAGAAATTTACTGAACGAGTTAGGGATGGTTATGAAAAAAATAGGCATTTTGACTTTTTGGGGCGTTCCGAATTATGGAGCATTCGCTCAGGCTTACGCATTGAACAAACTTCTCACGAACCAATACAAACAAGCCAAAGTTCTTCATCTTGCGTATTTGCACGCAAAGCACAAAAAAATGTACTTTAAAAGAAAATGGCCGAAAGTGGTTTCGTTCCAATCGTTACTGACAATTGATTTTTACAAGGAACTAATCTACCGCCTCCTTAAGCCTAAAATCTACTATCCCGAATTTGAAAGAGATTGGAATTCGATTCCTCATGTACAATTGAATTCAATCTCTCAATTAGAGAAATACCATTGCAACGTCATTGTGACAGGGAGCGATGCTATATGGGAATATTCAATTCCTGATTTTGGCGATGACGAGCACTTGATTGGTAATCGATTAAATTGCGAGCAACTTGCTTCATACGCAGCTAGTTTTGGAGAAATGAATCCGGACGATAATTTCAAACCATTTGTGAAGTGCGGATTAGAACTTTACAATTCGATTTCTGTTAGAGACGCAAATTCTCGACAAATTGTGTCTAAATTACTATCAAAGGATGTTGCGATAGAAGTACTTGATCCAACTCTTCTTTATGATTTCAAAACAGACAAGAACATTCCTAATTCTCCTTATACAAAATATATACTCGTATATGGGTATGATTTTCCCGAATCACTGGTTCGAGACATTCAAAAACATGCACTAGCCAACAATTTAATCATAATTGGAGCGGGTTTAGCCCCCAAATGGTGTGACATTTGTCTTTCAGGAATAGGTCCTCTCGCATGGATCGGCTTGTTCAAAAACGCAGAATTTGTGGTTACCTGCACATTCCATGGTTTGATGTTCTCGATTAATTACGAAAAAAAGGTCGTTTTCAATCAAGTTGCTTACGTCAAAAATCGGTCTACTACATTACTTGAAAAACTTGATCTTTATGGATTATATGCAAACGGAACAAACCTCAATCGTATTCTTAACTACAATTGGAATTATGACAAAATTAATAAAAAACTAAACATTTTGAGATCTGTTTCTAAGAACTTTTTAGAGAGTATTACGACGAATGAATAATGTTAACCACCTCATTAATTGTTCGGGATGTGGACTTTGCGAAGGCATCTGTCCCAAGGGAGCCATTGAAATAAATGAAGCGGATGGTTTTTTAAGGCCTAGCATCAACCCCGAATGCATTAATTGTGGCAAATGTCTAAAATATTGTCCTATGCAGACTTCTAACAAAGGCGATTTCACGACACATCGCATATTTAAATATAAAGTATACGGCCATTCGTCTAATAAAAAGTTGCGAAACGAAGCTGCTTCCGGCGCTATCATCACAGAATTGTTAAAATACCTATTACAGAATGATTTCGTTGATTATGTCGTAACTGCAGACAATTATCATTATGACAGAAACTTAAGCTATGTTATTATCGGGAAAAAAAACATAGATATTCTTGATAAGCATTCAGGTAGCAACTATTGTCCCGTCAATATAGGTAAATCGCTGAGAACAATTCGAAACATTAAAGGCAGATATGCCATTGTTTGCCTTCCGTGCCTTGCTAGAGGAATATGGAAACTTCGAAATGACGACAATACGCTTAATTGCAGGATATCTTATGTGATTTCACCCCTTTGTAATCACATTCCAAGCTATAATGCAACTGATTTCATTTTAAAAAAATACAGCGTTGACAAACCAGGAATGATTAAATATAGAGGGAATGGTTGGTTCGGATACTTCCGTGCTTACTCTAAACCGGATAGTGAAAAGGCTTTTTTTTCCGTTCCTTACTCCGAGTATTTCGCATCTAAATATTCAAAATATTTTTGGCAGGATGCATGCGTTAATTGCAAAGATCATTTCGGTGTACATTCGGACATTTGCATGGGCGATGCCGATTTTGTAAAGTTGAGAATCGGAAATGAAAAAAATGATGGGGAAACGATTGCGTTTACTAACAGTGACGAAATGTACGGCATCTTAAAAAAAATGAATGACGAAAAAATCATATCACTATACAATGACGTCTCAAATGCAGAGCTAGATCAAATTTATGGACCATTGAGTAATCGTCATAGAGCAGGCAAACGCAATACGAAAAATAACGTCAGATGTATTCTTATGGAAGAACGAGTTGTTTCTATAATAACATATTTGAAATCGTTGATACATAATTACACAAAAATTGCAAGAAAAGTTCTAAAGGAGTTCTTACGGTATGAATAAAAATAAGATTTCCCATTTTTACAAAGCTGTTGATTGGATTAAAAGAAACACCATCAATAACAAAGGTATTTCTGTAACATCCCAAAAACACTTGATCTACCCTGAGGTTACGGGTTACTTCATTCCATCACTATTGCAGTGGGGAGAACGTGAACTAGCCATTTCATTCGCAAAGCATCTTTGTTCCATTCAAAAAGAAGATGGCTCTTGGTACGATAGCGAAGACAAAGTTCCTTATGTCTTTGATTCCGCTCAAATTTTAAAAGGCTTAGTCGCCATAAGAAATATTCTTCCCGAAGCTGATTTGCATATTATTAAGGGATGCGATTGGATCCTTTCTAATATGCAATCAGATGGCCAGCTCACAACGCCAAGTAAAGACGCTTGGGGAAACGACGAAAACTTTTGTTCTGAATTGATTCACATATATTGTCTAACTCCTATTCGGGATGCTGGACAAATTTTCAATAAGCCAGAATATTTAAAGGCTGTTGATAAAATTCTAGCTTACTACAAAGCTAATTATATTGACAAGATTAAAAATTTTAGTTTGCTTTCTCATTTTTACGCTTATGTAATGGAAGGCTTGTTTGACCTCGGTGAAATTGATTTATGCAGAGAGTCTATGGAACGGCTTGAAAAATACCGTAATAAGAAGGGTGGCGTTCCTGGACTTAATGATGTACCATGGATTTGTTCAACAGGTCTTTTTCAACTGGCCGTGGTATGGTATAAACTTGGTGAATTAGAAAAAGGCAATTCTCTTTTCTATTACGCATTAAAACTTCAAAACGAATCTGGTGGATGGTTGGGGAGTTATCCGGCTCCGGGTTTATTTGCAAAGTTTTATCGTGGAAGAAATCGACCGTATTACTTTGCTGATGATGAAATCAGTTGGGTTGTTAAATATTTCTTAGACGCGCTCTCACTAAAAGTAAAACTTGAATTTGAAAAACAGGCTCCGACATTTTTAGATGATATAGACGAAAAAGATGGTCGTTATCTTCTTGTCAAAAACATAATCGATAACGTTAAAACACTAGTGAAAAAGTCCCTTACCGTGTGCGACGTCGGCTGTGGCAAAGGAAGATATCTCAAGAGGCTTGTTAAGGATTGTCCAAATAATGACTATTACGCTTATGATATATCTGAAAAAGTTTCACAGGGTGTCGATTACATTAAAGAAAAACGCCTCGGCAGTATGACAAATATTGCTTATGAGGATAATTCCTTTGATGTCGTTTATGCTTGCGAAAGTTTTGAACATGCGATAAATCTCAAAGCCGCATTTTACGAACTTTATCGAATCACCAAGACCGGCGGAAAGTTAGTCATTATTGACAAGCCCATAGAAAAATTGGGACAATTGGAAATTTATGAGTGGGAACAATGGATTTCCGACAGCGATATAGAGTCTTTTACGAAGGAATGTGGCGGGACTTTGGAAATAGTGAAGTCCGTCCCCTATGAAAATAAAGATGATGGTTTGTTCAGGGCCTGGATTATCAGCAAAGCTTCTAAAATTGGTTGAATTTTAAAATATTTTTGTTGAAATTGCGGATTTTCTGCAAATTTTAATTTTATTCCTGCTGAAAGAAGGAAAATTATATATATTATTGTCTAGCAACAATAAGGAATGACCATGCTTATCCAGTTCAATTGCTCTAATCACAGGTCTATAAAGGATCAAGTTGTCTTTTCCATGGTGGCTTCTTCCGACACAAGTCTCGAAGAATCCCTTATTTCATTTGGAAAGAAGCGCTATTTGAGATGTGCTGAAATATATGGGGCAAATGGGTCTGGTAAGACGTCGTTGGTAGATGCCATCGGAAGAATGGCTGCAATTGTCCTGAATAGTAATAATAACCAACCTGGAGACCATATAATTAGGCTTCCTCATAAGCAGTCGGATAGTTCAGAACCGACATCCTTCGAAATGGTTTTTGAAAAGGATGGCGTGAAGTATTCTTATGGTTTTAAGTATGGGAATGAAGGTGTCTTGGAAGAATACCTTTATTATTGGCCGTCTTCAAAGAAATCAATGGTCTTTGAGCGGTCTTCTGCTTTGGATTATGTTTTTGCGGAACCCTTTAAAAGGTCGGGTGAAAATTGTGCTGGGCGCTTGAGAGAAAACAAGTTGTTGCTTTCGTGCGCTGCAAACGAAACGGATATTACGCCTATTTTGAATGTTTTCCTTTTCTTCAAAAATGACCTTATTTTTTATACCAATGGGTCAAACAACTGGTTTAATTACTCGGTTACTCAGTTGAAGGATGATCCGTCTGCAAAGAAGAAGTTTATTGAATTTATGCAGTCGATCGGCTCAGATTTGAAGGACGTGAAAATCAAGGTAGAGAACCGGCCTTTTAATATTGCAAATCCCCCTCCTTTTTTGGTTACGGACCAGTTGCCTAAGGTGGTTAATGTGGTGGATTTGAAGCTGGTGTATCCCGAAGTTACGATTGATTTTAATGAAGAATCGAGCGGTGTTCAGGCTTTATTCCATTTTGTGTGTCCGATGATGGAAATTTTGGCCAATAACAAGGTTATCATTGCCGATGAGATAGAGTCCCATTTGCATCCGTCGATTGTTGCCGATATCGTTCGGCGTTTCACGAAAAACACTTTGCCGGAAGGCCAGCTGATAATGACAACCCATAATACGGATTTACTGGATCTTGATGTGATTCGTAGGGATCAAGTTTGGTTTACGGAATTGAAGAAAAAGACTCGTTCTACCGATTTATATTCCCTTGCCGAAATCAGGAATGTCCGTAAGGGTGAAAATATCAAGAAAGGCTATATAACGGGGCGTTATGGAGCAATTCCAATGTTGAATAGCAATATTAGGGAGGTTCAGAAGTGAAAATTGCTGATGAAACCCCTCGAAAAGAAGATTCTCGAAAGAAACGCTCAGTTCGGCTTGTTGTAAAAATCTTTGACGTCCGAGCACATTTTAATGAAAATATTAAGGATGTTGAAGCAAAATTTGGATTAGCGAAAAGAGAGGTGAAGACTGATTTGCATTCTGCCGAAGAAATTTGGCGAAGTCAGGTGGTATTTCTTGAAAGTTCCTTGGATTTTTACATACATGAGATTGTGAAATATGGTTTTTTGAAGATCTTTAACGGAGATTGGGAAGAAACCGAGCAAAGTAGGAATTTCAGACTGCGTTTCCCATTGTTGATGAAAATGTACAAGGATGCGGGAAATGCTGCACAAAGCCTTTCGGATGAAATTGATGAGATTAATCGGGAAAATTGCTTTCTCAATTTTGATAATATGCAAAATAACCTAAAGATGGTTGGTTTGAAGGTTGATGGCAAATATAAGCCTTTTGTTAATGAATTGTATGGGCGCAGAAATAAGATTGCGCATCAGTCGGATCGAATTCCGGGTTCTGCAGAAAAGTGTGTGATAAAAGAAACGGATGTGAAAAGCTATATCAAGAAGGTCAAGGAAATCGTTTCTTCTATCGATGAACAAGTAAAGGAAAATAATAAACGCTAACATTTTTATTGCGCATTTAATGGAGTTTCGTAGAAGTGAAAGTTCTCGTAGTTTTTGGCACAAGGCCCGAAGCCATAAAGATGTGTCCGCTAGTCTATAAGCTGAAAGAGGCGAAAGGCGTCGAATGCGTCGTTTGTCTCACCGGCCAGCACAAGGAAATGCTCCTGCAGGTCATGGACGCCTTCAACGTCAAAGCGGATTACAACCTTGACATCATGAAGGACAGGCAGACGCTCACCAGCATTACCACGACGATCCTGGAATTAATGGAGCCTCTGCTCAAAGAGATTAAGCCGGACGTTGTCTTGGTGCACGGGGATACTACGACTTCTTATGCCGCGGCACTCGCTGCTTTCTATCAGCAGATTCCCGTTGGCCATGTGGAGGCTGGCCTACGCACGGGCAATATCTACTCGCCTTTCCCCGAAGAAATGAACCGTTTGCTTACGGACCGAATCTGCACCTGTTACTTTGCACCTACCGAAAAGAACAGGAGCAACCTTTTAGCTGAGGGTATTACGAAGAACGTCTTTGTAACAGGAAATACGGTCATAGATGCGTTCCAGTACACGGTAAAAGACGATTATCGGTTTGCGTCCGAAAAATTGCGTGATATTGATTTCAATGGTCGCCGTGTAGTGACTGTGACTGCTCACCGACGAGAAAATTTGGGAGAGCCACTGCGTAACATTTGCCGTGCAATCAAGCATCTCGCGAACGAGTATCCGGATGCGGTCTTCGTATATCCGGTTCATTTGAACCCTGCGGTAAGGGAAACTGTTTTCGATATTTTGTCAGGTGTGCCTAACGTACATTTGATCGACCCGGTGGATGTCCTCGATATGCACAATCTCCTTGCTAGGAGTTTCATGGTCATGACAGATTCTGGCGGTCTCCAGGAAGAGGCACCGCATTTTGGGAAGCCGGTCTTGGTATTACGAACCGAAACCGAAAGACCTGAAGCCGTCGAAGCTGGAACCGTAAAAGTTGTTGGAGTTGACGAAAACGCCATCTACATTGCTGCAAAGTCCCTCTTTGACAATCCGGATGCGTACAATGCCATGGCCCACGCAGTAAACCCTTATGGCGATGGACATGCGAGCGAACGGATTGTGGAGGCTCTGACGGGAATGATGAATTGAATATTTAGTAAAAGGTTGTGTAGCAACTTCCTTTTACTTAAGGCTCTTTTTCAGCAGATAGCTTTCATATATAAGATGACTTGGCATTGCTTTTATTTCTTTATTAAGCGAGTCTAGCCCGATTGTTTCGACAAATGTTTTTTTGTCGCTAAAAAGGTCTGTACCAAATCCAAGTTTATTACCTTCGATGTCGAAATTTATTGAACTAAGGATTGTTGGGAACATGTCTATGTCAGAAAAAAGTCGGTTTTCATCTAAAACCGGTGTCTTTGGCACATTCACGAAAATATTGATCCATTTTCTGTTGTTGAAATTTTTTACTAAACGGGTTCCCATAAAAAGATGGTCTCCAAAGATTATAATGGATGTATTTTCATACAAAGGCTTTGACTTTAAAGATGTTAGAAATCTGTCTAACTCTCTGGAAACGCAACGTACAGATGCTTTGAGTAGTTCATCCTCGTTTTTTTCATCGGTACTTTTTATACAGTCAGGATCATAAATTCCGTGTGGAGAATGCGTGTCTATGGTGAAAAATGTCAGAGAAAATGGTTCCGATATTGTGTCTAAAATTTGATTCGCAAATTTGAATACATCTTTGTCTGGAGCCGATTTTCCGCCATGATTTTTTATAAGATCCGCTATGCTCAGGTTTAATCGTTGTATTATGTCGTCTGGACCATATATTTCGTTTATTTTTTGATTTTGTGCGAAATGTTGAAATTCTTTGAAAAGTCCTGGATTCCCTTGGAAGAATATTTGTTTATAGCCATTGTTGTTTAGAATTTTATAAAGGCTATTGTAGTGCTGTAAAATGGGAGTTTTTTTGTAATTAGCAATGCCTGGTATTCCTAAAGAACGAGTTTGTAATGAACCAAATGTGTGGTTCGAACCGAAGGCATCAAACCCTCCGCCAATCAAATTTTTACTTTTTCCGAAACTAAGATTTTGTAGAGACAGTCTTGTTATTTCGGGAATGAGGTTATTGTCTTGGTTGCCTCCATGCTCTTTGTCTGCAAATGTCGTTTCTAATGATTCTAAATAAATTAAAACTAAGTTTCGTTTTTGTTCGGGCGGTGTGATTTTGACGGAATCTGGGTTTATGTAATTTTCAGTGAAAAATTTTGAAGAAATGTTGCTTTTTTCGGGTTCGTTGTTAATGATGTGTATGTAATCAAGTATAGGAATATTGATGGTAAAAAGTGCAATGGTGGCTGCGAAATATAAGCTTATGGCGACCATTCTTTTTTTAGTGTTGTTTAAAATTGTGTATAGGAATATGGTAAGGATAACCGTTATTATAAACGCTTGTGGAATTGTTGTTGAAAGATATTTCCTGATCATTAAATAGGCGAAGTCATCAAAGGGCTCCTGCAAGGTGAGCAGGACGGTGTTTGCATCTGCAAGAGGGAATGTGTTGAACGCCCAATAGATTCCTGCTCTAAAATGAACTGCGAAAAAGAGAAGTAAAAATACGAGAGGAATGTGCGATGGCTTGAAATAGTTCTTTCCTTGGTACGCCCTTGTTTGCCAATTTATGGCGATGAGAACAATGAAGAATAAAATGAATTCTAGAGATACAGAAAGGGGATTTATTTCGAAAAAATAGTGCTCGGCTATAAAAGTAAGGCTTATTACTGTAGCGACTATTTTTAGAAGTAATAGGAGAAATTTCTGTTTGTTGTTTTGCATGCTCCGTTAGGTCCTTTAATTTGTGGCGTCAAAGATATCTAAAATTGAACTACGGCTTTTTAAAATATGCTTCGGCACTAGCATGTTTGCGACGCCATTCATCTGGAATTACATATGTTCCGACATTGTCTTGCATTCGAGCCCTGTAAAAACGCTCGGTGTTGTTCACTAGATCGTTCACCTTCATTCCATTTGCCCTACCGAAGTCTTTGATATCGTGACTTGAATTGGATGGAGGAAAATAGACCTTGACCTTTATTTGCGGATAGTTTTTCAGTATAAAGTCTAATGGAGGAATTAAGTCTGTGTCCGCACTCACGAGTACAATTGAATTAACTTTGTTCTGAACACAGTCTGCCATCATCCTTACGGATATGTTGACGTCCGTTTTTTTCTCTTCCGGTCTTGGTATGGCGAAATGACAGTTGGGACACTCGATGGTTTTTGTGATATATTTTCCTCTAACGACTTCGAATTTGTCACCGTTGAGTTCCTTGTTGGCGTTGAGGAATGCACTTTGACGACTGCTTTTTACTGGGTCAAGTGGTGAAGCTGTGAAATAGACGACTTTTTCTAGTTCCTGTCCATCCGAAAGGAAACTTTTACAAAATTTAACCATGTCAATCCAGTAAGCACAGCCCCATTTGGGATTGGCGTGGAATGACCGTTTAATGCCAAAGTAGAAGTTGAACCCATCAATGTAGAATGATACTTTTTTCATGTGAAACTTTCTGCTCCCAAAAAAAATGCCGCCCGTGGGCGGCTAGTCCCTGAAAGAAATCAAGGCGATGCTATTAGCATAATATACAAAAAAGGTGCTTAGATGTCAAGGCCTGCTTTTTAGAATTTGATCGCTCGGAACTGTATCATCCGTTGATTGAGTCTTTGAAAAAAGGAAAACTCTACACAGTATCCATAAACGTGCGTTGTATCTTGTTGAAAATGATAATTCCGAGCGCTAGGATGAATACTGCGAATCCTGCGGTGTAGCCGAGTGCGGCCCAGCTGAATTCTCCGACACCGAGCATCCCGAATTTGAATGTTTCGATAATGCTTGTGAGCGGATTTGCTTGCATGAGCGTTTTGAGGCGCGGGTCTTCGATGGTGCTGAGCGGGTAAATTACGGGGGTGGCGTACATCCAGAGCTGAACGATAAAGCTGAGCAAAAATGTGAGGTCACGATACTTTGTTGTAAGACTGCTGAACAGTACTCCAAATCCGAGGGCGAGTGCTGCTATTAGCGCGATGAGTATTGGAGTGAGCAACAGGTAAATGTTAGGGTGAATCGGTGCTTCGGTGAAGATAAGGTAATATGCATAGACGATAAGGAATAAACCCATTTGGATGCTAAGTCGGACTAGATTGCTTGTGACGGTTGCGAGCGGCACGACGAGACGCGGAAAATACACCTTGCCGAACATGTTCGCGTTTTCGATGAATGTTTTGCTTGTTTGATTCAGGCATTCCGCGAAGTAAGTCCAAAGGCAGATGCCTGCGAGATAAAAGAGCGGTTGCGGGAGTCCGTCGGTGCTGATTTTCGCGATTCCGCCGAACACTACCATGAACATGATTGTAGTCATGATGGGCTGGATAAAGAACCACAGCGGGCCGAGAATGGTCTGCTTGTACCAAGTGACGATGTCTCGCTTTACGAACATTCGGTATAGATCGCGATACTGCCACAACTCTCCGAAGTCAATGGAGAGCAGGCTTGTCTTTGGCTTGATAACTGTTGTCCATTCGCTTGATTGCATTGCTTATCCTATTTAGTCCTTGGTGTTAATATAGATTTATGCAGGTTAAATGGATGCCCAAAATTCAGCGCTGCATAAATTGTGTGGCTTGATATCGGAATTTTCGACATTGAAACGAGGCTCAACTATTCATTCGCGCTTCTTCAGTTCCCGCGAAATTTCTTCGCGGTGATTCTTGCGCACGCCGCAGTCCTTCGCGATTTCATCCCAGCTGGCAACGGCATTTTCGACTTGGTCCAGGATTCTTGAATATTTTCGGATTCCGATGCGTTCCGCGACAGCTTTAAGGTCGTCGCGCGTAATGTTTTCTTGCTTCATGTTCACGGACATCTGGTGGCGATTTATCCAGTGGCTTCTCGGGTTGTTGGCGTAGCATAAGTCGTATGCGGGTGAGAGTTTCCAGATTCCTTGTTCATCCATTAGGAAGGAGATGTTCTTGGTGTGGTCGTCGTTATTTTTTGCGAATACATTGAAAGCCATGCAACGGAACAGTTCCTCATCGGCCTTGGCGTCGAGTCCAAGTTTGCGCATGGCGGCGAAGGCGTCCTCGTAGGAATGTCTGGTGTCGCGGTCTAGGTGCGTGAGGGCGGCAAGTGTTTGCATGTGCAGCTTGGATCCGTTTTCTGTTCGGTCGAATCGCTTGGTCATAAAATGGCAACCGCTACTATCTTCCATGATGCGGCTTTCGGCCATGCGGATCCCGGCTCGCAAAGCCATCTTGTAGTAGGCGTATTCTACGTTGCAGATTCCGCGGGGGATTTCGGTGATGCTGTCGTGTTCGCTATAGCTTACACCGTCGAACTTGAGCCGCCAATAGCCGAAGCCTTTCGGAGCGGGCACCTGGCCGCTACGCACTTCGCCCGTAGATTCGTTGTATGCGATAATCGCCTTCGGCTTGGCACCGCCTGCAGATGTTCCGACTCGCAAAATATCGTACAATGTCTTGTCTTTTTGGGCTAACTTTTCTCTGAATTTTTCGCGGTCCCGAAAAATACTCTCGGCTAACTCAACAAGGTCATCTACAAGGATTTCTGTAGATTCGTTTAGTCCCGGTGTGGTTAGGCTGGGTTCGAATTCCATTGCTCCCATGGAGCGCTTACCCACATAGCACAAGCGTTCTAGAGGTGTCACGGTTTCTAACGGGCGACCCAAGGATTGGAACCATTCCGAAATAATCTGGTCACCGAATTTGTCTGGGAGAGAATCGGCGATGAGTCCGGGCAAACCGCGAAAACAATTGTTCATATTCTCGGTAAAGGAGAATACTCCATTTGCGACGGGCATTTTTAAGGGGGATACTGGCAATGGATTACGAATAAATGTAGGTTCGTATTCGAAATAGGCGACCCCCCGCGAATCGTCCCACGACAGCGCTCCGACAGGTTTGTCCCACAAGCGTACATTTACGACAAGTTCTCTCATTTTACTTTACTCCGCTTGATACGCTGGATTTTGCCTCCCTGCAACTTACGCAATAGAAGCGGGCTTACCGGAGGTTCCGGCAGAAGTAGCCCGATGTTTTCAAGCATCCCTAGTGAACGGAGTGTGCTCAACAGGATTTGTACGGATACGGCGCCGCCGCGCTCCATCTTGGCTATCGTACCGACGCCGACGCCGACAGATTCCGCCAATTCGGACTGCATCAGACCCTTCCGCAGCCGGTATTCCTTAAGTCTAGCACCCATTTCTTTTAAAATGGAGGGGGTTGTCATTTCGTTCCACATGGGATAAATATATATAATAACTATCGTAAAAACAATGTTTATAGCGTAAAATAAGGATAATACTGCTTTTTGTGATGGTTATTTTTGTGCTATAGATATCGTGCCACTATCCTTTTAGCAAATAATCATTGTTAATCACTTTCATAGAAAGCGTACCTTCAACGATGCGGTCGGCACCTTCAATTGGTTCAATGTTTTCAGGAGAGTTTTTTTTGTGCTGCTTTCATTATACTTCCCAGTGGCCGCCTTTGTCTGGGCCGATACGCTTGATGAGACCAAGTTGTTTAAGTTTTTTTATCGCTCTTTCAATAGTTGGGCGTGTAAATTTTTTGCTTTGAGCGATAAGTGCTGTTGTTATGTTTGGGTTTGATTTTATTAAAGTGAAAATGATTTTTTCTTTGTCTGATAGTTCTTTTATTATGCTGCATTTTTCTCCATCATTTTCTCCATCGTTTTCTCCATCATTCTGCGTTGAAGAATTGGAACGTTTAAATAGATTATCTCTAAAGATTGTAACTTTGAAATCCCCATCGTCTTCCCACACAGGGGCCAAAAGTCCCCATTCTTTGCATTTGTTGATGTGGACAAGCGAAAAAATGATGAACAAGGTTTAAAAGGAATGTCCGACGCCATACCCAATATTTTTCAAAAGAATTGTTTGACTTGATATGTTTCATTACAGCACTAGTATGGTTTTTATGGGCAGTTCTGTGCATTCCGCGATTAAACCTAGATCGAAAATCTTAGAATCACGCATTTTTACTGCCGTTTCGTACATATGTGACAAATAGCCTATAGCTCGACCATAAGAATGAGCTTCTTCGTAGGTTCTGAATTGATTTTGTTTACGCTTGCGTTTCCGTTTTCTTCTCATGTTTGAGCCTTGTGGCTGAATTGTTGACGCCATTTTTGGTGGGCTGATTCTACGATTGCGGTGTTTTGCAGAAGAATTTCCATTGCAAGCGTGAGCCCCAAACTGAAGTTTTCTGATGAATCTCCGCCAAACATGTGGCACATTTCGTGGACATAGGTAGATAAACCGTCATAGAATTTATCTGCTTTGAGAATGGAGCGCTTTAGATATACGCATTCAATTTTGTTTCTAATGCATAAGTGTTTTTTATTGAATTGTTTTCGCTTGTTTTTATAAAGTGTGGCCATTCCGTGGTAGGTTGCTTTAGGGTTTGTTATGATTTTGTGCGATGGCCACGGTTCTGCGATGAAAAAATCTCCGAACATGCTTTTGCATGCATCTTCGAGGATTGAAAAACAGTTCTTTTCGATTTTTGAATGTACGTTATCGTCCTTGACGAGTCCTCCGTTGCGCCTGCATTCATCTTCAAGTGATGAATAACCTAACAAAGAAAATGGTTCACCGACAAGAATGTATTTGTCATGGAAGTTTTTGTACCAGCTACGGGCTTCTTGCCGCCAATTCATTTGTACCTTGCTTAGGGTTGGATAGAGATACAGAAGGTTTGGGTATTTGGCTTTGAATTTCTTGCAATACTCAGAAGAGTACAATATGTTGTACAGTAATCTTCGGAGTACGGGTGTCCAACTTTCAAAATCAAAACGGTCTGTGCTATTGGATATCCAAACTCGTCTCATTTTCTCTATGATTTTAAAGGATGCTTCTGCAGACAATATTGCACTCATTCTTTTGAAAACAGTTACAACTTCCATTTCTAAGAGTGAATCTCGTTCGCGGTCGTTTTGTTCAAAGTCGTGCAAGCAAACGACCAAATCAAATGGATTTGATCCGCGAATTTGATAGCCGCAAAAAACAATTCCTTTTCTGCCGAAATCATAATTATATGGGAGTTCGCAATCGTATTGAGTCTTGCTGCGTGTGTAAACGGCGCCATCACAATTTTCCCAAATTTTTTCACCGAGGAGTTCGTTTTCGGGATAGTAAAAGCTTTTCAAAGCAATTTTGAACATGTCAAAATCTTCGCTTGAAACGCCTTGCAAGACGAGTTCACTTTTGGGGGCACTTTTTTTTGATTCTGTTAAATCGTATGCAAGCATTTGCACTTTTTTTCCGTCGATGATGTGGTCTGAACAAATGACATTGAGACTCCAATTGCCCGAGGACATTTTTATTTTCCAATGCTTGTCACGGAGTGCGCATAGTGAGGCTATCTTGAAACCTTCGCCGAAATAACCAGCGTGTTTTTCGTCCGAATTAGTTTTTGTAGAAGCTCCAATATGCAATAACCATTCGTAATTGAAAGTTTGGTTCTCTATGCACATGGATAGAGTTTCGTCGTGGATTTCATAATGGAATCGTTCGTGCCACTGGTCGCAAGGAACGGAATCATAAAAATTTTGTATATAATCCCTAAAAATTTGAAAAGTATTCCAATGGACAGGATAGGTGAAAACGATGTTTAATGGAATGATTTTATTATGCATATTCTTGGTAAATCTTTTTAGTTTATTTGTTTGTTGACTTGTCTTTTTTCTCCATTGCCACATGCTTTACCATCGCCTCGTAAACGAGCTTTTTGACTGTTGTGATATCAGTGCTTTGCAATGAGGTTCCCTTCGCTAAGATTCGGAATAGTTTTGACGATGCATCGACTGCTTTTGTGTAACAGGGGAACGCGTCGCGAGTCTTGCGATAGGCGGTACCCTGATCGAGCCCTATGCTATGCCACAAGTATGCGAAACCGATGGTACGTGCCAAAAGGTCGGTGTAATTGCGAGTGAAATTGGTAGCGAAATTTTTTAAGTCTGTAAATTCTTCTGGAATGATTGACAAAATGCTATCGGGAAAAGTCATTGCTTCTGTGTCAAAATGTTCCATCAAGTAATTTGGTGTTAATCCATGAAAAATTTTGTGAACCTTGAGGAATTCTTCGCCTTTCATTTTTACCTTGAATCCATTTTCAAAAGTAATGACAATGCCTTCTTTGTTTGCTGGCAAACCGGCCACAAATTTTTGCGCATCTGCCAAACTAGTGACATCAACTCGTTGCGGTGATGCGATTCCCCATTCTTTTGCGGTACGTTCTACATCACTGAACGACATTTCTTGTCCAGATGTATTGTCTATGATTCCAAGGAGCGTACAGCCTTCGTAATCGTACTTGATGGGGTGCAAGAATATGTCAGCAATAGTTTCAAAAAGATATGTGAAACCGGACTTAAATTTGCTCGGAATGTTGCGGCTTTCCAACCAATTTTGCGACCATTCGGAATGTTCCGAGTGAATCGCTCCCGACGATGTAATCATGGGGCTGTTGTCGGCTAGTCCTGCGATGCATAAAGAACCATCTAATTTATCTGTTGCTGTAAAATGGCCGAGATCGCCTTTCAATTTTTCGCTGCTGTCGTTGTGCGGAAAGAACATTCCTTCGACAGAGGAAACATGATAGATGGGCGAGAATGAGTCATCAGGCAAAATGAGTTCGTTATAATTGAAAAATTTATCCCAAGGGCGCAATACGCATTTACCGCTTGAAATTTCAAAGACATGACCGCGTGCATGCATTGTTACATGATTCCAACGGCTGGAATATATGGTTTGCGCGGTATATTTGAATTTTACGTATTTGCGGTCTAGGGAATAGCTAGTGGAAACTTCGCCTCGTTCCGCTGCCGCAAAGTATTCTTCAAGTTTTGGAAGATTCATTTTACTCCTTGCTTCGACATACAAGGAGTAATCTATATTCCGCGCAATTTGCCCGTCAAGGGGTGGTTGTTTTGCCCGTATTGCGGCTATTTTACTTATTCGTTCTTCTAGAAAGTCCGTTCTCTCACGACGTATTGCGGTGACTGGTTGATGCTGATGTAAATGCGCCCAACGTATTCGCCGATGAGTCCGAGCAGGAACATGATCATGCCGCCGATAAAGAGCAATGTGGCAAGCATGCTTGTGTAGCCGACGGGAACTTCGGGGAACATCAGTTTTTTGTAAATGACAAAAATGCCTGCGGCAAATCCGATAAGGGCGCAGAAGAGTCCGATGTAGGTGGCGGCGCGGAGCGGCTTGACGGAAAATGCGGTAAAGCCGTTAATCCAGAGTCCGATGAGGCCCGCGATGGTGTAGCCCGATTCGCCTTCGAGGCGGCGGCGGTGCTGTACTTGAACGTTGCCCAGATTCTTGGTGGCGCGGAATACGAGTCCGCTGATGTAGGCAAACGGGTTGGGGTAGCGCACGATTTCATCGACGATGAACTTACGCATGATAAAGAAACTTGTGGTGCGGAGTGCTTTGGGCTGCCCGATTATGCCTTCGGCCATTTTCTTGTTGACCCAGCTTCCTAAGCGGCGGAACAGGTGTTGCTTTGAATGCTTGTAGTAGCCATAGACGACATCGTAGCCTTCTTCCAGCTTATCTACAAGTTTGAAAGTTTCGCTGGCTGGAGTTTGTCCGTCATCGTCGAGGCTGACAACGTAATCGCCTGTGGCTTGTCCGTAGCCGGCCATGAGCGCGGAATGCTGTCCAAAATTTTTGGCGAGGCAGATTCCTTTAATTCGCCCGTCTTCTGCGGCGAGACTTTTGATAACTTGCCAAACTCCATCGGGACTGCAGTCGTTTACGAGAATGATTTCGTAGTTGAATCTTTTAGATGGTTCCGTGAGGGGTGTTGCTGCGTTACGCGATGCTACGGTGTCACGGATTTCTTGCACCACCGTTCCGATGGTGTTTTCGCTACGGTAGCACGGGATGACGAATGAGATTTTCATTGTAAATCTTCCCACTTGTTACTTTGGGCCGAACGTGTGGCGGCCTGCATCATGGCGAGGCCTTCGAGCGATGTCTTGATGCCGCAAACGTACTGGCTCTTGAACGAGCCTGTCGCAAAATATTGTCCGAGGCAGTCGGCGATATCTTCGTAGTAGTTGGCAAACGCTTCGATGAACCCGGCGGGGTGCCCTGCCTTGAAGCGGTTGTAACGAGGCTGGTTCGCAATTTTTACGTCGCTGGTGCGGTCGCGGAGGCTCACGTTTCCACGGAGGTCGCAGGTTTTAAGCGTTTCTGGCTCAAGCTGGAACCATTCGGCGCTGCCTTCGCTACCGAATACGCGAATGCGAAGCCCGTTGCGGTTGCCGAGTGCCGTCTTGCTGAACCATATTTGTGCACGTACGTTGTTTGTATATTGAACAAGCGCTCCTACGTTATCGACAATTTGCGGGAAAAGTCCGAAGGTTGCTTGGTCTGCAACGATTCGTTCCGGGCGTTCGCCTGTCAAAAAGTAAATCATGTTGTGCAGGTGGCTGCCGAGGTCCAAGGAAATTTTTGGAATCACTGTATCCTTGAGGCGCCAGCTTTGCGGTTTGGGCGGTTCGCCCGAGGCTCCCAAGCGCATAAATCCTTCTTGCGGCATTTCGACTTGCACTTGCTGGATTTTGCCGAGCTTGCCTTCGGCGATATACTGCTTGAGTTCTCGTACCATCGGGTAGCCGGTGTAGTTGTACGTAGTGCAGAAGAATCCCTTGGTTTCTGCAACCTTTCGTGCGATATCTTCGCCTTCTTCAAAACTCGTGGCGAGCGATTTTTCGCAGATCACGGGGTAGCCTGCATCAAGTGCGTCAATGACGATTTCTTTGTGAAGATCCGTCGGGGCTAACACCACCACTGCGTCGAGTTTGCCCTTTTCGGCTTGCAAAAGTTCCTTATAGTTTGCGTAGGTGCGGTCGTCGGCGACCCCCCAAGTTTTGGCGGTTTCGTGGTTGGTTTCGGCGTGTGTGCTGAACGCTCCGGCCACCAGTTCAAAATGTCCATCCATTTGGCTTGCTGCTTTGTGGACTTCTCCGATGGCAGAATTAATACCGCCCCCGATAAATGCAATTTGATAAGGTTCCTTCTTCATGGAATGGAATATAGTAAAGGATTAGACGAAAGACGTGGTTCGACAGGCTCACCAACCTAGATAATAGACGAGAGAATGCACCTTGAGCTGGTCCGCCATGACGATTTTCGCCCTCGTCATTCCATGCTTGACACGGAATCTTTGTGAGGTCAATCAGTCACGATTTTCACGAGATCGGGCATTCTGACGGTTTTGTCAGTCATTTCTTCGAGCGTGTCGAATTTAAAAAATACAATTCCTGCCTTATATGTGAGTTTGTCTGTGATTTTTTCGCCGGGCTTGAACCATAAGAATTTCTCGACGATGTTCTTTTGTATTTCGGGAGCGAAAGCGACATCGCGGACGATTCCGGAACATCCGTTTTCACCGGCTTCGCGGTCGGACATGACGCAGTGACGCAACCAGAACCCTTGCGTGGGGGAGTCCGTAATGCCGGAAATGTCCATGCCGGTTTCGGCCATCTCGATGAATTTCGGATAGTCGATTCCGGTGGCGTACTTGACGAATTTGATGTACAAATCGCCAGGGGGGCGGCGGCAAATTTCGATAATGAATGGTGTGCCGTCCGCTGTTTCGATGTACTGGATGTGCAGAATGCCATCGACGAGGTGCAAATCACGTGCGATGCGCTCGCTGTAATCGCGAAGCTTGGCGAGGCTTGCGTCTTGCGTGGTGCTGGGCGTGTTTGCTCCGCTGACTAAATATTTGTTGACAAAGTATTGCTCGTTGTCTGCAAATGCGAATGCGACTTTGCCTTTGACGAGCATTGCCGAAAATCCGTGATTCGTTCCCTGTACAAATTCTTCGACAACGATATGGTCTTCGCGAGTGCGGCTTGTGGCGTTTTTGTATGCTTCACGGGCCTCTTCGACATTTGTGGCGCGATGGATGCCCTTGCCGCCTGTCAAGTCAACGGGCTTGATGATAATCGGAAAGGTAAGACTTGCAATAGCTTGCTCGAATTCTTGCTCGTTGTGTACAACTTTTGCTTGCGGTGTCGGGATTCCGAGGCGGGTTGCGAGTGCTCGGTACTTGTCCTTGTGATGGATTTCAAGCGATGTCGCGTAAGAGTCATGTCCGGGAATTCCCAGCTTTTCGCAAACATACACTGTCGAAAGTAAAGCAAAGTCATTGCAGCCCGAACAAACGGCTTGAACGCCTTCGCTGCGTGCAAGTTCCAGCATTGTTTCTTTGTTGCTGAAATCTGCAAATACGGTTTTGTCGGCGTAGGGGTGCCCTAGTCCATCGCGGTTGTTCCCCGTGGTAATCACGAACCAGCCAAGTTCTTGGGCTGCTTGAATTAGCGGGATTTCAGCGTGACTGCCTCCGAGGAGTAACAATTTTTTTTGATTGCTTAGCTTCATTTCATTACGCTCGCAATGACTTCTTATATTCTTTAATTCTTATTTTGCAAAAACGCTCGCATTTTGCTGCGTTGCGCTCAGAAACTATTTTCCGAAAAATTCCTTCACTTTACTGCATACGAATTCCAAGTCTTCGGGCTTGAGGCCGTAGAACATGGGGAGGCGTAACAGTCTGTCGCTTTCGCTTGTTGTAAAGCGGTCTTCTCCTGCGAAGCGTCCGAATCGCTTGCCTGCAGGGGCGTTGTGAAGCGGCACGTAATGGAATACGGCGAGGATTCCGTTCTTGACGAGGTGCGCGATAAGTGCTGTTCTCGTTTTCAAGTCAGCGACTTTCAGGTAGAACATGTGTGCATTGTGGACACATTCTTCTGGAATGTACGGGAGTGCCGCGTCACCTGCGGTTTCGAGGCATTTTAGTTTTTCGCGGTAAGCGTTCCAGCTTGCCATGCGGTTGTCATAAATCTTTTGTGCGTTTTCTAGCTCGGCGTACAGATAGGCGGCGTTGAGCTCGCTCGGCAAGTAGCTTGAACCGAGTTCCACCCATGTGTATTTATCGACTTCACCACGGTGGAATTGTACGCGGTTTGTACCTTTTTCGCGAATGATTTCAGCATGGTCCGCGTATTTCTTGTCTGCAATGAGGATTGCACCGCCTTCGCCCATGCTGTAATTTTTTGTCTCGTGATAGCTGTAACAACCGAAATCGCCGAGTGCGCCCAGCGAGCGTCCCTTGTAGGTGGACATCATTCCTTGCGCTGCATCTTCAATTACAAATAGGTTATGTTTTTTTGCGATGGCGTTAATCGTATCCATTTCACAGGCTACACCGGCGTAATGTACCGGCACGATCGCTTTCGTGCGTTCTGTGATTGCATCTTCAATGCGCTTTTCGTCCAAATTCATTGTATCAGGGCGGATATCGACAAATACGCATTTTGCTCCACGCATGGCGAAAGCATCAGCGGTAGAGACGAATGTGAATGAAGGCATGATAACTTCGTCGCCTGGCCGGATTCCGCAAAGTAATGCGGACATTTCAAGCGCGTGTGTGCAACTCGTGGTAAGGAGTGCTCGTGCTACACCGGTCTTCTGTTCTAGCCATGCATGGCATTTTTGGTTGAACTGCCCATCACCGCAAATGCGACCGCTCTCGACTGCTTGTCGCACGTAATCAATTTCTGGCCCCACAAAGGGAGGCTGATTAAATGGAATTTTCATGTTACGAAATATATATTATTTAAATGCATTATACACAGAACAAGCCATACGTATTCGTCGGGCTTGCCCCGCACATCGACTGTAGTCGGGTGTGATGAAATGTTGCGCGGTTTAGTACGTCAATCCGAAGCCGTAGGGGAATAGTCCTTTTTTGCCATCGCCTACGTTGATGGGGATTTGTTTTGCGTTTTTGGGCCAGGTGTGCGGGAGCTTTCCTGATGGCTTGACTTTGCCGAAAAGAACGTCTGCAATTCCAGCGCCTTCGCTACCGGGGAGCCATGCGACTACAAAGGCGTCGGCGGCGTTGATAAGCGAGGTGATGGGGAGCGGACGACCGGTAATGAGTACGACAACGACTTTATGGCCTGAAGCTTGCCAAGATTTGATTTGTGAAATATCGGAATCTGTTGTTCTGAATGATACTTTACCGTCAATCTTGTTGATGATTTTGTTGTCGAAGTCATCACCACGGAAATCGCCAAACCATTCAGCGTATGGCGTCTCGCCGATGACATAGACAATGGTGCCTGCTTCTTCTGCTGTTTCGACGCGAGTGCCTTTTGCGACTTCGTCAAAGCCTGCTTGGATGGAGGTTGCTCCAGGAATTTCATCTGTTCCGCCCTGCCAGCTTTTTGTCCATGCGCCACATTGCAATCCTGTGTTGTTGGCGTGGCTTCCGGTCACGAAAATTTTGCCGTCGGTTGCAAGCGGGAGCGCTTTTTTGTTTTTGAGAATGACGAGGCTTTTTTGAACTGCTTCGCGTGCGAGCTTTCGGTGCTCTGCGCTACCTATGTTGTTTGTGATGCCGACATAGGCGGAAGGGCCGTTCGGATTGTCGATTCTTCCGGCTCGGATTTTGGCGCGTAGAATTCTGCGAACTGCATCTTTGACACGTTCCTCGCTGATGGCGCCCGACGATACGAGTTCTTTCATGCTTTTTACGAACGCTTCTGCAGATTGTGGAACCATGGCCAAATCGATTCCTGCGTTAATTGCATTGCGAATAGCATCTTTCGAAGATATTCCCGTGACGAGTCCCGGCGAGTAATCGCCTGCGGCTCCCGGCGTTGTTGAACTTTCGATGCCCTCCCAATCGGCGATGACGTAACCATCAAATCCCAGTTCGGTTTTAAGAATCCCAGTGAGTAGTGCAGAATCGACATGTTGATGGATCCCGTTAACTTGGTTGAAACTTGCCATGACGCTCATGGAGCCTTGCTCGATGGCGGCTTCGTAGGGTGGGAGGTATTTCTCGTGGAGTACTTTATTTGTTATTTTGGCGTTGCCGCGATCGAATCCCTTGTCTGTTGCACCGTCACCAATGAAGTGCTTGAGAGTCGTAATGACGCGCCATTCGGCGTCGTTATGGTCGCCCTGCTGCCCGCGTACAAATGCGGCTCCAAGGCTTACAGCGAGTTCTGTTGTTTCTCCAAATCCTTCGTAGACACGGCCCCAGCGCTCGTCTTGCGGAACTGTGATAGCGGGCGCGAAGTTCAAGTCAATGTGTGCGGCCCACATTTCTTCGGCAACGGCCTGCCCGATTTTACGGACAAGTGTAGAATCTCGTGTTGCGCCAAGTCCGATGTTGTGCGGAAATATCGTTGCTCCGCTGACGTCAGCAACACCGTGGACGTTGTCCTTGCCGTAGGTGACCGGAATTTTTTGCTTCCAAGCGTTGATGTAAAAGTCTGCCGTGTATGCGCCGCCGCCTTCGAGTGCAGAACCGCATATCTTGCCTCCGCAACTTGTTGCCGGGGCCTTTGCTTGCGTCATCTGCGCGATCATGTCTTCAATGGACATGTTTGCCATGAGCGTATCGATTTTGTTCTCAATCGGGTCGCGTTTTAAGGTAATGTTGCCGTAGTTCTTGTTGCTTGAGCTTACGCTAAGCGTTTCCGGGAGGAATCCTGTTTTGTGTATGACGATGCTTTGTTCTTGTTTCTTCGATGCTTTTTTCGCAATGTTGAGCGTTGCGTTGTCAAAAAGAAAATCGCCTTTGTCGTTTGTGAGTACACGTGCTTTAGCAAGCAAATCTGGAAGAACCCTGATGGTTGCGTTTGCATTGTGAATAGGAGCGCCCGATTCGTCTAATACGGTCCCCTTGATGTTTGCTTGAGCTAGAGTGCAGGCTGCGATTGTGAATATGCTGATGGCGGAAATCTTCATAGTATTACCTTGCTTTTCAAGGTGAAATTATACTTAAAAGAAATTTCAAAAAGGGAGGTGCCGAACAATTTATCTATCTCTATCGATCTATTTTTATATAAAAATATAATTTACCTATTGCATTGTTTAAAATTTTAGATTATATTTTAAGTGTATTAAAAATTTGAGGGAGAAATGAATATTCTTTTTGAAGATAAAAATTTGGAAAAATGCGCTACGGATAGGGGGTATGCGCTGAAAAGGCTTGGCCAGCGGCGGGCACAACGTTATGTTGAGCGTCTTGCGCAGATTGGTGAAGCGGCAAATTTTGAGTGCTTGCGGAAATTGCCTGGTCATTATCATGAATTGGTCGGGAATCGTGCGGGGCAATGGGCTTGTGATTTGGATCAGCCGTATCGGTTGATTTTCAAGAGCAATAACGAGGGGCCTGTTGTGCAGATTGTGTGGGCTAGGGAACGTGTGGCTAAAATTTTTGAAATAGTAGATTATCATGGGTAACGATATGAATGAAGGCATAAAATTATGGTATGTTCCTTCTCCAGGAAGCGAATTGGCCGAAAAACTTGAAGAAATGGGCCTCGATGCAAATGACTTGGCCGCTCGCATGGGCTATACGCCGAAGGCTGTCAATGATATTTTGCAGGCCTATTCCCGTATAACGCCAGAAGTGGCAATTTCACTGGAATTGATTACGGAAATACCGGCGATATACTGGTTGCGTCGCCAAATGGCGTATGACGAATTCCTTTCTCGTGAGCGAATCAAGGCTTCGCTTTCGGACCAGTCTCTTTGGAAAAAGTCCTTCCCGTCAGAAATCAATGTTCGCGAATGGGTACGGCAAGATGAAGATGATACTCAATCTTTGATGCCGCTCCTCAAGTTTTTTGCGGTGGCTTCCCCGAAGGCTTGGGACGGTTATTACAAAAAGGCGCAGTTGAAGGTGGCGTTCCGCATTTCGTTGGCCGAAGTCAAGGATCCGTATGCGACATCGGCTTGGATTCGACGTGGCGAGATTCTTTCGGATCGCGATCCGATGGAAAAGTTGGGGCAGATTCCTGTCCGCAAAAAGCTGAAAGCGGCTTTTCCTGAAATCATCGCATTCGCTGCTGCGAACAAGACTTTGCCGAAACGTGCTAAAAAAATCACTTACACGACGCCAGAAGCGGATGTGGTCGATGACTGCATGACTGGACTGCAGGAACTTTGTCGCAAAATCGGGATTCGCGTCTTGTTCGTACAAAACTTCAAGAGCGCTCCGATTCACGGCATGTACCGTTGGTACAAGGATGTTCCTTTAATCCAATTGCATGACCGCTTTGAAAAACGTGCGACAATGTGGTTTACGTTCTTCCATGAGCTTGCTCATGTGCTTTACCATGGCAAAAAAGGGATTTGTCTGCAAAATATCGAAATCACGCACAATCACCCCGAAAAAGAGGAAGAGGCTAACTGCTTTGCTCAAAAGTGTATGATGGAAGCTGGTTTTGAAGTGTAAATCAACCATCATCGCCTATGGTTGATGCGATTCGACAATGCTAGTTGCTTAATCTTTACCGGCTCCGTAAACTACGGGGCCTTCTTCGTCATCGTCGTCGTCGCCGTGTTCGGCGAGGTAGGCTTCGTATTCTTCGTCTGTCATTCCGCCTTCGCCTTCTTCGGGCATGAATGACTTGCGTTCGGATTTTTTCGCAGGCTTGGTTTCGGCGGCGGGCGTCGCTGGCGTCTCGGATGCTGTCGCGGGTTTCGGTTCTTCTTTGCGGCTTGCGCGTGCACTGCGGTTCAAGTAGGCGATGTATTCTTCGTCCGTCATTTCGTTGCCGAAACTGTAAGAGGAATACTTGTCTTCTTCCGGTTCTTCTTTTGGACTGGGCTGAACTGCTGCGGGCGCGGGCTCGTCCCAAGAGCTCTTGCTGCTGGAACTGCTATAAGAACTGTAGGCGTTGCTGGAATTGCCTGCGTCGGAGGCCGGTGTAGCGTTTGTTGTAAATGACGTTGAGCTTGTTGCTGGTTGTGCGGAACTTGCGTTGTTTGCGTTGTCGTAGAACGCTTGTGCCTTTTGCATGAAAGCCGCAAATTCTTCGTCGCTCATTTGCTGGACATTTTGCTCGTTCAAGCCTTGGAAATTCGCTTCGGCGGAGATGCTGTGTTCTTCGGTGTTCGTCGAACGGATGACAGGAATGTCGATATCGCTATTTTCGTCATCAACAAACTCTTCGCCTATTTCTTCGCTTTGCGCCTCGTTTATATCTTCGTCCGGAGCATCAGAGGCATCGGCGAATTCTTCATCAACGGGCTCAAAGGTGTGCGATGGCATGGTTGCATTAACGGTTTCGACAAATTCATTTGCAATAACTTCACTTGCCAAAGTCGTAGACTCAGCACTAGTTTCGTTTGTCGTTTCCCCGGCGTTTACTAGTTCTTCGTTCGCTGTCGTTGCGGTGGCATCGCTAGCGGGATTCGCAGTATCGCTGATGGCGGGAATTGTCACTGCATCGTTTGCTGGAACTGTTGCGTCACCAGTTGCAGTAGCTTGTTCGCTTGTCTGCGGTTGTGCTGTAATGCCTTCGGCGGCATCCGCTTCTGCAATCATGTCGGCGAACGGATTTTCCTGAACTTCGGAAATATCTTCGCGACCTTCGAGCATGGCATTGAGGTCTTCGTCGGTGACGTTTCTGCCGCGTTCCGTCCAAAGTACCGCTTCGCGCATCGTCGCGGCAAGGTCGCCCACGCTCTTCTCTTTGGAACGTGCAATTGCCTGACTGCGGATCGTATCCACAAGTCCCGCCTTGACTTCGGGATCCTTGCTGAAGAACACGGTCTCGTGTGCCATTTCTTCGGCGTACTCGGGGTTGTTCTTCTTGCGGTAAATCCAGATGGGCCCGAACAATTCGCTTTGGCGGAACACGATGTCGTCCGTCTTGATCATTTCGAGCATAGCCATGAACGTCACTGCCGCGACAATCGGATGCGAGTCGTTGTCGAGCAAGTCTTCGAAGAGCGCGCGCCCATGCACGTTCAAGAAGTTGTTGATGGCCTGCTGACGGTCCTGAATGGTCACGTAGTCCAATTCGATATGGTGGATTGTCTCGGAAATCTTTGTCTTCAAGCTCTTTTGATAAGCGCGGAAAAGCTGCCAGATGTTCGCATCCGCAAGCGTATCTTCGTCGCTTTGCGTCTTTTCGAGGCGTCCGCGGGAATACGTGCCGAAGTTTTTCGCCTCCATCTCCTGGAGTCCGCCTGCGACCTGCTTGAAACGCTGGTATTCCAGCATCTCTTGCATGAGCTTCTCGCGGTCTTCGTTGTATTCTTCAATCGTTTCCGGGTCGCGTTCTTCGGCAGGGAGCAGTTCTTGCACCTTAAGCGCCATCAAGCGGCTCGCCATGAACAAAAAGTCGCCGGCCTTGGAAAGGTCCGTTTCGGAATACTCGTTCACCCACTTCAAAAAGTCGTCTGCGATTTCTGCAATGGGGATTTGGTCGAGCGTCATTTCCTTTTTCTGGACGAGATAGACAAGCAAGTCCATCGGGCCGTTAAACGAGCCGATTTTGACTTCATAGTCTTCTTGTTCAAAAACATCGGAATCAACCATTGGCTGGAAATATAGAAATTAGAGGTTAGGAATTAGAAGTAGGTTTTTTGTTATTGAAACCGGAATTGTAAAATGATTTAATTTAAAAGGATGACTTGTAAAAGAATGTTTACTTCTTTTGGGGGATCTTTCATTACGATAAGTGAAAAAATTGGGTTATTTTTCGCATTTGTTGTTCTAAAAATCAAAATTTGTGGTCAAAAAATGAAATTTCGTAATAAAAATATATACTTTCGGAAAAAATTTAGTTATATTTATTACTGAACTTATCAGAGGGGAGCTTTGATTTTAGTCGTTATGCTAAGAGAATTTTCATAAAAAAGTAGGTACGAATAACAGGAAGCCGATAATTCGGTTTTTGATGTATATGGATTTTATTCGATAAAAGTCTCTCATTCCAACTCGTTAAATACTGTCGCCCTCAATCGAGGGCGACTTCCCGTTTTTAAGGCGTGCTTCGAGAGGTGACGGCTCGAAAGATTCCAGCTGAAAAGGTGAATTTGAAGAAAAATGGGATGAAAAAAATCTTGTTTTTCAAAAATTATCGTTTTTTACGTGTAAAACTCAAAAATTTGAGGATTATTCACGTAAAATTCAACGTTGTATGTGATTGTTTTGAAGAAAATCATGGATATTTGGCTTTTTTCAGTTGCAAAATTGGGAAAAGAAGGCTTTTGTTGGTGATAAATGGGTTGAAAAATTCAAAAAAGACAGTGAATTTGTAATAAAAATGTTAATTTATGTGAAATTTTGCGTGACAAATGTTGAAAATTGGACTTTTTTCACGTAAAAATGGGGGAAAACAGTAAAAATGGAAATAAAAAAGCCCAACCTTACGGTTGAGCTTTTTATACCCGCCTTATGGCGGTTTGAAAAAAAGGACCAACCTTGCGGTTAGTCCTTTTTATACCCCCAAGCGGTTGTGAACCGCTGTTGCGGGAATGAAAATCCCGAGTCCTAGGCCACTAGACGATAGGGGCGATTTGTGCCGCCAAATATAGATGTTTCTAGAAAATTGTCAAGGGTTTTTGTTTGAATTTTTTATTTTTCCTCCGTGATTTTGAGAAAAAGGCTGAAAAAGATACTTTGGCGAGGCATTTTCCGCTTTTTGCCGGTGGCTTTATTTGCAAGTGCGGCGGATGCGGCATTGCTTTGGGGAATCCGTTCTTTCATGGGGATTCTTCAGGGCGATGAGGTGTTCTCGCTAGGGACGTGGCTCATCTTGATGGGCGTCCTTACGGTGTTGCGTTTTGCCTTTTTCGCCTGGAAGCTGAACATTTCTGAAAAGTGGCTTTATGGCTCGGGTGCGTTTGTGATGGCGTGGTTCTTGCGGACGTTCCGGTCGCTTTCTCCGCGAGTTTTCCACTTGCCAGAAGGGGAATCGAAGGTCGAGGCCGCTTATGAATCGGCTATCGTGTTGCAGTCGAACGGCGGCGTCTTTTTCCAAGCGGTTCAGGCGATTCTCCAGCTTTTGGTGTTTTTGCCGGTACTCTTCTACATTTCGTGGCCGCTGACTTTGTTCCTCTTTGTCGTTGTCGTTCCGCTGGTAAGCTGGATGCAGCGCTGTTTGCATCGCATGGGGCCCGCCGAAGAAAAAATCTTGACGGAACGCTCTGATTTTCGTGGATCGCTTTATCATGCCCGCACGCTTTTCCGCCGTTGGAGTTCCCGCTTTGAACGTAAGGAAGTTTCGGACGGTTTGGTTTTCCAAGTGCGGACGCTTCGGGACGATGGCCTTAATGTTTCGCTTCGCAAGGGTGTGCTTTCGCTGGTGACGGAATCGGTATCGGTCTTGGCGATGGTTTTTGTGCTTGCGTTCTGTGCTCTTTTGATTTCGAAGGGCTGGATGGACGGAACGGGGCTTGTTCTTTACTGTTCGGCGGTTCTTCTTTGTTACAAGCCGGTGAAGGAATGCGCTCGCGTGATGCCGCAGGCCCGTTCAGCGATGAGTGCTCTCCGCGTTCTTGAAAAATTTGAATCGCTACCCACGAAAAAAAGTGATTCGAGTTCGGTGAAATTTGACTACCGCCGTGATGCAGAAAATTTAGAACTAGCTCAAGGTGATTTTTCTTACGAAGGTGCTTTTGCAACGTTGTTCAGCAATTTTTCTTTGTGCTGGAGCACGAAAAAGCCTGTGCTTGTCCGCGGACGGAATGGGGTAGGTAAATCGACGCTACTCCGCTTGCTTGCTGGGCTTGAAAAATGGGACCATGGTAAAATTACTTGCAATTCGTCTTTTGTAGACAATGTTTTTTTTGTCGCCCAAGATTTAGAACTGCCGCCAATTCACTTGTTTGAAAAACTTCTTGAGCGAACAGATTCTGTTGCAATCGTTGAGTTTGTCCGTGCCTCGCGCGTGGATAAGATTATCGCTAAAGAGGGAATGTCTGGTGGGGAACGGGCTCGTGTCGCTTTGGCGTGGGCGCTCGTTTCGGACTGCCCTATGGTTTTGCTCGATGAACCGTTTGCGTCAGTTGCGTTAGTCGATCGCGAACCGCTTTTGACCGCATTCCTTGATGTAGCCGAACAACATGGCAAATGGGTGGTCCTCGTAAGTCACGACGTGCTGTCTCATGAATTGGAGCAACGTTTTAATGTCGTGGAGATTGGCGATGATTAAAGAGAACGAACTTGCAAAATGCAAATTTGAAAAGAGCAAGTTCTCCGCTTTTTTATACCGTTTTCGCGGTTACATTTTGGGAGCGATTGCGGTCGCTCTTGTCGTGATGCAACCGAGCATGTTCCCGAAAGAATTTGATGCAAATGATGCAAACGCGCTTTATGTCAACGACTGCGTCGAGGGTATCGTTATTGCAATTTTACTTTACATGGCTAGTGCTTTTTTGCGAGTGCAAACTCGTCGATTCATTGGCGAACACACGCGAGGTTATGTCCATGCGGCGGATTCGCTTGTGACTTGCGGTCCCTACTCGCGAGTGCGGCACCCGCTATATATTTCCAACACTGGCTTTGCTTTGGGGATTGCGTTTTTCCATCTGGGAGTATCTCTTTGGGTACTTCCGTTCATGCTCGTCGTGGTTGCGTTTGAAGTCGCGCTGTCGAAAATCGAAGACCGCTTTCTTGAACAAAAGTTTGGCGATGCGTGGCGAGCATGGGCTTCGAGAACGCCTGCGGTTCTGCCGCATTTGTGCGCTTCGCACGGATCCTGTAGCCATGAGAAGTCCTTTTGTGATTCTAAGCACTTTCCCCCGCAAAGAACCTTTTGGCAGGCTTTTTTTGCAGATTCTTCTACATGGTTATGGCTTTTGTTTTGTAATTTATTATTGGTATTAAGAAAAATGGCGGTTTTCTATGTTTAAGGTATTGGATATTGCTCGTGAAGCTTTGGGTTCTGTCGCCAAAGTTGCATCCAAGGTGCCCGTTATAGAAAGTAAGTACCATGTGAAAGACCGTTTGCGTGGCCCGTGGCCTAAAGGCCCGTTCCTCTGGCTGCATGGCGCGAGTCTTGGCGAATGCAAGATGCTTTTGAATTTGGCGAAGTTTCTCAAGGAAGATTTGCCCGGTTGCCCGCGTCTTTTGGTGACAACGCAAAAAGTCGAAGTCCTTTCGTTTATCAATGATTCTGGGGCGGATGTGACAGCGTGCATCGCTCCTGCGGATACGCCTGCGACGATGAAGTCCTTTATTGCGGCGGTGAAGCCCGTCGGACTTGTCCTTGCTGAAAACGAACTTTGGCCTGGCTATCTCTCCTCGATGTTGCGGATTTCGACGAGGCCTTCCGTGGCGGTTGTTTCAGGGCGGTTTCATCGTGCGGTTCCGGGAATGGACTATTCTGCCCTTGGCTTTGTGAACATGCAGACCGGGGCTGATCTTTCCCGATTTTTCAGCGTTTCTGCTCGGTCGAACAAATCGCGCATGATGATTGGCGGCGATTGGAAACTTTTGCCGTGGGTGCGTTTGGGCAAGACTGTTACAGCTCCTGAAAATCCGACGGTCGATACGGTTTTTGTTTCGGTGCACATCCAGGAATGGGCGAGCCTTTGTCGTATGATTGTTTCGTCGATTAAACGTCAGGAGGCTGTGGTGCTTGTTCCGCGGCGTTTGTCTGAAGTACCGGATTTCCGCAAGGCATTGCGAGACCAGGAAATTGCTGTTGTCGATTGGCCTTTGGTGCAGAAAGGGACTGTTTCAATCGTGTCCCGGTTCGGCGTGACAAAAGATGTGTTTGCCGTTTCCAAATCTGCCGTTGTCGGCGGTTCGTTTGCCCGTGGCCTCGGCGTGCATGATTTCTGGGAGCCGCTCCAGCGGGGCGTGGCCACTTGCGTGGGGCCGTATGCGGATGGGCAAAAAGAAACGGTTGCGACTCTTGTTCGTGAGGGTGTTATCGCTCAATTGCAATCGACTGCCGAATTTTCTCGGCGGAATATGCCCGATATTCGCTTGGTGCAATCATTCCTTGCTCATGAAGGCGCTAAAATTAGCGACTCGTACCAGCAATTAATTGATTTTTTGAAAAACTTGCTAAAGTAAATTAGGTGAATTATGAAAAAACTCATTTTGGCTACACCTCGCGGATTCTGTGCCGGAGTCGATCGAGCCATTCATGTCGTCGAGAAGGCGATTGAAAAATACGGAACTTCAATTTATGTTCGCCATGAAATCGTTCATAACAAGTTTGTGGTAGACACGCTTAAGGAAATGGGCGTTGTCTTTGTCGATGAGCTGGATCAGGTCCCGGAAGGTTCCGTGGTGATATTTTCGGCCCATGGCGTCGCAGAACGCATTTACGAAGAGGCCCAAAAACGTAATTTGCAAGTGCTTGATGCAAGTTGTCCGCTAGTGCTTAAAGTGCATTTCAGCGCAAAACGCCATTATAATGCCGGTCGCCATATCATCTTGATCGGGCACGCGGGGCATGCCGAAGTGGAAGGTACGCTTGGGCAGCTGCCGGAAGGTGCCATCACGCTCATCGGTAACGAGGCGGATGCGGAAACTGTGACCGTACCGCAAGACAAGGAACTTGCCTACATCACGCAGACGACGCTTTCTGTTGCGGAAACGCGCAAGATTATTGAAGCTCTCAAACGCCGTTTCCCGAACATCATCGGTCCAGAAGCAGGTGACCTCTGCTATGCGACAGGGAACCGTCAGGCCGCAGTTCTGGAGCTTTGTTCCGTGGTCGATATGCTTTTGGTCGTCGGTGCGAAAAACTCCTCCAATTCGTCACGTTTGATGGAGCTAGGGCTTGAACAGGGCATACCGAGCCATCTGATTGCGGACGTCAACGACTTGGACCCGACGTGGTTTGAAGGCATTGAAACGGTGGGGCTTTCGAGCGGTGCGAGTGCACCGGAAGTGCTGGTTCAAGAGGTCGTTGATTGGCTGAATGAAAAATTTGCACCTATAGAAGTTAAAAATCTTGTAAAATTAGTGGAAAATACGAAGTTTAGCTTGCCAAAGGCATTGCAAGATTAACTTTAGCCTTGACAAATTTAAAATATTTAGCTAAAATTGGTGCCTGTAAAACAACGGAGTTTAATATGAGCCGCATTTGTGAAGTTACCGGCAAGGCCGGTCTCGTGGGCAACATGGTTTCCCACTCTAACCGTAAGAAGTTGATGAAGCAGCTTCCGAACCTCCAGAAGAAGCGCTTCTACATTCCTGAAGAAGATCGCTGGGTAACCCTCCGCGTTAGTGCTGCAGGTCTCCGTACCATCAGCAAGCTCGGCATCCAGGCTGTCGCTCAGGAACTCGGAATCTAATTTTTAGATTTTAAAGTTTGGCAAATGCCGCTATGTTCTGCATAGCGGTGTTTTGTGTTATATTGTCTAGATTTAAGAATTTGTTTAAACTCCTTTTCTAATACAATCAAATTATTATCCCAATTGAACAAAAAACACCTGCAAGGTGAGAAATGCAGGATTGCTAGCAATCCTATATCCGAGTCGAAATCTGTTGCACGAAGTAAAAACACCTCGGGACGTTCGTCCCGAGGCGTAACAACGCCTTTCAGCGTCATTAGGGTGTGTGGTTTAGGAGGACCTTTTTGGCCTTTACCTTGCGGATGAGACCATAAACTTTTTGCGACCGTCAAAACTCTTGAGAATGTAGGCTCCCTGCGTGAATCCCGCTTCGGCAAGTGCCGTCGCAGCAGTCTTGCCTCTCAAGTTAACCGTTCCGACTGGTACTCCAGCGAGGTTGAACACGCGATAAGTGGTAACGGTATTGGCATCGAACTTCATACGCGGAACAATACCATCCGGCTGCTTTTCGACTTTTCCGAAAGAGAACCAATCGACATTCACATTGTTGCCGGTAATGGTCAAGCGGATTTCGTGCGAACCCTTGGTGAGCTTTGCCGTACCAGCTTCAAATTCCTTATAGACGCTCCAATCATCGCCCGTTTTTGTCACCTTTACGGTATCGCCCACGGCCTTGCCGTCAACTGAGAAGCAGAAGCCAGAGTTTTCTGCACCCGAAGAGGCGTAAGCGACAATCGGATAATCGCCATCTTCCGGCACTTCGACGGTGTATTCCATCCATTCGCCAGCATTCGTGTAGCCAATCGCCATGCCCGTTCCGCCAAGCACAATGTCAACGCCTTCGTCCGTGCGGAATTCCGCGTCGCCCTGGTTCGCGGCATCGTCGTCGCTGTATGCCCTGCGACCGCCGAGGTCAAACTTTTCTGCTTCAATCTTTGCCGGGAGCTTGACTGCGACACTGTCATACGGGACCTGCGTCACCGTCGCCATGCCACTGCCGAGGAAGCCCCATTCGGTAATGCCCATCGTGGAGTCCTTGGAACCCTTGAACACGAGGAACAACTGATCGACAACGCCGGACAAATCGCTCACTTCGCATTCCGTTTCTTCGTAAGATTTCCAACCGCTCGTTTTAGGCAGTTCGCAAGTACCGGCGAGCTTGCCCGTCACAGAGCCGCTACGGATTTCAATCTTGTTGCCCGCATCGACGCTTGATGCAGTCACGACAAACTTTTCGGCACCTTTGCCAAAGTTCACGCCGCTCACGCGAATCCAAGATTCCTTGGAGGCAAGCGGAGTGAGCACGTGCACTACCGGCTGACCCTTGGTGTAATCAGTACGGCTACGGACGTTACGTTGCTTGGAACTCGTGAGTGCCTTGTAAGTCTGGTACGGATCAAAGTCATCAATCTGAGCCGGGCCTGCATCCGTGAACTTCACGACATTCATCTTGTCGCCATTCCACGTGAGTTCGTCAATCGACACACTTCTGTGGTTACCCGTCGTTGTCGGGGTTTGGCCGTTAGTGAGCTTCGGCTTTTCAGATGCCATCACCAAGCGGCGGTCATGATAAACGGCATACCATTTGTCCTTGAACTTTGCAAAACCGTGGTGGTTGTTGCCGCCTTTGCCGTTAATTTTCGAGGGATTCTCGATAACGGTTCCCACATAGGAATAAGGGCCCTTGATGTTCTTGGAAGTCGCATAGCTGATATTTTGGCTCTGGTCGTTGTAGCTCAGGTAATAAATGCCGTTGCGCTTGTGCAAGTAAGAAGCCTCGAAAGAACGGTTTGCGCCCTGGAGAGCCGTCTTGGAACCGACATTGAGTTCGACTTTGTCGTAAGAGAGCTTGCTGAATTCGAACAAGTCAAAGTTGTTGCCGTAGCCACGGCTGCCCCCGCTACCACCGCCGAACGTCATATAAGACTTGCCGTCTTCGTCAATAAAGATAGCCGGGTCAAAGCACCAGGAAATGCCATCGCAACCGGTAACGCCACCGCCGCCGACAAGGAGCTTGCCCACCGGATCGTAGTACGGACCGGCCACATCCTTAGCAGATACAATGCCAACGCCGCTCGCACCGTTTGGATAAATTAAGTAAAACACGCCATCCACAACAGCGATGCCGGGCGCCCAAATGTTTTTAATGTAAGAGACTTCGCGATCATGACTCAGTACCATGCCATGGTCCGTCCAGTTCTTCATATCTTTAGAACTGAGGATGTAAAGAGAGCGAATCGTATAGTCATTCTCACCCGTGTTCGGGCTTTCATCATCCGTATCCGTAAGGATAAAGAACTCGTCTTCCGTTGCAAAAGCAGCGGGGTCAGCAAGATAATGATAACTAGAAAGCGGGTTATCGGCCAAAACGGGGGCCGCAAAACCAAGACCAAAAACGGTCGCCAAAGCCGTCTGCTTTAAACTCATACACATCCCATACTGTAGTCCTTGCAAGATTGCAAGAATCTCCATGATGTAATTTACATCACATTTCTAGGAATGCTAAACTTTGGCGAATTTTTATCATTGACATTTTGGTAATGGAATGTCAGTGGTTGGTGGTTAGTGGTTGGTGATTAGGAATGAGGACATGTGTTAGAGGGGAGTTATCATAAATTGTGGCGATTGCTCTCGTTCACGTAAAAATGTATATTCATTCACGATAGCATTCGTCCTGCCGACTTGGCATTCGTTCCGGGCAGGTTGTTCAACTATCTGCTTGACGCAGTTTCCCCTTTATTGGCGCGACAAAGCCGAAAATCGGAAACAGGACCTCTGCGGGGGAACGGCCCCGTTGCGCTCAACGTAGAGCCCCCCCACTGCAAACAGCATGTGGGATCATTAATCTGTCATTAACAGGTTTGTGAACCGGTGTTCTGCGATGTACATGCGATTTTCCCGTTTGCAAGCCCAAACAAAAACGGGAGATTTAATGAACCGTAATCAGCACAGGGCCATGCTCAAGGCCATGAAAATTGACAAGAAAAATCTTGCCAAATACCAGCGTATATACAAGTACGCCTACATCTTGAGCGATGGCGTTTTCAAGATCGTTTTCGCTAAAGAAAAAGACCACACGTTACTCATTTCGCTCGTGAACGCCATGCTTAACCTGCACGGGAAAGCCGCAATCAAGTCTATTACACTCGAAATGCAGGAATTTCCAGGAATACTCACCAAAAAAGACTGCATTCTTGACATCATCGGCACAACAAACGCAGGCAAAAAAATTCTGGTAGAACTACAGCAGAGCAAAGACAAACTTTTCCGCGACCGCGTGGAGTATTATATTTCACGCGTCATCGAAAATCAGGTGCACACTAGCGAAAAGTATAAACTCCCACAAATCTATTTCCTCGGGCTTCTGGATTTTGATTTGTTCCCTGACGCACCCAATGAATACATCCATCATGTTGACGAAACATGCCACGGCAAGAAGTTTTTCCCGAAAATCCAGAAAGTTTTCGTCGAAATCGGGAAATTCCTCAAGCTCGAAAAAGACGGGAAAACAAGAAACGACTATTCCGATGCAGCACAATGGCTCCGTGCAATCAAGGCAATCATCAAGGAAGAACCCGCTCCAGAGCGGATTTTGAAAAACGAAACATTCAAGAGGTTGCTTAATTCCGTAAAATTGATTAATTTTGCAGAAGAGACCTTCAACCTTGAGGTAAGAAATATGACAGACGTGACGGCAGAACTTGAAAACATATTTTACAAAGGTGAAAGAAGTGGAATAAAAAAAGAACGCGCAAACAGCGAAAAGAAACTGAATCTTTTCACAAAACGTAGCGAGAAAAAACTGAACCTTTTCGTGAAACGCATCGCTAAAAAGCTGAAAGTTTCCGAAGAAGAACTTCTTGCACTGAAGCCGTAATTATAGGACTTTCCCATTTGCTTTTTGTCACCCCGGCCATGAATGTGCCGGGGTCAGCTTTTTAAGGCGTAAATGTTCCTGTTCAAAACTGGGACAACTACTACAATCTTTATGACTTGTAGTATTCTTCCACAGGTTTATTGTAGAATCTAGCAAAATAATCAGAGACGCCATCCCAATCAGGATATACAGTGTCAATAGTCCGCCCAAGCAAATTCAATTCCTCGCGTAGGCGCAGCTTTGCACTTTGCGGGATATGGATTTTTGCCATTCGTATTTCCGGACCCTTATTAGATTCTAAAGTTGCAATATGGTGTTTATCCCCATTCATTCCAAACAGCAAAAACGCTCCTTGTTGAGCCTTGATTCTAGGATTATCAAGCAAGGGATGCACACAATAAATAGACTCCATGTTGTCTTTCTTAATCCAGTGGGAAAAATGCGGCTTTTCCGCTCTGATTTCATGGACCAAATGCTTAATTGGTTCCTCTTCATTAAAACTTCGGCGTCCCCATTCATCATTCGAATAATGCATATTTTTTAAAGCCAAATCATCGTTTTCATAACGATATACGGCAATATTCGAAATCACACTTACTACATCAGAATGATGATTCCGTATGCTATCCTTTGGAATCTCGTAAATCAAAATTACAGGCTCACCATCCTCATCTTTACGCTTTGATTTGGGATCGTTATAAAGAGCAAAAAATAAACCAATTAATGGATCTAACGAAACATCCAAAAGACGAGTAGGAATAAAGTAATGCTGCATCAGAACCAATTTTTCGAAGGTTGATTTGCAATTTACAAATTCATGACTTAACCTTCTTTCACATTCACGGAACAAATCCGATTCGTTGTTTCCTTCAAGCCATTTTCCACGAGCAATTCCTGGTTGTCCGGCAGTCACACCATAATCCGCAGGCTCACCACGAAAATACAAACGAGTTTTTTCGTTTTTATAGCCGTCAATGCCATCCTTAGACAAAGCCTTTAGACATTCAAGATAATCGGCAATGGAATGAATTTCGTAATACATAGGCATTAAGGATTTTTTATGGAGGTAATTGAAAACGAGGTATTCTCTTCAATCGTCAATTTTACAGCCTTTTTATTAATCATTGCTGTAGCAAGAACAGCCCTCTGAATATCGTCTTTAACATCAACTACGAAATCCTTTGTTTCTGCTAAAAATTTAGATGTCTCAGCAGAAGCCCCTTCAAGAATGAGCCATTTGATTTTATCGTCTTTCTCGTAGATGTATTTGCCAGCCCCTTTTATATGAACATTTCCATCTTTTTCTACTTCAGTTATGGTTGCAATGACTGTATAAACTTTTTTGGGTTCGTTTTCTTGAGACATATTTACTTCCTTTTGTTAAAATGAGTTGTGTGTGAAAGTTCCGTTCTAGAGATTCTGAGCATCATTTGTCAAGGAACCAAAATCTTTTTCATAATATCTTCCGTTTCTTTTGGGGTATAAATTCCAAGATCGATTAAGTTACAACCAACAACGGATGATGCATGAGCTTTGGGAAAAAAATACAGAATTGTCGAGCATGTTGCACGATCGAGGGCATTCATCGTATGGTTCGTCACACGTTTTAAAACAATGTGAAAATCACTTCCAGCAACAGTTATATCAAACTTGTAGTGGGCTCCTCTTCCTGAAATCCTGTAATAATAGGTCAGATAGATAACCCCCTCGCTCAGATGCATACCAAAATACTCAAAGTAATGACCTTTTGCAATAGCTGTCTCTAAATCCTGTAATTTTTTCAAATCAGGGTTACTTATAAAAGCCTTCGCATCGTCTAATGTGATGAAATCATTCACAATTCGCTCCCTTTGGTTTGATTGTTTTTTTCCCGAGGGCTAGTCCTTGACGCAACGAACTGAGTATCCGAAGTCCTTACTGCCAGCACCCAGGGACGCACCGACACCGGAGTTTTTCAAATTCATGTCATATGTCATATTAGGAGATTTCTCTGTAGAACTCCAGAAGCTTGTTGAAGAACCTTCATTATAGAAATACAGGTCACTTTTGGCGCCCGCAGGCAATGCAGAAAATGAGTAGGCATCCGCGCCATTGCCACTTTGTCCCTTATAATCATTCCAACCGCTAGTAGACTTGAGCACTCCGCCATCCAAATCTGCACGAGTTGAAAGAAATAAAGTATTAAATTCGTCCTTTGTCGGCAAATGCCAACCAGTTGGGCAAATACCTCGAACTGGATATGTCGGAGAACAAGTCTTACCATAGCCACAGCCTTTGCCATTAGTTTTCCATTTACCGACACTATCCATCACCGCAGCCCACGTATAAAGGCGTCCATACTTAGAGCAGAAAGAAGTATCATCGCTATAACAATAGGAATTTGCCGCCTTATAGTTCAAGTTTTGACCCATCCAAATCTGTTTTCCGATTAAGACGGTCTTGTAGATTTTACCATCTCTTGAATCTTCGAAAATTCCTTCAAGATTTTCCCACAATCCATTTTTACACAGATAGAGGGAATATAGTGTTGAGGTTTCTTCTTTCCTTATCTTATTTCCTTCTGTATAACTCACACAGCCTTTATTCAGAGATTTTTCGAGGTTTTTAGCCATTCTAAAAAATCCGGCATCGCAAACATATTTATTTAAATGATCAACTTCACCATCGACAATTGAGCCATCAGTCAAACAGGTTTTGCCATAAGTATCGTATTCCAAAACCGTCGCTTCCATCCATTTATTCGACTTACAAATGTAATAAGAGTCTTCATACTTAAGAACTTCACCTTCACGACTTGCAACGCACTCTCCTAGATCGTATTCGATTTTAGTCGTATTTTTCCAAGTTTTCGACTTACAGATAAAATAGAAGTCTCCAATCACACCAAACTCGCCTTCTCGACTTACGGTGCACCCACCTAAGGCTTGTTCCTCAGTTGTCGCCGTCTGCCATTTACCATCCTTACAAATATAATACCATACCTTATTCACAAGGCCCGCTCTCACCTCCCCCTCAACACATTTTAATCCATAAGTATCATATTCTAAAGCTGTCGCACGCACCCAGGCTTCCGACTTACAGATGTAATAAGAATTTCCTGACTTGCCAACTTCGCCTTCACGACTTGCAGCACACACACCTAGATCTTTTTCGATACTAGTCGCCGATTGCCATTTGCCATCCTTATACACATAATACTTGTTCTTATTCACTACACCAACTTTCACATCACCTTCTACACCAGTCAATCCATAAGTATCGTATTCCAAAACCGTCGCTTCCGCCCAAGTTTTCGACTTACAGATATAATAGTATTCTCCTGACTTGCTAACTTCACCTTCGCGACTTGCAACGCACCCTCCTAAATCTTTTTCGATACTAGTCGCTGATGCCCAAGTTTTCGACTTACAGGTGTAATAAAAATCCCCTGACTTGCCAACTTCACCTTCGCGACTTGCAACACACCCACCTAAATCTTTTTCGATACTAGTCGCCGATTGCCATTTGCCATCCTTATACACATAATACTTGTTCTTATTCACTACACCAACTTTTACATCACCTTCTACACCAGTCAATCCATAAGTATCAAATTCTAACATAGTTGCTTTTTCCCAAGCATTATCACGGCAGATATAATGGATATTGTTAAATACGCTTACCACACCAGCGTTATTTTTTTGACAAAGTCCAATTGCAGTCTCTATTTCAGAAAATTCCCATTTGGTTCCATTGAAAATGTAGATGGAATCCGTTACATCACCTTTCTTGAATTCACCACTTTTCCCTTTACTCCATCCGTATGTATCTTTTTCATAAGTAGTCGCAGCCTGCCAACTATATTTTGCGCCATTCAATTTACAAGTAAAATAACTACCGTAATATTTACTCAACTTGTTGCTATTCGGAGCAACCACATCTTTACGATTAATGGAGCATCCGCCCAATCCATACACATTATTCCAATAAACATCTAAATAGGTTTCGTAATCCGGAATATCCAAAATGTTCCAGCTCTTTACAGAAGCACGAATGTTGTCGTATTTAAAGCCGGACGCCCAATCCGCCATATCGGCTTTTGTCTGCAAATCATTCCATTCGCCATCCGTCTTGATATCTTCACGGAATTTATCAACGACACTTTGAATTTCGTCATCACTGCGGTTACCCATAACAAGTGCTGAAATCGCAAGAAGGGTCCCATTACCAGCAATAGTCCCTGAACCAACACCATCATTCTGGAAAATGGCAAAGTCTTCAGAATAAGTCACAGCGGTCGCAAATTCAAAGGCAGTCATAATTTCTTGAGCAGCCTGTTTTTTTGCGGCAAAAACGCTGTAACCTTTATTTTGTACTAAGTAAAGGGCTCGGTCATATTCCAAATGGGTAAGCAAATTTATATTCACCTGCACTCGATCATTCGAATTCGCTTCTGTCCGTTTGTCCGAAAAATCGGTCAAAGCACGGAGAGTCATAGAATCCTTGGACCATTCGCCATTTACTTCGTTTCTGTAAAGGCCACGAACTTCAAGCTTTGCATAAGGGTAAGCAAGGCTCACCTTCGGTATGACAAAATCTCCCTTATTGCTATTGATTTCGTCTTTATACACTCGACCAGAAGGCGTCAAATCGTTTTTCAACTCATACAAGTTTAGTGGCGAGCCGAATTTGAACGGACCTTTTTGAGCAACACCTGTTACGGAAATGTTCTCTCTAATGAAATTTTCAGGAGAATCAGTTTTATTGCTAGAGGATGAAACCTTCGATGCATTAGATGTTGCAGACGAAGTGTTTGAAGCAACGCTTGATGAGGACGATTTGCCTGACGCCTCTGAAGTCTTATCTGTGACATCGCTTGAAGACGACAACGATTGCTCGTTGGAAGAAACTTCACTCAAGTCAACCCAAGAGCGTTTTCTGCAAAGGTAGTCCTTCATTTTTTCGGCGACATAAACAGTATCGCCCTCGCGTTCGCTAGTGCAGCGACCCAAGTCAACAACAGTCGCTACCTCACGACCATCATCTTTATCAGCAACTTTCGATGGGCTTTCGGAGTCACCACCACAAGCAACAAGCGTTCCTATAACAGCAACAAATGTCGCCAACTTGATTGATTTATTGATTATTGTTCCATTTCTGTTGCAGACTGTCATGGCAGACTCCCTGATAATAAGACTATGGAGTTCGCCCTGTTCCGCAAAGAACATCGCCATTTTTAAAACAAAAAAGGACGCGAGTCGTTGCATTTATCAAAGTGAGGCTCTCGACTGCCTTTAGACGATAAACGCAAACGACCCACGCCCCCATAGGGCAGTTGCCCTTGGTCTATACGACCAAAGGCCGACTAAAAAGTCGGCATAGCAAACCGAGCCATACCGTATTATGGCATGACTGCGTGAGCGTTCGCCTTGTCCTCGCCTAAGGGAAACTGTCGAGATTTCACTTTGAGAACAAGAGCTAAACTCTCTATTTTCAAAATTAAAATTAACTTAATAAATTGCTTTTAGAGCAAGAAATTTTAAGCAAGGCCTATTTTTCATCCCCAAATGCATAAAAACCCCAATTTCCATCAAAAAATCTATTCCGAATTGGAGCGAACATGTAAAAACAGGCCCCGGCACACTGGTCAATATTTCTAGTTTTGCTTTATTCCCAAATTCTGGTTACTTTTATGCAAACAAGTAATCTCCAGTTTATTTTTACCGAAGACTCCTTCGTTGTCGATCAGCCGAATGCCGAAATTTCAGCAGAAGAACGCCCCCTGCGTGACCGCTTTTTAGATGGACGCAACAAGGCTCTTTTTCAGATTGGCTTTGAAGACGAAGATGGTTCCGATAGTCCATCGCTTTCTTTTTTGCGGGAGCTTTCATCAAAGTTTTATGCGGCACTCACAAACTTGCCCGAACTGGAATTGCTACGCGAAAAGGCGACTGTCCGTCTAAACGAAGATGAAACAGAAGCTCTCTTGCGGTCTGTGCCGTTTGGCCCAGGTACAGAAAACATCGGAAAAGATTGGATTGAGAACAACATTCAAAAATTGAATGCGGTCTTTGCAGACGAAATCAAGAATTACAAAGGAACGGTTCAGCTTTACCTCACCGAAAAAAGCCAAAGTCTGCGTGTGCCCGAACGAGTCTTCTTCCACCTTGTCGAAAGCAAGGAAGAAGAGCGTCCGTTCGCATTCGTCGCCACCTACGCAACCTGCGACAAGTCCGGGTTGGTGAAACATTTGCCACTATCTTATGCGTTGACGGAATTTAAGAACAAACGTAAACCGCTGATAGCAATGCTCTCGTGTTTGAATAAAGTTGCAGAAATTTCGCCGTTAATTGCTGGATTCATGGATTCGGGCGAACTTTTCCACCCGCTTTATTTGAGTTCTGCAGAAGCCTATGAATTTCTGAAGCAAGTTCCGCAGATTGAAGAAAAGGGCGTTCTTTGCCGTGTGCCGAACTGGTGGAAAAAGAATTACTCGACCGTTTCGATGGAACTCACGCTTGGCGGCAAAAAGCCCACGTATCTCGGATTCGATACAATCATTTCTGTTGCCCCGATGCTTTCTGTTGGCGGAGTTCCTCTCGCAAAAGCGGATATTGAAAATCTTCTCAAACAAACTGAAGGTCTTGCATATTTGAAAGGCCGCTGGATAGAAGTCAACCACGCTCGTTTAAAACGTCTGCTCGAAGACATGGAAAAGCAGCAAACGGAGATGACTCTCCTCGAAGCACTCCGTACACAGACTGGGCTTTCACCAGATATTTCGCCCGATGTCGGCGTAAAGATAACGAATGGCAAATGGCTCAGTGACATGCTTACGACGCTCCGCAAGCCTGTTTCGCTTACCAAAGAAGATATTCCCGCCAACATCCACGCGACGCTCCGCCCTTATCAAGAAACTGGTTTTAACTGGCTTCTGTATATGCAGAAACTCGGCTTCGGAGCTTGTCTCGCCGATGATATGGGCCTCGGCAAGACTTTGCAAGTTATTACCTTGTTAGAGAAAATACGGACAAAAACTAAGAAAGCTCGCATATTGCTTGTTGTTCCCGCATCACTTTTAGGCAACTGGAAAAGTGAACTCGAAAAATTCGCACCGGGGCTGGATTTCAACATATTGCATAGCCGCTCACAAGCAGAACTTGAAAAAGAAATCAAGGCGAACAAGCACTTTTTAAATATCACGACTTACGGAATGGCCGTCCGCATGGAATCGCTCCAGAAACAAACCTGGGACAGCTTGATTTTGGACGAAGCACAGGCCATCAAGAATCCGCTTACCAAGCAAACTCGCACACTCAAGAAAATCCCTGCAAAGCACAAGATTGCCATGACGGGTACGCCTATCGAAAACGACCTCACGAATCTTTGGTCGCTCTTTGATTTCTTGAACAAAGGAATTCTCGGAACGTCAAATGAATTCCAAGAATTTTCGAAGAGTCTCGAAACAAACCGCGAAGGATACCAGAAGCTGCGTAACATGCTCACGCCGTTCATTTTACGTCGCGTAAAGACAGACAAATCCATCATCTCGGACTTGCCAGAAAAGCTAGAACAAGTGGAACATGTGGGGCTTTCAAAGAAGCAGGTGGTGCTTTACAAGAAACAAGTCGATGACCTCGCCTTTGCCATTGAAAATTCCGACGGCATGAAACGCCGCGGACTCATTCTTTCGGCAATTACAAAGCTCAAACAAATCTGCAATCACCCCGACCAATTCATGGGACAAGAAACGTTCGACCCCAAAGAAAGCGGCAAGTTCCAGATGCTCAAGGAAATTTGCGAGACCATTTACGAAAAACGTGAACGCGTACTCGTGTTTACGCAGTACAAAGAAATTACGGATAAGCTATCTAATTTTTTGCAGACGATTTTCCACGAGAAAGGTCTTGTGCTGCATGGCGGAGTAAAGCCTGCACAACGCACAGAAATGGTGAAGGAATTTAACGGCGAAAACTATGTGCCTTACATGGTGCTCTCGGTAAAAGCTGGCGGCACGGGTCTCAACCTCACCGCAGCTAACCACGTCATCCATTTTGACCGCTGGTGGAACCCGGCAGTCGAAAACCAGGCGACTGACAGAGCTTTCAGAATCGGGCAGAAAAAGAATGTCATTGTACACAAATTCGTATCTGAAAAGACGATCGAAGAAAAGATTGACGCGATGATTGAAAGCAAGAAGGAGCTGGCCGCAAATGTCATCGGTGCCAGCGGAGAAAGCTGGTTTACCGAAATGAGCAACACGGAAATCTTAAACCTCATGCGTCTGGAGGCCTAACAAATGAAAATGTATTGGAACAACAGCTTCATGCAGTTTTCGCAGCCCACCATCGAAGAACTCCGCCGGCGCATCGAGAAAAGCGAAAGCGACGCCGAAAAGAAGGGCCGCGTGCTGGAACCCATCAAAGCATCCCGCAATCGCGATTTTTGCAAAAGCTGGTGGGGCCGTGCATGGTGTGCAAATTTGGAACAGTACGCCGATTTCGCCAGCCGCATCGACCGTGGTAAACGTTATGTGCGGGCCGGAACCGTCATAGATTTACAGATAAAAGGTGGCAAAGTCCTTGCCCGCGTGCAAGGTTCCAAGAAAACACCGTATAAAGTAGAAATCCGCATCAGCCCCATGACTGTCGAAGAATGCGACCGCGTTGTCGAAAAATGCGGCAACAAAATCGAAAGCATGGAGACGCTCATCAACGGCAGCTTCCCTGACGAACTGCAAGAGATGTTCACGGGGAAAGAAGGCCTTTTCCCAAGTCCCAAGGCAATCAGTTTCAACTGCAACTGTCCCGATTGGGCAATTATGTGTAAGCATGTTGCTGCCGCCATGTACGGCATCGGCAAACGCCTCGACGAAAATCCATTCTTATTCTTTACGCTACGCGGCCTCAACGCCGACAGGCTCATTAACGTCGCCCTTGAAAACAAAGTCGAAAAGATGCTCCAGAATGCAGACAAACCGAGCGACCGCATAATCCCCGAAAGTAAATTGAACGCCTTGTTTGGCGTGGTGTAAAAAACGAATCCTATTTTTTCGCAAGGACGCTGGCTTTATAACATCTACTTTACGAATTTTTCAATGACGCACTTGTGTTCTTTCGTCTTTTCGTCGTAATTCACGCCGACAAACAATAAATCGCCAGAATACTTCTCAAGTACGTTGCCATAGTTTTTTGCACGAATCTGATTCAAGGCGGTCAACTCGCATGCATTTCGCTTGAGTTCAATAATCAAAGCAGGCGTATTCGGCACATACGGAATCATCACCACGTCAGCAACACCTTTGCCCGCCGGCATCTCCTTGACAATCGTGTATTTTAAATTGGCGTAAAAATATGCAAGACAAATTACCGATTGAAACGTACCTTCGTTGTTATAATTTAAGTTATTGCAAATTTGTTCGTGAGCCTTGTTCAGAGCTTCTGCAACAGCGTCAGAAGCTCCTTCGATAGTACTTTCCATCAGCTGCTTGCTAGAATCGACAAGACCAATGAGCGTTTTGTACTCTGGGGCTGGACGCACAGAAAGAATCCACTGATCGCGTACTTCGCGGTTTGGAATGTAACACTGTTGCTCATCGCGATTGTAGGCAAGATAACCCAAGTGAACTAAATAAGTAAACACGTCATCTTTGCTATGAAAGTCCGTCATCGTGTTCAAATAACTATCCACATTCACATGAACTCGTCCACCCGCTATCATCATCTTTACGTCATCTAAAATGCCATCAAAATTCATCAATATGAAATTTTGCAAAGCCTCGTAAGAACCTGTCTGAGTCCAATAACTTTGGAAATATTTGCGTCTGATAGTCGAGACTATTGATTCTGGACTGTAGGTTTCAATACCGTTGATGTTATAGCCGTCATACCAACGTTTACATTCTTCAAAATCAACCGAATACTTGTTGCAAAGATCTCGGACTTCTTCAGCGGTAAAACCAACAAATTCAGCAAGACTCCACGAATCACGCATGGTGTATTCATCGAACATGTTCAACTTTGACTGCACTTTATCACGAACAATCGGCAAAATTCCCGTTATATAAGCAAGAGCAATTGCTGGCGATAAATCTGCATTCTTGAACATAGCATTCAAAAAAGCGAGATATGATTCAAAAACAGAATCGGCTACACGTTCACGAATTAGGACATCGTATTCATCGATGATAACGACAAATCGTTCGCCTGTTTTAGCATATATTTTTAAAATCGCATCAGGAATACTATCGTCTTCCGTGATATTACAAGTAGGGAACGCTTGAACCAGTTCCTTCAATACCGCATCTGTGAAAATAGGGGTAATATCACGTTTTGTTCTATCAACTTTTTCAAGTTGTTCTCTTTTTGATAAATTTGAATAAAATGCGTTTAAATCAAGCTTTATCACATTCAGCTTGTTCAAGTACTTTTCGAAGCTAGCGTCTTTAGCAATCTTTAGATTTTTAAACAACTCACGACTGTCACATCCTTTGCTGAAATACGCACTAAGCATATTCCCGGTCATCGTCTTGCCAAATCGACGAGAACGAGAAACGCATACAAAACGTTTTTCAGTATCGACAAGCTCATTTATCTCGGCAATAAGCAGGGATTTGTCCACATAAATGGACGAGTTCAGACTTATTCGAAAATTAGCATTATTTGGATTGACGTAGATTCCCATATCATGAATATATAAAACCGCAAGTTCTATGTCAATCTTTACGATTTTTTAGAAGCCATTGAAGCTGTCTGATGTAAACGTCAAAAAACACCTCAGTTAAACTGAGGTGTTGCTGTTATATGGATTCAGAATTATGAAATTATCTTGCGACAGAAGTCATGAAGGTCTTGTGGCCATCAACGCTCTTGAGCATATAAACGCCCTTGGTGAAGCTAGCATCAGAGAGTGCTGCACCGGCCTTCTTGCCCGTGAGATCCACCGTGCCCAAGAGCTTTCCGCCAACGCTATACACGCGGTAAACCTTGGAACTCGAAGCCGCGAATTTTACAGTCGGTTTCAGAGCATCGGTCTTGACTTCGCCAAGAGAGAACCAATCGACGTTTACGTTGTCGCCAGTAATCACAAGACGGATAACGTGTTCGCCCTTGGTGAGCTTTGCCTTGCCACCGTCAAATTCCTTATAAACGCTCCAATCTTCGCCAGTCTGCGAAACCACGATGGTATCGCCAATAGCCTTTCCGTCGACCAAGAAGCAGAAGCTAGCGCCGTTTTCCATACCGGTAGAAGCCGATGCCTTGATGGCGTAATCGCCGTCTTCCGGAACGTCAACAGTGTATTCGAGCCATTCGCCAGAGGCCGTATAACCAATCGCCATGCCCGTACCGCCAAGCACAATGTCAACGCCTCCGTCCATGCGGAATTCGGCATCGCCCTGGTTAGCCTTTTCGGAATCGCTATACGAGGCAACATCGCCACCGCGGCCCGTACCCGGATAGTCATACTTTTCGGCTTCAATCTTTGCCGGGAGCTTGATGGCTACGCTATCGTACGGAACTTGCGGAGTCGGCTCCGTCGTACCGCTCCCTTCGAACCCCCAAGCCTTGATGGCCATCGTCGAATCCTGAGAACCCTTGAACACGAGGAAGATTTCATCTACGATGCCCTTGAGGCCTTCGACATCGCACTTGGTTTCAGCAAAAGAGTTCTTGTTGCCGGTATTCTTGAGCGTGCAAGTGCCAGCCAAAGTTCCCGTAGCAGAACCCGTGTGGATTTCAATCTTGTTGTCGTCAGCAGTGCTACCGGCCTGAACCGTGAAGCCCGTCGCCGCGGTGCCGAAATCAACGCCACTCACGCGAATCCAGGATTCCTTCGTGGAAAGCGGGAGCAAAAGATGTTCAGCGACCTTTCCCGGAGCCCAGTTAGAGCGGCTGCGGATGCCCTTCTGCTTGGAACTCGTGAGAGCCGGATACCAGTCATACGGATCGAAGTTTTCAATCTGTTCCGGGCCTTCCTTCGTGAACGTCAGTTCCTTCATCGTGCCATCGGAATTGTAAGTAAATTCATCGACGCTCACGCTGCGGTGATAAGCCGGGTTCGGATTGGCGCGGCCGTCTTCGGCAGGAATCTTTTCGAGGCCGTCATAACCGTTTGCGATGCGGCGGTCATGGTAAGCAACGTACCAGTGGCCCTTGAATTCTGCAATGCCGTGGTGGTTGTTGTTATTGGCGTTGATGTTCTGGCCGCCAATATTCGGGTTACCCATGAAAATGCCCTTATATTCGTAAGGTCCCATAGGATTCTTCGACATGCCGTAAGCAATACGCAAATCGGCCGTACTGTAAGAGAGGTAGTAATTGCCCTTGTACTTGTGGATGTAAGAAGCTTCCATCGCTTTGGGACCACCGATTTTCAGGTGCGTCTTGGAGCTCACATCGAAGCCCTTCATATCCTTGTTCAGCTTGTAAATGTTAAAGATATCGTTGTTGTTATTTGCTGCCGGGCGGCTGTTGCTTTCGCCGCCGCCAAACGTGAAGTAGCCTGTGCCGTCGTCATCGAAGAAGATTGCCGGGTCAAAGCACCAACCGATGCCATCGCAGTCCGCAAGACCGCCACCCCAGTTGTTGATGAGCTTCTTGTTGCCCGAAACCGGGTTCGTCCACGGACCTGCAATGCTGTCGGCGCCGATGAGGCCGATACCGCCACCACCGCCATCCGGGAACACGATATAGAGCCTGCCGTCGTTAGGATTCACCGCAATGCCGGAAGCCCAGATATCGCCAATACCATCGACTTTGCGGGCATCGTAAATGATACCGAAGTCGGTCCAGTTTTTCATATCTTTGGTACGGAAACCGTAAAGGGCCTTGATATCGTAGCCGTTGGCGTTTGCTACAGCCGGGTCGTCAGAGTCCGTGATGACGTAGAAATAAGTGTCGTCAGAAGCGGCACCCGGGTCCGCCAAATAGTGATAAGCAGAAATCGGGTTGTCGGCAAGCGCGCTTACTCCAAAGCCCGCCAGCATCCCAAGCATTGTTACGCTCTTAAGTAGTCTCATTGTTCACTCCTTAGGATCGACCACACACCGTGAGTCCATCTCTTTTCCATAAAACTATCTTCGAGGGCTCGAAAAAGGCCTAGTTTCGCCATATCTATTATGGATAAAAAGTCAATGAATTAGAGGAGTGGTTAGTGGTTGGTGGTTAGTGGGATGGAGAAAGAGGGTGAGAGGTCTTCTTGAAACAAGGTTTTTATTCTGTTGTCTGTTAAAACAACAGAAAATACGAGAAGCATATCACTTTTGCCTTGATAATAAATTACCTTTAGTAACAGTTGTAAAAAAGGAGTAGGAATGGATACCTATTTTGGGTCATTTTTTCGTTTTTTGTTGATTCTAGCTTGTTTTGCCTGGTCTAACGAGCCCTTCCGAGTAGAAGTAAAGGACGAACAACCTAATAACAACGACATTCTGGGCCTGCGAATGCGCATCATCAACAATTCAGGCCAGCAGTATAACAATGTACAAGTCAAGTACTACCTGAAAAAACAGCCAACTGACAATCTTGTTCTAGACGAATACTACTTGGAAGGATTGTCTGCGCAATTGGAACAAATAGACAATACGACAGCAGTTCTAAATGTCGGAATTCAGATTCTCGGCCAAGGCACCATCCCAAATGCCGACGGAATCAGCGTCGGGATTCGTCGTTCAGGTTGGGGATCACTCCATAAGGAAAACCAACCCGAATACCCCAGTAGCGAATTCACGGAAGCAATAACTTACGAAGTTTACGCAGGAGACAACATAATTGCAGGGACTCTATCGTCCGCTGAAGCACCAGATGACATTCTGAAACTTCGATTTATTGGCGTACGACCCGAAACAGCCGATACCACATCTACTTGGGTTCAACTCCAAAACTACGGCAATGAGCCGATTTCCTTGAACGGCGTAAAAATCAAGGACGCCTCAGGTGAAACACATTCCCTCAGCAATTTGACAATTGGGGCAAAAGCCACATTGCGAGTGTGCAACGGCCCTGTTTCGAGCTGCACCAACGACAGCGTTGTAACGAGTATCTCGGGACTTTCCTTCGGGAAGGTCGGCGAATTCGTTCTATACCAAGATTCCATGCCGTTGGACTACATTGTCTGGGGCGCTCGTGGCAATTTTGCAGATTCACTTCAAGTAGAAAACAGAACTATTGACCCAGAACAATTCTTCAACACATCGGAAGGACCTGTCATAGGACCTGTTTCCATCTATCGCAAGGGCGATTTCTTCCGAGCAGTCATCCCTAATGGCAGCGATTCTATCGTCAGTTGGAATAAGTTCCGCGAAAATATGATTAGCTTGCCAATTTCCCAGTTACCTTATGCAGAGCCCCTTGTCCTAGATAACGGGAGTTCCGTTTTCAAACGTAATGGGGAAGAAACTGTGTTAGCGTGGAATCCTGTAGCTGGAGCCAAATCCTACGAAGTCTCTCTTGTGAGAGCAAGCGATAAAAAAGTATTGTACAATGAAATCACAGATAAAGAATCTTTTCCAATACAATTAGAGCCTGACGAATACCTGTGGATAGTACGCCCCCAAAAATTTGACAAGACAGAATTTGAACAAGAGCATACAAACGAAAATCCAAATATTCCTTTTGATTACTATAATTCATTTAAGGTTTTTGTACTGGACGCCAATCACAAGCCATTATACGATTTGGAAGTCATTCCACTTGCAGCACGAAAAGACTCCTACATGCTCGATCTCAAATGGGGCGAACGTATTTTTGACGCAGAGTGGGACAAACCTCACAACACTTCGGGGTATGTGGATCTATTTGGCAACCGTCGATTCACAGATCCCAAACACTACAATCGCGATGAGGAAGAAAGTTGGCGTTGCTGGGCAGTTGCGGCAGCAGAGTTGAATCATAAATATGGAGGAAACCTGACGCAGGATGAAATAAGATATCATTATATGTCGGAAATAAAATTTCCCGAAAACAAAATACTAAATGCATTTCCGCATGGTGAACAAGGATCCGGATTTTTTAGCCAAATTATTCGTTGGGCATTAAACGTTGAAAATGTAAATAATTATGGTTGGAAGTATTATCCAGATGATCCTGATGAATTTAATCCATTCTATGGCAGAAGATTATCTGACGAAGTCGCACTTGCCGCTTTAAAAGATGGATATCCCGTCATTATTTGGGAGATCAATCATATCATGTTAATTGATGCGGTCATCTTAATTGACAAAGCTGTTTTCGAGACAAGCGAAGATATATACTTATATAGATTCCACAATGTCGATAACAATGGAACCATAAGATGGAGACCCCTCAACGTTACGCCTAATACAAATGAATATTATGTTTTAAGAAAACCAGAAGAATTTGGAAGATCCGTAAGAATGTCGGAACTTTACGAAGATAAAAATGGAAACGGTCTCATGGATCAAGATGAAATTAAAGACGCCGATCAAGATGGACTTATAGATTTTGATGAATATTATCGGTTTGGTACATATCATTATAATTGGGACCACGATACGAACAAAGACGGGAAACTTGACTTTGATGAATACTGTCGATTTGCAGCAGCAAGTAAGGATTACAATAAAGATTATGATCAAGATGGTATTTGGGATAAAACAGAAATCATTTCATATACGATTCGTGAAAAGTATCCAGAACCGACACCCTATAATGATTTTGGCGTGAGCAAAGAAGTTTTTGCCGATATCGATGGCGATGGGTTACGAGCCGAAAAAGATTTCGATTCCGATGGTGACGGTAAAAACGATGGAGCCGAAGATGTCAATCACAATGGTAAAAAAGACAACAATGAAACTGATGTTTACGTCAAAGACAACAATCAAACAGTACCACCAAATGTCGCAAGCGTGACACTGTATGCCCGATCCGAATTAAATTATAACGATGGAGTCATCTGCTACAACGAAAATACGCCAACTGGATTCTGCAATATCGCTTCAGCCGCCGAAGAAATCAATGGAGATTTTACTGCTAAAGTGGGTGCCCGCGCTACTGTTGGCGATATATATTCAAAAGGAAATGTATTCCTTCGCAGCAACACCCGTGTGAAGGGAGGCATCTATCTTGCAGAACCATCTAATGTAAACAACATTCACATGCAAAACGGGTCAACAATAGATGGTGGAATTTCACAGTTGTCAGAAAATAATTGGAATGCAAAATTCATGCCACCAGATTATGATTTAGCAGATTACACTATTCAATCTAATTATGAGTTTGTAGCTCAATCAGGTTATATTTATGAACTAAGGCCTGGCTACTATTCTTCTGTGAAAGTCGAGGGTAATGCTAAAATTAAGATTCTACCAGGAACATATTACATCGGATCCATCCAATTGGATTCTCGATCAAACGTTGAATTTATGGAACCAGGTCAAGAAACCGTTATGCATGTGAACGGGAATTTCACATGGCGAGCCACTACGGACAACAAAGCGGCAGAATACAGCATCATTGCTCAAGGTTTCAAGTTAATTCAGCACGCCCATGGACAAAGAATGTATATTGACAACATGGTGGCTGGAAATATTGTCGCCCCATATTCGGATGTTGTTGTGGCTCAAGCGAGGAAATTATTCTACGGAACAATCTTCGCAAAATCAATTTCCGTTCACCAATATGCCAAGTTTTATCATGTTGACTTCAATCCAATTCCAAACAGCCTAGTATTAAGCATGAGTAATTTATGAACAAAATCATTTTAGTATTTTTTGCACTTCTTTGCGCATCTGTTCAAATTCATGCCCAAGAATGCGAGGTTATTCCTTACAAAACTCTTGACATGATGTATCCTGCGATGCAAATCGATTTGTTTAAAGGACGTGGGCTGGACTTGTCAAAAGTGTCAATGCTTGAACCCTCGGTGAAAAATCTCAGTTCGAATCGGGCTTATAAAGCCTATATAGCCCCTTCGGATTCGACGATTATGGTATTTCTTTTCGATAATCAAATTTCATTTTTTCAAATTTGTTCTTCGAAAACAGAATGCGATAATTTGGCGGGCCAGCTTTACATAGAGGACATCATTATCGAAGAGTTCAACCGATTACAGCCAGCCGGCGTTTTCCAAGGGGCAGCAACAGAAGCAGACTCGACGATTCGCGACATAGTGCAGAAAATAAAAAATATGTATGGAGGCACCCTCCCGCCTGATGGCAAGTTTCCTTTTTACAGTTCTATCTATACCATGATTAAAAACTCTAGTGGAGAATACACGGAATATGCAGGCAAAACAAATCCTGTTTCTACACTCTGCATCTATGATAAAACAGGAAATCGTTACAATGTCTGTAGTCTTATCGACACAGTCCGCCAATGCGGCGCAGATCTTCTAAAAATTTCTCCAACAGCCCTGAAATCACCCGTACATCAGATGACTACACTAGGAACAAAGTTCCGTGCGTTTGACATGAATGGCAACTTCATCCGTAGTGGCAAATGGCACGAGAACTCTGCAGATGAATTCCGTTCCCCGACAATCGTGCGTTTTGAAAATGGGTTTACAACTCGATTGAATTCCCCCCAAAGACATTGACTCTTTTGTTCTTAGTCATGCACTAAAAAAGACTCCTCGTTCGAGGAGTCTTTCTTGAATGGGTGTGTATGAAAATTAGCGGGTGGTGCGGACTTTCGCAATCATGCCGTTGCTACGGTTACGGATCACGCTGATTCCCTGCACCTTCTGCATTTGGGCATTTTCACGCCAAAGTTTCTTTGCTTCAGCCATGCTGCGGGCGGTAAAGCTTGCCACCTTCTTGCCGGTCAAATCAAACACGTCGAAGGTTCCTGCAGAATTGGCGTTCATGCGGAAGTTCTGACGGATTCCAGTCTCATCGTCCGGATCCTTGGCGTCCTTGCCCGTGACAAACTGAATGTAGTCGATGTCCATCCAGTCGCCGGTCACGGTAAAGCGGAGGATATGTTCGCCAGCAGCGAGCTTCACGTTTGCTTTCACCTTGCCGTAATCATCAAAGTTGTCTTCGCCTTCGTTCTTCGGTACTGCGATTTCTTCGGTGATGTCCTTGTCGTCGATGGAAAGCTTGAAGCTGCCGCTCGTACCGCCAGATGCGACTGCGGCAAACATCGTGTAATCGCCTTCCTTTTCGACATTCACTGTGTATTCGAGCCATTCGCCAGCCTGATTGTAACCGACGATATAGCCAGTCCCTTTCTTGTAAATATCGACGCCAGTGCCTTCGCGGTAGCTCTTGCCGTCATTGCTTTCGGCACCATGATCTTCGGAATCGTTTTCGCTGTAAGACTTGATTTCGCTGCCACGGCCAGAACCCGGTTCGTCGAAGTTTTCCATTTCGATCTTGCCCGGAATTGCCCATGCCTTGCCGCCAAACGGTTTCTGCGGTTCAGGCGGAGTCGTGCCGCTCCCTTCGAAGCCCCAAGCCTTGATAGCCATGGTCGAATCCTTGTCGCCCTTGAAGACGAGGAACAACTGCTTTACAATGCCCTTGAGTCCTTCCACTTCGCACTTGGTTTCGGCGTAAACAGTCTTGCTGCCAGTATTCTTGAGCGTGCAAGTGCCTGCCAAAGTACCCGTTGCAGAACCGGTGCGGATTTCAATCTTGTTATTATCGGCAGCACTTGCAGCTTCCACCGTGAAGCCCGTTGCCGCCGTGCCGAAGTCAACTCCACTTACGCGGAGCCAAGATTCCTTGCTCGAAAGCGGGAGCAACACATGTTCAGCCTTCTTGCCCTGAACAAAGTTGGAACGGCTGCGCACACCCTTCTGCTTGGAACTCGTGAGAGCCGGATACCAATCGTACGGGTCGAAGTTTTCAATCTGTTCCGGACCTTCGTTGGTGCAAACTACTTGCTTGATGGTACCGTCAGCATTGTAGAACATTTCGTCTACGGAAACACTGCGGTGGTAGCCTTCGTTCGGGTTCGGCTTGCCGTCATCCGCCGGAATAACTTCCAAACCGTTATGGCCCTTCGCGATACGGCGGTCATGATAAACAACGTAAGAATGGCCCTTGAATTCGGCAATACCATGATGGTTGTTGTTGCCGTTGATGCTCCTGCCGTTCATGCTCGGGTCACCAAGAATAGTGCCCTTCCAAGTGTAAGGACCCGTTACGTTGTTAGATGTGCCATAGTCAATTGTCGGAGCGCCTTGCTGCCAACCGGTACTGTAGGAGAAATAGTATGTACCCTTGTGCTTATGGATGTAAGAAGCTTCGAGCATCTTGCGGGTCGGCAAGTTGTTCACCTTCACGTGAGAGCCGTTGCCCACCGGAGCGTTCTTGGCATCGTTCAACTTCACAATATCAAAGTTGTCTGTATTCGGACGGCTATTGCTTTCGCCACCGCCCCACGTCACGTAGGTCGTTCCGTCATCATCAATGAAGATACCCGGGTCAAAGCACCAGGACACGCCATCGCAGCCGATAATGCCGCGGCCGCCCACCAGCTTATCCTTGCCCTGGCCCACAGCGTTTTCCCACGGGCCATCAATGCCGGGAGCCTTGATATAACCGATACCGCCGCCACCGCCATCCGGGAACACGATATAGAACGTGCCATCGTGAACAGCGATACCAGACGCCCAAATAGCGCCGATACCGTTCACCTTGCGGGCATCGTAAATGATGCCGAAGTCGGTCCAGTTCTGCATATCCTTGCTACGGAAACCATAAAGAGCAAAAATCTCGTATGATCCGGAATTGTACGGAGCCGGGTCATCGGAGTCCGTGATGATGTAGAAGTATTCATCATCAGCTGCGGCACCGGGGTCCGCCAAGTAATGGTAAGTGGAAATCGGGTTATCAGCAAACGCGCCTACTCCAAAGCCCGCCAGCATTCCAAACATCGTTATGTTCTTAAGCAGTTTCATGAACACTCCTTAGGATCGACCATACACCAGTCCATCTCTGTTCTTTAAAACTATTTCCAAAAACACCAAACAACCTCAAAGCCGCCAAAGGATTTATGGATAAAAAGTCAATGAGGCGTGAGGGTTGTATGCAGTAGGAAGTAGGCAGTAGACAGTGAGTAGTGGGCGGTGAGCGGCGAGGGGGTGAGCCATGAGTAGTGGGCGAAGACTGTTTAAACAACTGATCCCGGCACAAGGCCGGGATGACGAGCTGGAAGGCCGGGCTGACAATAAGCAAAAAAGGGCTTCTCGTTCGAGAAGCCCTGATTGGATGGATGTTTGTTTAAAACTAGCGGGTCACGCGGACCTTTGCAATCATGCCGGTACTGCGGTTGCGAATCATGCACATTCCCTGCGTCTTGCGGACCTGAGCATTTTCACGCCAAAGCTTCTTGGCTTCGTTCATGTTGCGGGCGGTAAAGCTTGCCACCTTCTTGCCCGTCAAATCGAACACGTCGAATGTCGTAGTGGAATTTGCGATCATGCGGAAAGACTGACGGATTCCCGATTGGTCGTCTGGGTCTTTGGCATCCTTACCTGTAGCAAACTGGATGTAGTCGATGTCCATCCAGTCGCCGGTCACTGTAAAGCGGAGGATGTGCTTGCCTTCAGTGAGTTTCACGTTCGCTTTTACCTTGCCGTAATCGTCATAGTTGTCATCGCCCTCGTTCTTCGGCACCGCAATTTCTTCGGTAATGTCTTCGCCGTCCATCGAAAGCTTGAAGGCTCCGCTTGTGCTGCCCGAAGCGACCGCCGCAAACATCGTGTAGTCGCCAGTAGCAGCCACGTTCACGGTGTATTCCAGCCATTCGTCCGCTTGGTTGTAGCCGACAATATATCCCGTCGCTTTCTTGTAAATGTCAACGCCTGTGCCTTCGCGGTAGCTCTTGCCGCCATTGCTTTCGGCACCGTGGTCATCAGCATCGCTGTCGGAATAGGAATCGTTCCCTTCACCGTAACCTGGTTCGTCGAAGTTTTCCATTTCAATCTTGCCCGGAATCGCCCAAGCCTTGCCACCAAACGGAGTCTGCGGTTCCGGTTCACGCTTCGTGCCCTGGAATTCCCATTCCAAAATGCCCATCGTAGAGTCCTTGGAACCCTTGAAAACAAAAAAGAGCTGTTCGATAACACCGGTTAGGCCCGTCAAAGCGCAATCGTTATCAGCAAAGGTCGTGTTGTTGCTAGTCTTTGCAATCTCGCAAGTACCGGCAAGTGTACCCGTTGCACTCCCCTTGCGGATTTCAATCTTGTTGCCATCGGCCACGCTTGCAGCCTTGATGCGGAGATTCTCGGCACCTTTACCGAAATCCACACCAGACACGCGGATCCACGATTCGCTACGGCTCGTGAGCGGCAACAGCACATGCTTCACCGGCTGTCCCTTGGTCCAGTCCGTACGGCTACGGATGTTCATCTGCTTGGAACTCGTCGTCGCTATATATGTTTTGTACGGGTCAAAGTTCTTGATTTGCTTCGGGCCTTCACGAGTGAAGGTCAGCTTGTTCATCTTGTCGCCATTCCAAGTGAGTTCGTCGATGGACACGCTTCTGTGGTTTTCGTAGTTCGGATTTTCGGAGCGTACGCCGGCCTGAGTCGTTGCAGCCGGATGGTTATCGGAAGTCACCAAGCGACGGTCGTGATAGACCGCATACCACTTGTCCTTGAACGGAGCGAAGCCTTGATGGTTGTTGCCACCTTCGCCGTGTGCATCAGGCACGGAGCCAATTCCCGGAATAACCGTACCCACAAAGGTATAAGGGCCCCAAATATTGTCCGACATACCATAGTCAATCACCTGGCTACGGTTGTTGAAGCTCAAATAATAAGTTCCGTTACGCTTGTGCAGGTAAGGAGCTTCGAAGGAATTCGGCAAAGAAACCTTCTTCAGAGAATTCTTGTCGAAAGTTATCTTGCCATTGCTCTCGGTAAACTTGATAATATCGAAGTTGTTGCCGTAGGGGCGCTGGCCGCTTTCGCCACCACCGAAAATCACGTAACCCGTACCATCGTCGTCGATCAAAATGCCCGGATCAAAGCAGTGGGCAATGCCGTCGCAGCTACCGATAAGGCTGCCGCCACCCGCAATTCTATTGACTCCATGAGTTTCCTTGACAGGGTCGGTATAAGGGCCGTCAATGCTTGGGGCGGTAATCATGCCCACGCCGCTTGCACCATCAGGGTAAACAATGTAGACCTTGCCATTCTTGACGGCGATGCCCGAAGCCCAGGTGTTGTTCGGGTAATTCCCAAATTCACGCCTGGAGCGGAAAATCATGCCGTGGTCCGTCCAGTTCTTCATGTCTTCGGACGTAAAGGCGTAAAGGCCGACAATGTCGTAATTCCAGTTCGTCTGGTTGTTGTAGTCATCGACGTCGGTCAAGATGTAAAACGTATCACCATCAGAAGCCGCCGATGGGTCCGCCAGATAATGGTAACTAGAAATCGGGTTATCTGCAAGCGCGTTCACACCAAAACCCGCAAGCAAACCCAATGTAGCCAAACGTTTGATATTCATACACACTCCTTTGGACTGACCTCACACGGTCAACCTCTTGAATAAAACTATTTCCACGTGCAAAAAAAGACCCACGGCAAAGCGTAGGTCTCATGGATAAAATGTCAATAATGGATAAAACTAGTCTTTTTTCTTAGGATCGCTCTTTTTCAAAGCATTTTTTGTAACAGGTGCGTACGGATCAAAGATTCCATAACCATAGACCTCGATAT
>JAEEGK010000745.1_pt1 | contig 80832 bp, 93 predicted proteins | sample 8958771 | NCBI WGS metagenome assembly JAEEGK01 (sample SAMN16246547, study PRJNA631951) | gut metagenome | biome: gut microbiome; feature: rumen; material: SC-attached | host: Bos | place: Iran: Karaj | collected 2018-10
GCGGCAATACCCCGGGCGGGGAGCTGGAAGGGTGACGGTAAACCCACAGCGGGATTTCGCCCGATAGGTAAGAACAAGCCGAAAGTGCTGACGGCTTCCAAATGGTTCGGCACGCAAAAGTTTAACGTTAAACCAATAGCAAGCAAGATGAAGAAATTCCTCAGTTGCATGGTGCTGATGATGCTCGCCATGAGCGTCTCGGCAATGGCTCAGATGAAGGCATACAGCCCGCCTGAGCAGGACATCGGCTACGAGCAGGTAGCCACTCTCTCACTGGACGGCATGACCGTCGTTGCGTTCGATTCACAGTTCAACATCGTGGACTGGCAGACCCCCGTAATGGTTGCTCAGGAGGCTTCCACTGCGTCTGCCCAAGTCGTTGATGCTTACTCAGTCCAGACACCGCAGGGCGAGATCAGCATGACGCTTGTCGCCTATATGTGGCCTACGAATAAGAACGAAAACGCGAACCTCAGAAACGACTACACCGGCAATTACGCTCCAGATGGCGACGCATACTCTTTTACGTCATCGCGGGCAGACTTCAGCTAAGATGTAAATCGTCTTCGGGCAAAGAACCGACAAGACCGACAGACTTTAAATCTGTCCGCGTCCGACCAAAATATAAACGTTAAAACCCTCGACCGCTTGCGCCTTGTTATCCTCGCAAGCGGTCGAACTATATAAGGAACTATGAACAAAATTAAGAATGAGAAAATGTCCGTCGAAAGATGGAAGCAAGCATGTGAGGCAGGTAGCTGCCAAAGTAACTATCGCCGTGAGCGCGGCATGACCGAGACGAATGATGATTACTTCGTCGATGGTGTGCAATGGGCTGATGAACACCCGAAGAAGTCATGGTGGCGACCTGTCACCGAGTGGCCGAAGGATGGCGAGCCTATCCTGATGAAGCTCGACAACGGCAAGTATCAGTATAGCGAATGGGAAGAGGACGGCAATGGCTTCAATGAGGGCTTTGCTGAAATCAACTTCGGCAGCGGTGCCATGATGCGTCTGCCTATCACTTACAAGGTTGTTGCATGGCGACCATTGGCCGACGTTATCAACGAACTGAGCGACCACGGAATCATAACCACCGAACCCGACCCAAAGGCAGACATCAAGGCAAAGCGCATTGAGGATTGCAACCTGAGCGTCCGCACCACGAACATCTGCAAGGCTGGCGGCATCGACACGCTGGGCGACCTTTGCAAACTCCACAAGACCGAATGGCTGAAGTTCCGCAACGGTGGCAAGAAATCGCTTGCGGAAATTGATGATTTGCTGCATGACAACGGCCTCGATTGGGCAGAGTGGCGATAACCTCTTCCCTCTTCCCTCTAACATCTTACATCATTATGACCTCACAACAACAACAGAAGCAGCAGGCGATTGACCTGCTGGAGAGCAGATACAGGGGCATGGAGACGGTCTGCGAGGGCATCGACATGCGACTGCGAATGTATTTCGAGGACCTGCTGGAGCACTCGTCGGCTCGCTTGGACGACCCGAACGACTGGCACGGACTGTATGAGCTGCTGGGCGGCGCGAAGTTCCTGCGGTGCCTCGACACGTACAACTTCAACACGAAGAAGGTGCAGACCGTCATCCGACTGCGCGAGGGTGAGTGGCGGCAAGACGGCAACACGTGGCGACACATCAGCGGCGGTCTGAAATGCCCCGGCATCGCGGGTGGGCAAGTGTATCGCTGGGCACCGTTCCAGGTGTTCGCCCTCGCCAGCATCTACGGCTTCTACGCATGGATTGACACGCAGATGCCAGCCGGCTCGAAGCCCCAACTGCTGCGCACGGAGCGCGAGAAGGACGGCACCATCTGGGACTATCGCCGACTGTGCACGGACTTCACGCTGACCGGCTCGCGCAAGATTGACAAGACGGGTTTCGGCGGCTTCATCGGCATGGAGTTCATGCTGTTCGAGGACTACAACATGGAGGGCTTCTGCTGTGCGAACTCCGAAGATCAGGCGAAAATCATCTTCCGTCGCATCAAATACCTGCTGAGCGGACTCGACACCGAGAACCGTTTCCGACTGACCGAGAGCCTGGCAGCGTGGCGCGACAAGTACAGCGAGATTTCCACCGCCAGCATCCGACCCATGACGGCAGGCGGCAAGTTCAAGGACGGTTGGTTTGCCCAGCTCTGTCTGAAGGACGAGTTCGGTGCGGCACCCTACGCGAATGGCAAGAGCGACATGAAGATGCTGGTGGACGTGATCGAGTCGTCGATGGGACCGCGCCGCGAACCGCTGAGCGTGACGATGACCTCGGCAGGACGCATCACCGAGGGGCCTTTTATACAAATTCTCGACGGCCTTCACGGAATGCTGGAGCGCGAGCAGAGCATTGCCAAGGGCGAGGTGCAGCCCGTGCTGACCGACGACCGCACGATGACGCTGCTGCTGGAGCCTGATGCTTGGCAGAAGGAGGAGCAATACCTGCTGACGAACAAGACGGTGCGGCATAAAGTTAATCCAATGTTGGGTACGATAGTGCAGCACCAGTTCTACGACGACCAGATAGCCAAGGCGCAGCGCGACGGCGACACGGGCGAGGTCATCGCCAAGCTGTTTAATGTGTACAGCAGCGGGAAGGTGACGAAGTGGATTACGGGCGACCGCATCCGCTTGCTTCAGAAGACCGAGGGCAGGCGCATCGACGATTGCCAGTTTATCGACGAGCAAGGGCGCGAGCGGTGGCACGTGTTCTGTGGGATGGACTTCTCGAGCGGTGACGACCTCTTCGCGCTCACCTATATGGCCGTCGATTGGTTGCCGTCGAACACGATGCAGGGCCGTTTCTTTGTCGATACCGACTGCTGGGTGCTCGAAAAGACCATGAAGGAGAGCCCGAACCGACCGATGTATGAAGAGTGGGTGCGCCAGGGGTGGCTCAACGTCTGCCCCGGTGAGGTGTTCGACTCGACCTACGCCATCAACCGCATCGCGGAACTGGTGGAGAAGGGCATCAACATCTACCATTTCGGCTACGACCCCGCGCAGAGCGTCACGCCCATCAACAACCTGAAGGCGTGGTTGCAGACCCTCTTCCAGAAGCGCAACCCCAACATCTCGGCCAAGGACATCGCCGACCTGATTCAGCGCATGGTGATACCCGTCAGTCAGACGAGCATGACGCAGAACCCCCGCATCGGCGAGATGGAAGAAAAGATGCTGGGCAAGGACGAGTGGATGCACTTCTCGGACAATCCCCTGTGGCCCTGGTGCTTCGGCAATGCCGCAGTGGAGAGCAAGGGCGACCCACCAATCAGGCGAGTGGTTAAGGGCACCGGGCATCTGGGGAAGATTGACCCGATACACGGACTACTCGATGCGCTGTATTGCTTTGACTGGAGTGAGGGGAGGATTGAGAGTTAAGAGTGAAGAGTGAAGAGTGAAGAATTTGCTACCGCTCTTCTTTCTTTGCAAATTTATCAAGAATTGGAAAGAATTAGAGAATTATGATGGACAACGAAGGACATTGGATAGACGACCCGCTGGATGTGGTGAATGCAAAGCCAGATTTCAGTGGGCTTGGAATGGAACCAAAACACAAACAAAAAAGGAAATATGACAAACAAGGAAGCAATCGACCGCTGGGCTGAGCAGATCATCCCAGCGGTATTCAGAGCAGAGGACGCTCTGAAGAAAGCAAAGCCAGAGTGGAACGACAGACTGCGCAAGTTAGGAATGCCAGACGGCGAAGACCCGCACAAGGTGGCAGAGGAGTACTGCCGCGAGATAGCGACTATCATTGTGAAGATTGGCAGCGACTATGAGCCAGACGGGAGCATAGACGGAGAAAATGACTACATCGAGAACGACCAATTCCCACCTCATTGGGGCGAGGCACCAAATGACTAAACGAATGAAGAAACGGATATATCTTAGCGGCCCCATGAGCGGCGTGCCACGGGATCAATACTTAGAGATGTTTCGACGGGCGGAGCAGTCGCTTCGTGATCGGGGCTATCAGCGCATCGTGAACCCCATCCGAGTGTGGGCGTGCCGTTGGCCGTGGTTGTATCGCATCGTCGGCTATCGCCTGACGTTGCTTTATGATCTCTGGCTATTGACGCGGTGCGACCTCATATATAAGATACCAGGGTGGCAGGAGTCACGCGGTGCAAACATCGAGAGTTGCGTGGCCTATCACTTCAAGATATGGCCCGTGCCAAAACAAGACATCGCCAAACTCGACAAGAAGCTGGCGAAACTTCAGGAAAAATGGAACAATAAAAAGTAAATCGAAAAGGAACTATGACGGAACAAGAATTTGACCAGCAAGTTTGGCGGCGGTTCGACGTAGTAACCACCGACACGGAAATTGAGACGACAGTGATGAATGTATGCTTCACGACTCGGAGTGTGCGTATCTTTGTGAAGAATGCACCGCCGGAGTGGTTGCCGTGCAAGCGCATTGAGAAGCACACGACGCGCAAGGGTGACACGGCAGATGAAGGCACCATCATCGAGGAATTACACAACCGACTGCTCGCATCCGAGGATAAGATAATCGAACTGAAGCATGAGAAGGCGGCACTCGCCGAGAAGATCAGCAAGAACTACCCGTCGGAACTCCTGAAGGCCCTGAACGCCATCAAGGAAGGTCTGACGGAGAAGAAACACAAGATTGAGAAAATCGAGAAAGGTCTGGCGGCCATCGATGCCGTCATGGAGAATTTGAACAATTAATTTTATAGACATAAGAACATAAGAACAAAAACGAGTAAACCACTGCGACATTTTGCCCTACATATAGCCGAACGTGGCGACGGCTCATAGGATCGTCACAATCCATACATCACGACAAAAATTCATAAACATGAAAAAAGTTAAGATGAAGAACATCATTCTGAGTCATTACCATAAAGTCCACGAGTTAGAAATGGACGGATTTACCGTCCGAGTGTTCAAACCCCGCACGATGCAGCAGTTGCCGGCATACGGCATGTTGGAGTGGATTAAGTACCGAGCCAGCGAAGCCATCCGCTACATGGTTATGGAGTTGAAGGCCGACTGGCGGCTGGGTAATCCCGATTACGGCCTGTGGGATGCGCTGACGGTCTATCACTATGATCCGCGCAACAAGGCTTTCAACATTTACATTGCAGCCCTGTTGGTGCGCCCATTCAGTCGTGAGGCTTACGAGACCTACTGCGGATTCGACGCTGCTTACATCGACGACGTGAACCAACGGCTGATGCTGATGTGGGACTCGCGTGAGTTTGACCGCATCGGCGGCTACGACCAGAGTTACGGCACCTATGAGAACCAAGACGAAGCCGACGCTGTGATGTATCGTGTGGTCAACAAAGAAAGCGACATCCGCGACACATCGCCGTCGTGCTATCTTCAGGTGATTGATAACGACGAGTACAGCCCCCTGCAACGCTGCGGTGTGATACTGCGCCAGATGCCGGACGGAGGTATGGAGTACCATGCCACCACCAACGGTCACGAGGAGATGGAGCGTGGCGGCACTAAGCTGATGCACGCTGCCGCGAAGTGTTACACCGACTTCCGCAAGGAACACCCGGAAGTGACAGAGATGCGCTTCTACACCGACGAACTGGTAGAGATCAACAATGATGACGAGGAGGCGGGCGAATAGCCCCCTCCTTTAAGTAAACCGAAAACGATATAATTGGCGAAAGGTATGAAACAGGAGAAACTTAATTTTTGGCATATCCCGCTTGGGATGTTGGTGGCGGTGGCGGTGCTGGCACTGATGATGTGTTCATGCAAAAGCATCGAGTATGTGCCGGTCGTTGAGAAAGAGGTGCATCATGATAGCATCTATTTTACAAAGGTGCAGCGCGATTCAGTGTGGCTCCATGATAGCATATCGGTGAAGGAGAAGGGCGACACCATCAGGATTGAGAAGTGGCACACAAAATATATCGAGCGCGAAGTGCATGATACAATATATCAGGCAAAGCGCGACTCCATTCCAGTGCCCTACGAGGTGATCAAGGAGGTGCCCGCAAAACTCTCGAAGACACAGAAGGGCTTGATGACGCTCGGCATCCTAACATTGATGGCGGCGGTCATCTTCGGAGCCTTCTGGCTTAAAAAGATACTCAGACTGTGAAGTCTGCGCAAACCCGCGACGGGCGAGCATGTTTTTTTTTATTAAGGATTTATATTTTTTTTGATTTGTTTTGAGTTGTCCCCGAAGGCTTCTGTTGGTTGGCCTTCGGGGACTTTTTTAGTAAACCCACAACGCGATTTCTTGCGATAGTAAAAGGCAAGAAATGGCGAAAAACTACAAGATACAATTCGTGAGCCTGCGGGCGGGAACCACCTACGTGCTGAACATCGGCGGCGGTTCTGGCACAGCCGTGCAGCTGAATGGCGGTGCGCAACCCTTCACCACCGAAGAGGAAGGCAGCGAGGATATGTTTACGAACATCCGCACGCAGACGGGCTACTTCCGCATCGTCGACAATGCCCGCGACTACAATGGCAATGTGATCGACGCGCAAGCTGGTCAGGACTGGTGGAAAGACCTGATTCCAGCCACCAACTCAGCGAGACCCGTAACCTTGACAGTCGGCAATACGGTAGTGTGGCAGGGCTTCATGCAGTCGCAGACCTTCAGCGGTCAACTCTACGGCAATCCCCAAGAGCGTGAGTTCCCCGTGATTTGTCCGCTCGGCGTGTTGTCGGGTGTGGACATTGATTTCAATGCAGGCCTGAAAAACTTCGCCTATCTGCTGAAGAGTGTCTGCGATACTATCGACCTGAAGTCAAACAACCTCGTGCATATCAGCGACATCTATGTGCAAGGCGGTGCCGATGCCCGTCAGTGGCTATTGACGAAAATCGACTGGCAGAACTTCGCCAGCGAGGACTCCGACGGCGTAGCGCGAGCCAAGTACACCATCTATGATGTGTTGGAAGACATGTGTCGCTTCTGGGGATGGACAGCCCGCACGAAAGGCACTGCGCTCTATCTGACATGTGCCGACGATTCAGCTGAGCAGAACTTCCTGACACTGAACCGCACCCAGCTCAACACCCTCGCCGCTGCCACTACCGACACCACCACCGGCAGTATCGTCGCACCAACGACAGTGACGCTCCAGGACACCGCTGCTGATCCTATCTTTGCATCGACCAATCAAGAGGACTACCAGATACAAGGCCCGCATCGGGCTGTTGTGAAATCTGATTGCAATGAGCATGACACGGTGGCACAATTCGCACCAAAAGACATACAGGACTACATGGGCGACGATTACACTTGGGTACCTGGCGGTGAGGACTTGGTAGGCTATTTCACTACCACACCGAAGACCGCCAGCAATCAAGGCAGTGACACAATGAAGGTGACGACTGGCACATACGGGCGTATTTCTCGTCGTCAAATATATCAGAGTACAGAGAGCGAAAGTGCGGTAGTGGGCGACATGCTGATGGTTTTAGAGAATCATGTCAACACATCCCCGTCGATTCAGCTTCAGACCTTGCGCCCGATGTCGTTTGGAGGTGGCAGTATCTCGCTCGGCGGTACGGCATGGATGGGATCCGAACCGCTTCAGCAGGAGAAGAACAAATACACCATCCGTATGCGGCTTGGTATCGGCATGACGCGAGCATCGGCCAAATGGTGGTCTATGGCTATGGAAACCGTTGGTACTAATCCAACCATATTGAGTGGGTGGTCATCAACACCAAGCATCTTCAATGTTCCACTTTCAGGGAACACGTTGAAGAGTACTGGTACTTTTTTCACCGTCTTTATTGCAGGCTCGGTATATATCTATCCTGCCATTCCTGTTCCAGAAGACACCTATGGTTACATCTTCATCGACATTATGGGAGCACACGACTATACCAACGGCAACGAGATAGATGCTTTTGAGATAGCAAATCTCGAAATCAGCTATTCGCGCGACAGTTATCAAATCCCGTCGTCTATAGGTGAGGTGCGTCCGCGTGAATTGATCACCAAGCGTGTCACATCTCAGGAATACTCTGCGACCAACTCCAACGCATCTAAGGAAGAGTGGAATGCCAACTGCATTTTTGCAAGTGACAATAATATGGAGTATGGCTACGGGCTATTACTCGATGCCAACGGAAACATCATCCAGACTGTTCAATATGGAGGTAGCGCGACGAATCAGCAGCACCCCGAGAAGCACTTGGCAACTCGCGTGGCCAACTACTGGGCGACCGCCAAACGGAAGATAGACCCCGAACTGTTGTCTAACAAGATACCGGCTGTTGATCCTACCAACATTGTGAAGGTAGGCACCGACACCGTTACCACCTACGCGCCCATAGCCATCAGCCGTGACTGGCGCGACGACGTAACAAGACTTTCACTTTTACAATTATAGACATGGAAATAACATTAGATGCAATCATCAGTCTGTTAGGTCTCTTCGTTGGTGGAGGTGGCGGATGCTTCTTCACCTGGCGGTGGATGAACCGTCGCGCCCGTGCAGAAGCCAAGGAGAAGGAAGCCGAGGCAAAGTCGGCTGAGGTGGATATGGCGCAGAAGGTGCAGGACACCTATCAGCAGATGCTCGAAGACAAACAGAAGGAAGTGGACGACAACCACCGGCTCATCTCTGAACTGCGCGAAGACCGAGACCACTATAAGAAGGGCTACGTGGAGATGCGCGACGAAATGGAGAAACTGAGCAAGGACTTCTACGATTTTAAGCAGAGCACCATCAAGGAGCGCGAGAAGATGAAGAGCGACATAGCAAGGAACACCCGCATCGCTGAGTCATCGCGCCCTTTTATGTGCGGCCTGGCTCCCGACTGCGCGAAGTGCGTGCCCGTAATAATCTCGGACGAAGGAACAGTTAAACCCAAGGGAAAGCGAGGATCGAAACACGAAATAGAACCTAATAACGAGGAATAAAAGTATGAATACACCAATCACTATGCACTTTACAATCGAAGAATTATATGCCTCGGCAACCGCCAAGGCAAAGGGTATAAGCAACAAGCCGAATGTGCAGCAGACCATCAATCTGGTATATCTCACGGCGTATGTCCTGGAGCCGTTGCGCGTGGCGATGAACGAGCCAATCAAGATAGGCTCTGGATTCCGCTGTCAGGCTCTGAACAAGGCCGTGGGTGGTGTCTACAATTCGCAACACCTGAAAGGACAGGCCGTAGACCTCTGCATCGACGGCGACTTGAAGAAGGGAAAGAAATGGTTTGACTACATACGGAAGAATCTGCCATTCGACCAGCTCATCTGGGAACACAACAGCAAAGGTTCGTACTGGGTTCATGTGTCGTATGTCTATCCTGACTTCGGGCGGAACAGGCGACAAGTGATCGAGAATCTGCTGAAGAAATAAACGGCGCGATGCCGATAGGGGAGCAGTGGCTCCTTTTTTTTGTTTTTAGACATAAGAACAAAAGAGACATAAAAACAGACGAGTAAACCCACGGAGGGGTTTTGCGCGAAAGTAAAAGAGACAACATGAGACTTTCGCAGGAAGCAATACAAAGAATGATCATTGGCCGTTCGGGTGGCGGTGCAGGCGGTGGTGGCAGTTTCGATCCGTCTGAACTGGCTGGCATGGCTTCACAGGCATGGGTGGAAGATGGCTATATCTCAAAGGCATTCTGGAACGAGCTGTTCATCATTCATAAGAAGGTGACGACTGTGGTGATGAACGGCGAGACCGAGGTGTCGCGCACGGTCAAGACAGACGCTGATGCCGGTGTCGATCCGTTTGACCCGAACGAGACACCGAGCGAAACCAGTACCACCGACAGCGAGACAGGTTACGTGACCACAGTCACCACAGAGATTGAAAGCATCGAGGCCAGGAAGGGTGTGTGGACAGATTATTTTCTGTCGGCCCTTGGCAAGAATAGCTCCGGCGGCGGTGGAGGTGCATCGCTCAATCAACCGCTGCAGGGCATCAACGAGTCGGGTCTTGGGCTGCCGCCGCAGGGTCTGGCAGGTAAGGTCGGCATCGTATGGAACTACGCTACGCAGAGATATGAGTGGGGCGAAACTGGCGGTGGAGCAGGTTCGGTGACAAGCGTCGGCCTTACCATGCCGACGGGATTTTCAGTCAGTCCGACAGATCCGATTACTAGCAACGGCACATTTGCCGTCAGCTTTGCCGAGGGCTACTCATTGCCGACCACGGCAAAGCAGACGAACTGGGATGATGCGTATGACAAGCGTCATGAGCATACGAACAAGAGCGTGCTCGACGGTATTACCTCCGAAAAGGTCAGTGCGTGGGACGGTGTGGCCGCCATTATGGCATCGCCAGACCAGGACACCATTATTAATAAGTGGCAGGAGGTGGTCAGTTTCCTCGACACCTATACCGAGGCAGACACGCTGGCAGGACTACTCAGCAACAAGCTCGACGTATCGGTGGCTAATAGCGATTTCTTGAAAAAGACGGATGCCGCCAATACCTATGTTACCAAGACCTATTTCGAGAGCCTTTTTGAACTGTGGAACGACAATACGACTCCGAGTTCAAAGATTAATGTCAATACCGACATCAGCACTTTCACCGCCGCGCAGAAGGAAAAGCTGAATATTAAGTCGATGTTCGGCTTCTGGACCGAGAAGTATATTAGTGCTCTTGGCAAGAATGATGACGAAGGCGGTATCACGCTGAACGAGCCGTTGAATACCATAAATAATTCTGGCCTCGGTACGCCATCGCAATCAGGTGTAGCAATCATGTGGAACGGCTCGGCATGGACGTACCAAGTGCCTGGCGGCAGTGGTGGCGGTGGCGGAACGGTGACGAGCGTTGGGATGACCGTTCCGACAGGATTCGTCGTAAATGGCCAGCCTGTGACAGGCAGCGGTACGATTGGTATCAGCTTTGCCAACGGCTACAGCCTGCCGTTGACTGCGGATGTAGCCAAGGGCGTGACGGCCTATGGCTTGGTGAACGGCAAGCACTTCGTGGATTATGTCGGCGAAACCGACGTGGATTTCAACTTCACCGATGAGCATGACCTCGGCGGCGGAGTATATCAGCTGCACACCAGAAAGACACAGACCAACAAGCCGATGGACTACGGCATACTCGTGGACTTCGAGTCGGTGAACGGACATCTGCAGTTTGCAGCAGGAACGAACGATATTCGTGTAAGGTCATATTGGTGGACAAACAATCCTGCTTGGTCTGCCTATCCAGCATGGAAGACTCTCGCCTTCACGGACAGCAATATCTCTGGCAATGCAGGCAGTGCCACGAAGCTGCAGACGGCGAGAACCATCTGGGGCAACTCATTCGACGGCACGGGCAACATAAACGGCAACATCAGCTACACAGGATCAAAGTCCACCGACGAGATGATCAAGTTCGTCGACAATACCAATGACGTCAACGGCAACGGCATAGCCATAGGCGGAGGAGGTCTGGTGGCAATTGGCGGCGGAGAGAGTTCTCTGGTTCTTGCTGCACAGGCCAGTGGCGGTGACGAGCGGATGATGATCGGAAACGACGGCAGCATCGAGTTCTATTCCAACCTGCAGGGCGGATGGACTAACCGCAAGACCATGACGTTCGACACCAGCGGCAACCTCAACGTCGAATCCGGAAAGGTGATCGTCACCTACGGTACTGCCGATGGCGTATGGGGTACGGATAATGGCGGATTCCTTATAAAGAATACCTCTGCCAGCAATCCCTATTGCATAGGACTGGCGGCCAACAATGCTGGGTACGGAGAGATACAGACATCGCAGATAGGTATAGGGGCGACTAACCTTGTCCTGCAGAAGAAGGGCGGAAATGTCGGCATTGGAAATTCCGCCCCTACCTATAAGCTAGACGTAAACGGAGCGGTCAACTGCACCTCCATCCGCATCGGTGGCATTACGGTTACAGCCGATAACGGCGGCTTGCATGTGAACAGCGCCGGTCTCTATGCCGATACTTATTTAAGTGCCCTCGGCCTGAGCAGCAGCGGAAGCGGTAATGTGTCAGCGTTGTATGACCTTGTGGACGTGAATATCAGCGGCGCAAGCAACGGGCAGGCTCTTGTATATAGAAATGGTATATGGAAGAACGAGACCATTCAGAGCGGTGGCAGCGGTACTGTAACAAGCGTGGCCACAGGCACCGGACTGACGGGTGGCACGATTACAAGCAGTGGTACTATCTCAATAAACAGCACGTATCAGACCTATATTTCTCATGGCGAGTCGGCCTATAACAGTCTGAGCAGTTATCTCCCATTGTCAGCCGGAAGTACAAAGCCGCTGACAGGAAGTTTGTATCTGAATGGCAGAGGAATGGGTATATTTGAGCCATATTCATCTGTTAATATTCCGCTGATATATGACAATGGCGAGAATCTGTGGATTGGGGCAACACAAACCGCAACAACGCATCATACCGGACAAGTATACATTAGCGCAGGATATAATGGCACGTCTGGTAATTCGACCATTAATATATGTGTACCTAATGCCAGCAATACGGGTGGTACTAACTATGGCGTATTGCATAGCGGTAACTATACCGACTTGATATATTCAAAGAGCCAGTCGGACAACAGATACCTGCAGCTGACTGGCGGTGAACTGACGGGGTATCTCGGTATTACATCTTCGAATCTGCAACCGCTTGTTGTCAACTCGACAGCACCATCTTCCACTGGCACGTTTATTCAATTTAAGCACAGTGGAACAGCCTACGGCGGTTTACTGATGGATGCCGTAAATGGGTCGTTGAAGCGTTATGACACATCGTTCAATACCTATACATTGTTTGACTCAGGTAATTCTGGCATCGTGGATGGCCACAAGGTGAAGCTCAACGGCACGAGCATCGAGGTTCCCGTGGCATACTATATTCCATCACCCGGCACGTTTACAAGCGGCTATTGGCACAAACTTGGAACTTATGTAACGGCAGGCGATGCGAGCAGTCTGGTACTCACCATCTATAATGGAAAGGGTTATAACTCACAGGCGGAACAGAACTCTTTTGCACGCATAGTAATCAAGGACGGTTGGCAGAGCACTCGCGCCGCAAAGAACTCTGTCGGTGTAACGATAGAACGATTCGGCAACTATTTTGCCCTGGAATGCAGGATAGTGGCCACAGCAGACAACGCCGGTGCAGTGTGGATCTATTTTCCTTTGCAATATGCATCAGGCACATACGAGGTGAGCGGCCAGTATACGTCATGGACGCACAACCCATATACCAACAAGCCTGAAGACGGAGGCCCGTATGATTACGAATACAATGACGGTCCAGCCACCAATCAGGGAATAGACTTTTCCAGCAGCGTACATGCTTATCTGTATCTCGACAACGCCTATAAGAGCGACAATGTGGCTTCGGCCACCAAATTGCAGACAGCTCGCTCATTGTGGGGGAATAGCTTCGACGGCAGTGCTGACCTGACTGGCGATATCACGATAGGTACATCGTCGTCCGCATCAAAGCTCATTATCTACGGAGCACAGGTGAGCGACGATACCAAGGGTCTGTTCCTGCGGGCAAGCGATAATACGAACCGTGCTTGGATAACTTGGAACGGAAACGTCAGCAGCACCGACTACATGAATATTCATACTGGCTGGGGGAATATCTGCCTGACGCCAAACAAAAACGTCGGAATAGGCACAACGGCTCCTAGCTACAAGCTGCATGTGAACGGAGAGGCAATGGTCGCCAACTCCATCTATACGGATGGACACCTGATTATGCACACAGGCAGTACAGGAATCTGCCTTAACTCTAGCGGAACAGGTATAGACTGGCATAATTCGTCGAACCAATACGTTGCATCGGTGATGGCCTTCTCGCAGACACAGGTGAACGTCACGGCGAGTGCGGGTCTGAAGATCGGCAACGCCGTGCTGCAATATGAATCCGGAACTAACTCCTTGAAGCTGGTTCATGCCACGAACGGCGCATCGGTGAACTTCTATGCCACTGGCGGCGTGAGTGCATTGGGAATGAGCAGCAACTCTAGCGGTCAGGTGAATGGAGACATCATACCATCGTTGAATGGCTCGTACACCATCGGCAGCGGAAGCAAGGGTTGGACGGATTTGTTCTTGTCCGACGGCTGCAGTGGGACTCTGAATATCTATGCCGACAGTGGCGAAGCATGGTATTCCAGCAGCGGGAGGCACGTTTTTGAAGATCCAGTAGTCGTCAGCGACTATTTGAATGTTAACGGATCGAATGCCAGTTATAATCTGTATGTGAGCGGCAAGAGCTATCTGACGAACACACTTTGCGTCGGTGGCACGAGCAGCAGCTATATGCTCTACGTGAGCGGCACGAGCAACCTCAACGGAAACGTATATGTGAATGGCACGCTGACGCACTCTTCGGATATGCGTATGAAGGATTTTGTGGAGAATACCGACATCGACGTGGAGGCGATTGCGCGGGCGCCGCTGTTCAAGTTTACGTGGAGGGACAAGACGATCGACCTGCTGACGCACATCGGAACGAGCGCGCAGTACTGGCAGGGCGTGGCGGCTGAGACGGTGACGGCAGACGGCGCGGGCACGCTTGGTCTGGACTACGGCGTGACGGCACTTGCGAGCGTAATAAGCGTGGCGCGGAAGGTGATGACGCACGAGGAGCGCATTGCGGCTCTGGAGGCAGAGAACGAGAGACTGAGAAACGAAATAGAAACTTTAAAAGCAGCATAGATATGAGTTACAATCCAAACACAGGAATAGTTCAGGACACTGGTGCGAACGACGGTGTGAGCATCCGCGATGTACAGCGTGCTCTCGGCGTAAGCTCTGGTGATGAAGGTACGCTTTGCGAACATCCATACATTAAAGCGTTATCAAGGTATAAACCAATTAAAGACACTTTAAATGGATACACAAGAACGCCACAGACCTTATCTGATGACGATTTTTATAATCGTAATTGGGGCTTTGAGATTCCGTTATCAAACGGCATAGACAACAATAATCTTGCACAGATTGCCAATCAAATAATTGACGGAAGTTATACTGGAGGGGTTATTATGCCATTAGATGATGATACGCATAAAAGTATAGGAAATGGATGGCTGTATAGTACTCCCGTAAAAAATGTAAATTTTCATAGGATTACGGATTTTAACGGATATTGCAATCGCTATGAAAATAGATATGCCAATACTACATTTGAGGCTAATGAGACTATCAAAATGATAACAAAGCCGAACGGGAGTAGCGGTGTTTTTCAAATAAAAATGCACCCTTTCAATCCTCGCAATTTCAAGAGCCTTGTCGGATTGTATTATGGGATTCTATTTTACGTCCCTACGCTGGACACGAGTTCTCCGTTTATCCGTTTTTGGTTTGGTTCAGAACAAGTAACAAAGAGTGCAACGGATTCAAGCGACGTTATAGTGCGAATTGATGATACTAATTGGAGCGAATTTCTGACATTGATAAACAATAGATTACAAGGAAATGTAGACCGTGATGCTGATATATATGCTATAGGTGTGTTGGGAGAAGATTCGAATGCCAATAATATAACGGGAAACCATAAGCCCGACCAATTAGCAACTCTTCGTTTTCTCCCTGGTCTTGGTTATGATACATTGTTGTACCGTTACATATCTGGAAGTGGCATATATGACAAAATGCTTTTATCATTCCATGTCGTAGCGAACGGAGAAATTGTCAAAGGAAGTAAAGCTGATGTTGAACTCCAGCTAATGTCCATAACCAATAACTATGACGTATCTACGCCTCCGTCTACCGATAGAATCATTTTCTACCCTGCTTATTTTAGTTGGACAACCGAAGTGTATAACAGCAGCGGTGTATATGACGAGACAAGGAGCCACCCACGAAGAGTATCTATTGGAACTACTGGTAGTATAGATGTAAGCAACACGGAATCATCAGAAGGTCACGCAATTCCTAAAACAACAGACGTTAGTAGTAATAATATAAAATTCAATATCAACTGGAATGGACTGACAGCCGTTGCAGGAATGCGCGTCGTAGTAAAATTTTGGTATATCACATATAATTCAGACCCAGGTGTTGACAATAATTACAAAGTTGGCGGACAGCTTGTTTTAAGCGAAGGAGTTTTGCCACGAGAATAATTCAAAAATCAGATATTATGTACAATAAAGCAGAACACAGACCAGAACCAAGTGGCGGCGACATGAGCCAGAAGCCAGAAGTAGTGAATAAGGACAAGAGCCTTTGGTGGGTGGGAGGATTCCTGCTCGGGCTCATCATCCTTGCAGCAGTATTGGCTATCATTTAGTTATTAACTTTTTAAATAATTTGAATATGGGAACATTAACAGTTAAAACAAGAAGCCTGTCGACTCAGGCAGAGTATGTCAACGCAGAAAGCGGTCTGACTATCAACGTGAACTACAATGAGGACGCTCAGACAAGCACCCTCCAGTCTATCAACGGATCAATCTACAAGACCGACGGTATGACCTATGCGGGCAACTTCTCTGGTCAGCCGCAGGGTGGCGAGATGGAGTACAGCATCAGCGGCGTGAAGTCGAAGGACATGGCCAAGGTGTTTGCAGCCATCGAGGACATTGAGGAACTGATTGAGGGTGAGAACAACAACGGGGAGGAGTAAGCGATGAAGAAACTGACCCTGACTACTGAGAAGGTGCTGGCGGCATTCAATGTATTGTCGTCAGCCAAGTACGGCAAACTCGATGATGCCGACAAGATTAAGGTATGGAAGATTACCCGCAAGCTGAAGCCCATTGCTGAGAAGTTTGATGAGGACTCGAAGGATGCTGCCGAGAAGATGAAGCCGTCGGAAGATTTCGACGAGCGTCTGGCAAAGGCACAGGAGTATGATCGCACCGTGAAGCAGACTGACTTCGATGCACAGAAGCTGCCGATGGGTGCGGCTGAATACGGCAAGTTCATCGAGGAGTTTAAGGCTTACCAGAAGCTGGTGAACGACACCATCAGCGACTTTGCCAAGAAGGAGGTGGAGGTGGAAATCGAAACCCTCTCTGAGGATGCCTTCGGAAAGCTAATGGCGAGCAACGACTGGAACATGGCGCAAGTCGTGGCACTCGACGGGATTGTGACAGAGTGATCTTGACAGAAGAACAAAAGAACATAAATATTTTGTTGGTTTACCCAAGACGCGGAAATGCCCGATTAGTGAATGTCCACTAATCGGGCGTTTTTCGTATGATAGGACTTGAAGTAAACGATGCGGTCGTTCTGGAGCAGCAGAAGGTGCTCGAAGCAGCTCTCTCCACCAATCCCAAGACTCAGAAAGCCTTGCAGAAACTCATTCGCAAGGCTTTGATGGAGGTCAGGCCAGAACTGGTGTCGGCGGCTCGCGGTGCAATGGCAAGCGATCCACGAGGTGCAGCGCAGGGCATCAGGCTTTCCGTGTATAAGAAAATTCTTGGTGGCAATGTCAACATCCTGAACATGAGGAAAAAGGCCGGCAAGCCTACCACCTATGAACCGCCAAGGAAACTTAAGCCCCATCAGCGAGGCGGCAACCGGGTGCCGAGAGGAAAGCGCACCGATACCGTGATGCACTATGGGCCTCACGACCGCCAATGGATTCTTCGCTTTATCAACAGCGGAACGTCCGACCGTATGGCTGGCAGTCGTGGCGGTCGCTTGTCAGGTAATCGCGGAAGTATCGCAGCCCGCAACTTCTTCAGTGGTGCAGCAGCATCATCGCTGACGAAAGCAGCCGACAACCTCGCCACGCTGATAGACACCGAACTCGAAGTGATGCTGAATAAGAAGTCAACCGCTTGACTTTCGCAATTCAACCGCTTGAAATCGGAAATTTAACCGCTTGAAATTTTTAACCCCTAAATTTTAACGATATGGCAAAACTGACATTGAAGTGCAAGAAGATTCCCTTCAAGCACCCGAAGACCAAACAACCGGGTTTTGTGGCCCGTGTACTCACCAACGGCACTGAGTCGTTCGACGACATCTGTGAGATTGCAGGCATGAACACCACCTATGCACAGGAGGAAATCGTGGCCTGCGCCGGACTGATGCTCAAAGCAGCTGCCCGACAGTTGAAGAACGGCAAGATTATTGACCTCGGACCTCTCGGCAAACTCTATCCATCGGTATCAGGTAAGTGGGTGGAGAAAGAGGAAGACCTTGCGCTGACCGACCTCACGCCACACTGCAACTATCGCCCGTCGCAGGAGATAGCCGAAGCCATCGCAGGCGCACAGCTCGGCTGGGCTACCGCCAAGGATGACGACAAGGAGGAAACAGAGCAGGAGCCTGAGACTCCCAGCAACGGCGACGGCGGCGAAGGTGGTGGCGACACACAGCCCGAACTGGAGGGATAAGTAAACCCGAAACGACAAAATGCGCGGTTAGTGTATAGTTGCACTAATCGCGCATTTTTTTATGGCAGAATCAATTTTAAGGCTGAAGGTTTCTTCGGAAGAGTACGATAACAAGCTGAAGCGGGCGACGGAACAGTTGACCCGGTATGCTGATGGATGCCGCAAGGTAGGCGGTACGTTGCAGTATGTCGATGACAATATAGTCGAATTTACCCGTTCCCTCGGCAAGATGGAAACCACTGCCACTACCGCACGCGGCAAGGTGTCTGAACTCACCAAGTCTTATACCGAGTTGGCTGTTCAATACAAGAACATGACCAATGAGGAGAAGAAGGGCGAATATGGCAAGGCCCTCGCACAGTCGCTCGATGAGTTGAAGGGTCGTATTCAGGAGGGAAAGTCACAGCTTGACGACATCAACAAGTCCATCAATGGCGGTGGCGGTCTGACAGGTGCGCTCGATGCTGTAGCTGGAAAGTTCGGACTGAGCATTGACCAAGTGACAAAGTTCGGTGGTGTGGTTGGTGTTGCGACTACAGCCGTACAGGTGGCAAAAGATGCCTTCTTCCAATCTGAAAGCGGTATCGACGAATGGGGAAGAACGGTTGAGGGTGCGAAAGGTGCCTACAGCGTATTCCTCGATACGCTGAATAATGGCAACTGGAGCAATTTCTTCCAAAACCTTAGTGCAGCCATTCAGGGAGGCCGTGATCTCTATGATGTGTTTGACCGTCTCGGCAGCATCAAGAGCAACAATGCCGCTGCTATCGCCATCACTCAGAAGGAAATCGCAGAACTTCGCCTTGCAAAACAACAGGGCGAAAATGTGGATGCGAAATTGAAAGCAGCCACCGAACGGCTTGCAGCACTACAGAAGCAAAGCGTATCGGCTGGTATGGCTGCCGGAAGCCAGTCGGCTTTTCAGACCATCCGTAACGGAGTGAACAGTATTGGCGGTGCCGGAGTCAACGATGCAACTATCAAATATGTCGTTGACAAAATCATAAAGGGTGGTCAGAGCGAATTTGATAAATATAAGCGCAACTACGAAACACTTCAGCAGCGCGGTATGGTGACCCGCACCCAGACTATCAACGACAGTCAGGGTGGCACCTACGAGCGACAGTACAGGGTGTTTGACATCAATGCATTGACCAAAGAGCAACAGAAGCAATATGCCATCGCCAAGGCTATCACTGAAGGTGAGACACGCATACAGAAGGGTATCGCTGCCTATGCCCAGGCCGTCAGTGAGGGAACATCAGCAGCCCGCGAGGAGTTCAAGGGTAACCGCTACGCTCTGCAAGGTGTAAGTGGCGGTCGCGGTGGTCGCTCCAGCGGAGGCAAAATAACGACCGCTCCTACTTTTGCCGCCGACAGCATCGCGGCGCAAGCAAAGCTCGTTTCTGACTTGCAGAAGCAATGGAACGAGGCAGGCGAGGATATGCGCACAGGCTATCTCTACCAACTTATCGAGGCAGAGAACAAGCTGAAAAGCATGAAGGACGAGCAGAAGGCTTTGAGAGATATGACAACATGGGGCGACTTAAAAGGTGCGCCGGTTACGGGTCTGGGCGAGTCGTCGTTCAGCGGCAAATCACTCAAAGACCTTCAAGGGGTTAAGTTGGAACTGAAACTGCCAAAGGAGAAGACTGAGGCCAGCTTGACGAAAGAGATAGGCAGCATGGCGGGTGGTATCAGCCAGATGGTCGGTAGTATGGAGGCACTCGGCATCGAACTGCCTGAAGGTATGAAAGATGTCGTCAGTGGTGTCACCTCGCTGATTTCTATCGTGAGCGGTATCGCCACCATCGTGACCGCTATCGAGGCCCTGACCGCTGCCGACACCATTATCCCGTTTGCTCGTGGTGGCGTGGTTCATGCTGCTAATGGCTTCGTGCAAGGCAACAACTATTCCGGCGATATGATCCCAGCCGCTTTGAATGCAGGCGAGCTGGTGTTGAACAAAGCCCAGCAGGGCAATCTGGCGAGCCAGCTGCAAGGTGCGGGCTTGGGCGGTATGCAGATGGTGGGCGAAATATCGGGCGAAGCAATAAAGATAGTGCTCAACCGACACTTGAAGCGCACCGGGCAGGGGGAGATTGTGACGTGGTAATTTTTTTAGTTTACAGTTTAAAGTTTACGGTTTACAGTTGATTACATAGGAGGCAGATATATGACAGGAAGGGATATTATAGTGATACTTTCGCAGAATGGTGTGGCGGTGGCTTCGGCAGCTATCCGCAGCGACGAGATCAACACCGCATGTCCGTCGATAGAACGGGCGAGTGCGACACAGCAAGATTGGAAGGATGTGCTGGCCGGACGTAAGTCGTGGTCGCTGACACTCAACTATCTTATGCTTGCGGCAGCGAGATTGCGCGATGTGTTGCTGATTGGGCAGATGTTTGATGTCACCATCAGGGATAAGGCGAACACATCGACGCTGACCGGCAAAGCACTGATGACCGCAGCCAAACAGACCCACACGACGGGAAACCTCTGCCAGGGCAGTTTCTCGCTCGAAGGCTCGGGGGCTCTTCAGTAGCGGGATGCGGTAAACCTATCACGGCATAAGTCACGAATAGTAGAAGAAAAATGAAATCGATATGAATTATCTCACTTTTGAACAGATCAAGGCACAGTTAAGGCTCGACGATGATCAGGCGACGGAGGAGCGCGAACTGCTGGAGATGTACGGCGAGGCGGCGGAGGATGCTGTGCTGAACATATGCAACAGAACCATCACCGACATCTATGAGCAGTACGGCATGGTGCCAAAGCCATTGGTGCAAGTCACGCTCATGATAGTGGCGGATTCATACCAGTACCGCGAAACAACCAGTTCGCAGAATCTTGCGCCCATACCCTACAAATACGACCTATTTCTTAAGCCCTACATGCGGCTGACCGATTCCACCGATATTAATAACAACAACAGATATGGCAAACATTGCAATCTTTAGAATCAATTACAAGTCGGACTTCATTCTGACTCTAAATAGCGATGCAGGATGGATGACACCCTTCTGCATCAAGTTCTGGACCGGCGCACCCGCGCAGGCATACTACGCAGGCTACGACGGCACGACTTATACCCACTGCGCTCCCGTCGCGGGCGACCCGACCAAGCTCGAGGTGCAGTTCGACGACCACCACTTGCCAATCGGCGACCTGAAGTTTCAGATAGGCTACCACTTCACCGTGGCCGACTTCCCCACATCAGTGGAAGATGAGGTTATCAATCAGGAGTCTGTTATCATTGAGGTGGATGATGCACCGGCTCAGGTGATGCTCGACCTCAATGGAGAAACGGCCCCAGAGATTCAGTTTTCCCTGCCAGCCTACGCCAACGAAGCCCAGCGCATAGCCAACGAGCAGCAAAGAATAGCGAATGAGCAAACCCGCGTGAACCAAGAAGCGGCAAGGGTACAAGCTGAAGCGCAGAGGTTACAAGCTGAGCAGGGGCGCGTACAGGCCGAGGAGGGGCGCGTGACGGAGTTCCAGCAGATGATGCAGCAGGCGGGTACGGCCATTGAGGGTGCCGAGAATGTGGATGCCGAACTGGACGGCTACAACCTTACCATCACCAACCGTCAGGGCGAGAGCAATACGGTCAACACCAAAGGTGTGTCGGGCGGTATGCTGTTCCCTGTGATGAACTTCGACCCAGAGACCGGTATCCTCTCCGTCGTTGGCTTGCAGCAGGAAGTTGACCGCATCCGCTACGACTACGCAACCGCAGAATTGATTATCAGTTTTCCGATGTATAACAATTAAAACGAAAAGATATGAACAACGAAATTCAAGAGATTCGCTATCAAGTAGGCGAGGCATGGAAAGGCACTTATAATGCCGCCACCACCTACGGGAATGCCAACGTGGTGCAAGACCCCACGGGGCTGAGTGTTTATCGAAGCCTGAAGCCTGGCAACGTGGGCCATCCGCTGACCGATACTAACTGGTGGTCCTGCATCATCGACCTGTCGAGCATCAAGGCTGAGAGTGACCGCATAGCCGCTCTGAACACCGCCATCGCTCAGGATGAGCAGTTGCGTGTGGCTGCTGAGCAGTTACGCCAACAGAAGGAGGCACAACGTGAAGCCGCCGAAACGCAGCGTAACGATGCAGAGCAGGCTCGCGTCAGTGCCGAGCAGCAGCGCGTATCGGCTGAACAACAGCGAGCCAGTCAGGAGCAAACCCGCATCAGTCAGGAACAGAGCCGTGTGACCGCCGAACAGGGACGTGTTGCCGCAGAAGCACAGCGCGTACAGAAGGAACAGTTGCGTGAGAACAACGAGGCGCAGCGTGTCATCAATGAGACCAACCGCGTAGCCGCTGAAGCAGAGCGCGTGGCGCAGTATGCCGCTGACCATCAGCAGGCGGTATCAGATCACAATCAAGCCGTTCAAGACCACGAGACGCTGGCACCTACCGTGGCAGAGCATACCCAGCAGATAGCAGGGTTGGGCACCAGTAAGCAGGATGTCATCACTAATCTTGCCACCATAGCTATGGGAAGCGGTGTCAGTCATGATGACACATACTCCAACACTCGCACATCAACGATTGCCAACTTCATCCTGTTGACTAATGCAACGGTGGATATATTGTTCACCACTCCTATCAACGCAGCAAATGCAACGTTGAACGTGAGCCAGACGGGTGCCAAGCCGTTGCACATTCTCGGACAGGCACTGCCCGCAGGAGTTATCAAGGCACAGACCTACGCGCAACTTGTGTACGACGGCACGGCATGGAACATCGTCAATCTGTTCCGTCCTGACGCATCGTTCGACCCCGCAGCCCTCGTGGTGGATATGGGTCTGCCTTCAGGTGTGAAGTGGGCAAGCCGCGACATCGACCTCACCAAGCCGGGCGGCTTCTGCGAGACACCGTTCGTATATGAGAAGAGCTTCTTCAGTTGGGGCAACATCGACGGCCACAACCCAAGCAGTGTGTCGGACTTTGACTATGATTGGGGCGGTATCAATCAGGCTGACCCACCATACGAGGGCCAAGTATATGGCAGCACGCCAGGCAACACACTGACAGGCAACATCGCCGTAGGTGAAGACTTCGACGCAGCACGTGCAAACCTCGGTGCACCGTGGCGTATGCCGACCAGTGCTGAGTACGCAGAGCTGTTCGCCAACATCAAGTATATCAATGCCGATGGCACGGAGGTGGACACCACCAAGGCTGACAAGCGAGTGACTGTGAACGGAATCCTTGGCTTGTACATACAGAGCAATATCAACGGCGCACGTCTGTTCTTCTCCTGCTCGGGCTACGGCGGTGGCCGCTCGTGGTTCTACAGAGGGTCCTACGGCTACTACTGGTCTTCCACTTGGTACTCAGCCCGCAACGCACGGGACCTGCGCTTCTACAGTGGCGGAGTCAATCCGCAGAACTACTACTATCGGTACTTCGGTTTCGCCTTGAGGCCTGTGCAGTAACTTAACTTTTTCGTTCACCCGAAAGAGTTCAATCTATTCCAGCTTTGTCGCGCGTCCAACGCGCCGACAGGCGCGGCGCGACAAGGATGGAATAGATTTATAATAATAGTAAGACAAGACATATAAAGATATGGCAAAATTAGCAGATATCCTGCAACAGGAGCGCGACCGCGACACAGCGGACAAGTGGGGCATCATCCACCTTTACAAGACGGGTTCGTTCTATTCCGCCTACGAGTGGAGCGCGTGGCTCATCGCCGTCATCACCTTCAACGACGAGGTTCGCATGGCGACGAAAGATCGCAAGCCAATAGCCGTGACGCGCATCCCGATGAAGGATAGCGACGAGACGTTCTGCCGCGTTGGATTCCCTCTTAAAAGTATTGAGAAGTATATCCCAACACGACTCAATTACGAGGCCGAAGATGACAAGCACCTTGTTATCACCGTAGCATTGCCAGAACCGCAGGACGGCACAGAAGTAACCTACGAGCGACTGGCAGAAGCGGTGGCGAAGTGGAAGGAGGCACAGCCGCTGAAGCAGCCAAAGGACAATAAAGACAGCGACCCACAGGAAGAAACTGACCGCCAACCGAAACAGGGTAAGACAAAGAGGACGCTGCTGTCGCTGATACAAGAGGCACAACAGCAGCAGGCACCGGCGCAAGGCGGTCTGATCATGCAAATTATGTCATATCAACTCTCACAGCATACGCCAGCGGCTAACTACGAGTTTATCCTACGGCTGCGACTACAGATAGCATCCATACTCTGGCAGCAAGCACACCTCAGATGAGTCCGTCACATTACGCGCAGAACGAAAAAGTTAAGTTCATAGGTTGCCCGTCATACCTCCGTGGGAGGCGTGAAAAAAGAAAGACGAGCAGTGGCTTCCGCTTCATGGATTCCGCAGCACCAGTCGTATAGGTGGCAACCGACGCAAAAACATCAACAGTACACAGCCTTCAGGGTCTGTTCTTCTCCTGCTCGGGCAACGGCAATGGCCGCTCGTGGAACAACAGAGGGTCCAACGGCAACTACTGGTCTTCCACTTGGAACTCAGCCCGCAACGCACGGAACCTGAACTTCAACAGTGGCGGAGTCAATCCGCAGAACAACAACAATCGGTACAACGGTTTCGCCCTGAGGCCGGTGCAGCACTTATCAATTTCATTCTGATGAATATCCAACCGACTGACCAGCTTGCTACCGGATGCTATCATCTCACACGCCAGAAACTGCTATACGACCTATATGTCGCCTTCTACGATGCCGCCCGCCACAAACACAAGATGGCTTACGTGCAGAAGTTTGAGGCAAATCTGGCCGAGAACCTGAACGAGCTTTGCGACGATCTGCTGACAGGCAGATATAAGGCGCAACCATCGAAGTGCTTTATTGTTTCTTACCCCAAGAAGCGCGAAGTGTTCTGCGCGGCATTCCGCGACCGCATCGTGCATCACCTCTACTTCCGCTATACCCACCAACTATTCGAGCGTACCTTCATTGCCGACAGTTATTCGTGCATCGAAGGGCGCGGCACCCACTACGGCATCAGTCGCATTCGTCAGCATATCAGAAAGGCATCACTTAACTGGCAGGAACCTGCCTACGCCATGAGTCTTGATATTCGCGGCTACTTCATGCACATCAATCGCGAGAAGTTGCTGAAGATAGCCACCGCCAGCCTGCGTAAGATGAGCACCCACCGCGTAGGCTGTTCCGTATGTTGCGATGCCATCGCAACCATCCCCAGCGGCATCATCCTAACCCCAACCACCACCTGGGCAGACATCCGCGACTTCGACTTCATCCTGTGGCTCACTGAGCAGATTGTGATGCTCGACCCAATGGAACACTGCCACATCGTAGGCGACCTGAGCGACTGGGACGACATAGACCATGCCAAGTGTATGCGCTTCGCAGAGCCAGGTGTAGCATTGCCAATCGGTAACCTTACATCTCAACTATTTAGCAACGTCTATATGAATCCATTCGACCAATTCATCAAGCGCGACATCAAGTGCCATCACTATGGCCGCTACGTGGATGATAGCGTGCAGATAGACACTGACCGCGAATGGCTCATAGCACAAGTACCACAAGAGCGCGAGTTTCTGGCTGATGAATTAGGCTTGCAACTGCACATGGGTAAACTTCACATTCAGGAGATACACAGCGGCGTGGAATTTCTCGGTTCATTTGTCAAGCCCTACCGCGATTACATCAGTAACAATACACTCGAACGCATGACCAAGAAGATTCAGGAGATTGACCTCCGCAACGAAGAGAAAGCCATGAGAACCGTTGACTCGTATCTCGGTATCCTGAGTCACACGGCAAGTCGCTGCATCACGCAAGATTTGCTGAGTAAACCCCTGGCGGCATAATGTCCGATAGGTAAAGACATTAAAACATTTTTTGAGACATGAACAAAGTAAACGGAAAGAAGGCCTCTTTCGCTCCAATACGCGAAGACGGCAGCCGTATCACCATCTGCTACGGCCTGAAGAAACTGAGTGGCGACCTCTATGAATGGTATGAGGTGTATCTGCCCAAGAAGCAGACATCGCAGCTGAGTCTGCAAACGGTCAAGGATTCCATCATCGGCGACATCAACGCCCGCACCGACGAGAAGATAGTGAGCGGATTGGTATGGACACCACAGGCAGGCGGCGATGCCATCCCTGTATGGCTCTCAACCGAGAACCAATTCAACTTCAAGAGTGCCTACGACCTCGCCGTACAGAAGCAAGGCGCAACGCTGCCCGTCACCTTCAAGATGGGTGAGAAAGAAGACGGTACACCCGTCTATCACACCTTTGAGACGATGGAGGATGCCGACGACTTCTACCTGCATGCCGTGGCGCACATCAATAATTGTCTCTCCGCAGGCTGGCAGGAGAAGGACGGCATAGACTGGACACCCTACGAAGACTACTTCAAGACCGAAGCATAATGACATATTCAACAGGCATGTTAAACAAGCGCGTGAAGGTGGCGAAACGGTATGTTAACCCCGACAACGTGGATAATTTCGGCAAGTCAGGACAGCCGAAATATGAATGGGTAAACCCCAACGGCGACCATGCTTTCTGGTGCGGCGTAACCTTCGACAAGGGCATGAAGTCTTTGCGTGAGGGTGCGCTGGATGCCTACGATACCGTGATGTTCCGTTGCAGGTTTATCAAGCAACTCGACCGCTGGTGCCTGCTGAAGTTCAAAGGGAAGTGGTATCAGATTACATCCTTCAACGACGACTACCAGGACAACCAGATTCAGATCACGGCCACCGAGTTGGCCAATCAGCAGGTGAACATCGTGGAGCCGTACAGCACGAGCGAGATCGGCCCTACGACTGAGGGCGACATATAAGCAAAAATCAACATAAGGAACTATGAAACAAGAAAGAGAAGTAGCAATTATTCACTACAACACTCCAGAACTGACGGAGGCGGCGATATTGTCGCTGCGGAAGCACGGAGGGGAGGATTATCATGTGACGGTATTCGACAACTCGGCACCGGCCATCGACCAGAAGACGGGCGAGCGGTACGAGGCACGGCCATTTACGGCTGAGATGCCTGGCGTGACGGTTATTGACAACACGAAGGGCCAGGTGATTGACTTTGAGAAAGAACTGGCCAAGTACCCTGACAAGAGCACGGACATCGGCTGCGTGAAGAGTTGTGTGTTCGGAAGCGACAAGCACATGATGACGGTGCAGTACATCATGGATCATGTGCTGACCGACGGATTCCTGCTGATGGACTCCGACATCCTGATTCGGCAGAGCGTGGACTTCATGTTTCAGGAAGACCAGTGCTGCGTGGGGCATATCATCGGCAGCAGCGGGCCGAACAACTACCAAAGGCTGGCTCCGATGCTGTTGTGGATCAACTCGAAGATGTGCAAGGATGGCGGTGCGGTATTCTTCGACCCCGACCGTTCGTGGGCACTCAATCCAGGTGGCTACAGCAACAAGAAGAACGGCTGGGACACGGGCGCGGCTCTGCTTCAGGACATACAGACGAAGAAACCGCAATGCCACGGCAAGCGTATAGACATCCGTCCGCTGATGTTCCACTTCGGCAGCGGTTCGTGGTATAAGAACGATACGGGCCGTCAGCAGCAGTGGCTTCAGGAACACCGCGACTTGTGGTACACGGAGCCTGAGCCGAGAGAGGCGAAGTACACGGTGATGACGTACATCTTTGGCGGCTACGAGTTCCCACACGAGGTGATGGAGAAAGACCCCGATGCGGAGTATCTGCTGATTACCGACGACAAGAATCTGAAAAGCGCGACGTGGCAGGTCATCTACGACCCGTCACTGGCAGGCCGCAACCCCATTGAATCAAACTACGACGTGCGTTTGCATCCATTTCGCTACGCCCATACCGACGTGGTGGTGCGTATCGACGGCTCAATAGAACTGAAGAAGTCGCTGGCACCGCTGCTGAAAGCGTTCAATGACGGCGGCTACGACCGCTGTCTGATGATCCACCCGGCGCGTAACAACTTCGCACAGGAACTGGAGTGCTGGGTGACGCAACGCCACTATCCGCAAGAGGTGGCCGACCGCACGCTGACGATGATGAAGGCGTGGGGCTACGACCTCGACTATCAAGGTATGTTCCAGGGCTGCTTCGAGATTGTTCGCAATACGGAGAAGAACCGCGACATCAACCGACTGACCTACCAGCTGATGAAGTACACGGGCGGCGAAGAGGTGATTGACAGTCTCGACCAGCACATCTTCTCGTTTGTGGTGAACACGTTGCACCAAGACTTGAAGGTGCTGCCGGTGAGCGAGAACCTGATCACGATGGGCAGCAAGTTGGCGCAGTGGTACATCCACAAGTCGATGCGACCCATCAGCAACCCCAACAAAATCGCACCGATGATGTTCAACAAGCCGTGCGAGTGCTGGGACATGCCCGCCACTGAAGTGACGGGAACGAAAAAGGAGGGAAAGGCTACGGGTAAACCCAAGACCGCAAAACGCACGAATAGTAAAAAGGAATAAGATATGAGTTTTTTCAGTAATCTTTTCAAAGCAGCTACGCCTGAGAATGCGCTGATGTTGCGCGAGGCGACTCCCACGCCAGGCGTTCCTTCGAGCACCATGCCACCCGAACCGCAGAAGCCGACAGGTGCCGACTACCAGGAGCGCATCGCCTACGTCCGTTCGCCCCATCAGGCTCTGCTCGTTGGAGTGGTATATCAGGCCGTGCGACTGCGCTCGGATGTCATGTCGGTGATGCCGGTGCAATACCAAAAGAAGGACTTCGAGGGCGGCAACTTCGTACAGGATATGCGCGGACTGGGCAAGCGGCTCAACTACCTGTTGCAGGAAGAGCCGAACCCCATCATGACCGCTGCCGACATGTGGCGGCTGGTGGAGATCAACCGCCTGCTCTACGGCAACGCCTTCGTGTATATCGAGCGAGACGAGTTCGAGTTCCCAGCACGCCTGTGGCTTATCAAGACCTGCGGCTACAACATCAATAACGCCACCTACGCCAGCATCGTCTATCTGACCGACCACGGCTACATGGAGAAGACCAACGTGCCAGCCTCCGAGGTGATGCACTTCCCCAACACCTTCCGCTATCCCAACGGCTGGGGCATCCCGACGCTCCAGTACGCCAACGAGACGCTGGCTCTGAACCGCACCATCAAGCAGCAGTCGTTAGAGACAGCCGCCAAGGGCGGTCGCATCAAGGGCATACTCAGCGAGAAGCAGCCGGCCCAGGGAGCAGGCACACTGTCCTTCGGACTGTTGAACCAGGGCGAGGTGCAGAAGACGGCGCAGGAGATGCAGAAGATGTTCTACACGGGTCAGGACATCGTGTCGATGCACGGCCTTGAACAATTCCAGAACCTCTCCATGACAAGTCAGGACATGCAGATGTTCGAGCAACTGGGCGGCACGAACGACGACGCGGCAAGATTTTTCGGTACACCGCGCCCGTTGGTGATGCTCGACACCAACTCGCACTACAACGACTACCAGAACGCCACGATGGAGTTCCACACGCGAACCATCCTGCCGCAGAAGACCGCCAACGAAAAAGAGATTGCGCGCAAGCTCATCGGCTTCAAGGACTACGGCGTGCGCCGCATCCACATCTGCGAAGACCCGCTGATGGTGATGGACCCCGAACGCCGCGCAAAGGTGGCACAGCTGAAGATGCAGGCAGGACTCTGCACCGTGAACGAGGCTCGCCGCGACTTCGACATGCCAGCCGTGGAGGATGGCGACGTGCCAATGGCATCGGCCAACCTGATGACGCTGAAAGCCCTCATCGCCAAGAGCGACGCTGCCCAGCAGTTGAAGCCGGGCAACTACACCGTAGGAGAACCGCCAAAGGAGGGCGAGGAAAGTTGATAGTTATTCTCCGGCAAGAACATAGTTATTCTCTGACAAGAATGTAGGGATTCTTCCGAAAGATACCCTACTAAGAGCAACAGAGAAAGGTAGGTAAGTTTCACCAAACAGACAAGAATATGACACCGAACCCGACGAAAGAGGAAATCGACGCATTGGAGCGCGAAGTCCGACAAGCAAGAAAAGAGCGTGAACGCCGTGTGCGCCATGCAGTAAACCCAGGACGCTAAAACGCCCGATAAGTAGATAACATTTTCAAATGTAAACGAGAATATGAAACAGACAAGATTCATCCCAACCAATGACTGCGGCTTGCAACTGCGCGAGCCACATGAGGGGCAGCAGGAGAGCCGCGAGATTGAGGGCCGTCCGATAGTCTTCGGCGTGCGCTCGGTCAACCTCACACCCTGGAGCTCCACACGCAAGGTGTATGAGATTCTGGAGCCTGGCTGCATCAGCCGTGAACTTCTGGCGAAGTCCGACGTGATCCTGAATCTTAACCACTCGAACATGGTGCCCGACGTGCTCGGACGTTTCCGCAACTCCGACAAGGACACCCTCTCTCTTGAACTCCGTGGCGACGGCATCGACTGCCGCTGCGACCTGCCCAAGACCAACAACGCCAACGATGCGCTGGAGCTGATGAAGCGCGGCGACATCACCGGCATGTCGTTCGCTTTCGAGGACGACTGGGAGGACTCGGAGAACGGCGTGAGCTACGAGAAGACCAACGACGTCGAGGACGGCAAGGAAGTGTGGCTGCGCCATGTGAAGAAAATCACCGGCCTCTATGATGTCTCCATCGTCACCCACCCGGCCTACGAGCAGACCAACGTCGGACTGCGTGAGGCATCGGAGGCTATCGACAAGGCGATTGAGGCACAGTTGAAGCGCGAGTGTGGCGACGACGAAGCCAAGAAGAAGGCCGAGGAAGAGGCAAAAGCCGAAGAGGAGCGCAAAGCCCGCGAGGAAGCCGAAGCCAAGGCCAAGGCCGAGCAGGAAGAGCGCGAACTCGAAGAGATGGCACAGCGTGCCCGTGAGCAGCAGATCATGCGGATGCGTGCCAAGGCCCGCCGACTCAACGACGAAATTTTATCATCACTCGAATATTAACCAATTAAAAGTTTTTGCATCATGAAAGAAATGACAAAGACCCAGATTCAGGAGCGTCAACTCGCTATCATGAATCGTATGCACGAGATGGAAGAGAAGTCTCGTGAAGCAAACAACGGTAACATCCTGTTCAACGAGCAGGAGAGTGCCGAGTATCGTTCACTTTGCGACGAGTCAGCCGGACTCAGCGCACGCGCCAAGGCTATGGCCAGCGGTGCAGAGCTGAAGAAGATTGAGGAGCGCGAAGACCTGGGCAAGCAGCTGCGTGAGCGCATCAAGGCTTGTGGTATGGAAAAGCGTGCCGAGAGCACCACTATCCTTGCCTTCAAGGACACCACCAACGGCAACACCACTGCCAACCTCGAAGCCGGTGGTCTGATTCCCATCGAGATTCTCCCGATGATCGACACCAAGGTTCCTGGATTGGAACTGCCCGATGACCTGAAGATGGCCACTGGCGTGACCGGCACACAGGTTGTTCCTTACTCTATCAACGACGTGAAGTTCACTGTCGAGGGTGAGGTGACGAAGGTTGCAGAGCAGGCTCTCGACTTCGCCAACATCCAGGCCGCTCCCGTCCGCGTTGCTGCCAGCGTTCCCGTGTCGTTCCGCGCCATCGACAATGCCGCTTTCGACATCATCGCCTTCATCACCTTCAAGTTCAAGAAGGGCTGGGCCATGTTCCGCGCTCTGCATGTCTATGCTCACGGCACCTACCAGAAGTTGCAGTCGCCATTCGGCAAGGTCACTCCCGTTGAACTCGCTCTTGACGAGAACATCGGCGAGAACATCGCCAAGGAGATTGCCAAGATGTACGACAAGGGCTTCGAGGGTGAGCCTGAGATCATCATGGACAAGACCACTGAGGTGGCTCTGAAGTTCAAGAAGCTCATCCCCGGCACCACCGACTCGAACCGCACCGTCATCGAGGATGGCAAGTGTGTTGGCTACCGCTACAAGGTGTCCCCCTACGTGGACTACGCCATCGGTAACGACGGTATCGGTGTGAAGGATCAGACCTACCGCTACATCGCCATCGGCCATTTCGGTTACCTGGCAGAGCAGCAGCACGGCGAGCTTCGCTTCAACATCGACGGAACCTCTCAGGCCAACTTCGACCGTGGCACTGTTGCTATCGGCATGAGCACCGACTACTCGCTGACCGAGCTCTCAGGCAAGGTGAACGGTGGTGACGGCACTCCGCAGGCATTCGCCCTCATCAAGTTGACCGATCCAGTCAGCTCTTCTGAAATCTAAACTCTCTCGCGTAGCAGGTTCATAGTTCCTGTACCGGCTGGCACTCCGATGCAACAGCAACAGGTTGTTGCCAGCCGGTTTTTAAGAATACCAAAACCAAGCAGCAATGAAGAATGTTGACGAACTGATTTACGAGGCAATCGTGGCCGACGAATCGCTGATGACTACCATTGGCGGTCGCGTCACCTCGACGTGCTTCGAGATACCACCTGACCAACTCGACAATACGGAAGTCCCGAATATCATCATCACCGATGACGGCTTCACAAACAACGTGACCACCAAGGACTGTGTGTGGGAAGGCGGCGAAGACGAGGTTCGCGTGACAGTTGACATTGCAGGCAATAGCCCGGAAGAGGTCAGGCAGATCATGCGTCGTGTACGCAAAGTTGTGGAAGTCTATATGGCTTCACTCGGCAATGCAATTCCCGAACTGGTCAGCCTAACATCAGGCGAGTTGGCTTGGGACTGGATGAAGCCATGCTACTACAAGCCACTCATTTATCAATGTATAACTAAAGCAGACATCGACGATGAAGAAGAAGACACCAACTGAAGAACCGCAGCAGTCAGCCTATGTGGGCGAACTGCTGACGAACGGCACCACCGTTTTGACCGCTAAGACGCGGGACGAATTAGCCGAAATGGTTAACGAAATTCCTGCCAACGTGAAGTATGGAGTAGGAGCCGTCGGATTTAACCCAGACGCGGGAGTCTTCACGCTCCGCGTCGATATTGTTGAATCTTAAAAGTTACGCATTATGATATTAAAAGGACAGAATTTTAGAATCATGCAGCTTGTCGGCACAAAATGGCAGTGTATAGGCATGGCCACCAACTGTACCGTGAATCTGACGAACAACACCGAGGATGCCAGCCACAAGGATATTGTCGGCATGGCGGCACTACCCACCACGACAAGCCAGTCATGGAGTGTGCAGGTCGATTCGCTGAACGTGGCAGACACGGGCGCGATGCTGACCGCCATGAAGAATCTGACACCGTTCACATTGCTTTGGGACGAGACAAGCACCAGCGACAACCAGACGGGCGAGGGTGCTGCCTACTGTCGAAAAGGCCAGGCATTTCTTAATGATTGTGTTTTTCAATTTGATGACCGAACGAATAGCACAAAGCAGCTTCAATTCTCTGGCAGCGGCGCACTGGAAACGGTTTCCACGCCGACCTACGAGGCCGTGGCCGCAAGTGCTTTCACAAAGGGTCAGTTTGTGCGCCTGTTCCTGAGCAGCGACAATACCACCGCTCCTGCCAAAGTGATTGCCGCAGCCAAGACACTCTCGTTGCATGTCAGCATGACGCTCGAAGATGCTACAACGAAAGACACCACAGGCAACTGGCAGATTCAGGAGCCTACGGGACTGAACTACGACATCTCGACTTCCGCTTTGGTGCGTGGTGGCGACACCATCACATCAGCTGTGCTTGGTCAGGACTTGTCATCCATCGAGAGCATCTACGAGGATGGTACGCCCGTGAAGTGGAAGATTGCAAACGTCAGCGGTGCCAACCAGCGCACGGCATCAAGCACTATCTGCTCAGGTTCCTGCCTGCTGACTTCGTTGCAAATTTCCTCCCAAAACCGAAGTAATGCCACCTATCAGGCCACTCTGACGGGTTATGGCCCATACACCGTCGGCGCATAAATCTCTCTTTCCATAATGGCCCGTCCGCCACTATGCTTTGGTGCCATAATCATAAGCATACGACGGGCGGGTTTTTGCAATTAAGAATTAAGAATTAAGAAATTCAGGAACTATGACACAGAAAGAAATCACTATCGGCGGACAGCAGTACCCCGTAACATTCGACCTCCATACGATGATCGTTTTTGAGAACGATGCAAATCGCAGTTTTTTCACCGTTGATTTTGAGCACATGTCGCTCAAAGACCGCATCTACCTTATTCATGCAGCCGTTAAGTCAGCAGACGATAGCGCGAAACTGACAGTTGATGACATCAAGGGGCAGCGGTCGTTCAATGACATGAAGGACATCATGGCAGCATCGAACGAGATAATCATCATGTCCGCAGACTTCTTCCCCATTCCTGAGATAGAGAAGAAAAACAACCCAGAGCCACCCGCTGAAGAGACAGAGGACGACGAGAAGCAAAAAAACTAACAAACGCCCACGAACTATATCAACTCTTCGTGGGCGAGATAGGATTCCCACGTCGTGAGTTTCTGCATGACCTGAAGTGGTGGGAGGTGAAGAGCATCATCCGAGGCTATAACGCCAGACACCATCACGGCTGGGAGCAGGCCCGGCTCGTGGCTTACAACGCCCGCTTCTGCATGGGCTCGAAAGACCCGCTTCCACGAGTCACGGAATGGATTAAATTCCCGTGGGAGCAAGAACCGTCAGAACCGATTACGGAAGATGAACGTGCAGAACTGGTGGCAGAGATGAACGCATGGAATGAAATGTTTGCTAAGGAATAGGGGAGGCCGCTGCCTCCCCGTTTTAGTTAACTCTGTCTTACTATGGAAAAACAACAAATAAAAACCTCACGGCTTGTATATCTTACCATGTCACGGCGTTGTCTTCTACCCATTCGTCGTCGCTTGCGAGTGTGACGCTGCGCCCTGCATTGAGGATGCTGCCGCCATAGCTGGTGACATGATTGCGTTGCATGGGGACATCCTTGATGCTGATGGAGGATAGCGTCGAATTGTCGGTGCCCGTCGCTTTCAGGGTGACATCGGTCGTCCATTGTGTAGACGGGCTGATGGTGAAGAAACTTGCGACGAGCTGGCCCGTGGTGCCGACATAGGATGCAGGCACATTGACGGTGCGTGCGGTCTGTCGATCATCGGCGGCATCGCCCGTCAGATAGTCGATACCATAGTACCAGTGAGAGGGCGTGACAGACAGAGAGGCGAGCGTGGCGGGTATCTCGTCGGTGACAGTGATTCGGAGTCGGGCGGCGACGCGGTGCAGACTGACGGCCTGCGTGATGCTGGAGCTGGGCGCGACGGTCAGCGAGAGTGTCGCCCAGAAGGTGTCAGAGGGTTTCGCCCAGCTGATGGTGGTGCCGTCGATGGTGGGTGTATCGCCGCGAGAGGCCACGAAGTAGAAGGTGTGGTCGCCATAGTCGACGGTGAGCGAAGGCGAGCCAAACGAAGCGTCTGAGGCGGTCTGATGGGTGGTGGCTTGCAGTTGGCCACCGACATAATCAAACACCCACACGTCGGTCAGATTGAGTTCCGTGAGCGATGCACGAGTCATTGGACGGATTTCGACATCGCCACCGAAGGCGAAAGTCACAGTGGCATGGGTAGCGATGGAGTCGGAGGGCAGACTGATCTCGAGTGTCGGCATGGTTTCTGGCTCATCATTCTTGGTGCAACTTGGCAGTATTGCGGCCACTGCCAGGGCAATCATCATTTTTTTCATAGTTGTTTTGTTTTAATGGGTTTAACACTTAGGGCTTGGGCACTATACACTCACCCCAGAAATAATATTGCTTTTTAGTACTGTCATATTCAGCATTGATGTGGCCTTTGCAGGCTGAGACATCCTGATGCTTGACGAAGATGATCAGTTCGCCGAGCATAGAAACGGGTGCATAACCGACGACAGTACCATTGGACAGAACAATCCGCATGGACTTTGATACGTCAGGCTGTCGGCGGTCAAAGACCATATTTCCAACGAAATTGCCCGCATGTTTCTTCATCCAGGCATCCTGTCTCATTTTCTCAATTCGGAAGATTTTCACCTCCGGCGGTGGTGATTCTGTTTCTTTCATAGTCATTTTGTTTTTATAGTAAATATTTAAGGGTAGGGGAGACACATCACTCCCCTTTGTCCTTTCGTTTTATGTAGACATGGCCGACATAGAAATGGTGGCCGTCGTCTTCATCTTCATGTTCTTCGATAAATGCTGTGCAGCGGTAGGGGAACTCGTTGGCAGTCAACGACCGCACGAAATCGGTCTGTCCGCTGGCGATATAGCCAAGGTGATGACTGTCTTCGGCCACAATCTTAATGGCATTCTGGTCGAACTCGTTGGTCGGTTCTGGCACCAAGGCGCACTCCACGCGACCTGTATAGCGGTCGATGTTCTTTCGGTGGTTGATACCGGCTATGCTCAGGATGCGGAGGTTGTTGAAGATGGAGAGCCAACCACCATCGGCTCGTTTCTCCGGCAGAGGGCCGCTGTAGGTATTGGCGTTGATAGCATCTGCAATCGTCTTGTCACCAACAATTTCGGCTTGTGTGAGTGCCTCCGCCTTTTGCATGAGTAGTCGAGCATTCGCCATGAGTTCTTCGTCAGTCTGTTGTTTCGGAGTAGTCGGTCTTGTTTGTGAAAACATCCTCTCGGCCAGTTCACTCTGAACAACTGCGTGGTCTGAATTCGCATTCTTCATCACCATCTTATAGACGATGAAGATGATAACAGCAATAGTAATAAATGTCCACATAATGATTATTTTTTAGAGTTAGACTTTTTTGCTTTTGTCGGTGCCATCTTTGCGGCGACCTTCGAGAAATCATCGTAGACCGACTGCGCCAGCACCTTTGCGTATCGTTGCGTCTGGGTGATGTTCGTGTGGCCGAGCATCTTACTGACGTGCTCGATGGGGATGTCATGGCTGAGCATCCAGGTGGCGAAGGTATGCCGAGCGAGATGGGAATGGAGTCGTGTCTTGATACCAGCCATCTGTCCGAGAGCCTTCAGGTGGCGGTTGTAGTCGGCATTGGATAGCTGCGGGATTTCCCAGCCGTACTTTTCGAGCACCTTAACGGCAGGCGGGAGCAACTGCGAGACATACGGCACACCCGTCTTTATACGTTCACCGACACGCTTCCACGCCTCTCCATCGTATTTATAGTCGCTTGCGTCGAAAGCCTGCATATCGGAGTAGGGCAGGCCCGTGTACATTTGGAAAACGAAAAGATCATGCACTACATCAAGTTCTGATCCTTGCGGCAGAATGACCGCCTCGAAGCGTTTCATCTCGTCTTCGGTCAGATATTCGGGGTTCTCGCGCTCGCCACGCTTGAACTTTCCCTTCAGACGGTCGTAGGGGTTTGCATCAATCTTCCCAAACGACAGCGCACGATGGAGAAGAGCCTTCAGGCATTTGTGGTAATTATAGATACCAGAGTCGGACAGTTTTTCAGGCTTGGCTCCAGCTTTTCGTCTCGCATCGCTGAGCGGTTTCGTCTGCTGATGCAACCATGCATCGAAGTTGGCAATGTTCTCAACGGTCAAGTCCTGCCACTTGTTTATTTTGCCATATTCCGTCAATTTTGTGATGAGAGGCTTGTAATGCTTTGCCGTGCCATCACTAATACCCAGCAGCGGAATTTGTTTCTCACACCAGCTGACAAAGGTCGGCTCATCACTTTGCGAATCCACGAACTGCCACACCGCTTGTTTTACACTTTCGGTATCAAGTTTTACACCTTGTTTTACACTTTCAGTGGCTGCTTGGTAAACTTTCTCGAAAATAATGGCCAGCCTGTCATTGAGTGCCTGGGCGTCTTTGCGGTTGACTACGCGATCCGCTGCCCATTCATTCTTATATACGCGCACGCCGGTACTTATATATTTCGTCATCCTGTCGATAGTAACGCGAACCTCGACATAGCCTTCACGAGTGCGTGAGGCGGTTTTCCTTCTGTCAAATATCATTTTAGTTGTTATCATATCTTGTTTGTTTTACACTCCATTTTTGCCGCTGTACAACATGTGTAAAACATTTCGTATCAAAACGGATCAAAACGGACTATTTTGTTATTTTTCTCTCGTATCAATTTAGGGCTAAACCCCTTTATTTTAAGGCGGATGCCGCGATTTTCGGCATAACTCCGCGTTTTCGAATCGTGATCCGTTTGGGGTTATGCCAGAATTAATGACTTTGCCTTTATATAGTGGGGTTAACACGATGGTATTAGTTGGTACGATGTAAAACATTTGTAAAACACTGGCCAAAATCAAGGTTAAACTCATTATAATTATAAGGTACGTCATACGTGCGCGGGGTCGGTGTCTTGTTTGTCGGCGATTCCTTTTGGGAAGGGGAAATCCTTAAATAATTCTTCATCCTTGGCGGCATGGAGTTGCTGCTGAAGGGTTGCGATTTGTTGGCGAAGGTTGGCGATAAGTTCGTCCTTCGCCTGAATCACCGTGTCTTTTGCTGTGAGTTGGTCGCGGAGTGCTGCGATGGTCTCATCTTTTGCAGCCAGGGCAGCATTGATCAAACTACTTTGGTCGATTGGCTGATGATTGTATAACCTTTCGTGATCTTCATTGTGGACTTCCTCTTCGATTGTAAGGAGTGACCCTTCGCCAGTTAGTAAGTAGTTCAAATCGAATACACCAGGATAAGCATCACAGATATTTGTGAAAAGTTTATCTGTGAGATACTTTTCATTTCCATTTAAGGCAGATGAAATGTACGCACGTGCGTACTTTATACTATCAGCGAAATCGCCCTTAGTATGAATGCTGAAGTAATTATGAAGATGTTCATATACCTCATTCAATCTTTTCTGCCTATCTAACATAAATATAAAACTTTATTTATTAAACTTTCTTAAAATCTAACTATAATTTTATACTTTTTCTTGTAATCTAAAATATTCTTTATATATTTGCACCCGAAATCAATAAAGATACAATCGGGCACAAGAATAGCCGTCAGGCGAAGTTCGTCTTTTCAAACAAAGCAGACAAGCCACTTTGCAAAGGTAAGGGATTGCAAATATACGGCTTTCTTCCCGATTATCTTACAAAAGTGTTAGAAAATTAATAAAGTTTAAGTAATGGCACAGGAAAAAGTAACAAGAAATGAACTGTTAGAGATGCACATCGGTCAGACGCGCATCTTTACTCTCATGGAAGAGACAAAGTTGCAATCTGTCGCAACTACCCTGAACCAGTTGAAGAATGAAAAGAAGGGAGAATGGACGCATCGCAAGGATTACGATGCTTGCGCTGTGAGTGTGACGAGAATTAAGTAATAACTAAACAATAGGAACTATGGCAAACGATTTGATTCAATTCGGAGAGACTCACAAGGTGCAAGGTATGACATCCTTGCAGATTGCTGAAGTGACTGGTAAGATGCACAAGCACGTACTTCGTGACATCCGCAATCTTTTAGACTCAGGTGTCAACGAGACCAATTTTGGTCTGGTTGAATACAAAGACAAAAAAGGCGAGGTTCGTCCGATGTACGAGCTGACACCAAAGGGCTGTCTAATCCTTGCATCAGGTTATGATCCAATTCTTCGTGAAAAGATTGTGAACAAGTTGGAAGAGTATCAGCAGAAAGAACGTGCTAACATTATCTCACTCCCAAATTTTGAAGACCCAGCCGAGGCTGCAATGGCATGGGCGAAGGAGTACAGAGAGAAGAAGGTGCTGGCTATCGAGAACGATTCCCTGAAGATTGAGAACAAGATACTCGAAAAGGAAAATATCGAACTGGCTTCTGAGGTGCAAGAGTTGAAGCACGACAGAAACTACCTCGACATCATTATGCGGTCACGCTCATTGATGACCGTTTCACAGATTGCCCAAGACTACGGCATGAGTGCCAAGGCGTTCAATCAGCAGTTGGCTCAGATGGGCATCCAGTATAAGAACAACGAGCAGTGGATTCTCTATTCACGCTATAAGGATTGCGGGTACGTTTCAAGCCGTACCATCGATATTACACGTTCAAACGGTATGCCGGACGTGGTGATGCATACTGAGTGGACGCAGGCTGGCCGTCGATTCCTCTACGAAGAATTGAAGAAGCGCGGTATAATTCCAATGTTAGAGCGCGACTAATATGGACTGGAAATTGATGGAGGCGAAGATCATCGCGGCGGTTGCGAAGGTGGCGAAGCAGCACTATGAGGTGTATGAAGAGCGATATGTGACGGCGGATGAGCTGTGCAAGCATGTCGGACTGCTGACTGAGCGGTGGCTGCGTGAGAATGGCTATCTGTTGCCACGCACGCCGGTAGTGTGGAAAGACAAGAACGGCGACGAACACACCAGCAAGCAGTTCATGTATCCACTACATCAGATTTTGGCGATGGTGGCCGACGGGCGAATCAAGCGGCTTGGATATGATGAGAAAGTTGCATAAAGAGGTTAACACATATAGTTAGGTTTTCAGATTTTACAAATTCATTAGTTCAGCAGCGGCTGGCGATAGTTGAGTATTTATGTCAAAAGGTTAATAGATTGTTTTTTTTATCCCCTGCCCGCCGCGATGGTTCGCAGGTTTTTAGAAACCAAAGGAAGAAGGAAATCAGGATAGACATTATTTGGGAAAGTAGCTATAAGAGGGTAGGCCCTCATTGGTTAGAGCGACGTTTTGCACGTCAGGTTACGGGTTCGAGTCCCGTCTTTCCCGCTAACGATGAAAGGAGAAAATAGTTCTTTGACTTATTGGTACATTACAAAATATCCACCCCAAGGCGGGATAGGAGAGGCGAGACTAACAATCGATGACCCGAACTGAACGACGTCAGGGTGGTTTTATCGCCGAGCAATCGGCGGTAAGGTATGAAAAGAACTATTTATCTCTTTACACCGACATCAGCGCGGATGTTTACCGATGGGGTGGCGCAGTCGGGTCGGTGTATAAAATGCCGTGTAGCTCAGTTGGTAGAGCGCACCCTGCCGAAAGGCTTATAACACTGGGAAAGGGTGAGGTCGGTGGTTCGAGTCCGCCCACGGCAGCGAATTTCTTTTCATTGCGCATTTTGATTCGGGAGTGCTGTATGTCAGCAGGCACCGCTACCGGGCAGAATTAAATTGTAAACAGTTATCCTTTAGATTAAATCCTAAATCCGAACGGATGCCGAGAGCTGGGTCACGCCAGCCGCTCCCACTTTTTCAAAAGCGCAAACGAAAGATTCAACCAACAAAAATCAAAATGCAACAATTATGAAAGATTATCTGAACAACGGCGAGTGCGATCCGAAGCGGGACGCAATCACGAGAGAAGACTGGGTAGTTTATGGTATCATCGCCCCTGTTGCCTTCATCATCATTCTTGGTGTCGGCGAGGCCATCGGCAGAATCTTCGGGTGAGCCATGACCGACCATAAGTATGTATTCCAAGGACCAGTCGGACAGATGAGTCTCAGCCACTGCCAGGTTTGGGTGCAAGGCGTGGTGGATAAACTGAGTCTGGAAGACTGCGAAGTACAGGTGAACGGCATTGTGAACCATCGCTATAACATATCGAGAGAGAAGGTTGTAGTGGTTGACCCGCCGAAGCCTGCAAGTGATGAAGAGTTGAGACGGCTGCGACAACGAATCGAAGAACTCGAAAGCAAACTATCCATCAGTCAAATCGAAGTGCGACAGCTACGGGAGAAGGCGAAAGAGTCGAAGACGAGCGACACTGACAAGCATCAGCAAGCGAAAATCAAGAAACTCGAAAACGAAATCATCAGAACGAGAAACGAGAATCTGGATACCATCGGTGTATTACGCGACAAGGTGGAATCCCTTCAGCGCGTCAACAGAGATTTAACGAGCAGACTTGCCATTGCCAAACGTGAGATTGAATCAGAAAAAGCTACCGCACTCGACAGGCATATTGATGCTTTCGCAACTATCATGGCTGCATTCCCATTCACGCCAATAAACAAACTGGCAAAGGAGTTTGAGGTGGACCGAAAACGTATTATACATGATGCAGAGCTGTGCGGTGTGGAAAAATCCACTGAACTCCGTGCTGAAGCCAAAGACTATCTGGCACGTCAGGGGTTGAAACTCGACGATGACCGAGGAGGTGACCAAGGCAATCATTTCATGAGACCTGTCGAAAAGGTTGCAAGGAATGGCCGCGTTGTGGCAACTTACAAAAGTGTGTCAGAAGCGGCGGATATGAACAATCTCTCTCCGAACGCCATCAACGATCATTGTCGTGGCAATGTGAAAGGATATTCAAAAACAGGTCATAAATACAGATACAAGAAGATATGACAGAGCAAGATTTTCTCAGACAGGTTTGGAGGCCTTACGACAAAATCACCACAGCCGACGGGGTGCCTGGTAAGGTGCTTGGAGTGAGTTTCACGACAAAAAGCGTTCGTGCTTTCATCAGCGGTGCGCCAGAGTGGGTGAGTTGTACACTCATCGAAACTCACACTACCGGCAAAGGTGCCGACGGTGACGATGTGGCTATCATCGAGGAGTTGCATAATAAGGTGCTGCATCAAGCCAATGAGATTGAGCGGCTGCGAAACGAAAAGAATCTGCTGGCGGAAAAAATCAGCAAGAACTATCTGGGCGACCTGCTAAAAGCTGTCAATCAGATGAAGCAGGGACTTCAGGAAAAGAAGCACAAGATGGAACAAATCGATAGCGGGCTTGCGCAGATTCAGGCCACGCTCGAAAAGATGGAACAACCAAACGAATAAATAATAAAAGATTATGGAACAGATCGTAAAATTAACAGGGCGAATCGCTGAGGTGTTTCCTGCTCAGTCGGGCACAAGTCAGCGCACTGGAAACGCATGGATGTCGCAGGACTATCTCTTTGAGTTTTTCACATGGTCGGGGGCTCAGAATCCCAACCGTTTAAAAGTTCGCATCTTTGGTGAAGGCAATATCAAGCGGCACAATCTTCAGCAGTATGAGGACAACGTGACACTGACTCTACGACTGGATGCTTCGAAGACAGAGGACGGAAAGTGGTTTAATGAGGTGCGAGTCACCAACGTTGAGCGAGCAGGCCATCAGCAGCCCGCACAAGCCCAGAATGTTCAGCAGCCGACTAATTCACCACAACCGCAAAACAATGCGCCACAGGGCGGAGATAATCAGGAAGAAAAGAAAGGCGATTTACCGTTCTGATCACGACTATTTCCCACAAGACAATAAAAAGGAACTATCATGGCACGACCAAAGAAACACTTGAAAAAGATCACAGTGCTGACATTGCCGAACGGCTATTCATTGACATACGATGGCATGAAGCTGACAAACGGCCATATGTACTTCACGCCGGAGCAACTGCTGGAGGGGTTTATGCTTCACATAGGCTTGGAAATGACGGAACAGCTCGACATCGCTACGATGCAAGACTTCATCGTAGCAGCCTGCAACTGGAAAGACAACGCAAAGTGCATAAAGGAAATCGAGAAACTGAATACTCAGGTGAATGGTTTGCGCTTGCGTCGTAATGGCCTCGCCACAAAACTCATTGCCGAGCGCAACCGTCTTTTGACGATGGTTGATGCAATCCGTAAGCTGGAGAAGAAATTCAGTGGCACTGACATTGGTGATGAACTGAAAGCTATTATCAAGAATCACGTCCACATGAGGCCGTTAACATTGAAGGCCCTCGGAATTACGAGCCCTCATATCGTTGAAACTGAAGAACCAGAAGAGGAGGATGAGGAATGACGCGACAAATGACCGAAGCCAAGCGCGAGCACCGGCGACAGGTGCAACACGCCCGCTACCTCCGCAAGCGCGACGAGATACTGGCGCAACAGAAAATCTACCGCGAGACGCACAAGGAGGAAATCAAGGCCAAGCGTCGACAGCGCGACTTCGAGCGGCGATACCTGCACCCGAAGAAACCGCCGAAGACGCGAAAAGAAATTGACCACGACTACTACATGCGCCATCGTGAGGAAATAATCGCCAAAGCTGTGGCGAGAAAGAAGCAAGTGAACTATGAACGAAAACGATAAAAACATAACCGTTGACATGCCGACGGATGATGAGTACAGGCAGCAACAGATGACCGAACTCGCGCCGTATCTGCTCGACGCAACGGAGAACTATCCAGAGCCTATCTACATGCTCGAATATAATGGCGTGCCATTCTCGCCAATTGGTGGTCTTCAGGCCATCAGTGGACAGAAAAAGAACGGCAAGACATTCCTCGTGTCACAGTTGATGGCGGCGGTGCTGGGTACAGACTGCGACAAGAGCCGCACACCGACTTCACTCCCAGGGCTGCGGGTGCCGGAGCGCACACTGGAATATCTGCGAGCGATACACCACAACGACGACTACCTGCCTACGGTGCTGTTCGTAGATACCGAGATGGAGAAACTGAACTCGGCCAAGGTGCTGCGGCGCGTGCATTGGTTGTGTGGTTGGAAGATGGATGTACCAGCAGCTCGATTCCATGTCCTTTGGTTGCGATCTGTCACCAAGGACGAGAAGGAGGCCGCACACACCAAGCGACTGCGACTGATGCGCCTGGCTATCGACATTCTGCATCCTGATGTGGTATTTCTCGATGGCATCCGTGATGTGGTTGGTGACTTCAACGACAATGCTGAATCGTCAGCCCTCGTGACCGACCTCATGGCGCTGGCCGAGGAGAAACAGATTTGCATCTGGAACACCTTGCACATGAATCCACGACCCCGCAACGATGATGAGTCGAAGATGCGTGGCCACTTAGGTACTGAGTTGGGAAACAAAATCACCGACACACTGGTCTGTATCAAGCACAAGGAAAAAGGCTCTGTGTGGTTCACGGTTAAACAGGACGATGCTCGTGGCAAGGACATGGACGATTGGGAATTTATCGTCACCGATGCTGCCGGTTCGCTTGGTGTGCCTCAGATGCGCCACGTTGCCACACCTGAAGAGAAAGCGGATGCGGAAGTGCAACGGACTCGCATAGAGGCAGACGATTACTTTAAACTTTACACCTGGACTTCGAATGGTGCCACCTATACCGACCTTGAAAAGTTCCTACGCTCAAAGGGCGTGACGAGTAACCGCCGAATCGGTGACATCTTCGACACGGCCAAGGAAGCAGGTATCATCTATAAGACTGGCAAGAAATATCACTATGGCGGTTTGGAACGTAACATCCCTAATGATGAATCGGAGCCATTGCCATTTGATAAACCATCAGACAAAGTGCCATATTAAAATTGAGCATTTTCCCCGTCACGTCCGTAACCCCCACACCCCCTTATCCCCATAAGGGGATAGGGGTGTGGCGGGTGACGTACATACGGGCGAGCGCGTACACGCACGTATATTCCATTCAAGAGATTTATTTTTTTTCTGTGTGGTTGGAACTCGGGGCGAAAACTTAAACAATCATGGACAAAATAACTGAAGACAAAATCAAGCAGGCTGCAAACGTTGTAGACGTTATCAGCGACTTCATAGACCTACGGAAGCGAGGCGTGGAGTATCAGGGTCTGTGCCCGTTCCACGACGACCATACGGTTGGCAACTTCTCAGTAAATCCCGCGAAAGGCATGTACAAATGCTTCGCGTGCGGTGCCGGTGGCGATGCCATCAAGTTCCTCATGGAATATCGAGGCTCTAAGCTGAGTTATGGCGACGCGCTGAAGTATCTGGCCAAGAAATACTCGATACCGATTCCGAACAACGACCACAAGGACGATGAGCGTTGGCAGCACATCAAGCCCGCCACACCGAAACCCATCATCGAGACGCACAAAGAGCCGATAATCATGGGGCGCGATGTGGTGAGGCAGACGATGAAGGCAAAGGACGGAAACAACTTCGTGAGATGGTTCCGCTCGCTGACGTGGGACGCTCGGCAGCGGCAACGTGTCGAAGATGTGCTGTGGCAGTATTGCGTGGGTGGTTGGTCGGATGGGCGCATCTGCTTCTGGCAGATCGACGAACAAGGGCGACCGCACTCGGCTAAACTGATGCGCTATCAGGACAACGGCAAGCGCGACCGCGACAAGGTGAGGGGCAAGACTGGATGGTTGCACAATCAGCCTGGCATTGCAGAGACTTTAGACCTTGAACACCACGAACACCAGTCGTGCCTGTTCGGTGCCCACCTGCTGAAACGATACCCAAACGCCATCGTCAACATTGTGGAGTCGGAGAAAACGGCACTCATCATGGCCGTGTCAAAAGGCTCGCTTGAAGATAATCTATGGCTGGCGTGCGGAGGGCTTCAGTTCTTCAAGATAGACTCCATGAAGCCGCTATTCCAGCAGAAGCGAACGGTCTATCTGTGGCCGGATCGTGACGGCATGAACGCATGGCTCGACAAGCGCAAGCAGATGCCGAAGGATGTCGACGTGAGGATATACACCCGATTCCTTGACCACTATTGGATAGAGGCCGACGGCGAGAAGGCTGACGTGGCAGATATTGCCATTCGACTGATGGAACACCCTGAGACGGCACCAAGGCAGTCGCCCGAACTGATAGGTAACATCATCGCCCGAAATCCCCACATCAACAAACTGATTGACCCAACGTGGGATGATGGCGAACCATTCTACACGCTGACACCACTCCAGCAGCGGATGCATGATGCCGTGGAGCGGAACAAACGATTGAGAAGACAACAAAAAGAAGAATACAATGATTGGAGAACAGAAACAGAGTGAATACGGCGGGAGCGACACCCTGAGTGTAAAAATTCCAAAATGGATGAGCGACCTGCTGAACATGATAGCCAAAGGAATGGGCGACGACGTGACCGTCAACCATATCCTCGCGCTGTGCATTCAGTGCGTGGTGGAAGCGGCCAAGTGCGATGGTCCTGTACCGACGTGGCTACGACTCATCATCGACATGCTGAAGCTCGATGCATCGTGGCATCAGGCTTTCAACTTCGGTTCTACCGAGTGTCAGATGGAAGTGGCGCAGATCATACTCGTGTTGCAACAGCACGACGGCAAGCAGCCGCGTAAGGGCTTCGGGCTGGCGATGATTGACAAGCCGTTTATGGGTGATGCTCATGTGACATATTGCGTGGATGATATACTGGAGCGCGTGACCGAGGTGTCGATAAAGGGACTCTATAAGCGACTGCGACAGATAGGCGTGGAGCTGGAAAGCCAGTCACTTCGAGAGACGCTAACAATCATGTGTGATACGCAGTCCATTGTGAATCTCGAAGAGCAGGATCGCAACGAACTGCCAGGTTACGGCGACCGCCATGACTACGGCAGAGCCATCGAGTATGGACGCAAGTTCAAGCGCAAACCAAGGCGCACACCCGACTCACTCGCTAACTCTAAGCAGTTGAAACTCTTCGACTCCGACAGACCCTACGGCGAACAGGCAGACAAGTATCTGGCCGACCTTGAAGACCGTGCAAGGGCTGAACGCTCTGAGATGACGGAGAAAGACTTAGGCTTCAAACCATTCGACGTAGAGCCATGAGCGAAAAGAAGAAGCGACTGCCGTGGCGGTGCAAGAACCAGCAGCAGGCGAAGGACAAGGCGACGATCTACAACTCGCGTGAGTGGAAGGAAATGAGGGCAGCGAAGCTACGGGAGCAACCGCTGTGCGAGAAGTGTCTGGCTGACGGCAGGGCGGCTGGCGTGGATGGCGGTTGGATAAGGTCGGCGCATTGCGTGCATCACATCACGCCGATTGAAACGGCGGCAACGATGGAGGAGATGCGGCGGCTGGCATTCAATCCCGCAAACTTGATGAGTCTGTGCGACGACTGCCACCACAAGATTCATGAGGAGATGCGGAGCTTTGACCCTACCAACGTGAAGGCACGAGCCGAGGCAAGGCAGGCGCGGTGGGCTGACAACATCGTGAACCGATTTTGTAAACCTCAGACAGACAATGAGCCGATAAGTAAATAGGATATTATGGCAAGGACATACAACTCTGGTTGGCGCGATTGGTTCAACACCAAGTCGGCTGACATCAACGGAAACTTTGTGGTCGAGGGTCTTCAGGAACAGATGAAGCAACTCGACGCGCTGCTCGCATCAAATCCTGAGATGGAGAAGAAGATGCGCCGCGTCATCTCGAAAGTAATGATCAAGGCGCAGAAGTGGACGCAGAAGGAGATAGCCAGCGACCTGCCAAACGACCCACGCCACGCGGCCAAGGCTGTGCGCAAGGCGGTGTATCGTCGCATCCTCGGTGGTAACATCAACATCCTCCGCAAGAGCAGGGCGACCGAAGGCGCGAGCAACTACACACCGACGCGGACACTGAAGAGTGGGCAACGAGGCGGCAACCGCCGACTGCGCAGCGAACGCACGCACCGCATGGACTCCTACAACGCCAGCGACCGTGGCTTCATCCTCTACTGGCTTAACAGCGGCACGGGCACCCGTCAGGAGCGAGGATTCCGCAACGATCCGCACCGCAGCCAAGTGAAGCGCGGCTCACAAGGTGGCGACGTGAACAAGTACGGTAAGACGGTGAACACTGGAGCGCGTGGAAACATCGCACCTCGCAATGTCTTCGCATCCAACATCATTGCACTTGGCGAGTTCATCGACCAGGAACTCAACCGCGAGTTTGCCGACCTGTTGAAGAGCCAAGTCTGACCCACTGACCACCGACTGACCGCTGATGACCGCCCGATTCAAACCCGGCGCGGTCGTTTTAGTTAGACCCTTGCCAATCTTCCAAAATCCCCTATCAGCCTTCTGTGTTGATTCATCGCATCCCAAAATGTTAGGGTAAAACCTTACGAGGCACAATCTGTTCGGGCAACCGCCACACCTTTGAAGGGCGCGAACCACTGATAACTGATTTTCCCACTTAAAACGATTTTTATTTTCATTCTTACTATGTCGAATATCCAGAAGGTGCTGCTGCCACCTACCAAGCCGGACTGCTGTGCCGACTGCCCGCTGCTGGGCATCGTGCCGAAGAACGTGGCGCGGCCAAAGAACTCGAAAGAGACGCGGCTGTGCATCGGTACGGCTGAAGCCATGAGCGAGCGCAAGACCACGAAGCGCGAGAGCGAGTCGAACGACCCCAAGCACCCGTTGAAGCGTCCGTGCGACGACCATTGGGACCGATGGATGACCTACCCGCGACGCATCATCACAGTAAACAAGGCTCTCTACCGCGACTCGCGCGACCCCTACATGTCGAGCCTTTACCCACCGATTAAATTCCACAACACATGACACCAGAATTTGAACAACTCATCAAGCAGTCGGCCAAGAAGTTTGCCGACAAGAAGGCACCCAAGAGTCCTGAGACGCAGTGGCGCAAGGGTGCCGAGTGGATGTACGACCTGTTGACGGGCGGCAAGACCGTTGACCTGTTGCGCCAGCAGCTGAAGGCCGACGTGATGAACCGCGAGGGCACCAGCGAGGTGGAGCCGTGGAAGCTGTCGCTCATCGACGAACTGGCCGACATGCTGGCCGAGAAGATGGCGATGCAAGCCGAGATACGCGAGCAGGGGCGTTTGCTCCAGAAGTGGGACAAGAACATGAACCCCTACTATGAGTCGAACCCGCTCTACGTCCACATCAAGGCCAAGGAGCAGAGCATCAGCGTGTGGCGCGACAAGCTGGGACTGTCGAACACGGTGAACCCCGACCGCATCAAGCAGGATGCGAAGCGCGGCGTGGACACGGAGAAGGACGGCCTCTCGAACCTGCTGACCCAAGCCCGCGACACGATGAACGAGATACCTGAGATGGATTAGTTAAATAATAAAATTAAAGGAACTATGATTGAGAAGAAGACAGCGTGGGCAGTGACCCGCGATTTTGAGATTATCGAGAGAGTTGCCATCATTGAAGACGGCAAAGTGTTAATGTCGAAAAACCCGAACGACAAAGATTCAGAATACGGAACGGGGTGGGACTTACTTCGTTATTTCGAGACCGAAGAAATGGCGAAGGAATGGATTGAGAACGAAGAGAAGTCCGTCCGTGATATGATTCCGAAGGTGAAGAAGTTCATCGAAAGTATGGATTTCCGCTACGAACTTCGCAAGAAACTTGGTATCGAGAAAAAGGACTATCTCGGCAGCTATGGCGAAGACCGCAGGAGCAGCTACTTGGATGAGTACAACGAAGAGCAAGATTATTCCAAGAAACTCGAAGTGTTCATCAAGAGCCGTATGCTGAATATCGACGGGCGTATGATTCCCATCGACCAAGTGCGAGAGATTCAATGGTACGGAATAGAGGACGCTGAAGAATATGAGCCAGACCAATGGAAAGCCGTGCTGACCACGACCAACGGCGACGAGTATTCGACGAACAGCGCAGCGGATGTGCGTCTGATATGGGCGACCATCGGCAAGTGCATCGGCTCATGGTTTGTCGATAATGATATTGACTACGACAAAGACGAGGAGGACGAATAAAACATAAACATTATGAAACTAATAATTTCAAAGACAGCATTGGAAATGGCAGTGAAGAACATCTGCCGGGTGATTAACACAAAGAACGCACTGCCGATTCTGGGCGACGTGCTCTGTATGGTTGATGAGGAAAAGCAGACCATCACCATGACGGGCTCGGACACGGAGGCGTGGCTGACGTACCAGCTCGCGCTCCAGGGGTGCGAGGGCAGCGGGCCGTTCTGCATCGGTGCCGACCTGTTGCGCGACGCTCTGAGCGAACTCCCTGAGCAGCCGGTCACCATCCTCGCCACCACGGAGAGCGACATGAAGTTCCGCCTACAACACGAGAGCGGCGAGACCATCCTGCCGCTCGACAATGCCGACGAGTACCCGACACCGCGACACCTCGAAGCCTCGCGCACGGAGTGGACGCTGGAGAGCGGTATGCTGAAGCGGGTGCTGAAACGCTCGCAGTTCGCTTGTGCCAACGACGATCTGCGGCCCGTGATGAATGGCATGTACTTCGACCAGACGGACGGGGACACGCTGAACATCGTGGCCTCCAACGGTCATGTGCTCATCCGCAATGCCGAGAGCGTGGCGAACCAGCCGGGCGCATTCATCATGACGAAGAAAGCGGCCACGCTGCTGCCCACGTTGCTCGATGGCGACGACGAGGTGACAGTGAGCTTCGACGAGCGGGCGGTGGAGTTCGCGCAGGGCGTGATGTCGTTTGTGTTCCTGATGGTCGAGGGCAAGTACCCCAACTACATGAGCGTGATTCCGCAGGACGCACCCTACCAGCTGAAGGCCGACCGCCAAGCCTTGCTGAAGGCGGTGCGCAACGTGGCGCACTTCACACCGAACAGCAGCCGACTGGTGAAGCTGGAAATCAGCAGCGACCAGCGCATGACGCTCTACGGCGAGGACTTCGACTACGCGACGGAGGCGAACGACCGCATCGGCATCGACTACTCCTGCGGAAAGGACATGACGCTGGGCGTGAAGGCCGACAGCATCATCGACGAGCTCTCGCGCATTATCGAGCCGACGGTCACCATCCACTTCACCGACCCGAGCCGTGCCGTCACCATCCAGCCCAACGACCCGCTCTACCAGGGCGAGGAAATCACGATGCTGCTCATGCCGATGCTGGTGAATGATTAGAACACGAATTTCACGAATTTAACGAATGATTTTGTAGGATTTCTACATAATCGCAGTAATAACATTAAATTTTATCGAATTATGGCAAACGTAATGAAGAGTCCAGATGTGAAGTACATCAAGTGGCAAGAAGGAATGAGAGTGACAGGTAAGATGACAATGCCCGTGAACGACTACGGCGAGTATCTTGCACGTTCAGGTAAGCGACACCACAACATCCTTCGCCGCAAGCGTCTGATGAAGGCGAGCTAAAGGCCATTAACGTGATGGCAAGCCCAAACCGACCAACAGGCTTTGAACCGCCGTGCGACGACACGGGACAGGCAGACAAGATATGTCGGGGAGGGCGACTTGGGGGTATTTTGGTTTTGATTGCTGATGGAAGGCAAGAAATCGTGCAAGCAGTCATGCTTTGAAATGGCAAAACAAATAAACGCTAAGGTTGTCAATATGACTCCCCGTGCTAAGATGCTGGCAGCAGCATAAGCACCTCGCGGGTGACTTGCGAAGGAACATAAAGGTCACGGCTCACGTTTTCCGCGTTTTCTCAAAATGCGGTGGTGGAACGCTCGTCCAGCTATCTGGTCAGCCCCAACGCACGTAACAAAGTTTCTATAATAAGTCAGTAAGACGAGGGTTCGACTCCCTCTACCTCCACGCTCTACCACAAGCGTCCGACCACGGATTTCACGGATTTAACGGATTTGTACCCGAAACGGCTGTTTTGGGTACATTTCTTTTTGATACGACCACGAATTTCACGAATTGAACGAATTATGGATACAGCAAGAGAAATTTTTGACCACTACATCCCGCAACTCATTATGAAGATGCGAGACCCGCGACCTGCTATGCAATTCTGCGAGCAGTTCAACTCGGCACACACAAAGATGGCCGACCTAACGAAGAACATCCCCGACCATCGTGTCCGCGAATTGTGGAACATGGTCGTACACTCTAATTTCAAAGAAGACCCGAACCCGCTCATCAAGGAGATGAACGGCAAAGTACGTGAACTTAAAGAACAAGGAAAGATATGAGACGAGCAATTTACAAGGCCGAGGTTATTATAGGTGACGACGGCAAGATTAAGGTCACATCGTATGCAAACCGTATGCTTGGCAGCCTGTTGTATGACTTCAACAAAGCCATTCAGGAAACACGGCAACGGTTGAACGGTGAAGCGGATTGGAAACAGTCGTACATCCATTTTGAGCATGAGGGCGTGAAGTATCGGCAAATCAATTCGACTGAGTATTGTAAAGGATGTGTTTTCCTGCGTGACGTGAACGGCAGGGGCTGTCAGCATCCGCACTACCTCGACGGAACAAAGGGTGATTGCACTGGATGTATTTACATAATAGAGAAAGAGCCATGACCATAGAAGAACTTGAAAAGGTGCCGTTTCACTTCGTTGCTCACATGAGCATGGAGGATATGCACACCACGACGTATGAGAGTGATGACGGGCGGTTCGGGTTCTGCGACCATGTGCCGTTCAAGGATGGTGAGCCGCACGGTCGCGCATTCATACACTACCGCATCGGATTAAAAGTATATAAGTCAAAGCAAAAATTCTTAGAAGCCCTGGCCGATGTGCGGTAGCAAATTCTTCACTCTTCACTCTTCACTATTCACTTCGGCAACGTAGCCAGGAAAGTAAGAGCATTTTTCAAAACATTTTTTCACCAATTAAAACATCAAAAGAACTATGTACGAACTTAATTTGAAGTCGTGGGCGGCGATTATCGTGACCGCCCTGTTTCTCATCGTCGGAGGCGTAGGCAGTTGCATGTACATCCGCCCCAAGTACAACGTGTGGAGCCAGGAGATGGCGGGCAAGGCCGAGTTTGCCAAGGCTGAGCAGAACCGCAAAATCAAGATTGAGGAAGCCAAGGCAAACCTCGAAGCCGAGAAGCTGAACGCACAAGCCGAAATCGAGCGAGCCAAGGGAGCAGCCGAAGCCATCCGCATCGAGAACGGCAGCATCACCCCCGCCTACATCCAGTACCTCTGGGTGCGCCAGCAGAACGCCAACACCAACAACAAGATTATCTACATCCCCACCGAGGCCGGCCTGCCCGTGCTCGAGGCCGGCCGCGTGGCTCAGAGGGAGAAGTGAGGGAGGATTTCGCGGAAACTTAACACGTCATTCAGTATATGTTAAGTTTTCCGCGATTGTTTTACGAATAAGTAATTATGCAAAAAGGGGCTGTTTTGTAATCTCTAAGGTTGCAATTTGTGGTTATCTCATGCAAAACGCAAGAAAAAGCATAAAAAGATACGCTTTGACGCAAAATAAAAGCACAAAAACTTGTGCATTTATAATAATTGTCGTATCTTTGCATCAGAAAAAGAAACAAATAACAAATTAAACCCCAAGACCCGGAAGGGCAGAGAGATTATGAAGACTTTCGCATAGTACAGCAAAGAAGTTCTTACAGTAGTAATGAGCAACCTGAAGAATGGTGTATCAGGCAGCACAATCGCCGACACGATGGTTAGTAAATACGGATTCGAGCGCGAGGCAGCTTTGACAATCATCACAGGCACAATCCTGATGCTCAACAAGGCCAACTTGATCTAAGATGTGAATCGGGAGCGGACGACCGCTCCCACTCTTCAACACTAAGTCAAACCCATAAAAGCATAAGGAATTATGGCACATAAAACAACAGAAGAGAACAAGTTTGAGTTCTACGTTAGGCTGGCCGACCACACGGAAAGCACGCTGGCCACCACTATCGAAGACGACATGAGCGAAGAGCAGGTCAGACGTGAGTGCAAGAACATTCTCGGCACATGGCAGGGCGATTGTCCCGTGGGCGTGGATGTATATCGTAACGGTGAGTATTTCATAAGTGAAGACGTGGAGGACTGAGTTATGAACAAGGAACAACAAGCACAGCGCATGGGGAAGCGTATCACTGCCCTGCGCAAGATGGGGGGCATCAGCCAACAGGAACTGGCCGACCGTGCAGGACTGACCCGTCAGCACATTGGGCGCATAGAAAAGGGCGAACTGGTGAGCGTGGCCTACGTCACCATCCAGCAGATAGCAGAAGCCATCGGCATGACCGTTGACATCATCGACCCAGGATTGCAAGACCTGGCACCGCTGAAACGGCTGACACCGTAAGACATCACGAATAATAATCCAATGAAGGGAGCAACTGAGCGAATCGGTTGCTCCCTTTGTTTTATCAAGAATTAAACAGAATTATGCAAAAGACGAAACATCTACAATTAAGATTTAAGCCTATAGGGTTTGAATTGACTGATCATGACACAGGCAGAACTGCCACCGTATTATCTGGGCGCGACTATTCAAGGAGTATTGACATCCATGAAATAAGTCATCCAGAATATGAAGCTATCGGTCGTAGGATATACGATTTCATTCTCAAAGACTGCCTTCATGATGAATCGAGATTAAAAGGCGTTGAAGTTGATATTACTGTAAACGTAGATATTAAATCGCAACATCAATAAAGATAACGAATTAAATAAAAGGAACTATGAAGTACGAAGAGATTGAAAAAAAAGTGCAGTCATGCAAATGGCTGGAGAAAATAGCCAAAGACTACCGGGCAATGATAGACCGCATTGATCGTGAACAGGACTATTTCAAGGTTGAAAAGATTGAGTACACAGCAAGGGGCGATATGCAATACCTTGACTTGAATTGTCATCGCACCATCCCAGGACGCTATATCGCCGACGGGCTGAAAGAGGCTCTGATTGGTATTGATGCAGATATTAAGCAAATCAAAGCAGAACTTGAAGAAATGAACATTGAACTATGACCCTATGGTGGCACTCAACACAAGTAAACCCCCGGCACTATCATGTTTGATAAGAGAACCCGCAACGCAGCGGCAATTCAAGTGACAACTACAAAACCCACAAGATTATGGAATACAACAACCCCAATGACAACTGGCGCAAGCGTCAGAATTACTACGACCACAAGGATTCCGAGAGCGGAGAGGTGATTAAGCAGATTGTGAAGACATTCCTGGTGTGCCTCGCCTTCGCCTTGTTGGGCTGGCTATTGTCGGGCTGCACGACCACCAAGTATGTGCCGGTCATCGAGCATCAGACAGACACACTGATTCAGCGGGTGGTGGAGCGCGACTCTATCCATGTCCACGACTCCATCCGAGTGACCGAGAAGGGCGACACCATCAGGATTGAGCGGTGGCACACGAAGTTCGTGGAGCGCGAGGTGCATGACACGACGTATGTGTCGAAGATTGACTCTGTGCCAGCTCCCTATCCCGTCACCGAGTATGTCGAGCGCAAACGCTCGACGATGGAGTGGGGGCTGATTTTCATCGGTATCGTCGCCCTGTTGGGCGGCATCGTGTGGATAGCCTCGAGATTGAAGAAATTCCTGCCGTGAGGCAGCACGCCAGCCCGTGAGGGTGAGCATATACTTTTTTATTATTCATATTAAGTTATTTAACGCGCGTCCCGGAGGCAGGTCGAATTCTTTATTTTTGCCTTCGGGGCGTTTTCTATATGAAAAGCACAGAGTAAACCCACAACGCGTGGTAAACCCACGACCTGTTTTTGCGCGATTTATAGATTTATAAATGCGTAAAAATGGAAATTACATTAGAAACAATCATCAACGGCCTTGCATGGCTATTTGGAGGTAGTGGACTCGGATGGTTTATTACCTGGCGATGGCAGAAGGCCAAGGCAAAGGCAGAGGCGAAACAGGCTGAAGCCGAAGTCAAACAAAAAGAGGCTGAAGCCAAGGCGAAAGAAGTCGAAATGGCTCAAAAGGTGCAGGACACCTATCAGCAGATGCTCGAAGACAAGCAGAAGGAGGTGGACGACAATCACCGGCTGATTGCCGAACTGCGAGAGGACCGTGACCATTACAAGCAGGGCTACATCGAATTTCGTGACAAGCTCGACAAACTCGACACAGAATTCCGCAACTTCCGCAACGAAACAGAGAAGGAGCGTGATCAGATGAAGCGCGACATCGCTCGCAATGGCCGTCAGCTGGAGTGTCTGCGCCCTTTTCTGTGCGGACGTGAGGATTGCGACCTCCGTGTGCCTGTGACCATCTCGCAAGTGGGCGACCTCGAGAAGACCATCCGACAGACGAAGACACAAGCGAACAATGATATTGACCCATATAACGGAGATTAGCTATGGTCATACATATAACCAAACACTTTACTCTCGAAGAGCTCTGCGCCAGCAGTACGGCAAAGGCGCGAGGCATACAGAACAAGCCCGATGTACAGCAGATCATCGCAATGGTCTATCTCGCTGTCTATGTGCTCGAGCCACTGCGCGAGGCGATGCACGAGCCGATACCCATATCGAGCGGTTTTCGTTGTGAACAGCTGAACCGTGCCGTCGGTGGTGTATCGAACTCTCAGCACATGAAGGGCCAGGCGGCAGACCTCTGCATCGGTGGCGACATCGAGAAGGGGAAGCGATGGTTTAATTGGATAAAAACCCACCTGAAGTTTGACCAACTCATCTGGGAGCACTCCGCTAACGGAACTTACTGGGTTCACGTCTCATTCATCCATCCAGACTTTGGTCGCAATCGCCAGCAGGCTATTGACAATCTTTTGAAGAAATAAAAACCAAACATATACAGATATGGCAGAACTGAACATTTTCCAGCGGGGCGACAAGGCGAAGTTCATCATCACCTCGCAGAACCCAAATCTCAACATGGAGACGTGCGACTTCTATGTGGAGCTGATCTATGGCATGAGGGCCGATAAGATAGTCATCCAGAAGTCAGAGATGCTTTACGGCACCGATGGCGAGTACGTGATGATATTCTCCACCGAGAAGATGATAGGCAAAATCAAGGCCCGCTTCGTGTGGTATTGCATCGACACCGACGTTGACCCCGACAATCGTCGGCAGGAGGTAGATGAGCAGATTATCGGCTTTGTGGTTGACACCCCGTGTCCGCAGTTCATCAGTTGTCCGAAGTGCTCGAGCGTGGGTCACGATGTGCGCTACGAGTTGACCGATGAGCCCGACATTGCAGCCAAGTATCTGCGTCTGTGCGTCACAGAGACGGTCATCCCAGAGCATGGCGACCCATACCCCATCTATCGACCTATCGTCACCCGCAACGACGAATACCTCTACGTGCTTCGTGAGAGTGCCGATGCGCTTCAGGAGGCTTTGAACAATGCGAATAGTAATAACTAAAAAAAATATCAAGATTATGGCAGATTACAGATTGACCCAATCAGGCGACGAGGTGCAGAACTTGCTGGACCAGGTAACGCCAAACCAGCAGGCCATCGAAGGCTTGCAGAGTGACAAAGTGGACAAGGTGGAGGGTAAGGGCCTTTCGGACGAGAACTTTACCGAGGTCGAAAAGACAAAACTCGGCAACCTGCCCACACAGTCAGAACTTAACACCGAACTCGGCAAGAAGGCGACCATCGTCTCTCTTGGTGAGGAAACCGAAGCACGCGAGAGTGCCGACCAGACACTACAGCAACACATCGATGCGGAAGAGACTCGTGCCAAGGCCGCTGAGAAGCAGAATGCAGACGACATCGATGCCGAGGAAGCCGCACGCATCGCTGCCGACAACGCCATCAACGAGAAGATTCCCGCCGCTGCATCGGCTCAGAATCAACTCGCTGATAAGCAGTTCGTGAATCAGAGCATTCAGACCGCAACGGCTGTATTCCGTGGCACGTACAACCTTGTGAGCGACCTCCACCTCGAAGTGGGAGCCACCCGTGCCGCTATCATCGCTGCGCTGGGTGCTACCATCAGTGGTGCTGACAACAATGACTACTGTTTCGTTCAGATTCCGACAGCCACCGCCACACCGACGGAAATTGCAGCCATCGACCGCTACAAGTTCAATGGATCGGCATGGGCGTATGAGTACACGCTGAACAACTCAGGCTTCACCGCTGCTCAGTGGGATGCCATCAACTCGACGATCACCAGCGGACTGGTGGCCAAGTTGTCTGCCCTGCCAACAAATGCAGAGCTCACCACACTGCTGAACGGCAAGCAGGCCGTCATCGCCGACCTCGAAACCATCCGCAGTGGTGCCGCTGCCGGTGCTACGGCTTATCAGAAGCCAGGTGCAGGTATTCCGAAGACAGACCTCACCAGCGGCGTGCAGACATCGCTCGACAAGGCCGAATTAGCCGCACCGCAGGCTACCACCTACACGAAGACGGAGGTGGACGGCCTGATTGGAGACGAAGAGACGCGTGCCCGTGCCGCAGAGCAGGCCAACGCCGGAGACATCTCGACGATTGAGGGGAAGATTCCTGCCGCTGCCAGCAACCAGAACCAGTTGGCTGACAAGAACTTCGTCAATCAGAGCATTGCCACGAACACGGCACAGTTCAAGGGATCGTACAACGAGGTGAGCGACCTTCATCTGACGACCGATGCCACCCGTACCGACATCGCTGCCGAACTCGGAACGGTGATCTCAGGAGCCGACAACAATGACTATGCGTTTGTGCAGATTCCGACGGACGATGCCACGCCGAGCGTCATTGCCCGCGTGGAGCGTTACAAGTTCAACGGCACGGCATGGGCATTCGAGTACGAACTGAACAACTCTGGCTTCACCGCTGCCCAGTGGGACGCTATCAACTCGGCCATCACCAGCGGACTGGTGACGAAACTCTCTGACTTGCCTACCAATGCAGAACTGACCGCACTCCTTCAGGGCAAACAGGCCGTCATCGCCGACCTCGCCTCCATCCGTTCGGGTGCAGCTGCCGGAGCGACGGCCTATCAGAAGCCATCCAGCGGCATCCCAGATACCGACCTCACCGTGGAGTTACAGCTGGCACTTGCCTCGTTCATCACCGCCACAGCGCAGAATCTCGCCTACTACTATCTGAAGAGCGAGACCTACTCAGCCTCGCAGATCGACCAGATGCTAGCCGCCATCAAGCAGTTCCAGTACGAACCAGTGACCGTATTGCCGGAAGCATCGGCTCAGACCGTCGGCAAGATTTACCTCGTTCCGTCTGCTGATCCGAAGACACAGAACACGAAGGATGAGTACATCACGCTGACCACCGTCGAGGAAGGCACCACCACCTACTCATGGGAGTGCATCGGCTCTACCACTATCGACCTGTCAAACTATTACACCAAGACACAGACAGATACAGCCATCACCGCTGCGCTGAACACTGCTCTCGCTTCCTATTCGACTACGGCACAAGTGGGCACGATGATCTCTGCTGCCATCAACTCCGCGCTCCAGGCATATGCCACCAAGGAGTACGTCAGCAGTCAGGTGCAGGAGTATGCTGGTACCTTCCGTGGTACTTACGACTCGCTGTCAGAGCTCGAGGCCACCACAGGCAACCACCACAACGACTATGCCTGGGTGAAGGTGACCGACAGCGATGGCGACAACGACTACGACCGCTATAAGTATAACGGCTCGGAGTGGGTCTTCGAGTACCGCCTGAACAACACCCACTTCACCGCCGCAGAGCTCGACAGCATCCGCTCGGGTATGACCACCGCCAAGCGCGAGAAACTTGATGCGCTGCCCACGAACGACGACCTGAACACGAAGTTCTATGCCCTGACGCGCCACACCCGACTGACGGACTTCGACATCAACAAACTGAAGCAGGCCGTCGCCGACCAGAACCTTGAAAAGTATGGTCTGAAGCCAGGCGATCAGAAGACCATCAACGGCCATACCTACGTCATCGCAGGTCTGAATCCGATGAAGGGTACCACGACACCCTATCGTGTCACCGCCAACCACGTCGGACTGATCGTCATCCCGCACACCACGCAGAAGTGGAATGAAAGCGGCAACACCTCGACGGGTGCAGATGGACGTGGTGCGGGTTATATGAACTGCGACCTGCACTACTATCTCAAGAATACTCTGCTGCCACTCGTCGAGACTGATCTTGGAGCCACCAACCTCATCGGCCACTCAAAGTTGCTCACCAACGCCGTGAACACCACAGGCATCAACCGATACGGCGAGGCTACTGGTTGTTCAAGCGGTTGGACATGGGAGGCTGACTGTAAGATCTGCGCCCTCTCTGAAGTGCAGGTTTATGGCGGAACGGTATGGAGTTCGAGCGGCTACGATACAGGCGAGGCTTGTCGCCAGCTCGATGTCTTCCAGGCATACAGTCACACCGAAATCTTCGGTGGCGAGTATCCTTGGCTCAGAGATGTGGTTTCAGCGTCCCTCGCGGCCGATGCGAACCTCAACGGTGGCGCGGACGCTGGCACCGCGTCGCATGCCTATTACGTCGCCGCGCTAATCCTCTTCCACTAAACATTGCGCGGCCTTGTGCCGCGCCATGTTTCGGTTTTGATACAAATTAACGAAAAAGCAGACAAGAAAAAATGAGTGTACCCAAAAGCAAACGTGGCAAAAGCAAGGTAGAGTTCGAGATGACCTACTTCAAACTCGCCGACGGACTCGACAACCTCGTCGAGAACTATTTCTGGGCGGAATATGAGACCATCCAGCAGCATAAGCTCTTCATCCGTCTCCGAGCCGAAGCCATCGAGAAGCTCACCGACGATCTCGTCTTCCACATCAAGATTGCCAACTCCATCTATCCGACCTGCATGGCGGAGTGGGAGGAGCGTCGCGTCGAGATGGGCAAGGCCATCGGTATCTGCTACGCCTTGCTGACACATCTCCAGCGCGTGATGATGCGACTTAGGATACCTGACAACAAGTACACCGACGACATCAGCAATGTGGTGAAGATGATCAACTCACTCAAGGCGTGGCGCAAGAGCGACAACGCCCTCAAGTCTGCCCTGGCGAAAAAGCAACAACAATGAAAACTGGTTTGTCTCTGATTGTGGTTTCAGCGTCCAACGCGGCCAATGCGAACAACAACGGTAACGCGGACAATAACACCGCGTCGAATGCCAATTACGTCGCCGCGATTAATCTCTGCGCAAGCGTACTGACACATCGACTCACAAGAGTCGGCACATATCAGGTTCAGAGGATTAAGGAGAGACAGACCATCCACGGAACGGTGGTAAATTCGCGGGGTGACGCATCCCGATACGTCGGATGATGATATCAGCACCCCGCATTTTTTTTTAGAACGAACGAGAAATGGCAACATTAGAACAACTCACGGAACTTCAGAACCTGAACGAGTGCGCCTGGGAGTGTACCCGCCAGAGCCGATGGAAGGAGAGCACCCAGCGGTATCTCTCGGATATGTTGCAGAAGAATCTGGAGCTGCGCGAGGAGATACTCAGTGGCCAGTACCGCGTCAAGCCGACCATCGATTTCACACTCAACGAGCGCGGCCACATACGCCAGATCGAGGCTCCTGTGGTACGCGACCGCATCGTGCAGAAGTCGCTCATGAAACACATTCTCACGCCATCGCTCACGCCATGTCTCATCTACGATAACTACGCCTCTATGAAGCAGCGCGGCACATCATTCGCCCGTAAGCGTTTCGAGGTGATGCTCCACCGATATATCCGCAAGTACGGCACCGACGGTTACATCCTTCTTATCGACGTGAAGAAATATTTCAACAACATCGACCACGATGTGTTGAAGCGACTCATCGCCCCAAGGCTTAAAGACCAACCAGAAGATGTGATGCAGCTCATCCACTACGTCATCGACACCTCGTCGAAGACCGGCAAAGGACTGAACCTCGGCAGCGAGTGTCCGCAGGTATTCGCCATCTATTACTTGAACCCCGTAGACCAGTTTGTGAAGGTGGTGAAGGGTGTGAAGTATTATGGCCGGTATATGGATGACATCTTCGTCATCGGTCGCTCGAAGGCCGAGCTGCGGACGCTACTCACGGAGATAGAGTCAAAACTCGCGGAACTGTTGCTGGAGGTAAACCACAAGAAGACCCACATCGTGAAGCTGCGCCACGCCTTCACCTGGTTGCAAATCAAATATACAGTGGAGCCGACGGGCCACATCACGAAGGCGATGAGCCATAACAAGATTGTGCGCGAGCGTCACCGTCTGAAAGCCTTCCGCAGACAATTCGACCTCGGCATGATGACCGAGGCGCAGATATGGGAGGCGTATCAGTCGTGGCGCGGCTCCGTGGTGCGCGACCATAACGCCTGCGAACATTCCCTTCGTGTGATGGACGCTCTCTACGCCAGTCTGTTCCCGCCGCATCAGGAACAACCCAAGCGCAGTCGCCGTGCGATCATAGTCCAGACGAATCACAACATCAATGCAGAAGAACTTTATTGTTTAACACATTAAAATATCAAGATCATGAACGAAGATCAGAATTTTGACAAGAGAAACGCCCTCAAAGCAGAAAGGGCACAGTTGATGAGCAACCTGTCGGCCAACACATCTCCCATCGGAGACTGGAAGATTGCCAAGATTCAGGAGGCCCGCATGATGGGTGAGGCCGACCCCTACGACGTAGTGGAACTGGCCAACCAGCGGCGCGCCGCCCGCATCCGTATCAACGAGATTGACATCGAACTCAGGAAGCTCGACGGCACCGAACCGACACCGGCAGAGTTGCTCGCCCTCGCCAAAGGCAAGAAGGATGGCGACATCACCGCCTTCGACAACTCAGCCAACGTGAACTCCTTCATCATTGGCGGTCTGCCGATGTGGTTAGGTTGGGAACTGCGTGCCCGCCTGAAATCATCGCTCGAAGCTATCGAAGCCGCAGGAGGCACAGAGATGACCAAGAGTTTTGGCGGTATCGACTACACCTTCAGCGTGGAGCAATGGCACGCGATGATCAATGCCGTGGAGAACTATGCAGGTCAGTGCCAGAAGGTGACGGAAGGCCATCGTGCAGCAGTCAACGCCCTCGCAACCATCGCCGATGTTGAAGCCTACGACTACACGACTGGCTACCCACCAAAGATTAATTTCGATACTTATTTCGGTTAAATCTTCACTCAGCCTCTTAAACATTCTTAAATTATCCGCTTTTCTCATTGAGAGGAGCGGATTTTTACTTAATTTTGGGGACTGAAAGGGGTGTAAGTTTATTTTTATCAAGTCTAAAGCAAACTTAAAACAATAGCATCCGACACCACAAAGGCGGAGACATTACTTCGGTAGTGTCCCCGTTTTTTTTGCCAATCGGTAAACCTGCGACGTGGTTTTGCGCGGTTAGTGTATAGTTAAAACCGAAGGATTAGGATTAGGATCATCATAGTTTTAGTTTATTGTATTAAACAAGGGCAGGGGCGACAGCGGTCGCCCCATTTTTTTGCGGTAAACCCCTGCAAAGTTTTTAGTATACTATTAGCGAGGAAATAGTATATTAACTCCGAACTAATAGTATATTAACTCTTAACTCAAAGTATCATGGCAAAAATTAAGTACAAGGTTCTCGAGAACAAGAAAGTAGGCACCCACTCCTTTTATGCCGTGCCAGTGCCCCACGGTACGCTCAGTTTCGACGAGGTGATCCGCGAGGCGTGCCAGAACACCGACATCACCCCCAGTATCATGCGTGCAGCCGTCACGGAGTATATGAAGGCCGCACAGAACAATCTGCTGAAGGGCTTCCGTGTGCCCGTCGGCGAAGAGTTCCTGTTCCTCTATCCCAATCTGCGGGCATCTGCCAAGGATGAGCTCAACCAGGACGGCACGGTGAAGAAGGCCGCTACTGCCGACATGGTGACACCATCAAAGCAGAAGACCCGTCTGGGCTGCTCCGTATCATCGAAGTATAGCGACAAGTTCGCCAGCGAAGTCAGTTGGCAGCGCGTCGATCCCGTCACGGGCTCCGAGGTGGAAGGCACTGAGGACGTGACCGACGGCGGCGGCAGCACCCCCGGAACGGGCGAACTCGAGCCGGAGCCGTAAAGTAAACCCCAAACCATGTTTTGCGCGGTTAGTGTATAGTAGCACTAATCGCGCATTTTTTAAAAATGATAGGACTCGAAGTAAACGACGCAATCATCCTGGAGCAGCAGAAGGTGCTCGAAGCAGCTCTCTCCACGAATCCCAATACTCAGAAAGCCTTGCAGAAACTTATCCGCAAGGCTCTGATGCAAGCGAGGAGCGAGTTGTCTGACTACATCAAGACGAAACTTGCAAACAACGATCCACGAGGAGCGGCACGCGCTGTCAGGACTTCGGTATATAAGAAAATACTGGGTGGTAACATCAACATCCTGAACTCAAAGAAAGCGCATGGCACCAATAATTATGAGCCACCAAGAACCCTTCGCCCAGGTCAGCGAGGTGGCAACAGAAGACCAAGGTCACAGCGTACAAACACCGTCATGCACTATGCAGGCGAAGATAGACAATTTATTTTGAGATTTGTTGACAGTGGAACCAAGCAGCGTGCCATCGAGCGACTGACAGAAGTGAAGCGTAAAAGCGGTGGCAGCAGGTTTGTATGGAGACAGGACGCATCGAAGTACGGCAACAGAGGAAGCATCGCTGCTCGCAATTTCTTCAAGACTGGTGCCGACCCAAGACTGAGAAGAGCGACGGAATATCTCGCCGACTTGATAAATGAAGAACTCGAAGCGATGCTGACTAAGAAATAAGTAAACCCACAACCACATTTAACCCGATTAGTGAATGCCCACTAATCGGGTTTTATAGTTTATGGCAGATAGCATTCTTAGATTAAAAGTCGAATCACAGGAATACGACAACAAACTGAAGCAGGCGGCTCAAGGGCTCACCCGCTATGCCGACGAGTGCCGCAAGGTTGGCGGTACGCTCGAAGTGGTGGAGAAGGAAACGCTCGACTATGTGCGTGCCCTCGGACAGATGGATACTACCTCGCGCACAGCAACCGGCAAGTTGGTAGAGATGAAGAAGACATTTACCGAGCTCAGCGTGGTCTATAAGAATATGACCGACGAAGAGAAAAACTCTCCGTTCGGAAAAGCACTTGCCACTTCGCTCGATCAGTTGAAAGGTCGTATTGGCGAAAGCAAGGTGCAGCTCGATGACATCAACAAGTCAATCAATGGCGGTGGCGGTCTGACGGGTGCGCTTGATAGTCTGTCGGAGAAATTTGGCATGAGTGTCGAGTCGCTTGCCGGTTGGGGCACGGCCCTTGCAGCAGGCAAGGCTGCTCTCGACGTGGCCAAGGATGCCTTCTTCGCGTCAGAGGAAACCGTCGATGAATGGGGCCGCGTGATGGATTCGAGCAAGAGTCTGTACGAAGGATTCCTGACGGCTTTGAACACTGGCGACATCAGCGGTTATCTGAGTCGTATCGACAGCATCGTGCAAGCTGCCCGTGCCGCTTACAACGAGCTCGACAGACTGGGTACGATGAAGACCATCCAGGCACCACAGATGAGTGCCCAACAGACCGAGAATGAGCGCATGAGGATGATGATTCAGACGGGCCGCTACATCGCACCCGTTGACGGTCGCAGAGCATCCATGCAGAACGGTCAACTGCTGACACCCGATCAGATTAAGCGCATCGAGCAACAGCTCCAAGGCGGTATGCAGAAGGTGGTGACGCTCGTAGGCAACGAGGTTGCTCAGACAGGTCGCGCCATCGATGCCGTCTATAACCGTCAGGCGCAAGAACTCGGAATGAGCCTGAAGGAGTTCCGCAAAGGTACATCGTCAATGGCCGAGTTCGACAAGCGCATGGCGGGATACGACCAATATCAGAAGTGGCGTGCCGAGCATACGACCATCGATATGCAGAGTGGTCGCGAGACGGTTGCGAGAGGCAACCCATTCGAGCAGTTTGCTAAATGGGGAACATTCCGCGTGGATGGCGACCGATACAACGACCTCGTGAAACTCATCCAGCAGCGCGATCAGCAGGCAGGACAGGCATACAGCATGCAATCGCAAGCCTACAGAACGATGAACCGTGCTGAGGGTATCACGGTCCGTCAGCTTATGGGCGGCGGTTCTGGTGGTGGCGGTGGCGGTCGCTCTGGTCGCAGCGGCAGTAGCAAGGGATTCGATATATCTTCCATCGCCTTAGACCCGAACAAGGCGATGCTTGCAGCGGTGAAGGGTACAGGCGAGGACGGACCGTCTGAGGTGTGGAAAGCCATCACCGAAGGAGCAAAGGAGGCAACAAGCGAGGTGGATAATCTGACTGCTGCTTTTGAGAAATTAAACGAAGCTCAAGGAGTGACTGCCAAGGACGCCAACAAGGAATCAAAAAATATGAGCGACAGTTGGAGAACAGCCAGTGCAGCCATAGGAGCGGTTGGAAATGCCATGTCTGGACTGAAAAATCCGGCTATTGACATTATGACCGTTATCGGACAAAGTATAGCAACCATCGCACTGGCTTATGCGCAGAACCTCGCCAAAGATAAAACCACCTCTGGTAATATATGGGCATTTATTGCGGCGGCGGCGGCAGCGACCATATCAATGGCCACGACTATTGCCAGTATCCACTCTTCGACGGGCTACGCACAGGGTGGTATCGTAAAGGGCAACTCGTATAGTGGTGATAACATCTACGGTGGCCCTGATGCGATGGTTAATGCAGGCGAATTGGTGCTTACGAAAGCGCAGCAAAGCACGTTGGCGAGCCAGCTTCAGAACAATGGCTCGACGGTGAACGTCGTAGGCCGCGTGGTGGGTGAGGACATCTTCCTGTCGGCTGACAGATACGCCCGTCGCTCAGGTCGTGGCTCAATACTAACAGGTAAAAATCTATAATCGATATGGCACAATTAGGCAATAACATCCTGGTATATCTCAACGGCACGGCCATCGCCGGCACGAAGGTCAACGAGATACAAATAGAATGCGAGACGATTGAGATCACCAACACGAGCAGTGCGCAGTGGCGAAAGTTTATCGCAGGCCGCAAGACGTGGACGGTGAGCACATCGTTTCTTGTGCTGGCATCTGCTGACATTAAGAAAGTGCTCGAAAGCGGCACTATCTTCACACTTCAGATTCGTGACCGCCAGGGGTCGGCCATCCTTCAGGGGCAGGCCATCTTGAAGACCAGCAAGATGAGTTTTCCGATGGCTGCACTTGCCACCGGCTCTATCTCATTCCAGGGCAGTGACGAACTAAGCATCATCCAATAATGTAAGACTATGGCATATCAGCAATCATTCATATCGCTCGACAACGAGACTTTCACCCTGCGCATCGACGGAGTGACACCATCGGTGGCCCTGCTACTATCGGACGATCCTATATCGACAGACGAGGACAGCGACTCGGATATGTTTATGCCCGTCCGCACGCAGAGCGGATATATCCGCCTGTTATCTACAGACAAGACAACGTGGCGGCAATTTATCCCATCGTCTGCCACTGCGATGCCTGTCACGCTGAAGAAGGGTACGACCATCGTGTGGCAAGGCTATGTACAGACTGGCACATACGGCACGACGTGGCCAGCCATCTATGAAGACTTTGAGTTGCCTATCACCTGCGGCCTCTCTGTCTTGGAGTCGTTCGATGTCGATGTGAATGGCCCCGGCGACACGGTGACCATCGGACAACTGCTCGCCTACCTCTTCGGCAAACTTTCAGGACTGACCTATAAGGCTTATTTCCATTGTGGTAATCCCGGTTATGTGTCGGCATGGTTGCAGTATCGCGTCATCTGGCGCAACTTCCTCGACGAAGACGATGGTACGCTGAAGCCTTCCTACAACTGTCAGGAGATACTTGAAGAGGTGTGCAAGTTTTATGGCTGGTCATGTCGCACACATGGCGACGGCATCTGGTTCACGAACATCACGGACTCCGAAAGAAACGATGTGGTACAAGTATTCACGATGGCGCAACTCGCGAATGGCTCATCAACCACTTTCGAGACATTCTCGACACATGCACTTGCAGATGCCGACTTCGCCAGCACAGACCACAGCGAGGAATGGATACCAGGCTGCAAGTCGGTGAAGTTCAACTCAGAACTCAACGCCTTCGACACCATCATCGAGTTGCCGGATGATGATCTGCTGAAGAAATACAAAAATAACACACCATACAGAGGTGAGCACTGGAAGAATTTAGGATCAAACGAGGCATGGATTCTTCAGCGTGGAGCGCTCAACTATGAGAATGCGCTTGTGAAGATTTCGACCTATGTGGAGTCGGCTGTCGAGGGCAATCCTCAGTGCTATGGCCGTCTTGCGATTTTCGACATCAATATGGATGAACCGAAATTGAGATACAACTGGACTACGATGCTGGAGGCATTTCGTTCAGACGACTATGGGCCTCGCCACAGCTCGACACCGCTCATCGTCTTCGAGTCGCAGGCTTCATACATCCTGAGCGATGGCATTCTGTTTATTAATGGCAAATCGGATGCCAACTGGGAATGTAACGCAATCTGCACCCTCAAAATCGGCAGCCACTATTGGAACGGCACGGCATGGACTACGACCGTCAGCACCTTCACATTGAAATGCGATACAGAGGGTATCGAGGACACGCGCACCTCTATCAATGAGACCGAATATGAGGGCACGGGTATCGCCATCACGACCACACTGTCAGGTAAGATTTATTTCGCCATCAACGATGTTGTCCCAGAAACCATAGGGCTTACAAAAAACGGCTATTTCCCCTTGCAGGATTTCGAGATAGGCTTCGTGCGCAGACAACAGGACTCAGAGGCTAACGACCTGAACTACACCGCTACGGGTGGCGCTTTCCCTGAAGAAGTGACGGTGGACTCGATTTTCTGCACCGACAAATCGAAGACGGAAGGCAACAACACGATGCGCTGCGAGATGGGCTACGGACTGCTGATGTCGAATACGGCCGTCATCGACACTATCCCATACAAGAGCAGTTATCAGAAGCCAGAGCAACACAATGCCAACATGATTGCAGCCTATGGCTCGACCATCAGGCAGGTACTCACCTTCCAACTCTGGAACTCTCGCGTGGCGGCATCGCCTAAGTCGGTCATCACGCTTGGCGGTAGCAGATATTTCCCCGTCAGCATCAGTCACAACTGGCGCGACGGATTATCAACAATTAAAATGATGGCAATATGAGCAAGCAGATAACAAGAAAATACATCAAGCGCGTGGCCAATACCAACGCACGCACCAATGTTCGCCAGAGCAGTGGTGGCAGTGGTGGCGGTGGCGGCGCCTCGCAGTTCTGGGTTGAGGAAAACTACATCTCCAAACTCTTCTTCAACCGCCTTTTCACCGTGCTGGATGAAGACGGGAATGCCATCGAGCCGAACGACACAGAGACGGTCATTGAGTCGATTCAGTCGATGTTCGGTTTTTGGTCTAATCTTTACATCTCGGCTCTCGGGCAGGGGAGTGGCGGCTCTGCTGCCATCACATTGGGGATGCTCGACGATGTGCAACTGACAAGCCCTCAGAACGGCCAAGTGCTGAAATTCAACGGCACGAAATGGGTGAATGGTGACGGAGGCGGTGGCACTGATATGCGGACAGTCTGGGAAAACCTTGCGGCTGCTGGCATTCAGCAGATTAATGCCTCACACCTGTCGAGTGCGCTCTCAAGCTATGCCACGCAAGCATGGGTAACGCAACAGGGCTACATCACGTCTTCGGCCATCAACGACATGGCCACGAAGACGTGGGTAAACTCTCAGATTAGCGACATGGCCACCAAGACATGGGTAGGCAACAACTATCTCGGCCTTCATGCCACAGCAGACGCAGCCACCAAACTGGCTACGGCTCGCACGCTGTGGGGACAATCATTCAATGGAACAGCCAACGTCAGTGGAGATATGAGCAGCGTGGGAGACATCGCCCTCGGCAACGGCAAGCGCATCTACAATGCCGCACAAGGTAGTGGCGGTTCGCTCTATATCGGTCGCTCGGATGATGCCGGTTGGGTGTATATGTCAGATATGTGCTCACGTCAGGGAGACGGCTATTGGAAGGTGACAAGCAATGGCAATTCAGAATTCGCCAACGTCTATTCACGCGGCTATGTGACCGCTCTCTCCGACATCCGCAAGAAGAACGTGATCGAGGACATCGAACTCGACGTGAATGCCATCGCCCTGGCTCGGCTCATCCGCTTTACATGGAAAGACCGAAAATTCGATAAGAACAAACACGTCGGAGGTATCGCCCAGGAATGGCAGAAAATTCTCCCAGAAGCGGTTCACGAATCTGCCGACGGCACGCTCTCGATGGACTATGGCACCATTGGCATGATGTCGGCTGTCACCCTCGCCCGCAAGGTGGTGGAGCAGGAGCGCCGGCTCGAAGAGCTCGAAGCAAGAATCAAACGACTTGAAAATATTTTGTAAGGTATGTCACACTCTAACGGAATTATAAAGGCACCAGTGGCGATGTCTGATGTGCAGGTGGTCATCGGTTCGCAAAGCACCGACCTCGGCACGCTCTGCTCGCACACGAATATCAATAAGTTCGCAAGGTTTAAGCCCGTGCGCTATCCTTCCGTCGGCTTGATTACGAATGCCAATCGCCAGAGCGTGGCGCATGGCATCGTGTTCCCCGATGTGGTGATAGTATCACAAATCACGGGTGCAGCCATACAAGACGCAGCCGCCAACGATTGGGATTATCAGTTACCTGTCGGTGGTGCATCATCCCCATATCGGTTGAGTGATTTCGGCAATGTCGAGAGTCTAAACAGCGACGGATATTTTCATGGAGCCGTGCCACCGATACAAGTGGTCTATCCGCGTGATGGCTGGGTATTTATGCTGGGTGATGTGCAGCGCACGCTCAACATCTTTATAGACCTTGCCCCCGATGATTCTGGCAGGAACTTGCAAGCATTCGATTTTGTGTCGGCAGGTCTCAATCTCAATGAGTGGACACTGGTGGCCTACGTTGATGACCCACAGAAGACGGAAAGTGAAAAAATCGTCGAAGCTCAAGACACCATCCTGAATGGAGGTGAGATCAGTGGTGACACGATTGTCGTACCATTTGCACCTCGCACCACTGGAACCTACAACATCGATGTGTATATCTGTATGTATCGCACCAACAACAGCGAGGGAGGTCGCAAAGAACTCCTTCCGCTACCTAAGCAGGGCGACTACAATCCAAGTGTGTTCAAACTGAAGATTGTGGATGATGCCGAGGCGAGTGGTGGCGGTATTCCTGGACGCGACACAGAGGAGATGTTCAACAACATCGCCTTTGCCCCAAGTCTCAATGGCGCGCTCGATCCCGACACGCATACACTTGTATATAAGACAGCATGGGAATGCACTGACAATGGCACAGCCAAGTGGCTGATGCGAGGTGGTGGCGACCTGTATGTCAGGATGCTGCTGAAGAACGGCAGCAGTTCGACGAGCAATCTGCCGCGTGGCACATTCCAAGTCGATATTGAAGGAACTGGCCCCGTATCTGCCACAACTATGTATGATGCAAACAAGAACGTCATCAGTTCGGTGTCTATCGCATCAGGCGGCACAGCTACTATTTACCTTCACTTCCAAGAATTGTTCCAGCGCATCGGTGCAGATTGGGACTATTCTGCAAGCGATCCTTACAATAACGACAACTGGAGTATCGACTTCACGCGCAATGGTGCAACGCTCATCGGTGGCGACATCTATGCCAAGAAAGGTACTGACGGATGGATAAAACGTTCAACATAATTTAAAAACAAAACAACTATGACAACTTTATTATTGATTTCCTTCGTACTGTTTGCAGCCTACATTATGGCAGCAACATTAAAACTCGGTGAGATGCCGGAGCGATTTGTTAAGTATTCAGATGTGTGGATGTGGCCGTGGCGCATTGCCTGGTTCGTCGCCATGTGGGGCGCGATAGGACTTGCAGCCCCAGCCGTGATTGAGGGCGCGACCGACAAGACCAAGTTCCTCGCGTTTATCGCCATCGCTGCTGCCACCGTCTATGTGATGGTAGCCAAGCTGAATACCGATGCAGACAAGACCATGACCGACGTGGCGGGCTTGGTGTTTATCGGTGTTTCGCAAGCATTAATCGCATTGAATCATTGGTGGCTGTTGTTCACATGGGTGCCAGCCGTCGCTGCCATCTTCATCTGGCGACTGAAATGGTGGCGCACGCTGATAGCATTAACCTCGATAGCGTTACTCTTTATATATGCGTTAATTTAGATTTTAGCAATGAATAGTTTTTTCATGATTGATGATTAATTTAGTTTTAGTTTTAGTTGACAGGGGCGACAGCGGTCGCCCCGTTTTTTTTGCTCACCAATCGGAAGCGATTGGTAAACCCACGACGGCTTTTTGTCCGCATTGTAGAAACGACAAAAAGCAAGATTCGATATGACGAACGACAAAGACACTGGCTTGAAGTGGCTGAGTATTGATGCCATCCACGCGCACTGCCGCATCGACTTCAACTGCGAGGACGCAGAACTGGAGCAGATGGGCATCGCAGCCGAGCAAGCCATCCTCGACCTGACGCGGCGCACGTATGAGAACTTCATCGATACCTATGGCCGCATACCTGACCCCATCTTCAACGCCTCGCTGTTGCTGGTGCAGAATTTATACAACAACCGCGACGCTGCCGACACACAGAAGAAAGAGGCCGCGCTCTATGGCTTCGACCTGTTGCTGAAGAACTACATGTGTCTGACGGGTGGCACACCTCTCCAAATAGAGCGCGACGGGCTGATTGACAAGTTGACGGTGGTGCAGACGGAGTTTGATTTTGACTTCGGCGAGATCACAGACCCGACGGATGAACTCATCGAAGCCTACGACACGCAGCGCAGGAACATGGCAGCACTCTACAACCGCTATGCCTTCATCCAGCAGCCAACGACGTACATCTGTCAGAAGTTCCGTGAGGCCATCGCCAAGGCGAAGGAGGACTGCGACGAAATTATCAACCGAAAAAACGAATAGGCTATGGGTTACAGTGCAGGATTCTTACACGACATCATCCAGCCGCTCAACAGAAAGGAAGCGGTGGCGGGCAAGTTCGGTCTCGACTCGGCAGGCATCGAGTGGGAAGAAGGGCCGTGCCTTCACGCCAATGTGGACTATGCAAAGGGCAAGTCGGCTATGAATGCCGGTGCGCTCGATGCTTATGCGGTGAAGATTGTGCGCATGAGGTATAACGCCACAGCCGTTATCAATGAACGCTCGCGTATCAAGTTCGATGGTCGTGTGTATCAAATCATCCCCGAAATGTTCCATCCCAACCACTACGACGATACGTTGCAATTCCACATGCAGTTAATCGTCAACGACAAGTAACTAAACCCAGAAGATATGAGAAAAGACAGACAAGTAGCAATCATTCACTACAACACGCCGGAACTGACCGAGGCGTGCATCCTGAGCCTGCGGAAGCACGGTGGGAAGGATTATCAGGTCGTAGTGTTTGACAACAGCGACGCAAGGCCATTCACAAAGAAGATGGACGGCGTGACGGTCATCGACAACACGCAGGGCCAAGTGATTGATCTTGACGCGGAGGTAAGGAAATTCCCCGACCGCAGCTATTACCTCGGATGCCCGCAGGGGAACGTCTTCGGGAGTGCCAAACACATGATGACGGTGCAGAAGTTATGGGACATTCTGCCAGACGGTTTCGTGCTGATGGACTCTGACATTCTGCTGAAGGACAATATCGACTTCATGTTTATGCGCGACCAGTGCGTTTGTGGACACATCCAGGAGCCACAGCCTGGCAACCGATTCGGCATAGGTCGTTTGGTGCCCATGCTGCTTTGGATCAACGTACCAGCTTGCAAGGCTGGCGGAGCCAAGTTCTTCGACCCTGAGAGGTCAATGGGACTGATGGCGGGCGATGAACATACACGCGGTAACTGTTACGACACGGGGGCCGCTCTGCTCGAAGACATCCGCAGCCATCGAAACGGTATGCACGGCAGACGAATCGACATCCGCAAACTGATGATTCACTATCAGGCTGCTTCGTGGCGACGCGCTGGGTTGGCCGGGCAGTTGGCGTGGCTCAATGCCAACCGCGACCTGTGGGCACCTTCGACGGACTACGAACTCGGCGACCCTGATTGGAAACTTCCTGCAAACAAGGACGCGAAGATATACATTTGTGCCCATGCCGACTTTGAGCCGGTGGTGACTAATCCCGTGTACGAGGTGGTCGATGCCCGCGACGGTGGCGACACTTGCAACGGCCTGCCTGGTTCGTTTTACTCGGAGCTGTTGCACATGAAACGGGTTTGCGACCGTAAGAAGCTGCCAAAGATTATCGGCTTCTGTGGCTATCGCAAGTATTTCTCATGGATGAACGACGTGCCAGAACTGGCCCCGATTATCAAGAAACACGGCGCGGTGGTGTCACGCTATTACCAGCGGCTCGGATCATCCGTGCGTGAGCAATACAAGACAGGTGTCGGCAACGTTGAAGACATCGACATCGTGACGGGAATCATTGACCGCGACTATCCCGACTTTGCAAAGGGCTGGCACAGGAATCTCGACCGCCACTATCTGCATCCCGCGTCGCTTTGCATTCTTCCGAAAAAGGATATGAAGGAAATGGTCAACACCATCTGGGACATCGTGGAAAAGTACGTGAAAGAGACGGGTATCGACATCGACCGCCGCATAGCCGAGAATCCTGAGAAGTACCACATGAACGAGAATACGTGGCACGCCACACTCGCCTTCCAGCGTCGCATCGGTGGGCAGATGTGCGAGCGTATCGTGTCCGCTTGGATTGACTGGAAATATCCTAATCAGAAGGAAGTCCCGATGATAACGACACAGCAACCACTTAAACACAATGAGCCATGAAGAGATACACCGTACTGACATACATCTTCAACGGATACGAGTTTGTGCATGAGGTTGGAGAGAAAGACCCCGAAGCCGACTATGTGCTGGTAACTGACGATCCAAACATCACAAGCGAGACGTGGCGCGTGGTGTATTCTTCGACTCCAGGCTATTCGCCATTCGCCAAGTGCTACGATGAGCGTTTCCATCCCTTCCGCTATGCAGATACGCCAATCGTGGTGCGCGTGGACGGCAGCATCGAGATACGCCAGTCGCTGAAGCCGATAGTGGACGAATTTGAGCGCGGCAAATATGACCGCTGTGTGATGATGCACCCATACAGAAACACAATGGAAACAGAGTACCGTGAGTGGGTCAGGACGCGCAACTATCCGGCAGCGCAAGCGGCCAAGTGCATGAAGGCGATGGAGCGTTTCGGCTTCGACTTGCAGACTGAGGGCATGATTCAGGGATGCTTTGAAATTGTGCGAAACGACCAGATAAACCGCGACGTAAACGACATGGTTTTTGGGATTATGTGCTTGGTGGGAACGGGAAAAATTGAACGTCTCGACCAGACCTTCACCACCTTTGTCATTGAGCGGTTCTTCCCGAAGATCAAGCTGATGGCCGTAGAGGAGCCGCTTGTCACTGACGGCAATCTGATGCAATGGCACTGGCACAACTCCGACAAAATCATCTACACGGGAAAGCCCATACCACCCCTGCTGTTTGGTAAGCCCATTAAGGTTTGGCGACCGCAGTAAACCCCAGACATGATTTTGCAAGAATAGTAAAAAGGAATAAGATATGAGTTTTTTCAGTAATCTTTTCAAAGCGGCTACGCCTGAGAATGCGCTGATGTTGCGCGAGGCACCACAGACTCCTGGTGTACCGTCGAGCACCATGCCACCCGAACCTCCGAAGGTGGAGGGCGGTGACTATCAGGAGCGCATCGTGCCCGTGAGAAGTCCTGAGTCGGCTTGCTCCGTTTCGGCGGTCTATCGTGCCATCACGCTGCGTGGCGACACGATGAGCGTCATGCCGGTGCAGTACCGCAAGAAGGACTTCGAGCGCGACAACTTCGTACAGGACATGCGCGGACTGGGCAAGCGCATCAACTATCTGTTGCAGGAAGAGGCGAACCCCATCATGACGGCTCCCGACCTGTGGAACCTCGTGGAACTGAACCGCACGCTGACGGGCAACGGTTTCGTGTATATCGAGCGTGACGAGTTCGGATTTCCGTTGTACTTGTGGCTGGTGAAGGAATGCGGCTACAACATCAACACCGCCACCTACGCCAGTATCGTGTTCTTGACCGACAAGGGCTACAGGACGGAGGTGAACGTGCCGACCAGCGACGTGATGCACTTCCCGAACAACTTCCGCTACCCGAACGGCTGGGGCAAATCGACGCTGCTCTATGCTTTCGAGGCTCTGACGCTGAACCGCACCCTGCGCTCGCAGGCTCTCGACACGGCGGCAAAGGGCGGTCGTATCAAGGGTATTATCTCGGAGAAACAACCGACGCAGGGACAAGGCACACTGGCCTTCGGACTGCTGAACCAGGGCGAGGTGCAGAAGACCGCGCAGGAGATGCAGAAGAAGTTCTACTCAGGTCACGACATCGTTTCGATGCACGGCCTTGAGTCGTTCCAAAACCTCTCCATGACCGCACAGGACATGCAGATGCTGGAGCAACTGGGCATCACCTACGACGACGTGGCCCGCTATTGGGGCGTTCCGCGTCCGCTGCTGATGCTCGATACCAACTCGCACTACAACGACTATCAGAACGCCACGATGGAGTTCCACACCCGAACCATCCTGCCGCTGAAGAACCGCAACGAGAAGGAAATCTCGCGCAAGCTCATCGGCATGAAGGACTACGGCACGCGCGACATCCACATCTGCGAAGACCCGCTGATGGTGATGGACCCAGAACGGCGTGCGAAGGTGGCACAGCTGAAGATGCAGGCAGGACTCTGCACCGTGAACGAGGCCCGCCGCGACTTCGACATGCCAGCCGTGGAGGATGGCGACGTGCCAATGGCATCGGCCAACCTCATGACGCTGAAAGCACTTATTGCCAAGAGCGACGCTGCCCAGCAACTGAAGCCTGGCAACTACACCGTGGGCGAACCGCCGAAGGAGGGCGAGGAAAGTTGATAGTTATTCTCCGGCAAGAACATAGTTATTCTCCGAAAAGAATATAGTCATTCTTTGCCGAGAAGATAGACCAAGTTTCACCAAACAGATAAGGATATGACACCGAACCCGACAAAAGAGGAAATCGACGCTCTGGAGCGCGAGATTCAGCAACAGAGAAAGAAGCGCGAAAGCCGTGTGCATCGCGCGGTAAACCCAGCGAGAGTATGACAGAGGAATGGCGAGATATTGCAGGGTATGATGACTACTACCAGGTATCATCATTTGGCCGCGTTAAAAGCCTGGAGCGATACATCCAGCAGAGCGACGGCATGAAAGCACCTTATCGCATACCTCCGAAGATTCTGAAGCCAAAGAGGTCGCCAAACGGCTACTTGTTCGTTCATCTGTCGAAGGATGGCAAGGCACACCCGCATCGCATTCACCGAATGGTTGCAGAGGCATTCCTACCGAACCCAGAAGGACTCACGTCAGTGAACCATAAGAACGAGGACAAGACCGACAATCGCGTGGAAAACCTCGAATGGTGCACGGTTGGATATAACAATGACTATGGAACCCGTCAACAGCGCGTGCAGATCAACCAAAAGCAACGGAGGACTGTGTGTATGATGTCGCTTGACGGTGAAGTATTGAGAGATTTCCCCACATGCCTGTCAGCAGCGCGATACATCACAGGGGAATCATCTGGCAAGAGTCAGCGTGTCCGCGTGACTGACAATAATATCCGCAGAGCCTGCCGACTGCATCAGCATAAAGCCTACGGCTATCGGTGGGAATTTCAGCAGTAAACCCAGAGCGATAAAACGCCCGATAAGTAGATAACATTTTCAAATGTAAAACGAGAATATGAAACAGGTTAGATTTTTTCCAAACGACCTTTGCGGCCTTCAGGTCCGCGAAGATGAAAACGGACAGCAAAGCCGCGAGGTGAATGGCCGCGCCATCGTGTTCGGTGTGCGCAGCGTGAACCTTACACCGTGGAGCTCTACCCGTGTAGTCTATGAGGTGCTGGAGCCTGGTTGTTTGACACAGGAGCTGATAAACCGCAGCGACGTGATCTACAACCTGAATCACAACAGCAGCGTGCTCAACGTGCTGGGCCGCTTCCGCAACTCTGAGAAGGACACCCTGAAGCTCGAACTTCGAGCCGACGGCGTTTACAACAGCTGCGATTTGCCACAGACCACCGCAGCCAACGATGCTCTGGAGCTCATTAAGCGTGGCGACATCAACGGACAGTCGTTCGCATTCGAGGATGATTGGGAGGACACCGAGAATGGTGTTTCCTACGAGCGCACCAACGAGACCATCGATGGTAAGGAAGTGTGGATTCGCCACGTCAAGAAGATCATCGGACTCTACGACGTTTCAATCGTCACCCACCCTGCTTACGAGCAGACCAGCGTAACCACCCGCGAGAACTCGGAGGCCATCGACAAGGCTATCGAGGAGCAACTGAAGCGCGAGTGTGGCGGCAAGAAGAAGGCCGAGGACGGTGAGGAAACCGACGAGGAAAAGGCAAAGCGTGAGCAGGCAGAGCGTGATGCCAACGGTGGCGAGACCAACGCTGAGAAGGCTGCACGCGAACTGCGTGAGAAGGAGGAGCGTGAAGCCCGCGAACTGGAAGAGCAGGAACAGCGTTTCCGCGAACAGCAGGCCATGCGTCTGCGTGCCCAGCATCGCCGCCGCGAAATCGACTTTGAATTACTTAATTATTAACCCTATAAAAACGTTTTTATCATGGCAAAAATGACAAAAGCAGACATCCAGAAGCGTCAGTTGGAAATCATGACCAAGATGGATGAGATGGACGAGAAGACCAACGCACGTGAGGCTAAAATGCGTGCCCTCACTTCTGAGGAGCAGAAGGGTACTATCACCGACGAGCAGAAGCGTGAGTTGGAGGCTCTGAAGGCTGAGCAGCGCAGTCAGGACATCGAGTACGATGCACTGGTTCGTGAGAGTTCAGGTCTGTCAGCCCGTGCCAAGGCTATGGCCACCGGCAAGGACTTGGAGCAGATTCGTGAGCGCGAGGACTACGGTCAGAAGCTGCGCGAGATGATCAACGACTGCTACACCAACAAGCGTGCAGCCAACGCCACCACCATCCTCGCCAACGCTATCACCAGCGGCGGCGACCAGAACGTGAACGCTAACCTCGAAGCCGGTGGTTTGATTCCTGTGGAGATTCAGCCCATTATCGACACCAAGGTTGCAGGCATTGAGTTGCCAGACGACCTGAAGATGTTGACCGGCGTGACTGGCACTCAGGTCATTCCTTACTCTATCAACGACGTGAAGTTCACCGTCGAGGGTGAGGTCTCTAAGGTGGCTGAGCAGTCTCTCGACTTCGCTAACATCAAGACCGCTCCACAGCGTGTTGCCGCATCGGTTCCCGTCAGCCGTCGTGCTGTAGCTCAGGCCGCATTCGACATCATCGCCTTCTTGACCTACAAGTTCCAGAAGGGTTGGGCAATGTTCCGCGCCCTGCACGTCTATGCCCACGGTGAGTACGACAAGCTCCAGAGCCCGTTCGCACAGGTGGAGGTTGTTGAGTTGACGCTCGACGACAACATCGGTAAGAACCTGGCCAAGGAGATTGCCAAGATGTACGACCTCGGCTTCGAGGGCGATCCTGAGCTCATCATGGACAAGACCACCGAGGTTGACCTGAAGTTCACCAAGCTGATTCCTAACAGCGTTGGCGAGCGCACCGTCATCCAGGACGGCCAGTGCGTGGGCTACCGCTACAAGGTATCTCCTTACATCGACTACGCTATTGCCAGCAACGGCGTGGCCACCAAGGACGCCACCTACCGCTACATCGGTATCGGTCACTTCGGTTATCTGAACGAGCAGGTCTATGCTGACGGCATTGCCTTCAACGTGGACGGCACTTCTCAGGAGAACTTCGACCGCAACGTCATCGGTCTCGGCATGTCAGTTGACTACTCACTCGTTGAACTCTCTGGCAAGGTGAACGGTGGCAACGGCACACCACAGGCATTCAAGCTCATCAAGCTCGTGGAGGAACCGACAACCCACTAAACTCTCTCGCGTAGCAGGTTCATAGTTCCTGATACGACCGACGGGTTGCTCCGATGCAGCAGCAAAGGCTGTCAGCCCGTCGGTTTCTCAACAGAAACAACCAATCCCAATTAGCAATGAAGCAAGTTGACGAAATCATCTACGACGCTATCTGTGCAGACGAGGTTCTTATGGCCGCCATCGGTGGTCAAGACCGTGTAACTTCGACATGTTT
>JAEEGK010000747.1_pt1 | contig 80814 bp, 83 predicted proteins | sample 8958771 | NCBI WGS metagenome assembly JAEEGK01 (sample SAMN16246547, study PRJNA631951) | gut metagenome | biome: gut microbiome; feature: rumen; material: SC-attached | host: Bos | place: Iran: Karaj | collected 2018-10
GCCCGAGGCGTTGAGACTGCCGGTAATTTTAGCCCATCCCCAAGTAAAACCAGCTGTAAATCCGGCACTCAGGTTCTCGCCAAAGTTTTCTCCACGGCTTATTTCATCCACGTTGGCCAGGGTTGCACGGGCTGTCCAAGTGCCGTTGCCTTTGTTGTAATTTACGTAAACAACGCCGTTTTGCTCTGTAATGCAGTCGGGCAGGCCGTCGCCGTTAACATCCTGATACACAGAGGTTGAGTTGTTCGCCGAAAGGTTCATCCCGATGCCGCCGCTGATGCTCCCGTCCATCACGTTGAACAGGGTCAGGCTTATCGGCGAGACCGAGGCACTCAGGGAGCCGCTCAGGCTTTCGCCGACACGGAGTTCAACCATGTTCCAGTTTTCCGGGGGGAGCAGGCCGTAGCCGGTGTTCAACGCCACTGTCCCGTTGTTGTAAACCATGTCGGGCAGGCCGTCGCCGTTCACGTCGAGCCATCCTTTTACAGAATGGTCGTCGGCCTTGGTGCCATTGGCGGAGCCGTCGCCGGAGGTGGTGAACTTGGCTTTGCGCGGGGCGTTGGACGTGGTACGCTCTGTCTTGGGATAGTCGCGCCCGAAACTGCCGCCTCTGGCGTGGGTCTTGCCCGATGTTCTAACGTCTGTAAATAAAGGGGTTAGCGTTCCCAAACCTCCCCAAGGCATACTGTACTGCACCGAGTTGCCGCTAACCACGTCGGGGTAGCGGTCGCCGTTGAGGTCGAGATAGTCGAGGCTTATGTAATTAGTTGTGCGCGAACTGTTTATGCCGTATGTAGAAGCCAGCGTAAATCCCACGTTAAAGGGGTGCGAGCGGCTCTCTTTCTCCACAAAATTGGCGTTGCCGCCGCTAATCGTCTGTGGGATAGGGCTGTCCATCTCCTCCATCAGGCCCGGGTCGGCTCCTTGCGGCAATGTTGTGGCAATTCTGCGTACATTGCTCATTTTCAACCCCATAACATGTGTTGTGTTGCCGTAGCCCATCCAGCCTTTCGTTATGGCGTTGGTGGTCATGGCCACAAAGCGCGTAGTGCCTCCAACGGGATTGTAACTCCCTGCCAATGCGCTGCTTATGCCGTTATACGAAGTGTCTGTTACAGTCGGCAATGAATTATTGCCAACAGAGCTATAGCCTTGATAGTCAGGCACTATAAGCTGGTCGAAAAGTATGGGGCTGCCGGGCGCGTCGGTGCTGTCGTTTAGGTATGCGAACTGTCCCCAGCCCCGGTACAAAGGCCCGAAAAGACTGTGGTGGACATCGCTGAACATCCTGTTAATCAGCAGTTTGGGAACAAAGTCGTAATGCACGGGCTCTTTTATCAGCGTGTCGCCTGTGTTGGGCGTAAAATCTATTGTGGGATAGGATGTTACGGCATCCCACTGTATGCTGTCGCTGTGCAGGGCGGCAATCTCTATCTTTATGCTGTCGTCCTTGGCTACGGTCATCTGTGTGTCTATCACCACGTTACGGTTACTACGCAGGGTGTCGAGGCGGGCAAGCATTCCGTTCTTATATACCTTATATAAAGCGGTGTCGCCGCTCGCAATCTGCGGATTGTCCTTCAGCCGCACCGTCCCAGCCGTAACTGCTTGGAAATAAGAGTTGTCGGACATCACAAAGTCCTCTCCGGAGTTGTATCGGTAGTCGGCCTTGCCGTAACGGTCGTTGTTTTGCGGGGTGTTGGTGTATTCTATTGTATTGTCCCACAATATGTTGTCGGCATTGCGGTTGTTTTTCGAGTTCAGGCGGAACATCAGCACATCTCCCTCTGCCACAGTCAGTTGTATGTTCTTTGTGTGCTGGCTGTTGTCGTCCTTGGCCAGCCCTATGCTCCACAAAGTGTCGCTTGCGGCGGATTGCAGACGGTCTCCTTGGTCGGAAACATTGCTTTCGTGCTGTATGCTGCACCACACGCCGTCGGCATTGTGCGGGGTGTTTCCGCTGTTGTCCATCTGCAAGGTGCTGGTTATCTGGATGTTGCCGCTTATGGGTGCCACCCACACACGCACCGCGTCCAACTGCGGTTCGCCGTTTCCTTCGCAAATAGTTGTCAGTCTGCAACATACAAACTCTTTCGTGAATCTGTCGTATTCTATGTGATGGCCTGTGCCGCGAAAACATTCCTCGCACTCCTCATCCACTCCCGACGAGGAAAGCAATGCGGCCAACTCGCTCTCTGTCAGCTCATCGCCGCCCAACAGACGCTCCATCAGCGGGGCGTATGTCTCGTTTATCGTGCCTCGGCAGACCTCTTCTTTTTCGATACGGCACAGGATGCTGTCGCTCACGGCTCCGTCGTGGATTATCCGGCCGCAAGGCATTGAGTTTGTGGTTACTGTGCCGTCGGCTGCCGCCGTGGTGGTGAATGTGGGCACTCCGTTTTCCAGCTGGTTGAATTTCACGCCGTCGGGCGTAACAAGGTCGGGCAGGCCGTCGCCGTTAACGTCTGAGAAATAGACTCTTGTGCGGCTTTTGTCGGTGCCGTAACTGCCGTTGACGCCCGCCACCGCCACGGATGCCTGTATGCCCCACGTGGAGCTGAAACTCTTCTCCTCCAGAAACTCCTCTATGCCCTCGACTTTTTCCGCGGGGGCGTAGTGGTGCGTGGTCTCGCTGTCGCGGATGTGCTTGCGGTAGTAAACTCCGTCGGATTTCCTGAAAACCTTGTCGGGAAGGCCGTCGCCGTCGAGGTCCATAAGTGTCAGCATACCTGTGCTTTTGCCCCAGCTGGCGTTATAGCTGCCGCCGCCAGAAAACGTGGTGAGTGCTACATTGGCACCGCAACCCACACCCGCTCCGCCGCCTATGCCTATACTGCCTCCTTTTGTCGCTCCCAATGCCGTGGCTCCGCCCATCCCCGAAATATTGAACGGGTCTGTCAAAAAGTCTGAACGGACATTGTCGTCTTCCAAATCTATAGTAGTCTCGTTTCCAAACTGATGCGCCGCGTCGGGGGCGTTGTAATAGTCGAAATCGTAGTACCAGAGGTTGGGGTAGTCCTGGCTGGAAATGTATGTGCGAAGTCCTGCGGTGTGTATCGCATCTATCTTTGTGTCAATGCTTTGGCTATTGTTGTATTGGTTGGAGTCCACCAGTCCGAATCCGTACAGGCGGTTGCGGTACATGGTGCTGTCGCCGTTGTCGTAGCCGAAAAGGTATGCACCTATGGTGCGGCCGTCGTACTTGATTTTCACGGTTTTAAGCAGACGGCTGTTGTCCTTTCGGAATCCGTAACGGCAGTCGTTCTGCTTTCCGGCATTGGCTGCTTCAGTCTCGAAAACAACATCGTAATGTCCTGTGTTTGAGCCGAATCCGGTGTAGTTTATCCGCAAGAGGCATTTCTCCTTGCCGTTGCCGCTGGAATGGTCTGTGTAATAATATCTTACGGCATTGCCGTAAAGGTCGCGGATTTCCGTCAGATACCACTCGGCGATGTTGCCCTGGTCGTCGTGCAATGTGGCGGCTTCGTCGGCAGTGTCGGCGCTGTGGCTCTTGCCGTAGTAGTATTTCACGCCGCTGCGGTCGGTAACCTCCCACCAGTAGCTCCACACATGGCTGCCTCGCCGCACTATGCTGTCGAAAGCGCCTTCGATACGGGGAAAGAACTGTGTGCCGGAGGGTTTGCGCTTCTGCCACGTGTTGGTGCGGTGGGGCATGGGGTCGAAATGGCCGCCGTTGTCCTTGGTTACCAGCTGGTTGCCGTTGTACAGGTAGATGTCGCTCTCCTTGGCGGGATTGTAGCGCGGCACGCCCCAGCGGGTCTCCACGGTGATTTTCGGTGTGGCTATGTCCCAGCCCGCGCCGAGCCAGCCGTCGCCTCCGCCGCTGCTGTAGGTGAGGGCGAGAGCGGGCTGCATACCGTTGCGTCCTGCGGGGAGGGCCAAAGGATAGCTCAGCTCGGCAGTGCCGCCGCTGTTGGCCGATGGCGGCTCTATCAGCGGGAGCCCGGCAAGGGGCTCGGCGGCAGGTCGCTTGCTCATGGTGGTGGGAACAAAACCCTCCACCTCAGGGGCTTCGGGCTCCTGCATCACGCCGTTTATGAAGTCGGTGAAATGGGTGGTGAGCGACACCACTTCCTTGTTTATGGTGTCTATCTCAATGAGCTTCAAGGCCTTCCACTCGCGGGCGGATTCATCGTAGTAATAGGTGCGTATGTCGCGGTAGCTGTGTCCTGCGGGGATTTTCGTGGGGTCGTAGGCAAGACGCAGGGTGGCTCCCTTGGGGAAATGGTCGCCGTTGGGCAATAGTCTGTAACCTTGGCATTTGCCGGCGCAGACGAGTTTCAGAGTGGCGGGCACGGGGTGGAGCTGTTCTGAACGGAGAGGTAGGGCGTAAAAGGTTGTGTAGGAAGCAGATGAAACACTGTCGGCGGCAAGCGAGAGGCCGTGGCAGCGCAACGCCACCCTGCCGTTTTCCACCCTCGCAACCCCGACACCCTCCAAAGCAACGGCGGCACTCTCGACATCCTGTGCAAAAGCGGCGAAGAATATACTGTAGATCAGTATGATAAAGATAGATATTTGTTTTGAATTCATAGCAAATTATGTTTGTTTTTTGATTTTGCAAAAGTACGAAAAATACTCTAAAAAAACAAAGTGTTGCAGTGTTTTTTTCTCCAAATTATTGTAACCAACTAAGATTCAGGGAAATATATGTGTCCCCACACAAAAAAAAGAGCATCGCCGTGGTGGGATGCCCTTTTCTCTTTTCGCTGAGATGATTACGTTATTCAGCTTTCGGCTCTTCTGCTTTGGGTTCTTCCTCAGCCTTGGCCTCAACGGGTTTTGCCTCGGTTTCGGCAGCAGCTTTTTTAGTTCTGCTACGACGAGTTGTTTTGGCTTTAACGGGTTTGTTCTCCTTCAGCATGTTCTCGTTGTAGTCAACGAGTTCTATCATGGCCATCTGCGAATTGTCGCCTCTGCGGATGCCGGTCTTGAGAATTCTGGTGTAACCGCCGGGACGGTTGGCCACTTTCTGCGAAATTTCTCTGAAGAGTTCGGTAACAGCCTCTTTGTCTTGCAGATAGCTGAACACCAAACGGCGGGAAGCGGTCGAGTCCATTTTGGAGCGGTTTATCAGAGGCTCCACATATTTTCTCAGCACCTTGGCTTTGGCCAAAGTGGTTTCTATTCTCTTGTGCTTTATCAGCGAGGATGCCATGTTCGACAGCATAGCCTCTCTGTGAGCGTGAGTTCTCGATAATTTATTTTGTTTACAACCGTGTCTCATTGTCTTATTCTTTATCTAATTTATACTTTGATATATTCATTCCGAAATCCAGGTTTTTGGAAGCCACCAACTGTTCGAGTTCGTTGAGGGATTTCTTTCCGAAGTTTCTGAATTTCAGGAGGTCGGCTCTGTTGAAAGCCACAAGTTGGCCCAAAGTTTCGACTTCCGCGGCCTTGAGGCAGTTCAACGCACGCACCGAGAGGTCCATGTCCACGAGCTTGGTTTTGAGCAGCTGGCGGATATGCAGTGTGTTTTCGTCGAATTCCTCGCTGGTCTGGCGTGTCTCCACGTCGAGCGTGATGCGTTCGTCGGAGAACAGCATAAAATGCTGGATAAGTATTTTAGCGGCCTCTTTCAGCGCTTCCTTGGGGTGTATGGAGCCATCAGTCTGGATGTCAATTGTCAGTTTCTCGTAATCGGTTTTCTGTTCAACACGGTAGTTGTCCCACGAGTACTGAACATTCTTTATAGGAGTGTGAATCGAATCAATGGCTATCACTCCGATAGGATCGGTGGTTTTCTTGTTCTCTTCCGACGGAACATATCCCCTGCCCTTTTCTATGCAAAGGTCCATATTGAGGGTTACGTTGGGTTCCATGTGGCATATCTCCAAATCGGGGTTGAGAACCTGGAAGCCGTTGAGGAATTCGTTCAGGTCGCCGGCTTTGAGGACGGTCTTTCCGGTGATGTTCACCGAAAGTCTTTCGCTCTCCTGATCCTCAATCTGGCGTTTGAAACGTATCTGTTTCAGTTTCAAAATGATGTCGGTCATATCCTCTACAACGCCGGGGATGGTGTCGAACTCGTGTTTAACACCGTCGATGCGTACCGAGGTTATTGCGAAACCTTCCAGCGAGTTGATAAGGATGCGGCGGAGCGCGTTGCCTATGGTGATACCGTAGCCGGGTTCAAGTGGACGAAATTCGAATACTCCGTGAAAATCATCCGATTCTAACATGATAACCTTGTCAGGCTTCTGAAATGCTAATATTGACATTTGTTTCCTTTCGCTTTACTTCTTTTGTACTTGGTTTACTTGAGATTCAGACTATCCCGTTATTATTTGGAGTACAACTCTACTATCAGTTGTTCCTGAATAGTTTCCGGAATGTCGGCACGCTGCGGGTAGTTGAGGAACTTGCCCGACATTGTGTTAGCGTCCCATTCCAACCAACTGTAGCGATTGGCGTTGCCTGCCAGCGAGTCGGTGATCACTTCCAAGGATTTGGAGCGTTCACGAACCGAAACCACGTCGCCTTCTTTCAGCGAGTAGGAAGGTATGTTCACCACTTTGCCGTTTACGGCGATGTGGGCGTGCGAAACGAGCTGACGGGCCTGAGCGCGGCTTCTTGCTATGCCAAGGCGGTAAACCACGTTGTCCAGACGAGCCTCGATGAGCTGCAGCAGCACCTCACCGGTGATGCCTCCGCGACGCGAAGCTTCGTTGAACAGGTTGCGGAACTGTTTCTCCAGAATGCCGTAGGTGTATTTGGCTTTCTGTTTCTCTTTCAGCTGTGTGCCGTACTCCGACACTTTGCTGCGGTGACGGCTCTGGCCGTGCATTCCCGGAGGATATTTCTTTTTCTCGAAAGATTTGTCAGCGCCGAATATCGGCTCTCTGAATTTTCTTGCTATTTTTGTTTTTGGTCCAGTGTATCTTGCCATTTTTACTAAAAATAAATGTTTATACTCTTTGTTCTTTCACACATCTCCTTACACGCGACGGCGTTTGGGGGGACGGCAACCATTGTGGGGCAGAGGTGTGATGTCGATGATCTCTGTCACTTCGATGCCGCAAGCGTCGATAGTTCTGATTGCGGATTCCCTTCCCGAACCCGGACCTTTTACGTAAGCTTTCACTTTGCGCAAGCCCAAATCGTAGGCTACCTTACCGCAATCTTCCGCAGCCATTTGAGCGGCGTACGGAGTGTTTTTCTTCGATCCTCTGAAGCCCATTTTTCCGGCGGAGGACCAAGAAATCACTTGACCGGCATTGTTTGTCAACGAAATAATCACGTTGTTGAAAGAGGCGAATATGCACGCTCTTCCCGTTGGTTCAACTTTTACAACTCTTCTTTTGGTTGGTTTTGAAGTTTTTGCCATTTCTTTGTTTTTCTTTTTTTTATTAAACCTTCTTTCTACCTTCGGCTCCGGTGTCAAAAATCTAATCCGCCAAAGGTCGCACCGCTTAATTAGCCTTTAGGTGCTTTCTTTTTGTTAGCGATTGTTTTCTTCTTACCCTTACGAGTACGTGCATTGTTCTTTGTGCTTTGTCCGCGCAGGGGCAGTCCCAGACGGTGGCGTATTCCTCTGTAGCATCCGATGTCCATCAGTCGTTTGATGTTCATCTGTACTTCGGAGCGCAATTCGCCTTCCACTTTGTACTGCTCGCCGATGATGTTACGGATAGCGTTCTGCTCATCATCCGACCAGTCTTGCACTTTCTTGTTCACATCGATGCCTGCCTCGTTGAGTATTTTCTGGGCAGTGCTTCTTCCAATGCCATAGATATAGGTCAAGCCTATCTCTCCTCTTTTGTTTTTGGGTAAATCAATACCTGCAATTCTTGCCATAAACTATTTATATTCTTGTTTAAATTTGTTTTATCCTTGTCTTTGTTTGTACTTAGGATTTTTTTTGTTGATTACATAAACAACCCCTTTTCTGCGAACGACTTTGCATTCGGGGGATCTTTTCTTTACAGATGCTCTTACTTTCATTTTTTTCTTTTTTTATCTGTTTGTTTTTCTTTTTTTACTTCTTTCTTATTTGTGACGGTAGGTTATCCTGCCTTTTGTGAGGTCGTAGGGCGACATTTCCAGCTGTACCTTGTCGCCGGGCAGTATCTTGATGTAGTGCATGCGCATTTTGCCGGAAATGTTGGCTATTATCACATGGCCGTTTTCCAGTTCCACGCGGAACATCGCGTTGCCCAGAGCTTCGATTACGGTGCCATCTACTTGAATCGGTGGTTGTTTTGCCATTATCTTTATTTATTTAATGTTTTCTATTGGTTCGAAGCTCGATAGGATGTCGGGAGCGTGCTTGCCTATGGCCACGTCGTGTTCGAAGTGTGCCGAGGGTTTGCCGTCCTTGGTCCTGCAGGTCCAGCCGTCCTCTTGCGAGAATTTCACGTTTTTGGAGCCGAGGTTTATCATCGGTTCCACGGCTATCACCATTCCTTCTTTCAGCAGGGGGCCTGTGCCTTTCACACCGAAGTTGGACACGCTGGGGTCTTCGTGGAGTTTCAGTCCCACCCCATGGCCGCAGAGCTCGCGCACCACGGTGTATCCGTTTTTCTCGCAGTGTGTCTGTATGGCGTGTCCTATGTCGCCCACGCGGTTGCCCTCGACGCATTTTTCGAGGCCGAGGTACAGCGCCTCTTTAGTCACTTTGAGCAGGCGGAGCACTTCGGGGCGCACCTCACCGCAGGTGAAGGTGTAGGCCGAGTCGCCTATGTAGCCGTTGAGGTTGGTGCCGCAGTCGATGGACACTATGTCGCCGTCCTTTATAAACATATCTTCGGAAGGTATGCCGTGTACGACCACATCGTTGACGGAGATGCAAAGAGCTGCAGGAAAACCGTTGTAGCCTTTGAATACGGGTGTGGCACCGTTGTCCCTGATAAATTGTTCGCCAATTTTGTCAAGGAAGGCGGTGGTTACACCGGGCTTAACGTATTTTCCCACTTCCGCCAGTGTCTTTCCCACCAGCAGAGCGCTTTCGCGTATAAGCTCTATTTCCTCCTGTGTCTTCAGTCGTATCATTGCTTTTCCGAGAGTATATCTTTATCTTTTACGCTGAAATCGACATTGAGTTACGTCCTTTTATGCGTCCAGTCTTGGTGAGGCCGTCGTAGTGGCGCATCAGCAGGTGGCTTTCGATCTGCTGCAGGGTGTCGAGAATAACGCCCACCATAATCAGCAACGAGGTGCCGCCGTAGAACTGTGCGAACTGTGCGTTAACCCCCATCAAACTCACTATTGCAGGCAATACTGCCACTATAGCAAGGAAAATGGAACCCGGAAGGGTTATCTTCGACAATATGTCTTCAATGTATTCCGCAGTTTTCTTGCCGGGCTTGACTCCGGGAATGAAACCTCCGTTTTTCTTCATATCCTCAGCCATCTGGTTGGGGTTGATGGAGATAGCAGTATAGAAATACGTGAAGGCTATAATCATCAGACCGAAAATAAGGTTGTACCAGAATCCGTTGAAATTGGTTATTGCCGCTCCAAATGCAGAATCCTGTACTCCTGGTATCAGTGCCGGTATGAACATGATTGCCTGGGCAAAAATGATAGGCATCACACCAGCGGCGTTCACTTTCAAGGGTATGTACTGGCGCACACCACCGTACTGTTTGTTGCCAACTATGCGTTTGGCGTATTGCACCGGTATTCTGCGTGTTCCTTGCACAAGCAATATGCAAAGCAGAATAACCACAAGCAGAACCACAAGCTCAATGATAAGCATCATTGGTCTGCCCCATCTAACAACTATTTCACCAAATAAAGCATGGGGTAGACGGGCGATGATACCAATCATGATAAGAAGCGATATTCCGTTGCCTACACCTTTGTCGGTAATACGCTCACCAAGCCACATCACGAACAGTGTGCCGGAGGTGAGTATAATAATGCACGACAACCAGAACAGAAATCCGGGTGCCGATCCGTCGAACGGGTAGAACGCCGTAGAACTAGCACCCAGCTGGTATCTCATATTGATGATATAGGCGGGAGCTTGTACCACAGTGACTACAATTGTAAGCAAACGTGTAATCTGGTTCATCTTGCGACGTCCGCTCTCGCCTTCGCGCTGCATTTTCTGGAAATAGGGTATCACCATAACAAACAGCTGTATCACGATGGATGCAGTGATGTAAGGCATAATACCGAGTGCGAAAATGGAGGCGTGGGAGAACGCACCACCAGAGAACATGTTCAACAAGCCCAACAAACCGTTGCTGGTCTTATCCTGGAAAACTGTCAACTCGTTTGGGTCAACTCCAGGAAGGACAACGTAGCATCCGATACGGTACACCAGCACGAGGCCGAGGGTGTAGAGTATGCGCTTGCGCAGATCCTCGATCGCCCAAATGTTCTTTAGTGTTGTTATCAGTTTCTTCATAAAATGTTATTAGATTACAGTTACTACTCCACCTTTTTCTTCGATGGCTTTCTTTGCGGCTTCGGAGAAAGCGTGTGCCGTCACGTTGATTTTGGCGTTGAGTTCGCCGCGTCCGAGAATTTTCACCTTGTCGTTGCCGGAAAGGAGTCCATTCTGTTTCAGCACTTCGAGGTCGAAATTTTCGATCTGTTTGGCTTCGTTCAGCTTGTTGAGCACGTCGATGTTGATGCCGACGTATTCAACTCTGTTGATGTTTTTGAAACCGAACTTGGGCAGACGTCTGTAGATGGGCATCTGGCCGCCTTCGAATCCAATTTTGCGGGAATAGCCGGAACGTGCTTTGGCGCCTTTGTGTCCGCGTGTGGATGTGCCGCCTTTACCGGATCCCTGACCTCTACCCACTCTTTTGGAGTGTTTTACCGAACCTTTTGCAGGTTTTAAACTACTTAAATTCATATCTGTTTCTAAAAATTATCGGTGTTACTTAAATTTCTTCTACTGTGATCAGATGTTTCACTTTCTCAATCATGCCGAGGATCTCGGGGGTTGCCTGTACCTCTTTGGTGTGGTTGATTCTGTGCAATCCCAGTGCTTCCAAAGTTCTTTTTTGGCGAGCAGGACGACCAATCTTGCTTTTTACCTGTTTTATTTTTAATGTCTTCATCTCGATGTGTAATTAGTCGTTATTTATCCGTTGAAAACTTTATCAAGCGTAATGCCGCGCAGCTGAGCCACGGTGTAGGGGTCTTTCATCTGGAGCAGTGCGTTGATGGTTGCCTTTACCACGCTGTGGGGGTTCGACGAGCCTTTGGATTTGGCCAGCACGTCTTTCACTCCAACGCTCTCCAGCACGGCACGCATGGCGCCGCCGGCGATAACGCCGGTACCGGGGGCTGCGGGTTTCAGGAACACTTTCGCTCCGCTGTATTTGCCTATCTGTTCGTGGGGGATGGTGCCTTTCAGCACGGGGACCTTGATGAGGTTTTTCTTGGCGTCGTCGACACCTTTCTGAACGGCTGTCGTCACTTCCTTGGCTTTGCCGAGGCCGTAACCCACAACGCCGTTTTCGTCGCCTACTACTACGATGGCTGCGAAGCTGAAGGTTCTACCACCTTTGGTAACCTTGGTTACTCTGTTTATTGCTACAAGACGGTCTTTTAATTCGATCTCGCTTGATTTGACTCTTTTTACGTTTACTTCTGCCATAACTTTTTAGAATTTTAATCCTCCTTCTCTGGCTGCGTCAGCCAACGATTTAACACGTCCGTGGTACAGGTAGCCGTTGCGGTCGAATACTACGGAATTGATTCCTGCGGCTATAGCTCTTTCGGCAATTGCTTTGCCTACTTTGGCTGCCACTTCGGTTTTGGTGCCTTGTTTGTCGAAACTTTTCTCCAAGGAGGAGGCGGCCACCATTGTTACACCTTTGTCGTCATTTATTACCTGGGCGTATATCTCTTTGTTGCTTCTGAATACGGTCAGGCGGGGGGTTGCTTCTGTTCCGCTCACTTTATGACGAATTCTGTATTTGATTTTTGTTCTTCTTATGTCTTTTTGTGTTGCCATTAGTATCTGATTTTTCTTGTTGTTATACTAATTGTTATTTAGCGGCTGCTTTACCTGCTTTCTTGCGTACCACTTCACCCTGGAATCGTATGCCTTTTCCTTTGTAGGGTTCAGGTTTGCGCAGCGAGCGTATCTTGGCTGCCACCTGACCGAGCAGTTGTTTGTCTGCCGAGGTCATTATTATCAGGGGGTTCTTACCCTTTTCCGATATAGTCTCAACTTTTATCTCGTTGGGGAGTTCGAAGAAAATGGTGTGGGAGTATCCCAGAGCCATTTCGAGCACCTGGCCTTGGGCCTGTACTTTGTAGCCCACGCCTATCACTTCCTGAACGACTTTGAAGCCTGTTGTCACGCCGGTAACCATGTTGTTCACCAGTGCGCGGTAGAGGCCGTGCTGGGCTCTGTGGGCTTTGTCGTCGCTGGAGCGTGTCAGTGTCAGTTCTCCGTTGTCCTTGTCGAGAGACAAGCTGATGCTGGGGTCCACCTTTTGCGTGAGTTCGCCTTTTGGACCCTTTACCGTAACCACGTTTTCGGGAGATACGGATATTTCTACTCCTTTTTCGATTTTAATCGGTAATTTGCCTATTCTTGACATTTCTTGTTTTCTCCTTTTTTATGGATTTAGCTTATGTAACACAACACTTCGCCTCCGACGTTGAGGTTCTTGGCCTCTTTGTCGGTCATAAGGCCTTTCGATGTGGATATGATAGCTATGCCTAATCCGTTCAACACTCTTGGCATTTCGTCCACGCCTACGTATTTTCTCAATCCCGGGCTGCTCACGCGTGTGAGGTTGGATATGGCCGGCATTTTGGTCACGGGGTGGTATTTCAATGCTATTTTAATTGTCTGATGTTTGGTTTCCTCGTCGAATTTGTAGTTGAGGATGTAGCCTTTCTCGAACAGTATTTTGGTCATTTCCTTTTTCAGGTTCGAGGCCGGTATTTCCACTACTCTGTGTTTCGCCATTATGGCGTTTCTCATCCGAGTCAGATAATCTGCAATTGGATCTGTTACCATTTCTTGCTGTTTTTTAATGTTTAATGCTTTATTTACTTCTTGTTACCAGCTTGCTTTCTTTACGCCGGGGATAAGGCCGGAGATGGCCATTTCGCGGAAATTGATACGCGATATGCCGAACTGGCGCATGTATCCTTTGGGGCGGCCTGTGAGCTGGCAGCGGTTGTGAAGGCGCACGGGAAGTGCGTTCTTGGGCAGTTTCTGCAGTGCCACCACTGCTGCCTCTACTTCTTCGGGGGTGCCTTTGCGTACCTGCTCTTTAAGGGCAGCGCGTTTTGCCGCATAGCGGGCAACCATTTTTTCTCTTTTGCGTTCTCTCGCTTTTATTGATTCTTTTGCCATTTCTTATTATTTTTGATTTTTGAATGGTAAGCCAAATTGTTTCAACAGCGACATTGCTTCCTTGTCGGTCTTGGCCGATGTCACGAAAGTGATGTCCATTCCCTGGATGCGGCCGATTTTGTCGATGTCGATCTCGGGGAATATGATTTGCTCGGAGATGCCGAAGGTGTAGTTTCCGCGACCGTCGAAGCCTTTGTCGTTGATGCCCCTGAAGTCTCTGATACGGGGGATGGAGGCTGTTATCAGACGTTCGAGAAACTCGTACATGCGTTCGCCGCGGAGGGTTACGCGCACTCCGATGGGCATTCCTCTTCTGAGTTTGAAGTTGGAGATGTCTTTTTTGGACTTGGTGGCTACGGCTTTCTGGCCGGCTATCAGCGTCATTTCGTCGATACCCTGGTCGATGACCTTCTTGTCGGCGATGGCTGCCTTGCCCAGACCTTGGTTAAGGGATATCTTGAGCAGGCGCGGCACTTGCATTACAGTCTTGTAGCCGTACTCTTTCATCAAAGAAGGAACGATCTCTTCCTTGTATTTCTTTTTTAATGTTACTTGATAATCCATATTACTTTATTACCTCCCCTGATTTTTTAGAATAACGTACTAATTTACCTGTTTTTTCGTCGATTCTCCTACCAATTCTTGTGGGTACGTTGTTTTCCATAACCATAAGGTTGGAGATGTGGATGGAGGCTTCTTTCTCTACTATGCCTCCCTGGGTGTTCTTAGCATTGGGTTTGGTGTGTTTTTTCACAATGTTGACACCTTCCACGATGGCTCGATTCTTTTCGGGATACACTTTGAGCACTCTGCCGACCGAGCCTTTGTCATCGCCGGCTATCACTTTTACAGTGTCCCCTTTCTTTACGTGCAGTTTCATATTGTCTCTTGCGTTTTTTTAATGTTTATAAAACTTCGGGTGCCAAGGATACAATTTTCATGTATTGTTTCTCGCGCAGCTCGCGTGCCACGGGTCCGAAGATACGGGTTCCGCGGAGCTCGTCGGCTGGTGTGAGCAGCACGCAGGCGTTGTCGTCGAAGCGGATGTATGATCCGTCGGCGCGTCTCACCTCTTTCTTGGTGCGTACCACCACGGCTTTCGAAACAGCTCCCTTTTTGATGTTACCTGATGGGATGGCGTCTTTTATGGCCACCACGATTTTGTCGCCGATGGAGGCATATCTTTTCTTGGTGCCTCCCAGTACTCTGATGCACAGCGCGCTCTTGGCTCCGCTGTTGTCAGCGACGGTCATTCTTGTTTCTTGCTGTATCATAATTATTTAGCTCTTTCTATTATTTCAACTAATCTCCAACATTTGTTTTTGCTCAACGGACGTGTCTCCATTATGCGAACAAAATCTCCGATGTTGCATTCGTTCTTCTCGTCGTGAGCCATGAACTTGGTGCTTTTCTTCACGAATTTACCGTACTTGGGGTGTTTCACCTTACGTTCTACGAGCACCACGATGGATTTTTCCATCTTATTGCTTACAACGGTTCCGAGTCTTTCTTTTCTTAAGTTTCTTTCCATTTTTTGCTTCGGATTTGTTTACTATTTGGCTTCCCCTTCTATTTCGCGGCGGCGAAGTTCGGTGAGGCAGCGTGCTATAGTTTTTCTACTTTCTTTTATTTTATTGGGGTTTTCGATTGGCGAAACGGCATGGTTCAGTTTCATTTTCAGAAGCATGTCGCGCTCAACGTCCAACTTCTCTTTTATTTCGGCTGTAGAAAGCTCTTTCAATACTAACTTGTTTTTCATCTCTTGCTTGTTTTATTATTCTTCAACATAATCGCGTTTTACGACGAATTTTGTTGTGATGGGCAGTTTCTGGGCTGCGAGGCGCAGAGCTTCTTTTGCCACTTCCATCGGAACGCCTTCGGCTTCGAAGAGTATTGTTCCGGGCATTACTCTTGCCACGAAGTATTCGGGCGCACCCTTACCTTTACCCATACGCACCTCGTTAGGTTTCTTGGTGATGGGTTTGTCTGGGAATATGCGTATCCATATCTGTCCTTCACGTTTCATGTGACGGGTTACCGCTTGACGTGCAGCCTCTATTTGTCTTCCCGTGATAAAACACGTCTCAAGGGATTTGATACCGAAGGTACCGAAGGCGAGTTCGTAGCCTCTGTGGGCGTTGCCTTTAATTTTCCCTTTCTGCTGCTTCCTATATTTTGTTTTTTTCGGCTGTAACATTGTTACTTTTCTTTATTGGATTTTTTAACCTTTATTATTTCTTGTTCTTCTTGCGCGGGGTGCGGGTGCCGACTGGCGTGCTCCGCCGCGTCTTTCGCGAGTCTGTCCGCCCACTGTGGAGGGTACAAGCTCCTGTTTGCCGTAAACTATGCCGCGGCAGATCCACACTTTGACGCCGATGCGTCCGTAGGTGGTGTGGGCTTCGGCCTGCGAGTAGTCGATGTCGGCGCGCAGGGTGTGCAGAGGTGTTCTGCCTTCTTTGTAGTGCTCGCTACGGGCTATCTCGGCACCGCCAATACGTCCGGAGATGGAGACTTTTATGCCTTCGGCTCCCACGCGCATTGTGGACGAGATGGCTGTTTTGATGGCTTTGCGGTATTGTACGCGGCCTTCGATCTGACGGGCTATGTTCTGGGCTACCAGGACGGCGTCGGTTTCGGGGCGTTTCACCTCAAACACGTTGATCTGCACATCTTTGCCAGTGAGTTTCTTCAGCTCTTCTTTCAGTATGTCCACGTCGCTGCCGTTGCGGCCTATCACGAGACCCGGTCTTGCCGAGTTGATGGTGACTGTGAGGAGCTTCAGGGTTCTCTCGATGTATATTTTCGATACGCTGGCTTTGGCCAGACGGACGCTCAGGTATTTGCGGATTTTGTTGTCCTCTACCAGCTTGGGTCCGAATTTCCTGCCACCATACCAGTTGGAATCCCATCCTCTTATGATTCCTAATCTGTTTCCTATTGGGTTAGTTTTCTGTCCCATTCTTTATTCTCTTTGTTTTTACTGTTTTTATTCTGCTGCTTCTTGAGTAGCTTCTTCTTTATTCTGAGCTTTTTCTTCTGTTCTGTTGCCCAGTACCATGGTTATGTGGTTGGAACGTTTTCTTATTCTGTAACCTCTACCCTGCGGTGCTGTGCGGAGGCGTTTCATCGAGCGGCCGCCGTCAACCATGATGGTTTTCACGTACAGCTTGTTGTCTTCGATGCGTTGGCCTTCGTTTTTGTTCTGCCAGTTGGCTATTGCCGACAGAAGGAGCTTGCGCATTTTGGGGGCGGATTCTCTTGGGCAGTATTGCAGTACTCCAAGGGCTTTGTCCACGTCCAGACCTCTAATCATATCAGCCACAAGTCTCGTTTTGCGGGGCGATGTCGGATTGTTCATCAGCTTCGCCATGTAAACGGTTTTCTTGGCTTCCTTGCGTGCTTCGGCACTATTGTGTTTTCTTTGTCCCATTTCTGCGAATAGTTTTATTTGTTTCCTTTATCTTTTTGTCCTGCGTGTCCGCGGAAAATTCGTGTGGGGGCAAATTCTCCCAATTTGTGTCCAACCATGTTTTCGGTTACATACACGGGTATGAATTTGTTTCCGTTATGAACTGCTATGGTCTGTCCCACGAAATCGGGGGATATCATCGAGGCGCGCGACCAAGTCTTGATGGTCACTTTCTTGTTGGATTGTGCGGCCTCTACCACTCTTTTTTCCAGTTTGTGGAATATGTACGGACCTTTTTTTAATGAACGACTCATCTCTTTTTACTTTTTGTTAATCGTTGTTACTTCTTTCTTCTTTCTATTATGTACTTGGTCGACTGTTTCTTGGGAGCGCGAGTCTTGTAGCCCTTAGCGGGTATGCCCTTGCGTGAGCGCGGGTGTCCGCCGGACTGACGGCCTTCACCACCACCCATCGGGTGATCCACAGGGTTCATCACTACTCCACGGGTACGCGGACGGCGTCCGAGCCATCTGCTACGACCGGCTTTACCTGACACTTCGAGGTTGTGTTCGGGGTTGGACACAATGCCTATGGTTGCCTTGCAGGACTGGAGTATCAGTCTCATCTCGCCCGACGGCATTTTTATTGCCGCGTATTTTCCGTCTCTCGACATCAGCTGGGCGTATGCACCTGCAGTTCTAACCATCTTGGCGCCCTGTCCCGGACGCAGTTCGATGTTGTGTATCAGTGTTCCAAAGGGGATCTCACCCAATGGCAATGTGTTGCCTATCTCCGGGGCAACTCCGCTACCTGACAGAATTGTCTGACCGACTTTAAGTCCTTGCGGGGCAATGATGTAGCGTTTTTCACCGTCGGCGTAGCATACCAATGCTATGCGCGATGTTCTGTTGGGATCGTATTCTATGGTCTTAACAACTGCGGGTATCGAATCTTTCTCTCTTCTGAAGTCGATGATACGATATTTTCTCTTGTGACCGCCGCCGATGTAGCGCATGGTCATCTTACCTTGGTTGTTTCTACCGCCAGATTTACGATAGCCAAAGACTAAGCTCTTTTCGGGTTTCGACGTTGTGATGTCGTCGAAAGTAACAACTACTTTGTGGCGTTGTCCCGGTGTTGTCGGTTTTAATTTCTTTAAAGCCATCTCTTTTAAATATTGCTATAAAAATCTATTGTGTTATCTTTTGCAAGCGTTACTATCGCTTTCTTGAAAGCGTTTTTGCGGCCGGTGATGAAGCCGGCTTTGGTGTAACGCGATTTTCTCTTGCCGCTGTAGTTCATGGTGTTCACGTCGACAACTTTTACGTTGTACAGTGACTCGACAGCGTTCTTTATCTGGTATTTGTTCGCCCGTTTGTCAACGACAAAGCCGCAACGGTTCGGGAATTTCTCCGTTGCTTTTGTCATCTTCTCACTTATCAGCGGTTTTACTATAATTTCCATCGTGTTTCAAGTTTTTTTTGTTCACAATTTGTTTATTTAACTGCCAAAATACGGGCAATTTCCGCAACAGCGCTCTCAGATACGATAAGATTTGCACAGTTCATAATGCTGTAAGTGCTTAAATCTGAACCTTTTGCCACTCTTACGTTGGGTATGTTACGGGCTGACAAAGATACGAAATTATTTGGTTCTGCAAAAACAAAAAGTGATTTTTTTTCTGCAACTTTCAAATTATTAACAATTTCCACCATTTTTTTGGTCTTGGGGGCGTCCATTGTAAAGTCTTCGATAACCATCATCGCGTTTTCTGCCACTTTGTAGCTGAGGGCCGAACGGCGTGCCAGTTGTTTTACTTTGGTGTTGAGCTTGAAGCGGTAGTCTCTGGGCTTGGGGCCGAAAACTCTTGCTCCGCCTACGAGCACGGGCGAGTTGATGTCGCCGCGACGTGCTCCTCCACCGCCTTTCTGACGGCCGAGTTTGCGGGTGGAACCGCTTATTTCGCTTCTTTCTTTCGATTTGTGTGTACCCTGACGCTGGTTGGCCAGATACTGTTTGCAATCCAGATATATGGCGTGGTCGTTGGGGGTCATTGCGAATACGGAGTCGTCCAGATTTATGGTGCGTCCTGTTTCGCTGCCGTTGATGTTATATACTTTTAACTCCATCTCTCTAATTTTAAAATTGAACCTTTAGCTCCGGGTACTGACCCTTTTACTATCAATAAATTCTTTTCGGGGAAAATCTTCACTATCTGAAGGTTTTGCACCTTGACGCGTTTGTTACCGGTTTGTCCGGCCATGCGCAGTCCTTTGAACAGACGTGAGGGGTACGACGATGCTCCCACCGAACCGGGGGCTCTCAGACGGTCGTGCTGGCCGTGGGTCTTGTCGCCTACGCCGCCGAATCCGTGACGTTTCACAACGCCCTGGAAACCTTTACCTTTCGATGTTCCCACTACGTCGACGTATTCGCCTTCGGTAAACACCGTAACGTCGAGAACTTCACCGAATTTCTTTTTGTGGCCTTCTTCGAAGCGCGAAAATTCGGCAATGTAACGTTTGGGAGTGGTGCTTGCCTTGGCAAAGTGACCTCTCATGGGTTTTGTTGTGTGGCTCTCTTTCTTTTCGCCGAAAGCCAGCTGGATGGCGTCGTAGCCGTCCTTCTCAATTGACTTTACTTGTGTCACGACACAAGGACCTGCTTCTATCACTGTGCACGGAATCTGTTTTCCGGAGGCATCGAACAAGCTGGTCATTCCAATTTTCTTTCCTAATAATCCTGACATTTCTTGTTACTTTTTACTTTGTTTTTTTCCTTGTCAGCTTGCTTGTCGAGCATTGGCTGACGTTCTTTACTTTCTTTTGCCGTAATCTCAGACTTTGATTTCAACTTCCACGCCGCTGGGGAGCTCGAGTTTCATCAGTGCGTCGATGGTCTTGGACGATGAGCTGTAGATGTCCATCAGTCGTTTGTACGAGCTGAGCTCGAACTGTTCTCTCGACTTTTTGTTGACGAATGTCGAACGGTTAACGGTGAAAATCTTCTTGTTGGTTGGCAGTGGTATAGGACCATTGACAACAGCGCCCGTCATTCTTACGGTCTTTACGATCTTCTCGGTCGATTTGTCAACCAAGTTGTGGTCGTACGATTTCAATTTGATTCTGATTCTTTGGTTCACGTTTTTTTGATTTATAAATCGTTATTTACTTAATGTTTCAATATTTGTTCTGTCAATTCCTTGGGTAGCTCGGCGTAGTGCGAGAACTCCATTGTGGAGTTGGCCCTGCCGGATGTGAGGGTGCGCAACGTGGTTACGTATCCAAACATCTGCGACAAGGGCACGTAGGCGTGCACTGCCTGTGCTCCGACTTTGGCTATCACGTTTTCGAGCACTCCGCGGCGGCGGTTGAGGTCGCCGGTTACGTCGCCAAGATAGGCGTCGGGGGTTATCACCTCGAGTTTCATGATGGGCTCCAGCAGTATGGGCGCTGCCTTGCGGCAGGCTTCCTTGAAACCTATCTGTGCGCAGAGCTCGAACGACAGTGCGTCGGAGTCCACAGGGTGGAACGAGCCGTCGATTACGCGTACTTTGAGGCTTTCCATCGGGAAACCGCCCAGAACGCCGTTCTGCATTGCCGTGCGGAAACCTTTCTCGATGGCCGGCATAAATTCCTTGGGGATGTTGCCGCCGCGCACGTCGTTGATGAACTGCAGTCCTTTCACTTCGTCGTCGGCTGGCGAGATCTCGAAAATGATGTCGGCAAATTTGCCCTTGCCGCCGGTCTGTTTCTTGTAAACTTCGCGGTGCTGGTATGTTTGTGTGATAGCTTCTTTGTATGCCACCTGCGGTGCGCCTTGGTTCACCTCCACGCCGAATTCGCGTTTCATACGGTCGAGGATGATATCGAGGTGCAGCTCGCCCATTCCGCGGAGGATGGTCTGTCCCGAAGTCTCGTCGCTTTCCACAACGAGGGTGGGATCTTCTTCCACGAGTTTCTGCAGGGCGTTGGTCATCTTGTCGATGTCGGCCTGAGTCTTGGGTTCCACGGCTATACCGATAACGGGTTCGGGGAATTTCATCGACTCGAGGAGTATGGGGTGACGCTCGTCGCAGAGGGTGTTGCCGGTTTTTATCTCCTTGAATCCCACGGCAGCGCCGATGTCGCCGGCCTCGATACGGTCGAGGGGGTTCTGTTTGTTGGCGTGCATCTGCATTATGCGCGAGATACGTTCTTTCTTGCCGGTGGAGGCGTTATATACGTAGGAGCCCGATTCGAGGCTGCCGGAGTACACTCTGAAGAAACAGATTCGTCCCACGTATGGGTCGGTGGCTATCTTGAAGGCGAGTGCCGAGAAAGGCGCGTTGGCGTCGATTTTGCGTGTCTCCTCCTGTTCGTTCTTGGGGTTGATACCCTCTATCTCGTTTACGTCGAGGGGACTGGGCAGGTAGGCGGCCACTGCGTCGAGCAGCGACTGTATGCCCTTATTTTTAAACGAAGCGCCACACAGCACGGGAGTTATCTTGCGTGCAAGTGTGGCTTTGCGTATCTCTGCGCGAATCTCGTCTTCGGTAATGGAGTCGGGGTCGTCGAAGAATTTGGCGAGAAGTTCTTCGTTTTCTTCGGCTACGCCTTCGATAAGGCGCTGGCGGTATTCGGCAACGGTATCCTTAAGGTCTTCGGGCATCTCCACCTCGAAGAATTTGGAGCCGTTGGAGGCTTCGTCCCAGATGAGGGCTTTGTTGGAAATGAGGTCCACCACGCCTTTGAAGAGGTCTTCCTGGCCGATGGGTATTTCCAAGGGTATGGGGTTGGTTCCGAGTTTCTCCTTTATCTGGTTGACAACGGAGAAGTAGTCGGCACCGGCGCGATCCATCTTGTTGACGAAGGCTATGCGCGGCACATGGTATTTGTCGGCTTGGCGCCATACGGTCTCGGACTGGGGTTCAACGCCGCCCACAGCGCAGAAAATGGCTATGGCGCCGTCGAGCACGCGCAGCGAGCGTTCCACCTCAACGGTGAAGTCCACGTGACCCGGAGTGTCGATGATGTTGAACTTGTACTCGTCGCCTTTGAAGTGCCAGAACACCGTGGTGGCTGCCGAGGTGATGGTTATGCCTCGCTCCTGCTCCTGTTCCATCCAGTCCATGGTGGCGGAGCCGTCGTGAGTCTCGCCGATCTTGTAGTTCTTGCCGGTATAATATAGGATACGCTCGGTAGTGGTAGTCTTACCGGCGTCGATGTGGGCCATAATGCCAATATTGCGTGTATATTTAAGGTCGGCCATCGTTGTATCCTGTTTTTACCTTTGTTACTGTTTCGGCGTTTGTTAGAATCTGAAGTGGGAGAATGCCTTGTTGGCGTCGGCCATACGGTGGATTTCCTCTTTACGTTTGAAAGCGGATCCTTCTTCCTTGTAGGCGGCCAGTATCTCGCCCGAAAGTTTCAGGGCCATGGTTTTCTCACTTCTCTTACGAGCGAAACCGATGAGGTTTTTCATGCCTATCGACTGTTTACGTTCGGGACGTATCTCCGAAGGAATCTGGAAGGTGGCACCACCGATACGGCGGCTGCGAACCTCAACAGAAGGAGTTACGTTGGTGAGGGCTTTTTTCCACACCTCGAGACCGTTTTCCTGTGTGCGGTCCGAAACAACGTCTATCGCTTCGTAGAAAATTTTGTATGCTATGGTTTTTTTACCGCCCATCATCAGGTTGTTGACGAACTTGGTCACCAAAGTGTCGTTGTACTTCGGATCCGGCAAAATTATTCTTTTCTTGGGTCTTGCTTTTCTCATCTCTTTATAATATAAAAGCTAATTGTTTTGTTCTTGGTTTATTTTGCTGCTTGTTTCGGACGTTTGGCACCGTATTTGGAGCGGCGTTGGCGACGGCCTTCCACTCCGGAGGTGTCCAGAGCTCCGCGAATGATGTGATATCTTACACCGGGGAGGTCTTTCACACGACCGCCTCTGATCATTACTATGGAGTGTTCCTGCAGGTTGTGGCCTTCACCGGGGATGTAGGCGTTCACCTCTTTCTGGTTGGTGAGACGAACCCTTGCCACCTTACGCATTGCCGAGTTAGGTTTTTTGGGGGTTGTGGTGTACACACGGGTGCACACGCCTCTGCGTTGCGGACACGAATCCAGTGCCGGAGATTTGCTCTTGTATTCCATCTCCTGGCGTCCTTTGCGAACTAATTGTTGAATTGTTGGCATTTCTTACTTTTTATTATATTTTTCTGTTGTTTTTTATACTTTTCTACCCAATTTTGGGACTGCAAAAATACAACTTTTTTCCGGATTGACAAAGACAGCTTCGTTTATGCAATGTTAAATAAAGTTAAAATCTTTTGGAGGCATTGATATGTAATATGTTACAAAATTCATTTTTTTGTAACTTACTGAAAAAAGAGTTCGATTTTGGGGCAAAAATGGGGCGTTTTTTGACTATTTTTTTTCTTTTTTCAACCAATTTATGAACAGATTTTTGTTGATTTTCGGAGGGAGATTATCCTGCTCGCCTTCGGCTCGCGAATTTCCGCAAATCTTTTTTGTTTTTCTCCTGTTCGCCTTCGGTTCACGAGATCTTGTAAATCTCGTAAATTTTGTTCGCTTCGCTCACTTGTTTTCGACCACGGATAACACGGATATTGCGGATGCCAATTTTTGCCGTTGTTGTGGATTTACAATCCCGATACTCTTATACGGTGAAAAACAAATCCACCGCAATCGGAATTATTCCACGACCTACCCTTCCTTAACCTTGTCCCAGTTGTCGTAGATATAGCGCAATTTTACATTATGCGACACAAGATATAACAAACCGAAATTCTCTTCGTCGAAAATTTGGTTAAACTTCATCAATGCTGTTTCTATCGGATCAATGCTGTAACCTTCCTCATCCTTGTCGGCAAACAAGTCTTTGGGACTACCGCACACCATCCCGAACAACTGCATACGATATTGTGTTATCTGCTGCTCGTTTTCCTTTATTGCATCCATCACATCCTCTTTGGAGTGATACACTTCGTGATTGGCAAGGCATACCTCCACGCCTTCTGCCCATTGATAATAACTCATTTTTTCTATATTATATAAGGTACAACTATTATAACTCTTTCTTCTCCCCTACCTCAAAAAGCAAAAAAGGCTGTCAGCAGATGCCGGCAGCCTTTATATTTGCGTTGCTGTGTAACGGATTACATAGCGTTAACTTTTTTGTTGAGTTTGGATTTGAGGTTGGCGGCTTTGTTCTTATGAATAACGGAACGTTTGGCCAGTTTGTCGATGATAGAAACCATTTTGGGCAGGCGTTCGGTTGCCACGGCTTTGTCGTCCAAAGCTCTGAAATCGCGCAAGGCGTTACGCATAGTCTTTGCGTAGTACCTGTTCTCCACTCTTCTTCTCTCGGAAGAACGAATTCTCTTTTTTGATGATTTATGATTTGCCATATTCTTATTAAATATTTTTTGTAGCCCGTAGGGGACTCGAACCCCTGATTTCAAGAATGAAAATCTTGCGTCCTAACCAACTAGACGAACGGGCCATCTTGCTTTCACAAAATCAGCACTTTTTTGCGATATTTTTTGATTTTTTCGGTGCCGATTTGCGGGTGCAAAATTACGAACTTTTTTTAAACTGACAAAATTTATTTTCAATTTTGCCCGTTTTTTTTTCGTCGTCAGTCCATATCTTGCTGAAAACGAAAGCCTAAGCGTTTGCCCGTTACCATCGGTTTTCTATCGAAAGCGGACTTCATTTCGGCCACAGAAACCAATTTTACCTCGTCGTAAGGCGGAGTTAGCAGGTCGAAATTGGTGGTATAAGTGATGGCCGATTCGATGATTTTTTCCACCGACTCGGGGGTAATTTCGGCAGTGTTGAAATTGTTGTACAAAACCCCCAGTTCGCGCTTGCCTTCGATGAAATAATGTTTCTCGTGGTTGACGAACACACGGCCTATCATATACCCGAGGTCGGCGTCGCGGTCGTAGGTGAACGAGTCGGCAAGGAAGTTATATATATGTATGGTGCCGCAGTACGAGCGTTTGGGGTCCTCTTTCACGTAAGGGGTTTTCATCACCACGTGGTCGCGCGAGAACTCGAAAACGTTGGTGTGCATCATGAAAATGAGCACGTCGCCTGCAAACTTGACCTCGAACTCGAACTCGCCGCGGTTCTTGAACTCGAAGGCGGTTTTGTTGCCCTCGGCCACAGCCTTCACCTTGAAAGCCTCTATCAGCTCCTGCGTGTTTTTACGGAAAAGCTCGAAAGCCTCCTTGGTGGCACGGTAAACACTCTGTTTGAGGTCCGATTTCTCGAACACAAGTTTTTTCAAATCTTCGTTTAATTCCATTATATTGGTTTTTAATATTTTACATAAAAAAGTTTACATTTGTAAAGTGATCCATTTTCCTATCACGAGAATCGGAACTATCTCTATTACAAACATATAGTAAAGCATATAAATTTTCGAGAACTGCGATTCGGAGAGCATCAGCAGCGAACCGCGCACTACACGCACCAGAAACATCACCACAATGATGACGGTAAGGACGTAGAGCAGTGCCGTGGAGTTGAGGCCGGAATAGAATGCCAACAGCAGCGCAGGCACAAGCAGCATCCCGCAAAGCAGGTTGCAGATGGACTGGTTGAGGACGTAGGCGCTGGTGCTTATCTTGTAGTTGAACACACTGCCGATGAATTTCACCAACATTATCCGAGCATAGATAAACACGAAGGTGATTCCCTCCAACAGAAGGAAATCCAAAGCGGGCGTACCGGTGATTGTCACTCCAAAATGACGTATCACAAAGAATTCCGACAAGGTGAGCAACACCGAATAAAGGAAATCGACAAGAAGGTTTACAGCGGGGTTGTTCATTGTGCGCTCGTTCAGAAGATTCTTCAATCCAAAACGGAGGAATGGTGAGAGAAGTATGTCGGATTTGCTGCCTTTGTAACGCGATACTACACGTCCCAAAAGGCAGGCCACCAGCACAATGGCAAGGAACACCCACATAGGCACGTCGGTGCTGGGGCGCTGGGGCGTTGCGCTACTCTTGGGTTCGTAGATATGTCCTTTGAAAAGGCTGCGGTGGTAAAACACGCTGTCGTTGGCGGTGAGCAGGCTGTCGATGTCGAAAAGCTGTATCTGCTCGTACTGCACCGTGTCGTCGATATGATAGATGTAAGGCGGGTACAAAGGCACGGCCTGTGTGTCGGCGGACATAGTGGCGGCGACTGTTGGCTCCGCTACGGGCTGCGTAGCTGCCTCGGTCCTGGCCTCCTGCGTTACAACCCTCTGGTTGTCGGCATTGCGGGGCTTCTCGGCCTTGGCCGTCTTCTCCGTGTCGGTTTTAGCTTTTTTGACAACGGTGTCCTTGCTTGCGACGTGCAAATCTTTTCTCACTGTGTCGGGCGATGCCACCGCATTGGACTTTTTGGTGGTGTCGTCGGGCAAGTTCCTCTGTATCAAAAAGATTGTGTCGCTCATTTATTTTGTGATAATTATTTTTTTTGCAAAGACATCGTTTTTGCCGTTAAAAATCAAGATGTAAACGCCACAACGGAGATTTGCCGTAGAATAGTATGTTTTTTCGCCGCGCGTTATCATCTTTTTATCAACAACCTTGCCGAAAGCATCGGTCAGCGTCATCTCAAAGTGGTCATTGCCAACGTTTTCCACAACAAAAAACTCGTTAGCAGGATTGGGATAAACCCTGCAATATTTTTCGCCGTCGACAACGGTGATACCCAACCCTGTATGCGGATGGTATGCGGTATCCATCTGCGAGAGCGGGAAAGTGATGTCGTCAATCCAGGCGCAGTCGCTGTCGCCGTTGATGGAGCCGTCCTTTTCGTACACCCACGAGAAGATATGTTCCCCTTTGGGGACGAAATAGGCCATACGCTCGTAATGTCCGCTACCAGAGGACTTTCCCTGCACTACCCCGTCGATGAGGAACGACATATAGTCGGAATTGGCCTCGGTGGAGGTGCGTCGCCAGAAGCTGAGGGTGTCGTCGACAAGGGTAGTCATTGCTATGGACAACACGCTCTGCTGTTTGTGAGTAATCGGGGCTGTCCTTGCACAGAAGCGTCCGGCGTGGGCTCGCGACGCCACGGTGTCGATAACCCAAGCGAAAGGATGGGTGGTGTCCCACGAAAAACGTGTGAAATCGCCACTCTCGAAAGTCTCCATGGCTTTGCCCAAAGGCAGACGCACAAGGCGTTCGGCGACAATGCCGCGATGCGTTGTGGAAACAGTTATGTCGATATACGATGCGGCGTTGGCGGCAACCGAAAACACAAATTCGGCAGTGTCGGACGACTGCGGCTGTAAAGCGTTTATCGCAACGGTGTCAGGCAAAGAAACGGTGCCTCCGTTATTTTCTATCCGTGCAGAAACAGACACTGCATCGGAAATTCCTGAACCATTGTTATTTACAGGAACTTTCAGGGTATAAGTCTCACCCTGTAGAAGCTGTGTGGCCGGCATCCCGTTCTGAACAACCGACACAGCCCCCGTTTCCACCAAGGCCGAACTTACAAGGAAAGTGTAGGTTCGCACGCAGGTGTAAGCTTGGTTGGAAATGACCATCGCCGCGATTGAGACAGTATCGTTGTCGGGCAGATCTGCGTTAGGCACGAAAGTAAAAATGCCATTGACACAGGCCGTATCGTGTGCAAGAACGAAAGTCCTTCGGCACATAACGACCGGCAGGTTGCATTTTCCGTCCAACGATTGCAAAGTGATGAACACATCTTGGGCGGTGTCGCCACCGAAATTTTTCAACACAAAATCAAACGAATAACTGTGGCCCGCCATCACAGTCTGATTGGCAATTCCCACGCCGAAGGAGTCCTTAACCGCTGCCGAGGCAATAACCAGCTTGGAAGCACTTGGCGAAAAGACAGCAATGGTGTCCGTCAGCGGCTTATGGAACTGTGCGGTGGCGGTGAGCAGCAAAGCGCCTGTATCTACCGGCTGCGAGAGTTCCGCCGTGGCCACGCCTGCCGAATCGAGCTGTACGGAGGCGAGCAAAAGGGTGTCCTGCATCAAAGCCACACGGGCGTAGGGCGTTCCCTGCAACGCTATCTGGGTGGTCCCTGCCAGAACGCTGTCGGGATAGACGATGGTGATATTCTGCGGAATGCCCCAATACGGCATCATCGACGGGTCACCGAGCAGGTTGTAAATCTCCCAATAGTAGTTTTCGTAGGCCATCCCCATCTGGGCAAGTCCGAAAGTGCCGGCCATAAGCATCTCCCCCGCTGTAGGTGCGGTTTCGGCGTAAGCCTCGCCGTGGGTGTGGAAAAGACGGTCGAAAGCTCCCAGCCTGTCGGGGCTGTACTGTGCGTGGAGCGACACCGCGCCTTTGGCCCCGAGGGCCCAGTAGTAGTCCTCCTCCCACAACGTCTCGTTGGCGGCACCGATCACTCCCACAGCTCCGGCATCGCTCTTGCGCAACAAGGCCTCGCCAAAGCAGCGACTTTCGGCAAAACGGCTCGCCAGACAGCAGTTGTTCACCGCAAAGAAATATTTTCCCACATTGGTAAGCGTGTCCACACCTTCGGAGGTGAAGGTGGGACGATACCAACCCGTTGAGAGGCAGTGCGATGTGTAGTTGACCAACGAAGCGCCTCGGTTAAGGTCCCTGATAATCTGCGGCAGCTGCGTTTCGGAGGCGGGATTATAATAATAATGTGTGTCAAAATCGGGATTCTGGGATAAATAAGTGCTGTTCAGGTAGTTAATCTGTCCGTTGGTGACCGTGGGTGCCGGGGCACGACTCTCGCGTCCGGCCACGAGGGTTACACGGTTGAGGAAAGCGGTGTCGGCGAAAGTGTAACGCTCGTAGGCGAGCATCTTGTTCAAAACGGCCGTCAGCTCGGCGGTGTCGGCCACGGAGATGCGTCCGTAAGCCGCTTCGGGATAGAAATCGCCGGTGTATTCGGCATAATAGAGGTCGGTGCTATGCGCGGCCAGCCCCGAAATCCTTATCTTTCCGCCAAAAGCGGGGACATGTTTCACATCACCAACAATAACGACGAACGACGGGGCGGGGTCCAGAGGCGTGGCGGTGCGGTAAAGGCTGTCCAAGCGGGCACGAATCAAAGTGCAGGTGTCGCCGCCACGGGTGTAAAGCTCGACAACGTTGAAACCCTTTTGTCGTTTCCATTGCAGAAACGGCTGAAGTGCCTTCTGGAAGGTGTCCTGCGCCACAACCACATACTTTGGCGGAATCTGACGCTGTGGCGACAACAACCGATGGAACGCCGCACGGTTGGCTACAGCGGCGACAGGCGAAATGCCGTTGTGTCGCTCCAACTCGCGGAGAGTGGCCTGCTCGTCGGCGCCGTCGAAAGAGATTTCGGCACTGATATTGGAATGCAGCAGCAGAATGTTGTGCTGGGGGTTGTATTCGAAAGGCGACACGGTGATACGCATCAGCCGGAGTCCGCGCATGGTGCCGAGTTCCGTGATGGAAACGGCGGGCAGCGTGAAAAAGGCGTCTTGTGTATAAACTTCGTTGTCGATGACAAAATCCGTCTCGCGGTTTTTGAACTGGTGCGGCTGGGTTGGATGCAGCTGTCTCTGACCGAAACTGCGCGAAACGGTTTGTCCTACGGTGAAGGTAAGTCGTGGCGTCGCGCCCTGAGGCACAGCAATAATCTGGTGGAACACAGGCAGTTCGGGCTTACCCACCTGCTGCGAGGAGGAAGAAAGGCCATCCACCGCTATTGCGGAATAGTCGCCGTTGGGAACGATGTCGAAATCGGTGAGTGAGAAGTCGAAGGCGTATGCGTCGAGGCTGCTTTTCGCAGTACGGAAAAGTCCGTCCCCGCTACGCTGGGCCATGACAGGCAGCGCGGCGAGAATCGTCAACAGCAGGGCTATGCCACATTTACGCATAATAATCCGCAACTAAAATTACAAAGGTATAACGCAAAAAAAGAGGGTTTGTTTTGCAAACCCTCTTTTTTTTACCAAAAACTCGTTTTGCTTATTTAGCAGCTTCCTGAGTTTCAGCATTTTCTTCAGCAACACCTTCTGTAGCTTCAGCTTCAGCGTCGGTAGCCTCAGTCTGTTCTTCAGTAGCTTCAGGAGCAACTTCTTCAGTCTGAGCTGCTGTGGTGTCTTCAGTAGCTTCTGCGGTCTGGTTGTTGCATGCTGCGAAAGCGAACATACCGGCAACTGCCAAAACAAACATTACTTTTTTCATCTTTTTGTAATTTTTTAAGTTATCTATTTTGTGAATTGAACGGTGCAAAAGTACTACATTTTTATGATATAGAAACAAAAAAAATGATTTTTTTTTAATTTTTTTTGCAACTTATTGCATTACTGCATTTTACAAAATAAAAAAAAGAGAGTTTTTTCGGAAAAAACTCTCTAATTTTATGGTTTTCAGTATGGTTTTTTGCTAATTTTGACCTCAAAAAAGTCATTTTTTTACACCAGTCCGGAGAAGCCCATAAAGGCCATTGCCAAAATGCCGGCTGTGATAAGTGCGATGGGGATTCCGTTCATTGCCTTGGGTATTTTCACAAGGGCGAGCTGCTCACGGATGCCGGCGAAAATAACCAGTGCAAGGGTGAAACCTATTGCAATGCCGCCAGCGTAGGTGAGGCTCTGGAGGAAGGTCATATCTTTCTGCACCACCTGAATTGCCACGCCGAGCACAGCGCAGTTGGTGGTGATCAGAGGCAGGAAAATTCCCAATGTCTGGTACAGGGCGGGTGCCGATTTTTTCAGCACTATCTCAACCATCTGCACCAAACCAGCTATAACAAGGATGTAAACTATAGTCTGCAGGTAACGTAAATCCACCTTAAATGGAGAATGACCTCCAAACTCTACTGGAGTTAACATATAATTCATAAGTAACCACGTAACCATAGTGGCTATCAGCATCACAAAAAGCACTGCGCCGCCCATGCCGAGCGAGCTTTTCACGTCCTTGGACACGCCCAGAAAAGGACAGATACCCAAAAACTGCGCCAAAACGATGTTATTTACAAAAATTGCACCGATAATAATGAGAATATATTCCATATTAACCTATTTTTTACGTTGTTTCTTGTTCGTTATCAGCTTCGGAACACCTTGATTATTAATAAATAATCAGAAGATTCCGAATAATTTGGCAAAAGTTCGTACCTTTGCAACCGAAATGCAAAGATAAGAATTATTTCCGACATGGCAAAAAAAATTTTTTTCAGGGAGTTCGGCAAGGGCGACGACCTTGTCATTCTGCACGGCATTTTGGGCTGTTCGGACATGTGGATTCCCGTTGCCCGAAAGCTGTCGGAGCGTTTCCATGTGATTGTCCCCGACCTGCCCAACCACGGCTTGTCGGAACATACCGAAAGTATCGATTTCGGCCACACGGCGGAGATAATCAGCGACTTCCTGAAATCCAATCAGATAGAACGGCCCTGCGTCATTGCCCACTCCTACGGGGCCAAAGTGGCTTTCCAGATGCTGGCCGGCGGATTTCGCTTCGAAAAAATTGTGGCGGTGGACATGCTGCCCGCCACCACCTACGCCGACACGCAGATTCAACAACTCATGCATTTCATCGCGCAACCCCTGCCCCCACTCAGCTCCTTTGCCGAAGCTCAAAAGTTTTTTTCCGACAGCGGCATCGAGCCGCGCTTTGCCGACCTGCTGGCCAAAGGCCTTGCGATGCACAACGGCACCCTGCAATGGAAATTCAACGCAAGTGTGATTGCCGAAAGCTCAGCAGAAATCCTGCAACATATTGATTTTAAACACATTGAAAACACTCCCCTTTTAGCAATAAAAGGAGAAAACTCGCAATATATCGACAAAGAAAGCATTGCCCAGGCCAAAGCCGTTTTCCACAATTTGTCTTTGGTGGAAATCCCCGGCGCGGGACACTGGGTGCAGTACGACCAACCGGAAGCGTTTTTGAATGTGGTTTATAAATTTTTGACAAACAACAAATTATGATAAAAAACATAATCTTCGACCTTTGCGGTCCCATCATAACTCTCGACCTTGAGCTGATGAACAACCGATTCCGCAGCTATGGCGTCACCGCCGTGGAAAAGCCGTACCAACGTCTTCGCGACGAGGGACTAACAAAACGTTTCGAGCAAGGAGTGGTAAGCGAAAGCAATTTCTGCGACGAGGTGCGCCAAATTTTGCAGTGCAGCCTCACCGACGATGAGATTTTCGACTGCTGGAACACCGTGGTGAGCGACTTCCCGTCCGGCCACGCCGAAACGCTCTCCAAACTGAGCGCCCACTACCATCTTTTCCTGCTCAGCAACAGCGACGTGGTGAACGCCAAACTGTTCCACGACTACGTGAACCAACACGCCGGCGAAGGTTTTATGGAACGCACTTTCACACGGGAGTTCTTCTCCTGCGACCTGAAATTGCGGAAACCGGCACCGGAGATTTTCGCCAAAATTTTGGAGAGTTGCGGGTTGCAACCCTCTGAGACGCTTTTTGTCGACGACTGTCTGAAACACACTCAGAGCGCAGCATCGCTGGGCATCAACGTAATTTGGCTGAAACCGGAATGGGACATAGCCGATTTGTTCGACGAAGGTTTGGAAGTGTTGCCGAGGTTTTTGGGGGAAGGGAACATATAATTATTTTTGTTGACCACAGATTGCACGGATTTAACAGATTGATTTTGTGGATTATCATATAAGCTGGATTACATATAATTCGCATTATTAGAAATCATCATAATAATATGTCGCCCCTATGGGGGCTTTTTGGAATTGTACACAAAAAAAACAGCCGCAGAATTGCGGCTGTTTTTGTTTTCAGGCTGTGCCTGTGTAACTATTCTATATAATGCCAGTGGCGTTTCACCACCTTAAGCGAGAAGGGCAACTGTTTGCCGTCGCGGCTGCGAATCCACGTGCCGTGCATCACCTCGCCGTCCCAGAACTGGGCGTAGAAAGTGCCGGTAATTTTGCCGTCCTTGTCGCTCTCCTGAAGGATAGGTTTCTCGCCACCGCCCTGCTGCTGGTTCTGGTCTTCGGACAGCTCTAAGGTGTTTTTGGGGCCGTTCTTTTTATAGTAGTAGAAACCTCCTATAATATTGGTCCCGTGTCCCCACACGCTTATCTCCATAATGATGGGGATATTGTCGATTTTGCCGTCGAGGGTGAGGTCGGTAACGCCTTGCGAGTTGCCTTTGCACGCCGGCAGAAGCATCAGCGTAGCGAAAATTGGCAGCAGAAACGCTTTTAAGCTATGACGTAACATTTTCATTTTGTTGAGATTGAATAATTACTGGGCGAGTCTCTGGTATTTCTCCACTTCGGCCTGAGCCTGTTTCATAACCTGTTCGGTTTCAGAAACTTTCTTTTCGTAATCGGAGCGTTTGCCGCTATATTTCTGAATGTCGGCTTCGTAAGCTTTTATGTCTTCCTGACATTTTTTGATTTTCTCGTTGTAGCCCTCGATGTCGTTCTTTTTGCTGTTTATCTTGTCCTGACTTTTCTGGATGTCTTTTTCAAGACCTTCCTTGTCGGAAACTGCCGAGTTGTAGGCTTTCTCTGCTTTTTTCAGAGCTTTCTGAGCATCCTCGAGTTTTTCGGCAGCTTCGTATTTGGCCGAATAGGAGATGAAACTCTGAAGGAAGTTCCTTACGTTGTTGGTGAGCGAAGTCTGGTCGACGGTGAGGTCGGTGCAGATGGCTGCCACGGTTACGATGGCGGTTTTGTTGTCTTTCTTGCCCTGGCCTTCAACTTTGGTGTAGAAATTGATGGGTTTTGCAACGATGTCGGCGAAAACCTGATCCAGACAAGCCACATATCCGTCGGCGTTTTTGGTTTTCAGTTTGGCCTCTTTCAGACGAGCTTTCATAGCGTCCTTCACAAGGTCGCCGTCCTGTTCGAGGGTTACTGTGTAGGCGGGTGCGGTGAAATCACCAATCTTGATGGTGGTTTCCTGTACGCTTTGTGCTTTGGCTCCAACCATCAGCATAATGGCTGCTGCGAGCGATAAAATTCTTTTTGTCATAATTTCTGATGTTTATTGTTACTACTTTATTTTATATTTCAATAAGAATTATCTAATAATCATATTTTTTTATGTTTAATAATAGTTTTTTGTATTCTTTTTTTGGAAATAATTCCCAAAAATAAAAATTATAAATCATTGTATATCCTGCGGTGCCTGGATTAAATATTATTTCATATATATATGAATCTTTTCCTTTGTCGTAACGAAGAGCATGTTCTTCTATGTAACCTCCAGTCTTATAAGCTATAAATTTACCCCAAATAAGGCTATACTTTTCAAAATCGATATCAACATCATTGCACCCAATTTTCAATAATTCTTCTATTGTGTTGATTACAAATATACAACTGTCTTGTTCATCGGTTATTGTATCATTCCAAGTACGAAAAAAATTGTCAATTTTTTCACTTACATCAATGCTAACATTTACTGGATTAATTGTCGTCAAAACATCTTCGGAGTTTGTTACGACATCATCCTTTTCGCAGGATGTAGCCAAAGCCACTCCCATCAAAGCCACCGCAACCAGCATTACTTTTTTAATAATTGTTGTTCTCATATTTTTTTGTTTTTATTGTCGCTGGTTTTTTATTTCAGTTTTGCAAAGTTACGACATTTTTTTCAAACGTGGAAAAGTTTTTTCGGTTTTCGTAGTCGAGTATCGTTTTTTTCATCTCTTCGGGGATGAAATCGGAAGTCTTTGTTTTGCGGTTGTAGCCCGACATAACGGTTTTGCACACGGCTTTCACCTGTCCGTCGCTTACAATATGCTGCAGCACGTTGAGGCTTTTCTGCCCTATCTTCTCCACTTTTGTCCGCACTTCGGTGGAGGAGTCGAGGAAAATCTGTCCGCGGAAATCCGCTTCGTAATGCACTATCACTATCGTAACTTCCTCTTTTTCAACGTTGATGCCAAGATGTTCGAAATATTTCATCTTGCCGTAATCGAAAAACTCCATAATGACGGCGTTGTTTACGTGCCCCATCATGTCGATGTCGTTGAAACGTATCTGCAACGGCAGTATGTGATTGAAAATCTGATTGTCGGGTTCCATAATTATTATGTACTATCTAATAAATCGTCTTATTAATCAAAAAATCTGTTCTATCCGTGTAATCCGTGTTCTATAATTAAATATCAGCTTCCGAAATCGTCGAAGAAAATGTTGTCTTTCGGCACTCCAAGACTGTCGAGCATTTTGGTGGCGGCGGCTGTCATGGGGCCGGGGCCGCAGAGGTAGTACTCTATCTCTTCGGGTTCGGGATGGTTTTTGAGGTAGTTGTCGAAAATCACTTGGTGTATGAAGCCCGTGTATCCGTCCCAGTTGTCGGTGGGCAGCGGCTCGGAGAGGGCTATGTTGAACTGGAAGTTTGGGTTTTCGGCGGCTATCTGCTCAAACTCGTCGGTGTAGAAAAGCTCTTTCAGTGAGCGTCCGCCGTACCAGAACGACACTTTGCGCTGTGTGTGCAAAGTCTTGAACAGGTGGAAGATATGCGAACGCATGGGGGCCATTCCGGCTCCACCGCCGATAAACATCATCTCCTTGTCGGTATCCTTGATATGGAACTCGCCGTAAGGGCCTGAAAGCCGCACCTTGTCGCCGGGTTTGAGCGACCAGATGTACGACGAGCTTACGCCTGGGTTCACCTTGGCGAAACCTCCGCGCTTGCGGTCGAAAGGCGGGGTGGCGATACGCACGTTGAGGGTTACGATATTGCCCTCGGCGGGATGGTTGGCCATGGAGTAGGCGCGTGTGCAGGGCTCGGGATTTTTCATCACAAGGTCCCACATGTGGAAACGGTTCCAGTCGGAGCGGTACTGCTCGTCCACCACCATATCGCTGTAGCGCACGGTGGTCTTGGGGATGTCGATCTGTATGTAGTCGCCCGACTGGAAGGTGAGGTTCTCGCCTTCGGGCAGACGCACGGTGAACTCGCGGATAAAGGTGGAGACGTTGTGGCTCGACACCACCTCGCACTCCCATTTCTTGATGCTGAGTATCGACGCCGGCACTTCGATGGCAATGTCCTCCTTCACTTTCACCTGACAGCCGAGCCGCCAGTGGTCCTGCTGTTGGCGACGGGTGAAGAAACCTTTTTCGGTGGGCAGTATGTCGCCGCCGCCCGAAAGCACACGGCATTTGCACTGTCCGCACGAGCCTTTGCCGCCACAGGCCGAGGGCAGATAGACCTCCTGTTCAGCAAGGGTGGAGATAAGGCTGTTGCCCGTGGGCACGGTGAGTTTCTTGTCGTCGTTGATGGTGAGGGTGACGTCGCCAGAGGGCATAAGCTTGGCACGCAGCACCAGAAGTGCCACCACCAGCAGCAGAATCACCGCCAGAAAGACCGCCAAGGATATTACAACAGTGCGTATCATATTATTTTACCGAGTGTTACGATTTCAAAACTAATTACGTTTGATATGCAAAGATACGATTTTTTTTAATTCGGATTTCGGAATTCGGATTTCGGAACTATTTCTCCTGCTCAGCTTCGCTTCGCGAGATCTTGTAAATCTTGTAGATTGATTTTTCTCCTGCTCGTTTCACTCGCGAAATAAGGGGAATCTTGTAAATTGCTTTCGCCTACGGCGAAAGTCGCACAATAACTATAAATTATAAACTAAATTCAATTGTTCATTGTCAATTGTACATTGTAAATTACTGACCTCTGAATACTGAATACTGACCCCTGACAACTGACAACTAATCCCCTCAATCCTTTATCTTGGTGAAGGTTGCCTTTACGACGGTGTCGAGGACTCTGCCGTCGTCGATGGTGCCGATGCCGTAATTTATCTTCACATAACCCTTTTTGTTGCCTTTCTCCACTATCTCGTTGCCCGAGCAGCGGAACCATTCGGCGGTTTCGAGCCTGTCGCTTTTCACAAGGTAACGCCATTGTTTATTGTGCCACGTGAACACCCTGTAGGTGCGCCACTGCGACGACACTCCCGTGTTGAGGTAGCCCCACTCGTCGGTGCCGTTGCCATCCAAATCGCCTTCGAACACCAGCTTGGGCTTGCGGTGGGCGGCGGCGTAGAGTTTCACCTCGGGGATTCCTTTACGCGACGAAACAACGTAGTATTCCATGTTGGAAGTGGTGTCGTCGGTCTGCACCTTGCGCGCCTCGACGTGCAGCGTGTCGATGCTCCGTCCGAAGAATTTTCCCCAGATGGTGTCCTTCTCGTCATGTCCCGCCACGGAGTTGAGGCATTGCGGCAGGTAGTCGGCCAGAAACGAGTTGCCAAGGGAGTCGGGACTCATATCTTCGGGCACCTTGCTGCCCTGAATATACAATATCTCGCCGGGATCGGACGACTGTTGCTGTTGTTCCGTTTTGTTGCAAGAGATTGTGAGCATCGCCACGGTTGTCATCGCAACAACTGCTGATGTTTTGAATATCGACACAAGTTTTTTCATTACTCAATGATATTTCGCAAAAGTTATTGATATTATTGTCTATTGGTGATCCTGCTCCGTGTCGCAGAAAGTGAGGTAGATATAGCCGTCGGGGAGTGTGGTTTTGTTGTGGCTGCACCATTCTTTTACAAGTGCGTTGACGCAGAGCTGGTAGTAGCGGTCGCGTTTTTTGTCGGTGAGTTGCCAATGGTCCCAGTCGTTGTAGAACTTGTAGCTGAAGATGTATTCGGCTTCGGGCCACAGAAGGATGTATTTCAACAGGAATGCCTTGTCGGTGAGATTGCGGTCGGAGGAAGAAGATATGATTTTGTCGGCCAACTCGCGGGCTTGCATATGGGTTGTCTTCATATCCGCCTCGTAATACAGGTCGGGCAACGTGTTCACAACACCGTAACAGTACCTCGTAAGCGGCCATGCCTGCAGTTGTGTCATCTGGTACATGGCCACGGCGTAGGCATAGCGTGCGTTGTCGCGAACAGTGGGGTCGGAACTTTGGGTGTAATCCTGCAACTGTTTCATTATCCGACAGAAATTGAGCTTGGTAGGTTCTTCGGCGTACAGTTCGGCGGGCAAGATGGGCAGGTCGTAGTGTCCTTGCCGGTAGTTGGTAATCCACTCCTCGCGGAACGGGTTGCGCTGGGGCAGGAATTCGACGATGTTCTGAGTCATAAGGAATTTATCCGGCACTTTGCTGAGATATGCGATAGCCGAATCCCACTGCGCCATACGGATGTATTTGGTGCCGAGCAGTTCGTTACAGAAATCGAGGTCCTTATAGCCGTTGGAAAGAAGGAACTTGTCCATGTCGCTCTTGCCTTTGGTGTTGATGAAGGCCATGTACTTTTTCAATGTCTCGGGACGTGCGGTGTCGGCATAAACGAAAAAGCGGGTGCCGTAGTCGGTGCGGTAGCCCTCGTGGTAGTAATACTCTCCGCTGGAGATGTCCATAAAGGCTCCCCAAGCCATGGGGTCGGCATCTTTGGGAAGGGGTTTGATTTCTACAGTATGCTTGTTTCCCGTGGCTTCGGCGAACATATTGAGATAGGCCAGGCAACGTTCCGGCTGTCCGAGTTTCTCGAAATGCGACACAATCTCGACCAACACGACACGTTTGAACACTTTCATACGGAACTGCTCCAGTCCCTCGAAATTTTCGAAACACATATAATGCTCGACACAGTAGTAGCTGTCGGACTTCACTTTTTCGGCAAGCCATTTCAGGTCGGGGAGAAGGGCTTTCTCGTAGGCTTTGCCGGTGGTGTTGTCGGCGGCGAGGAACACCGTACGCATCAGGCGGACGTTCTCTTTCACGGCATCGGTGCCTTTCATCTTGGAGGCTTCGTTTATCAGTTTTAGGGCTATACTCTTATTGCCACCGATATATTCCATTGCGGCCTGCGCCGATTTCCAAAGGGCGGGATTGTTGGTTTTGCCGTCGGCAAGGACCTCGTTGGCAAGAGCGTCGAACTCGTTCTTTTTCTTCATAGTGGTCACCCAACCGGCCATTCCTAAGTCTCTGGCATTACATTTGTCGAAATAGGCATTGACAATCTGCTGAACGATAAATTCCATACTCGGGCAGTTGGGCTGGTTACGGTACACCTGCCGCAGCACGTCGATGTCGTAGTGGAGCCATTGCTCAAAATAACCCACCTCGGCGAAAGCCACGGAGGCCTCGGCCTCGCGCTGGGTGTAGTACAACGCACCTGCGTAGTAGCTCTGGCACTGCGTGCGCAACGCACTTTCGGGAATTGCGGAGCCGTATTTCTCCCACACGTCGATACAGAGCTTGAAACTTGCAGTATGGAACGCCCTGCGTATCAGCTGAAAAGCGAAACGGTCGCGGAGACCTTTGTCGCTGCACTGGGCTACAGTGTTGATATTCAATTTGTTGGAAACAAAAGAACTCGACTCCGGGTGCGATTCCTTGCTGGTGGGGTAGTACCATTCCGATGTGTTCCAGCTGTAGTTGTCGGGGGCGTTAACTATGCTCCAGTATTTCAGCGCCAAAGTGTCGTTATTTTCAATAAGGTAATTGAAAAACTTGTATTGCGACGACGGCAGCTGTCCGGAATAGATGGCCTCCTCCACATCCTTGGCGGAGACTTTCTTGTTTACGTATTTATGCCAATAGTCGATGTTCTCGGCACGGAACTCCTTTTCGGTTCGGGCTTTCCACTCGGTATATTTTTCTTCGGGATAACCCAGATAGAAAAGATAATGGTCTTTCGGGTCGATACGGAATAATCCTCCGCACGCCTGCACACGGCAAACGGAGACCAACAGCAGCAGACTAATGGTAAAAATCGGTAATCTCATCTTTCGAATATTTTTGAATTTGTTGTAAATCAAGGTGATAAAGTATTATATTGGAGTTATGCCCACGGTTTTTCCGCAGCATCTCCTTAACTTCCAAAAGTTTTTCCGCCTCCACACTCTCGTACCTTATATATATATCCTCCTCGCCATCTTCTTTAAAAAGATAGACATTGTTGCCCAAGGGCTTGAAAACCACGGTGTCGGAAAAATCGTACTGTCCGTTGTTCAGCCGCATGAATTTTTTATGACTGTCGAACTCCACGTTCCACGAATATACGGGCAGGGCGAACGAAAGGGGCAGGTCGTAGCTTTTCAGATATTTCATATAAGGCCTCACATCATCAGGGTCGAGGATGGAGTTTTTGGTACGGAAATCCCTGAAATTGCCTGTGTTGTAGCACATCAGCACCCCCTCGTCAACAGGCGGGGGCGTCTGGCTCAGCTGGTGCAGACGTATGGTGGACGAGATTCGGATTCCCTCGAAATATTCTCCAAGGCTGGCGCGAATTTCCTTCAGGAAGGCGAAAAAGCTGTCGCGTGTGGTGGCCGTCCAGTCGCAGTCGAACTGCACCTCGTTGGGGGTGATGTGGTTGTAGTCGCACATAGCGTAGAGGCGACGGGCGAAGTTATTGGTAAAATCGCGGTAATGCACAATGGCCTGCGGAGTGATGAACACGGTTGGGACTATCTCGACGCCCTGCGGCAGAGTATCGGCAAAATCGATGGTGGCCACCGGGACACATTTCTCCATCGACATCGTGTCAGGATTCAAATCTACGTCAAAGAAACGTACATACATTTTATTTACGCCATTCTCGGCGAGGAAAGTTCGTTCCGCAGGGTCGAGTTTGAAGGTGGTACGCCAGTAATAGACACCGTTCGACGGCTCAAGGGCGCTGTCGGGACTGCCGCCGCAACTTATAGCCAAAAGTGCGGACAGCATAAACAACGTTGCCACAGTTTTTTTCAGTGTTTTTACAAGCATTTTCTACCTTCTTTAGACTGTTGCAAATTTACACAAAAAAAACGAATTCCACAAAAGGAATTAAATATCCGTTTCTCGCGACGATATCGTTTCTAAAAATCGGCAATCCACCGCTCGAGCTGTTCGGCCTTGGCACTGAGGTCGGCGATGCGGCCATCGAGGAAGTCCTCGCTGTACTTGGCATCGCAAAAGCCGTTGCCGCGAGCCACGTATTCGGGACTGTCCAAATCGCTCTCCACCTCCTGATAGTTGGCAATAAGCTGCCGGATTTCGGTAAGTCGGGATTTCAAATCATCCAAATCGGCCTGGAAAGGGAGCGTGTCGCCGGCAAAACAGAAAGACTTTTTCATCGGTTGTTATTTTATTATCTCGAACATAGTGCGACGGTTGTTCGCACGGCCCTGCTCGGTGTCGTTGGTGTCGATGGGACGGGTTTTGCCGTAGCCAACCGAGCGCACACGCTGACGGTCTATGCCTTTATCGAACAGATAGTTGGCCACCGCGTTGGCACGATCTTCGGAGAGTTTCTGGTTCATGGCGTCGGAGCCCACATTGTCGGTGTGACCGCTTATTTCAATGCGTATCTGTGGATTTTTCGCCATAAACTGCACCAGCTTGTTAAGCTCGGCCACCGACTCGTTTTTCAGCTCGGCGCTGCCCGTCTCGAAGAAAATATTTTTCAGCACGATGCTCTCGCCCACCTCGATGGGTTTCATAAAGATGTTCACCAGGAAAGGCTTGTCGGGGGTGCCGTTCTGCAACTCAATGTTTTCGGAGTAGAACAGGTATTTGTCGCACGAAATGTTGATGGCGTAGTTGCGGTTCACCGGAAGGCTTATCAGGAAAGTCCCCTTAACGGGGTCGGAACTCGTGGTGGCCACCTCCTTGCCGTCGGCCACGTCTATCACACGCACCGTAGCTGCGAGTTTGGCGTTGGTTTTCTGGTCGCACACTATGCCTTTCATATAGGTAACTGCCAATGGCTGAGCCTCTTTGTACAGTTCAAACTGATAAAGGTCGAGGCCGCCGAGCCCTCCTGCCCTGTCCGACGAGAATATTGCCGTGGTTCCCGAAGGGCTCACTATCATACTTGCGTCGTCGTCTTTGGTATTTATCGGGTAACCGAGGTTTTTTGGTTTGCTCCAAGTGTTCTCGTCTATTTTACGGGAATAATAGATGTCGAAACCGCCCATCCCTTTATGGCCGTTGGAGGCGAAGTAAAGTGTCTGGTCGTCGTAGTGGATGAAAGGGCATTTCTCGTCACCGGGGGTGTTGATGCTGTCGCCGAGATTTATCGGTTCCGACCAGCGTCCGTTGCGGAACACTGTTTTCCAAATGTCGTTGCCGCCCTTTCCGCCACGGCGGTTCGAGGCGAAATAGAGTGTCTTTCCATCGATGGAGAAGGAAGGCTGTGTCTCCCAACCGCCTGTGTTTACAGGATTTCCGAGGTTGCGCGGTGCCGACCATTTGTCGCCTTTGAGCGTGCACAGATAGAGGTCGCAGCTGCCCTGTCCGCCTTTGCGGTCGCAAGCGGTGAAGAACATCACGTGTCCATCCTGCGACACACACTCGGCGCCCTCGTTGCCGTCGCTGTTGAGGGGTGCAGGCATACGCTCGGCGGCGGTCCACTGGCCGTTGTCCTTGATGGCAACAAAAAGGTCCTCCTCGTTTGTTGAGGGCTGTGCCTCGCGCGGCGGCACCTTGCGGGTGAACACAAGGGTCTGCTCGTCGGCGGTGAGTGACGGCAGGTACTCGTCGTAGCGGCTGTTCACGGCAGAGCCCATATTCTTGGGGTCGAAGGGCACGGGATGAGCGTAGGCCCAACGGCGGAAGGCTATCTCCTCGAGGTTGAAAGTAGCGAGACTGATGTTCTTTTTGTCCTTTTTCTCGTAAGAGAGGAATTTGCGGTAGCTGGCCTCGGCTTTGTCGTTCTCACCGGCCTCTTTGTAGATGTCGCCGATGCGGAGCCACACTATCGGGTAATAGCTCTCGCTTATCAATGTGGCTTTCTCGTAGTTCTGCAAGGCTTGGAGGGTGTCCTTGGAGTCGAAATAGTAATCGCCGAGGGTGAGCGGCACCTCGATGAAGTTGGGATCTATTGTCATAACTTTCTCCAGCTCCAGAATTCCCTGCTTGAACTTGCCGCTGTACAGCACGTTCATAGCCTTCTCGAACTGGGTTATGGCTTTTTTGTTTTTGGAATAATAACTGTTCTGGGCAATGCCAGATATTGCGACGCACAATGCTATCGCAAAGAGCAAGAGGTGTTTTTTCATAAAAAATCCGGTTTTTGTGGTGGATGTCCGCTATTACAGATAGCAGTTGTACACAAAGTTCTTGATGCGAGGTTTCACAAAGTCGCGTTCTTCGATAAATGCCAGATGCCCCACTTTGTCGAGGAGCATTATTTCGGAGTAGGAAGGCAGTGTGGCCTGAGCCATCGCCAGTTCCACGGGGATACGCGGGTCGTTTTTGCCGTAGATGAAAAGCACCGGCATGTCGGCGTTTTCGAGCACCGTAAGCCTGTCGGGACGGTCGGCCATGCCGCGTTGCGCCGCCTCGATGCTTTCGAGGGTGGTCTCGATGGAGATGTCGCCCACTTCCTTAATCTCGCTGTGCAGGGTGGCACGTTTGCTTTCGTCGAAGAGGGCTGTTACGAACTCAAGGATGAATCCCGGACGGTTGATCTTGGCCTGATCGATGGTCTCCAACCGACGTTTGACCACCTCGTTGCTGTCGGCCATGGCGTGGGAGTGCACCAAACCGAAACCGCGTAGCATATAAGGATATTTCTCGGCGAAAGCGAGGGTTACGTATCCGCCCATCGAATGTCCGAGCATAACGCACTGCTCCACCTTGGCGGTGTCGAGCACGGCTTTCACCGCTTCGGCCATAAAGTCCATAGTGTGCACCGGACCAAAGACATCAGACCTGCCGTGTCCGGGCAAGTCGATGGCAATAACGCGCATATCACGCATATAGGAATAGGTGTAGGTGGCCCAAATCTCCAGACTGTTCATAAATCCGTGAAGCAGCACCAACACTTTGTCGCCCTGCCCCTCGTCCTGATAATGAATCTGTTTGCCGTTGAACGTTATGCTTTTATATATCATATCTACGTATATTTCTGATTACAAATATATTACTTAAACAAAAACAATCCAAGTGCCAGTTTTTGACATTGGCAAAAATACATTAAATAATAGTAGGAAAAACGGAATTTGCAAAAAGAAATTCCCAACGTATTGTTAATAAATAAGATAGCAATGACTATTCTTCGAAGAAAACAATCTCGACAGGTTTTACCGAGGAATTTCTTTTGAAATTCACATTGCCGTAGCCGGATGCCACCACCCTGCTTGGGTCGATGTAAAGTTTCGACAGGGCTTCTTTCAGGGCGTTGCTGCGTTCGAGCGATAGCTCATAAGCCTTCTCGGCGTCGGCAGCGGAGACGTTGCTTATCACCTCGACCTTGAGATTGCGGTTGGCTTTCAGAACAGCAGCTACTTGCTGCAATTCCACCTCCGATATTGGCAACAACTTGGCGGTACCTGGTTCGAACTCAACAGTTGGAAGAGGTATATGCGTATGATTCGACACACACGCCCTGAACTCAAACGCCTGAGGTTCTACTGCTGTACTGCCTCCACGCACTCTTATCAAAGGTATATAATAACCATCTGCCACACAACGTATTATGTAATTCTTTTTGGCAAAAACGTCTATCTTTAGCGATGTTATTGTATCCGACAACCTATAATGATGCTCTACAACATTGGTCTGCATGTCAACAATATCCAATTTGACATCCGATAAATTGCTAATTCTTTTGCAGTTCACAAATACAGTACTGTAGAAATGCCCCTTTGAGTGCTTAGTTTTGCAGCTATAAAGAGCGTAATGTTTAGTTGTAGGTAGATAGGTTGTGTAAAAAAGCGTTTCCTCATCGGGAGAGAGTGAGAGAGTGGTTTCAGAAAAACCAGTATTGGCAACTTTTCCTATATTCACCGGCTCGCTCCATTCTGTCCAAGAAGAGTTGTTTTTTCGTGTTGACATATATATATCGTAGAATCCCATTCCTCCCGTACGGTCGGAGGCGAAATACAACGTGGTTAGGTCCTTGCTCAGCACAGGCGAGCGTTCGCTGAAGGCGGAATTAACCACCGGACCGAGATTTATCGGCTTACCCCAGCCATCACCCACACGCGGCATATAGTACATGTCGGTTGCCAAAGCCGTGTCGCCGTGGAAGAGCATTCCCGACTCGTTGACATTGTATCCGCCTTTGCGGTCCGACACAAACAGTATCCCCATTCCGTCAGGTGTAAAAGAGGCGTCGCCTTCATAATGCAAAACTGTGTTGAGCCCCTCGGCTTCGAAATCTTTCTTTTTCCAGGCTCCTTTCACCTCTGTGGCATAGAATATATCGCCATTCTGACCCACAAGCATAGTCCTTTCATTGTTGGAGAGGCCGAAAAAAGTTATGTCATTTCCATCGGCGGTATCGAACACCACGTCGGTTTCCGTGGTTTTCTTGCCTTTCTGCGGATCAACACACACAATTTGAGTTCCAAGGTTGGACACTTTGTTCGCAAATATCTTCCCCGAACGTGTCTGAAAGGGATGCGACAAATCGCCGCGGATAGAGTAAACCGCCGCAGGCTTGGTTTTGACATTTTCCGAAAGTATGTTCTTCAGCTCAAGGAACTTGGCGTTTTGCTTGTTTTCGAAACAAATCTCGTTCTTATCCATAATAGCTATGGCGGTCTTCCAGTTGGATTGCGCCAAGTAAGGCTGTATCAGGCGTTGCAACAGAACAAAATTGATGCCTTTACCCATAAATTTTTTCAGAAAGTCAGAGTACTTCGCCACATCTGCCTCGGTAAAAGTCTGCAAAAATGGTATTTTATCTATTTCGGCGGCTCTTTGTTTGTCTTCTTCAACAAGGAATTTTAACGGGAAATCAGGATTCTTTTTTTCGAAAAGAAGTATTGGTGCGAGATTGCCCTCTTCTGCATAACGCAAATAATATGCCTTGTACACATCGTTGTAGTGTTCATCCGTTTCAAACTCGGAGAGATAAATATGCAAGGCTTCACCGTCCTGACGGTCAATAATCATAGCCACAAGACTGTCCCTAGCCTGCTCGCTGATTGAGAGTTCGCTGTATTTCTGAGCGAAATCGGCATACTGTCGAGGGGTGGTGAGCGAGTAGAACTCCTTAACCACAAGGGTGTCGAGGTTTTTTAGCACTATGGTGTATTTGTCACTTGACGGGAAACGACGCAGAAAACGGATATACTCCTCGGAATTGTTTTTTTCAACAGCTATGCGGTAGCAGATTTCGCTTTTCTGAGCTTCGGCCAGCTGTTTTATTTCGGGATAGTCGTATTCGGCCAATATCTCGTCTATGCTCTGCTCCGAGGTGCAGGCGTTTATCCTTCCTTTGAGGAGATTTTTCAGATTTTCCACTATCGTGGAGCGGTTATAGGTGTTTGAGGGGTTGTCGAGATATTCCTTGTAGGCCTTTTCGGTGTTCAACTCGATGGCCTTGTTGTAGGAATAGACGCTCCGTTGCTGTGCCAGTTCCTTGATAATCAATTTGTCGTCGGGGAAAGCACGCATAAAAGCCTCCGTCTCGTCGGGCTGCACCCCGTTTTTGACGTATTTGCGGGCCTCATCGACGATCATCTGGCGTCGCTGACGCAGTCCCACTATGGTAAAACCTCTCTTTATCAACCGGTTCACCTCACGGTAACGTTTCTGGTCGCCAATCATAGTCCTGTAGCGGGTTTCGGAGACCTGTATGTAGTCCATCGCCAACGGCAGGTTGCGCATCGGGTTGTCGGGCTCGGAATAGAAATAGGCAAGGGCGGCTATGTTGGCAACATCCTCGGGCGACCGCAGGTAGTTGTCGTGCAGTTTGGCGTACTGCTTGCGATAATGTTCAAAACGGCTGGTGTCGTCCTGGGCAAAGGTGTCGAAAGAGAACGTCAGCAGAAACGCAAACAGCGAAAGCGATATAAAATAACGTAACAAACGCATTATCAAACCTATAAGGTATTGGGAATTAGTTCAGGGTTATGGATTTCATTATCTGCTCGAACTCGGCCTGCTTTTGGGCAAACGACTCTTCGGTGGTCTCCAGACGGAACTCCACCAAAGTGGATTTGTTCACGAAATAAAGCATGTAGAACTTGTTCCGTTTGGCACTGTCGTCGTCCTTGTACAAGCCCACATAGCCGATGGCATCCTTGCATGGCAGGAAGGGCGACGATGAAAACTCATCGACAATAATGAACGGCTGCTGCATAAAACGGTTCATTGCAAAATCGAAGGAGTTGTCCTTGCCGATATTGTTTTTCACATATACACGTATAAACGGCAGTGTGGTGTCGTTGTCCTTCGAAACCACTGGCACACTCGAATAAAGGTAAACATGGGTGTTGGCATCGACATTCACCGTTTCAAGGTATTTCCATTTGCCTTCGGGCAATGTAAACTGAAAATTGGATTGCGGAAGCGTTATTTGTGCAAAAAGAGGTCCCGCTGAACCCAAAAACAAGGCCACTGCTATGGCCAATATATTTAATTTATTACGCAATATGCTCATTTTCAAACATTTTTAATCCCTCGCACGGGGAGATACATTTTGCAAATTTACGTTTTTTTTCACAAAAAAACAAGTGCCACATAATATGACACTTGCTTTGTTCTATTCTTACGGCCACAGCTACCGCAGTACCTGAATGGCACCGCTGCGCTGCACATCGCCGTTGTGTCCCTTGCCGATGAAATGGTAGAAGTATGTACCCGTGGGCACTTCCGATGGATCCCAAAATTCGCTGGGGTCGGAGATGTTCTTCTTGTAATACAGACGTTTGCCCATTGCATCGTAGATGGAGAGCTCGAAAATCGGGAAACCACCTCCGTCGATAAGGTTCTTTATCTCGAACACATCGTTGATGCCGTCGCCATTGGGGGTGACGGTGTTGGGGAACTGCAGGAAGTCGTTAACTATCTGTATGGTGTGTTCCACAGTGTCGCGACACTCCACTATGTTGCCGGTAGGACTTGAGATGTTGGCGAAAGCTATCAGTTTCACCTTGTACAATCCGGGCAGCTCGTCGATATCGCCCTCCCAGGTGTAGGAGGTGTCCTTGGCGGCGAGGGTGGTAACGGTGATGTTTTCGTTCTTGTCGTACTGTATCTCCCATAGATAACGGTTGTCGGGCAGGTCGGGGGTGGTTTTGTTCTTTAGCTTCACCGTAGGCTCCTGCACACGCGGGAAAGCGGGATTCCAGCCGAACTCAGCCTCGGGACTGTCGAACACGCGCACCAAACCGGGGTAGATAAGGGAGTCCTGACATCCGTTGTCGGTGATGGCGTAGAGTCTAAGACGGTACTCGCCGGCGGCATACACGTGCTGCGGCGACCTCTCGGTGGAGATGATGCCGTCGCCGAACTCCCAACGGTAGTGGGTGGCGTTCATACTGGTGTTGTCCACCTTAAGTATAAAGGGCGAGCATCCCTCGATGGGATACACGTTGGTTTCGAAATTGGCCGTTGGCTGCGGCGACACTTCAATGACCACTGTGTCGCGGGTGCGGCAGTAGATGCCCTCGTCGTGGTTGGTAACCTCCACCTCGTAGGTGGTGGTCTGTCCTGTAAAGGCCGGAGTTACTATCACCTGTGTGGTGTCGAAAGTGGGCTCCCACATAAATGAGTAGGTGGGCAGGTGCGAGTGGGCGTCGCCGGCGTCGAGGCGTACTTGCTCCACATCGCAGATGGTGCGGTCGGGGCCAAGTTTAGGCTGCGGGTTCCACACGGTGGTGATGGTGGTGTTGGTGTCCCACACACATCCGAACTCATCCACAATACGTATGCCCACTGGGAATGTGCCGGCGGTGTCGGTGGTGTAGATACGTGCCTGCGAACTGGTGAGCAAGTCCATCTTAACTCCCTCGCTCGGCGACCAGATGATGGTGTCGATACCCACTTGGTACTCGCAGTCGGAAATCTGTATGTTGCACAAGTCCATGCTCCAACTATACACCCAGCCGTTGTCGCTACCCCATTGGTCGCAAATCTCGATAGCCCATTGTCCGTTGAGGGGACAGCCAACCAACGTCGAGAAATCGTCGGTAGGCACATAGTATCCTGATTTGTTGGCATAGTCGCTAGAGTCGGTAGTGCTGAATGTTTGTATGCCTGCAACGCCGCTAGTGCTAATAAAACCGGTGGGCATTGTGTTGAAATTGTGTGTTACCTGAACATTAGGTCCGTTGTTTACACATCCACGGCTGTTGTCGTAGTCGCTGTTGAGCGACCAGCAGTAGTTCCAACCCACGCCGAATGGATTATATATAGAGTCACACACATGGTTTGTCGGGTCCCAAGTGTGATGGCTGTTACCGCCGTATGGCAGTCCCATGAACTTGCTACCACCGCCGCCGCAGGTGCCGGAGGGCTGTGCCTTAAGCATGGCCTGGTTCCCGTTGGGACACACAATTGCGATACTTATGTCGCCCATATATTCGTGTTCCATATTAACACAGATGGAGCATATATCCTCCTTGGATTCCAGCTTTTTACCGGAAGGGAACTGGTTGAAAGTTACCGGTGCACGGTAGCAGTTGCCTAACTGTGGACAGTTGGGGCCGTCGGGGATAAAGGTACGCACCCAGTTGGTGGCCGTAGCCTCGTTCTTGAACTCAATCTTGGATACGTTGATAGTGGAGTTAACGCTGTAACCCACATCGATAGGCAACGAAATATTATTGCATATCGTACGAAGCGGGTAGATGGTTTTTATGGGGTTCTGCGCCACACGCACACGCACTTGTTCGAGCTGTGTGGAGGCACATTGTTTTTTGTCGGTAATCATCAGGTTCACTGTGTAGCAGCGCACCTCGGTGAAACGGAACACAGCCTCGGTGGCGCCCCGTGCATAAAGCGAGTCGTTGGGTGTGAACGACCACTGGAACACCGTTGTGGGGTCATCGCCGGTATAATAGCCGAACTCTGTGCCGTAAACGCCGTGGGCATTGAGCTGTATGCTGTCGTCCTTACAGATGTCGATGGTCTTGTAGTACAAAGTATCCACACCTGCCTCGTTGGAATCGATGTCGAAAGTCATTTTAGTCTGCAACGGAAGACTGCGGCCTCCCGCAATTTTGAAATAGGTGTCTTCGATAACGGGATAGCTATTCTCGCAAGGGAATCCACAGATTACGTTAATCTCGAAACCTGTGCCATTGTTGTTGTCGTCGTTGGTTTTGAAACGCACAGTAAGACAACCTGTTGTGTTGTTTGTGGTAGGATACACTCGTTTGTTGAGCATGGAGTTGCTGTTGTTGGCTTTTATTATAAGCCTGTCGGATGTGGAAGGGCCGTCATAGACGAAGATAGTGTCGCTCGGGTCCACATCAAAATTGAGGAAGGTGAAACCCATGCGGTAGGAGTTGAGCTGGCAGGTGCCGCAGAAAGTAATGGAGTAATCGCCGCCGGCATGGTAATCGCCGTTAACGCCACCGTCGTCGTAGAGGAAGGCACCCTCGCTGGTGATGGTGATGGACTGCCCGTTAGTGGTGGCGTTGAGGTTGTATGTGGGAGCTTGGCTGCGTGCCACATACGCCATCAGGAGCATTATTATGAGTAATATTTTTTTCTGCATCGTTGTTTTCCCTTTCGTACTAATTGTTTTCTATCCGCGCACAGATTCCGAAGATGGTGTTGATGTCCCTCAGCACCAGATACCGCACGCCATTGCCCACGTTTACACGGAAATAGATGAAATCGTAATAGTGGCGGCACTGGAAATCCTCGAAATTGTAGGCGTAGTAGCTGAAGATATTGCGGTCGATACTCACGTTTTGTGCCAGATTTTGTCCCGTAGCTTTGCTGCTGACGTCGGAGATGTTGTACACCACTGCGTTTTGCGGCAGGGTGTCGGACCAATAAAAGGCGTTGTAGGCAAAATGGCAGTAGTGCTGGATTTTCTGCTGCGGCTGCTGTTCGTAAACCCCCGGCACGGAGGCAAACTTGGGACGCACGAGGCTGTCACAATTTTGGGCCACACAGGTGTTGACAGCGGCTATCACAAAAACAGCCACAACACACCACAATTTGTTACGCTTATTACCTTTCAGCATATTTCTTGTTTTATTTTTCAAATACGTAAGCCGAAGCAACTACGCCGCAACGCCGTATAGCACAAAACATTACGCGCAAAAACAGCATTTTTTCGCATAATTGCTCCAAGGCACAAAGATACGTTTTTTTTTTGAGAAAAACAAATTTGGTGGAAAAGATTTTCAGATTGTCGGATTTTCAGATATTCAGATTGTCGAAGTTACAAAAAAGTATCTTTAATAAAAAACACGAATTGCACGAATTAACACAAATAATTGTGAGATTCGTGAAATTCGTGTTCAAAAGGTTATTTCTATGTGAAAAATTTCCACTTTCAATTTTCAACTTGCCCGAACTCACTCCTATCTCTTTATCACCAAGCTGCGGGATGTGGTTTGGCCGTCGGTGGTTTGGATGCGGAGCACGTAGGAGCCGTTTGGATAGTCGGACACGGGTATCACCACTTTTTGGGAAACGGTTTCCTGCGTTGCTACCAATTGCCCCAATGTGTTGAACATTTTTATGCTGACAATATTTTCTCCTTCAACAACGACCTTATCGGCAGCAGGATTGGGATACATCTTCACTTCGACAGCCGAAGATTGCGCAATACCAACGGTTTGTTCGCCTTTCAAATCCATGCTCCATCTGAAAAGCCAACCGTTTTCTGATGACCAAAGATCGCAAATCTTGATTGCCCACTCACCGTTAAGGGGACATCCTACCAAAGCAGAAAAATCGCCAGTTGGCAAATAATAGCCCGATTTGTTGGCATAGTCGCTGGAGTCGGTGGTGGAAAATGTTTGCATCCCTGCCGGACCAAACGAGCTCTGAAATCCTTGTGGTAATGAAGCAAAATTGTATGTTAACTGAATATAATTGCTTCCACCAAAATATCCTCTACTTTTGTCGTACTCATTGTCGAGCGACCAGCAGTAGTTCCAGCCAACGCCGAAGGGGTTGTAAATTGAGTCGCTCTCATGGTTTGTCGGGTCCCAAGTGTGATGGTTGTTGCCTCCGTATGGCAGGCCCATAAATCCACCCGAACCACTGCGAATAGAATCTGTGCCAAGATCTCCTTTAAGAACTGCCTCGTTACCATTCGGACACACTATTGATATCATCAAGTCTCCCATATAGGAATGTTCCATATTCACACAAATGGAGCTGATATCCGTTATGGATTCCACTGTTTCGCCCGACATAAACTGGTTGACCGTTACCGGAACGATAACGCAGGAATCGGAATTTGGGGTTTGGGGAGCATCTGGTATGAATACTCGTCCCACATGATTTACTTGGCTGTATGCGATGCCAGCCAACAAAAGCATTGCTACGAAAGAAAGTTTTTTACACATAATGGTTTTCTCCTTTTCATAATGCGGACTTCTTGTTTTACATTATTATTTGCCAATCATCCGGCTCCGCCGAAGTCCTTTTAACGAAGCAGACAAAACGACACTGCAAAGTTACAAATATTTTCCGATTTTACAAATTTTTTGGCAACAATTTTATAGGGGGGGGTAATTAGTTGATAATTAACAGTTTACAATTAATAATTAATAGCTGAATATTGCATTTTTCGACAAAAAATCGTTTTTTTTTGTGCAAAAATTCGCAAAATTGCGATTTTCGTTTTTACAAATTTGCATTTCAAGCAGGATATTTCGCATTGGTTTTGATGAGCACTTTGGCACGTCTCTACAAAAATCCAATCACTCATCACTTTTTATAATCAGGACACTCAATTTATTTATTTCCAAATATTTAAATCACATTTCAAATTCCGAAATCCGAAATCCGAAATCCGAATTAAAAAAAATCGTATCTTTGCAAATGGCTAAGGCAAGGTCGCCTGTTGCCAACTATCTATAAATTAACGAAATGTCGCTAAAACCGCTGATAAAAAATCCTATCGGGAAGAACAACCCCATCACCGTGCAGGTGCTCGGCATCTGTTCGGCATTGGCGGTTACAGCGCAGATGAAACCGGCCTTGGTGATGGCCATCTCGGTAACGGTGGTGGTGGCGTTTTCCAACCTCGTCATCTCGCTGTTGCGCAACACCATACCGCCGCGCATCCGTATCATAGTGCAGCTTGTGATAGTGGCAATGATGGTGATTCTGGTGGACCAGTTCCTAAAAGCCTTTTTCTACGAAACCAGCAAGCAACTGTCGGTGTTTGTGGGACTTATCATCACCAACTGCATAGTGATGGGACGTCTGGAGGCTTTCGCCATGAGCCACAAGCCGCTGGAGTCGTTCGTGGACGGCATAGGCAACGGCATCGGTTACGGCGCCATACTGCTGATAGTGTCGTTTTTCCGCGAGCTGTTCGGCTCGGGCACATTGTTCGGCTACAGCGTGATACCCCAGAGCTGGTATGCCGAAAACGGCGGTTTCTACCAAAACAACGGACTTTTCATACTACCGCCCATGGCCCTGGTCATAGTGGGGGTGATAATTTGGATTCAGCGCTCCCGCAACAAGGAGCTGTGCGAAAAAAACTAACGAAAGATGGGCAGCTACGTAAACATTTTCATACAGTCGGTGTTCGTGGACAACATGATTTTCGCGTTCTTTCTGGGGATGTGCTCATATCTGGCTGTGTCGAAAACCGTCAAGACCTCATTCGGACTTGGCGTTGCCGTTACTTTCGTGATGACCATAACGGTTCCCGTCAACTATCTGTTGGACAAATACATACTACGTGCCGGCGCCCTCACTTGGCTTAGCGAGAGTCTCGGCGGCGTGGACCTCAGTTTTCTGTCGTTCATCATATTCATCGCGGTGGTGGCCGCCATTGTGCAGATTGTGGAGATGGTGGTGGAACGCTTCTCCCCCGCCCTTTACAACAGTCTGGGCATTTTCCTCCCGCTGATAGCTGTCAACTGCGCCATCCTCGGCGCGTCGCTGTTTATGCAGGAACGCGGCTACCAGAACATCGGCGAGGCCACGGTGTTCGCCTTCGGCTCTGGCATAGGCTGGCTGTTGGCAATAACGGGTATAGCCGCCATACGCGAAAAACTGCGTTACTCGCAGATACCCGTCCCCCTCAAAGGTCTGGGCATCACTTTCATCATCACCGGACTGATGGGCATCGCCTTTATGGCTTTCCTCGGGATAAAATTCTAAATTCCTTATAATGAAACGCTTACCTTCACTGTCGAGAAACTTCGCCTTTGCCGTGAGGTTTTATCTGATGTGGGTGGCAGTGTTCTCCGTGGCACGTGTGGCCCAGTTGCTGCTCAACCTCGGCAACGTGGAGGGGACTCCTTTCTCCGACATTTTAAGGATGTTCGTGGTGGGACTTCGGTTCGACACAGTAATCTGCTGCTACCTGCTGATACTGCCCCTGCTGCTGGTTTCCATCGAGACCTTTGCGGGACGCGAGATTAAGGCTCTGCGCGTGGCGACAATGGCGGTGGCCGTGGTGGAGAGCATCCCCGTTCTTTTGCTGCTTGCCGCCGACATCCCATACTACCAGCATTTCGGCAACCGTTTCAACGTGATGGCCTTCGACGGACTGGGTGGCAATTTCGGCACGGTGTTCAAAATGATTGTGGAGGAGCCTACTTTCGGACTGATGATAATCCCTGCCATCGCCGTGGGAATAGTGGTTTGGATTGTGCTGAAAAAGATAATCCGCAGCAAACGTCCCGCTCCGAGCAACCGCATTGTACCTAATATATTATACACCCTTTTGCTGCTTGTGCTACTGTTTTTCGGCATGCGCGGCAACGCCAATTTCAAGACGCGTCCCATACAGCCGGGGCTGGCGTTCTTCTCCAATAACCAAACCGTCAACCAGTTGGGGCTGAACCCCTGCTATGTGTTTATCCGCAGCCTGTCGCGACAGGACCAAGTGGAGCTGCATTTCTGCGACGACGACGAGGCCATTGCCGAGGTGCAACGCCAGCTGGGCATCACCGCCCCCGATGCGTCGTACCCCATACTCCGCAAAATATCGCCGCAAGGCAACGGACACCGCTACAACGTGGTGTTTGTGATAATGGAAGGGATGTCGGCCAACAACCTGAGCCACCACGGCTACCCCAAGGCCATCACCCCGTTCCTCGACTCGTTGCTGCAGCACAGCCTCTATTTCGAGAACTGCTACACCAGCGGCGACCGCACCTGTCTGGGCACCTACTCGTCGGTGGTGTCGTACCCCACCATCTACGGACAGCACCCGATGTACAACACCCCCGTGAGGACCTTCAACAGCATTGCCTACGAGCTGAAAGCCAACGGCTATGCGACCAACTTTTTTGTGAGCCACAACAAAAATTTCGACAACACCAACGCATTTATGATGGCCAACGGCTACGACAGACTGTACTCCGAAGAGGACTACCCGCCCGAAGCACTGAAAACCATCTACGGCGCCCCCGACGACTACCTGCTCGACTTCGCCGTGAGACGGATGGACACCCTTGCCAATGGCGGCACACCGTTTCTTGCCACCATACTCACCGTGAGCAACCACCAGCCGTATTACATACCCGAAAAATACCGAGATGCCGACAAAGCGGAATGGGAGCAGGCGGTGGCTTTCTCCGACGACGCCCTGCGACAGTTCTTCGCACAGGCCGCCACCCGCACATGGTTCGACAGCACGCTGTTTGTGCTTGTGGCCGACCACGGCAATGCCAACGACAACACCTATCCGCTGAGTATCAGCTATTTCCACTCGCCGCTGATATTCTACGCACCAGCGTTTCTTGCTCCACAGTCGCTCGAATGCATGGCTTCGCAAACCGACATTTTCCCCACCATTATGGGAATACTGGGGCTGCCATACTACAACAACACTTTCGGAATAGACCTGCTACACGAAAACCGCCCCTACTCCAGCATGATGAACTCGTCGGGTTACGGAATCATTGGCAAAGAGTGGTATCTGGTGTACCTCACCGACAGCGGCAAAAAAGCCCTCTACCACTACCGCGACGGCGACCCCGCCGACCATATCGCCCAGCACCCCGACATTGCCGACAGCATGGACAACTACGTCACCAAACAATGGCAAGCCGCCGCACACATTCTGAAAACCGGAAAGACTTTCTACAAGCACTGAATTACCAAAAAGGAACAGTCACAAACCTATGGAAATCAAAAACATAAAACCATCAACCAACTTTATGTTCGTGGCAAAGAACTACCTGTTCTGGGTTGTGGTGTTTTTCCTTTTCCGCTTGGCCCTGTATCTCATCAACAGCGGCGACATGGACGACTGCGGTGTGGCGGACAAAGTGCGAATGTTCCTTATCGGACTGCGTTTCGACACCGCCATCGCATGCTACCTTCTTGTACTTCCAGCCTTGGTGGCAACGATCGAGACATTTGCAAAACGTCGCCTGCGGGCAATGGACATAGGTTTTCGGGTGATTTACACGATATCGGCCGTTGCCGTACTGCTGATAATGGCGGCGGACATACCTTATTTCCAGAACTTTTTCCAACGGCTGTCAGTGTCGGTTTTCAACGAGATGGAAGGCAATTTCGGTACCGTGGTGAAAATGATTGTCGGGACACCCGCCTTTTTGCTGATGCTCGTGCCCGTAATTGCTTTATCCATAGTATTTTGGGTATTCCTAAAAAAGACACATCCTGCCGACAGCAAGTGCAAAGCCGACAAAACGCCCACAAAAATCATTTACAGCCTTCTGCTTTTCGCACTGATTTTCATAGGCATGCGTGGCAACGTGAATTTCAAACAAGGTCCCATCCACACCCGTGACGCATATTTCTCCACCAGCCACATACTCAACCAGTTGGGACTGAACCCCTGTTTCGTTTTTATCAAAAACACCAAACAGTCCGCACTGTTCGACATCACGTTCACCGACGATTCCACGGCTCTGGCCGAATCGCAACGGCAGCTCGGCATAACCGAACCCGACAAGGAGTTCCCGCTGATGCGGATGGTGGAGCCTTCGGGCGAGGGACACCGTTACAACGTGGTGCTGGTGCTGATGGAAAGCATGTCGGCGTACAACATGCAGTATTTCGGCTACGAAAAAGGCATCACGCCATTTCTGGACTCCCTTGCGCACGAGAGTCTGTTTTTCGAGAACTGCTACACCTCGGGCAAAGTCACAAGTCGCGGCATATACTCCAGCATTGTAGGGTACCCCACCATCTACGCCTACCAGCCGCTGAACATCGCGCCGATGCGGCGGTACAACAGCATGGCCTACGAGCTGAAACGGCACGGCTACAGCTGTAATTTCTTCGTAAGCCACGAAAAAGAGTACGACAACTGCAATAATTTCCTACTGATGAACTCGTTCGACAAAGTGTATTCCAAGGAGGACTACCCCGAATCGGCCATAGCCAACAGCTGGGGCGTCGCCGACGATTTCCTTTTCGAATACGCTTTGGGCAAGATGGACAGCCTCTCGGAGTCGGGACCCTTTTTCACCACCCTACTCACCATCAGCAACCACGAGCCGTTCGTTATTCCTGAGAAATACCGCACTCCCGACAAAACCGAGCGCGAGCAGATGGTCAGCTACTGCGACGACATGCTGCGGCAGTTTTTCGCGAAAGCGGCGCAACGCCCATGGTTCGACAGCACCATTTTCGTGCTTGTGGCCGACCACGGCAAGCCCCTCGACAACACCTACCCCCTGCCGCTTAGCCTCTACCACTCGCCCTTGATTTTCTACGCGCCATCTGTCATAAAACCGCAAATCAGCGATGCGATGGCCTCGCAGAAAGACATCTTCCCCACCGTGATGGGAATCCTCCAGATGCCTTATTGCAACAACACTTTCGGAATCGACCTGATGCGCGAGAGCCGTCCCTACGCCATGATAATGAACGAACAAGCCTACGGCATCGTCGGCAAGGAGTGGTATATGGTGCGGCAAACCGACACAGATCTGAAATACCTGTTCCGCTACCGCGACAGCGACCCTACCAACCACATCGCCCAATACCCCCAAGTGGCCGACAGCATGGAACAATACGCCTTTGCGCAATGGCAAGCCGCCATCTACCTGTTGAAGACAGGAAAAACTTTTTATAAGCACTAAAAATTTGGGGTGATTGCGTTACTCCCCTTTCAGCCTTTCTTCCAACGCGCGGTATTCCTCGAGGGCGTTCCAGATGCCGTCCTCCGAAAGCACTCCGCGTTTGAGGTCGGCGGGCAGGAGTCCGGCCTCGTCGTCGGCACGGTCGCAATGCCATCCGGCACTGCCGAGATATTGGTCCAAAGCAATGTATTCCGTCTTGGCTTCGGCGAAAGCGTCCAAGGCCGAGTTCAGCTGCTCCACGGCGACTTTCAGACGTTCCAAACGTCCCTCCATTTCGGTAATTCGGTCGATATTCATATTTCGGGAAACGGAAAAAAACTCGGTTTATTGCCGAAAGTGCAAAATAGAACAAGATTTTTGCGAGATACATATAATTATTTTTGCAAGCACGTAATAAAAAAACAAACTTGACGTTATAGGCTTTCGAAATGAGCGAGTACCTAATTATATCGACCTCTGTGGACCTGATGCGCACAGCCTCGGACAGCATAGTTTTTGTGTCGTCCGACGGCAACTATTCGTCGTTTATGTTCACCAGCGGCGACTCGCGCATCGTAACCCTACAGTTGGGACAAGTGGAACAACTTATCGCCAAACAGCTCACCAACACACGAAGCAACTTTATCCGACTGGGTAAAAGCTTGATAATCAATAGGAACTATATAAACTACATAAACGTGCCAAAACAACAGCTGGTGCTCTCCGACGAACACAGCTCCACACACTCGCTGACAGCATCGAGAGAAATGCTGAGAAATTTGAAAAACATTATTGAGAAAGAACTGGAACAGCAATGAAAGAAACGTACGAAATAGGAGACAACGAAGTCCGCGTTGTTGGCGGCGATGACGACAAAGGTCGCAAACCGCGTCTGCGCCGGATTATTATTGCCATTGCTGCATGCGTGGCTTTGGCCGCAATAGCAGTCATTTTAGCAGTTGTACTTATACAGGACAAAGATCCCGAAACACACGGCATCGGCACAACCGATGTGCAGGGCACAGCCAACGTCGCCACCGCCGCCGATTCCATCTGGTTCTGCAACACCGACAACTCCCGAGCTTCCGAAATTGCCCTCTCCGACACCCTTATCGACTCCATAAACCTTCAAATACTCACCCCTTACAACGTATCGCCCGAACTGTATGTGGGACAGATAGACACTGCTGACAAAAGCATACTGTTCGCCTCGCAGGCAGCCGACTTGGCAAGGGACCGCGGCAAAATCGTGGGTGCTTTCGTATGCGCCGGCGAACCGCTTTCGTGGGGACTTTCGAAGAAAGGCTACTGCGCCATTTTCGGTGACAGCATCACGGTTGGCATGGCCGAGAACTCGCCTCTGTTCGAGCAGGCCACCGATGTAGGCGGATATTTCTTCCGCCAGTATCCGGCAGTGAGCAACGGCAAAATGGTTGAGAACAAACCGCAAAACAGCTCTTTCCGCCGCGCCTTGTGCACTTTGAACGGCAAAATCTGCGTGATTTTCACCCCCGACCGAGTGCTGATGAATGATTTCAGCACCGCACTTGTGAAACTGGGCGTGAAGGACGGAATTTTCCTCGTGGGAAGCACGGCACACGGCTGGTACCGCAGCCCCGACAACGACAATGTGGTGCAGCTCGGATTCCCACGTGCCCCGAGAATGAAGAATGTCAATTACTTGATTTTCCGCCGACAGTAAGTCTGGAAAAAAGATAAACGCAGCTCCCACCGAGGAGCTGTTTTTTTTTGCATCAAGCTGACAAAAAAAGTATCTTTTCCATTCTTTTTCGAGCAAAAGACAGCCTTTTATTACCCTTCTCAATGTATGAAATTACTCCCGAAACGCAATTTCATACAATAAACGGCATATTTCGTACAATGGACGGCAACAACGGTGTTTTGTGTCGGCAAATTGCGTAATTTTGCTTCATCAAAACATCAAAATTATGGTTAGAAAAATAATAACAACATTGACATTGGCAGCCGCCGCCCTTGTGATGGCCTCCTGCGGCGGCAAGGTAGAGTATGCCGACACTGTGAACGGCATTTACTACTGGAGAGGCGTGTACGACCTGGACAACAAGGAACAGGAATTTCTGAAACAAAACAACATCCGCAAGATGTACATGCGGTTTTTCGATGTGGAGGAGTGCAACTACTACGTCACCGAGAAATACGCACCTATGTACACTCTAGAACTCCGGAGCAAGCTCCCCGACAGCGTGGAAATCATCCCGACGGTTTTTATAACCACTTCGGCCATAAAGGATTACGAAAACTACTACCAACACCTCGCCCGTCGTATCTATGCTATGTGCGACAGCTACGACATCACGCCCAAGGAGATACAGTTCGACTGCGACTGGACCACCTCGACCCGCGAGAGCTTTTTCGCTTTTCTGAAGGATGTCCGCACGGAGCTGGAGCAGTATTTCCCCGGCATACGCCTTTCGTCGACCATACGCCTGCACCAGCTGCAGCAGACGCCGCCGCCCGTCGACGAGGGTGTGCTGATGTGCTACAACACAGGCGATTTCAAGGATTTCAACACCAAAAACTCCATACTCGACATAAAGGACGTGAAACCTTATCTGAAATACCTGAAAAGCTACGACCTGCCCCTTTCGCTGGCACTGCCGACCTACGACTGGATTGTGGAATTCGACAGCGACAAAAAGTTTTCGTATCTGAACAACTGGGTGTACTTTCCTGCTGACACTGTCAGGGTCGGTGAAAACCTGTGGCGTTACAATAATTATGATGGAAACAGCAGTTATATGCGGCACGAAAGAGTGTCGGCAAAAACGATTCTGGAGACCAAAGACCTTGTGCAGAAGGCCTACGGCAAAAAGATGAACATTATTTTATATCACCTCAATAGCTCACAATTAAAAAAATACACAAACGATGAAATCGAAGATTTTTACCTTTAGCATCATCTTGCTACTGCTGTCGGGCAAGACAATGGCCTGTGGAGGAAGCTTTTACATGGATCCCTCGCTTCATTACATTTTCCACCTCGGATACCCAAAAAGTTACGCCCACAACGACTATTACACCGACTGGAAAGTAAAGAACGACAAAATTTTCCACGATGAAAACGTGGCCTTCTGGCACAAATACACCGGTAAAAAAGTGTCGAAAGAGGAAGTGGAAAAAGCCATCTACTCCGGCAACAAGCCTTCAAAAAAATACGAGTTCTTCAAATATCTCATCGATAAAAACGACACCGTGGCCCTGCAATACTGGAACATAGTGAACGGCGATTTAGGCAGCACCATACGATGGGAACGCTCGGTGTGGTACTTCCCCACAAAAAATGAAAAAACGCCGGACCCTTCTTACAATGACATCCCTTACGAAATAACCTTCGGCACCATCGACCACTGTCCCAACCATAACATCCGCAACCGCTACGCCCTGCAACTGATGCGTATGGCTTTCGCAAAAAGGGACAACAAACTGGTAGTAGAAGTGTGGGACAAATACGGCCGTAAGATACCCGCCAGCGCTCTCCGCACACAATGTAAAAGCTACTACGCCGGAGCCGTTGGCAACAGAGAACTGAGTACTGTCGCCTTTGCCGAAATTGGTTATTTCAATCCCTTGTTGGACTACAACACCAATAACATAAAAGCTCTCTATAAGCACATACCCAACTCCAAACACCTTGAATTGAGCGTTGAAAACATTGTAAACCAACATTTCGACAACTGTTTCGGATATGATACAACAAGTCGGAAAGCCCGAAAACAAGAAAGCGAGGCGTTCCACAAAACAGCCGAGGAAATACTGGCCGACGGCAAGTCGAACAACCCCGCCCTGTGGAAATCGGCACAAGCGGCTTTCGCCTATATCGACGGCGACAATGCGTTGGCACTGAACCTTATACGGCAAGCCGACTCGCTTAAAGGCACAAAAAACGTAAAGGAAAACATACGTTTGATGCGACTGCTGTTTCTCGCCTCCGACACCACAACAAACGACTCCCTTTACGAAAACGCCCTCCTGCCCGACCTGCAGTGGCTTGTGGCCCAGATACGCAAGGACCAGAACACAGAAAATGGTTTTTACTACGACGAAAGCTTTTGGTATGAAGAAATTACCGGCTTCCCCCAGCACAGAGTAAAAATCCTGCGCCGCACCATACTGAAGGAGATTATTTCCCACTTCGAAAAAAAAGGACGGCAAGAGCGCTGCCTCGCTTACCTCGACATCTACAGTTCACTGTGTAACAGAGGTTTAGACAAACGCCACAAATTGTCGCTCGACTACGGCAGCCGCTTTCTCATCTATGCCGACACCACCAAAGTGGAAAACTTGAAAAAACATCTGGCCCTGCTGCAATCGGGCGGCGAAAGCGAGATGGACAAATTCCTTGTGAAAAACAGCAGCAAGGACTACAACTTTTTGAACGAACTCATCGGTACCAAGTACTTACGCACCGAGAACTGGGATGCCGCCATAGCATATCTGAAAAATGTTTCCAAAAAATTCCGCAAAACGCAGAACATCCATTACTATCTTACAGAACGCAACCCCTTCGGCGAAGCATGGATAACCAACTCACGAAAAGCCAAATACCGGAAAATAGAATCGCCATGGGAGAAATACAACGACAACCCCACAAAACTACAGTTCTGCCAAACCATGAAAAAACTGAAAATCTTGAGCCACAACGGCAAAGACGCCTCTGCAAGAGCCGAGGCACGCTACGCCTACGTCGTGGGACTGTACCAGGCCTTTTTCGGCAGATGCTGGAGCCTCACCCGCTATTCGGACAGCTTCGATCCTATGTACGACGAACACTTCTATCCAAACGATAGAAAACTGCTGAGTATCGAAAAATATATCGACAAAACCATTGCCATGACAGGCTCGGGCAACAAAGAACTTGCCGACAAACTGTTCGTCATGAAATATGCACTTGAAATTGATGACCTTGCAGAGTATTATGTGCCTTTAAACGACTGGAGCAAATACGACAATTACAAACGTCAGTCGGAAAAGCACGATGCAGTGGTAAACGATATGGAAACGGAATTGTTCGCCGACTGGAGCAAGCGCTGCGGTGTGGTTGCAAACGCCGATTACGTGCGGCACACCTATTGCGACCAGCTTGCCGACCACAGGCCGCAAATTAGAGGAACTCAAGAACATACCATATTTATGCCGATAAACGGACACATGTTTTTCGAAATTTGACCATAATTCTGATACTGAAAAAGCCTCCGCAGTTTTGGCGGGGGCTTTTTATTTTTGTTTGCGGGGTGTACCGCTAACGGGGTATATTGTAGCCCAGCGAATGTATCGATGCATCCCAGCCTGTTACCACGTAGCTGTAGGTCGAAGTGCTGTTGATTTGGGTTATCTCCTTGAAAACCAGCTTGCTCTCATTGTCAACCCAATAGGCGTTCTCGCCCGACTGTGCGGGAGAGGGGTTGTTGTATTTAACGCAGGTGTGTCCGCAGATGGCCTCGGTGGTTTCGGTGCGTTCCATACTGCCGAGCAACGTGGTGCCGCTGAGGTTGGGCAACGAGAGGTAGAACAGCGACTTGCCCGTGGTGCGACGGGCAAAATCGGGGAAATCGGAGTAGCGGTCGTCGGGAGTCCAATTGCTGCCGCCGTCGGTGGATTTGAGCTGTTTCTGGATGTTGCCGTTCTTGTCGAATTTGCAGTACATCAGCCACTCGTCCTCCGAGCCTGCAAGGTTCACAGCCACCCATTCGCTGCCGCATTTTATATAGATGCAGTCCTCGGTGGCACTGGCAATGCCCGTAGTAGTGCTGTGTATCGTAATTTTTACGTTGGCCGGAAGGTTGGCCACCAGCACCGACTGGTTGAGTGCATCGTCGGCCTGACCACCACCGCCTCCACTTCCGCCGCCGTTATTTCCGCCGCCGTTTTCTTCCGTTGTCCCGCCGGCAGTCTCCGGCTCGTTGTTGCACGACATAACGATTGCCGCACCCACAAGCGTGGCCATAAGTGCCAAAAGTCTGATTTTTCTCATAGTTTTCTCTGTTTAAATGAATGAACTCCTATTATATTAATGTACAAAGATAAAAACTCGGCCGGAGTTGCCATTGTGGCTTTGCCTTTACCCGATACAAAATTATCATAAAAAATTTTTATTTCCAAATATTTTTTTGCGGGTTAATATATAATATATATATATCAATGAGTTACGAAACAAATATTTTTTAACAGCATCATAAAACAACAACGTTTTCCTATCTTAACAACACTCAAAGAGACAATTTTTTCAATGGCAAACCAAGGTGAAAAAAATATCGCCAACCAACCGTTTTTTTTGTGTAAAAAATACACTAAATTTGACAAAAAGCCGAAAATTTTGTCTCAAAAAACACCCCAAAAACCTATTTTTCTCGAAAAAAAATGCAAAAATTTACAATTGATTATCAATGCGTTATAAAATTTGTGTAAAAATAACGCAAAAATATTTGGTGGGAATCAGAAAAAGATGTAATTTTGCGTCGAAATTACACAAATAAAAAATTAAACGAAAAATGGAAGAACAGAAATACACCTACCAATACCCCCACCCTGCCGTGGCAACGGACTGTGTGGTGTTCGGGTTCGACGGAAAGAAACTGAAGGTGCTCCTTATCCGTCGCGGCGTGGAGCCGTTCAAAGGCCTATGGGCTTTCCCGGGAGGCTTTATGCGTATGGACGAGACCGCCGAACAGTGCGCCCTGCGCGAGCTTGTGGAGGAGACCGGCCTCGAGCTAACCCAGATGAAACAGCTGGGTGTCTTTTCCGACATCGACCGCGACCCGCGCGAACGCGTCATATCCGTGGCTTTCTACGCCTTGGCCAAAAGCTCCGAAGTGCGCGGCGGCGACGACGCTGCCATTGCACAGTGGTTCGCCATCGACGACGTGCCGCACCTCGCCTTCGACCACGACTACATACTGCGGCAGGCCATGCGCAAAATCAAGGAGGACATACATTTCGAGCCGGTGGGCTTCGGCCTTCTCGACGAGGAGTTCACCATCGCCGAACTGCAACGACTCTACGAGGCAATACTCGGTGTGCATTTCGACCGCCGCAATTTCCACAAGAAACTGCTGCAGACCGGAATCCTCGAAGAGGTCGAAGAGGATGACGACGTGGTGGCTGAGAAAAACGCACCCTCGTACTACGGCCAGCACAACGAGATGAAGACGATGGAAATCGACGCTCTGTTCGGAGGAGTTCCGAGACACTTGACGAAGAAAATGTTATCGTTTGTAGGCAAAGAGCCAAGCGCTTCCGAGCCGAAACCCGAAAAAGGCACTCCCGGACGCAAGGGCAAGCTCTTCCGTTTCAAAAAAGACAAATACGACAAACTGAAAGAAAACAACGAATTCCGTCTGGAATTTTAAAACCAATCATTAACCATTAAAAAACTTAAAATTATGACAACACAAGACAACAAAAATCAGGGAATTTACACCGACAACGGCAAACAGAAAATCATAAACTTGATAATTTTGGACAAAAGCGGCTCTATGGGCAGCATAGCAGGTGCCGCCATCATGGGTTTCAACAAAACCATCGAAGGCATACGCGAAGCTCAGGAACGCTACAAGGACACACAGGAGCATTACGTTTCGCTGCTCACTTTCTGCGACTGCGCCAAGACTTATGTTTACGAAAACGTGCCTGTGGCCGAAGTGGCACAACTCACCTCACGCGACTACCGTCCCTGCTGCTGTACACCGCTCTACGACGCCATGGGAATAAGCCTCAGCCGCTTACTTGGCCAGATACAGAATCTGCCTAACGCCACCGCCGCTGTAACCGTCATCACCGACGGCCTTGAAAACTCCTCTCACGAATACTCCGGCAGGGACATCAAAGCGCTGGTGGAACGTCTGCAGAACGAAGAGGGCTGGAATTTCGCCTACATCGGCACCAACCAGGATGTGGAAGCCGCTGCAGCATCCATCTCCATCAAACAAACCATGTATTTCGAGGACACCGCAGAGGGCATGAACGAGGCTTGGGAAAAAGAACGCAAATCAAAAAGTCGTTTTTTCCACAGATTGGATGCTATGCGGTTTAATGTGGCAGGAATGTCGGCAGCGGAAAAGAAAATGGCCTATGCCGCAATGAACAGTTCAAGCAAAAACTACGAGGAAATCAGCGAATACTCACACCGTTTCACGCCAAACCACATCGAAAGTCTGAAACCCAATCAGATATTCGTGTTCGGCAGCAACTCGGCTGGAGCACACTACGGCGGTGCGGCACGTACAGCTGTGGAGAAATTCGGCGCCATCATGGGACAGGGCGAGGGCCTGCAGGGACGGAGCTACGCCATACCCACAATGGGAACGATGGGCGAGACAGAAGTCGCAGTGCAGAATTTCATCGCTTTCGCCAAACAGCACCCCGAACTCACTTTCCTTGTCACACAAATTGGCTGTGGCATAGCAGGTTACACCCCTCGCGACATCGCTCCGATGTTCATGCAAGCCATCCATGTGGAAAACATCTGGCTACCGAAAGAGTTTTGGAACGAACTGATATAAAAGCAAAAAAAATTATTAAAACTTCACAATCATGTTAGGAGCAATAATTGGCGACACCGTAGGCTCGGTGTACGAATTCAACAACATCAAAACGACGGATTTCCCGTTTTTCTCACCCGGCAGCAACTACACCGACGACAGCGTTATGACCATGGCCGTGGCCGAGTGGCTGCTCACCGACGAAAACCACTCCATCGACACTCTGGAAAATTGCATGGTGAGCATTGCGCGACAATACCCCTGTCCCAAAGGCGGTTACGGCAGCAGTTTCTTCGATTGGCTGTTCCATCCCGAATACCTGATCGACTACGATGACAAAAGAATAAGTACGTTCATCACTTTGAAGGAAGCTCTTAATAAATTAAACGCAAGCAAAACCGAGGCTCCAAAACGCAAGCCCTACAACTCGTGGGGCAACGGCTCGGCCATGCGCGCAAGTGCCGTGGGCTGGATGTTCGACACTCTTGAAGAAACCGAGCGGGTGGCGAAAATTTCGGCCGAGATAACCCACAACCACCCCGAAGGTATCAAGGGGGCGCAGGCCACCGCGGCGGCGATATTCCTGGCCCGCACAGGCAAAAGCAAGGTGGAGATACGCAACTATATCTCAACAACCTACGGCTACGACCTTGCCCGCACCTGCGACGACATCCGCCCGGTGTACCATTGGGAGTCTTCGTGTCAAGGCACTGTGCCCGAGGCTATTGTGGCGTTCTTGGACAGCACCGATTTCGAGTCGGCGATACGACTGGCCGTCTCCCTCGGCGGCGACAGCGACACCCTTGCCTGCATCACCGGCGGCATTGCCGAGGCTTTCTACAAAAAAATACCTGCCGAGATTGCCAAGGAGATGTGGAGTAAGTTGCCCGAAAAATTCAAAGAAATTATAAAAAGTGTGGAAAGTCGCTCCGACTATCGTCTCCCCGACGATTTGGACGACAAAACAATCCCTTGCTGACGGTCCGGACACCTCGGCAAAAAAACAAGGGGATGTGACTTTCGCCGCATCCCCTTAATTATGAAAAAGTCCAAATTTATCCTTTGTAGAAAGGCATGCGAACTACGACGGCTTTGAGCAGTTTCTCGCGGATTTTGATGTAAATCTCGGTGTCCTTTTTAGAGAAAGCCGATTTTACGAGAGCTGTGCCGATGTTTTTTCCTGTCGAGGGCGAGGGGCAACCGCTGCGCACCTGACCGATAACGTTGCCTTCAGCGTCGCACACTTCGTAGCCGTTGCGGGGGATACCGCGGTCGATCATCTCGAAACCGACGATTTTCTTCTCCACGCCGTTGGCTTTCTGAGCCTCGAAAATGTCGCGGTTGATGAAGTTGTTGCCGTCAACGAATTTGGTGATCCAGCCGAGACCGCCTTCGATGGGCGAAATCTCGTCATCTATTTCGTGGCCGTAGAGGCAGAAACCCATCTCCAGACGGAGGGTGTCGCGGCAGCCCAGACCTGCGGGCATGATACCGAATTCTTTGCCAGCTTCGAACACTGCGTCCCAAACTTTCTGGGCATATTTCACAGGGATGTAGATTTCGCATCCGCCTGCGCCGGTGTAGCCGGTGGTGGAGAAAATCACGTTCTCAACGCCTGCGAAGGTGATAATCTGGAAAGTGTAGTATTCCATGTCAACCACGTTGGCAGCAGTGAGTTTCTGCATAGCTTTCAGTGCGTTGGGGCCCTGAACGGCGAGCTGTGCCCACTGTTCGCTTTCGTTGATGAACTCTTCGCCGAGTTTCATACCGCGTTCGGCTGCAATCTTGCTCATCCAATTCCAGTCCTTGTCGATATTGGCGGCGTTGGGCACCATAAAATAATGGTCGTCGGCTATGCGGTAAACGAGCATGTCGTCAACAATACCGCCTTTGCCGTTGGGCAGACAGGTGTATTGTACTTTTCCGTCGGTAAGGGCGGCCACGTCGTTTACAGTAACGTACTGCATAAATTCTTTTGCTTTGGGACCTTTGGCGCGGAACTCACCCATGTGCGAAACGTCGAAAACTCCGACATTGTTTCTTACATTATTGTGCTCCACCACAAGTCCTTCGTATTGAATAGGCATGTTGTAACCAGCAAATTCGGCCATTTTGGCTCCCAATGCTATGTGCAAATCGGTGAAAGGGGTTGTCTTCATTTTATAACTATTTAATTTTATGTTTATTACGTTTTAAATTATTTTCTATAGAGCATTGCAAATGTACAATTTTTTTTTGAGTTTGGGAAATTTTTGGGGAATTATTTTTCCCGATGCCCCACAAGCCCACTGCAAACATATAATAATATCTTGGGGACGGATTTCAATTTTCAGAGAAAAAGAAATCTTTATTCAGCCAAAAACATATATTTTTTGTAACTTTTGGCTGAATTGAGCAAATCAAATCAGCCAAATGTTGGTATTTTTAGTGTAATTTGGCTGAATAAGCATTCAGATAAAACACCTTTCCACAAACTGAAAAAACAACTAAACCAGAAATAAATCACTCATAGTCAAACTATTCTGAACGCGATTTGCATATACATTTTTATGCAGTCCGAAAGTCGTGATAAAAGTGAGGTGAATATTTTTCTTGTTATTTGTCAGCTCTTGTATAATGTCGGAACGTTGGCGCAGTTTTTCCTCGTATGATTTGTCGATTACAAACTCCTTGTTGGCAAATTTGATTTCGCAGAGATTTATCACCCTGTCGGCACGGTCGATAAGCAAGTCGATTTGAGAAGCGGCTTTTCTACCATCCTTTTTAATGATATAAGAGGATGTCCCGGTTTGCACTCCTGCTATACCTAAAGCATTCTTAATCTGTTTGATATGCGAGAAGCACACCTCTTCGAAAGCGAAACCTTGCCATGAGGCTATGGACGGCGACTTAATGGAATTGTGCCAAAAAGACTCGTCGGAAACAGCTTTTTTCCCAATGAAATTGAGGTGAAACAGGCAGAAATTGTCTATAAGTTTGTAGTACGTGCCACGTTTCACACCCAACGGAGTGTAAGGGATAATGAAATCGCTGTTCACCAAAGCCGCCAGAGTCTTTGTAAGTGTGCCCCCCGACGAGATGCCGGTTTTCTTGCAAATCTCATCGCGAGTATATCCGTAATGGCGCTGGGCAAGCAGTTTCACAATAGCTTTAGAGTCGCTGTTGTCGCCAAAGAGAGAGGCAAAAAGCCGGTCGTATTCATCACGCAGGGGCGCATTTTTGGCGAAAAACAGACTGTCGATGTTTTGCGCAAGCGACAGACCGGGACGGAAATAGTTCATATAATAAGGTATGCCGCCTATGGCCATATAACTTTGAACAATGTCGTAGCGGTCGAGTCCAATGCCTTTGTGTTTAAAGAACAACTCGCACTCTTTCAGCGAAAAAGACGACAATTTCATATTATAGGTAACACGTCCATAAAGGCCGCCTTTGTTGTTCAGTAGCTTGTCTTTCATCCACGAGGTGGCAGAGCCGCACACGATAAGCATCAGGTTTGGCCGCGACGACGCCCAACCGTTCCAGAAATGCTCGAATGCGGTTACAAAACCCGAACGCGGTGTGTCCATCCACGGCAACTCGTCGAGAAAAACAACCTGACGTTTGGCAGAGCGTTTGTTTTCAAGCAGTTGACGCAACAAACGGAAAGCCTCGGGCCATGAGGTGGGACACACGGCTTCGCTCAATCCATATTCGCGCAACGACATATAGAATTCCTCCAGCTGGCGTTTTTGCAGCTCTTTCCCTGTAATCTCCATTGGCGAAACGCCTGTGTGATGAAATGTAAACTTGTTTTTGAAAAACTCCCTTATAAGGTACGTTTTCCCCACCCTTCTGCGACCATACACCGCTATAAGCTCAGGTGTTTTGGCATTGTATAAACGCTGTAACTCGCTGATTTCAAACAATCTTCCAATTATTTCCATATATTTGAAACGATTTTAATTCAGCCACAAAGATACAAAAATATATTGATTTGGCCAAATTAAAAATTTAAATCAGCCAAAAGTAGGTATTATTTGTGTGATTTGGCTAAATAGAAACCTTAACCTGACTCAGTTCGTGGTACTTCTGTTCCGCAAGGCGGTTGTTTATGGCAAAGCCTTTTATCAGATACTCTTTCAGCACATGGTTAGCCAATATGCGGAAAGCCGTGCCACGCTTGCTTTTAACACGGTAACCTACAGAAATAATGACATCGAGTGTATAAACCACTGGCAGTTCGAATTTTGAAAAAGTATTATGCAAAATTTGCATATTATTTTTCTTCACACCCTCTCATACTCCATATACTGGTAGCGCAGGCCGCTTTTTTCGTCGGTGAAAATTTCCGAAGCGGAGACCTCGCGGAACTCCTCCGTGTCGATGGGCGGGAAAAAGGTGTCGGCGTCGAATGTGGCAAAGACTTTGGTGAGGTAGATACGGGCAACGAACGGTAAAAATTGGCGGTAAACGGTAGCCCCGCCGATGATAAACGGCTGTTCGTCACTTTCGCACTGCTCCAAAGCCTCCTGCACGGAATGCACCACCTCGCACCCCTCAAGTCCGGAGCCGTCGCCGTGGGTTATCACTATATTGCGGCGGTTGGGCAAAGGACGTTTGGGGAAACTTTCGTAGGTCTTGCGGCCCATTATGATGCAGTGTCCCGTTGTCAGGGCTTTGAAACGTTTCAAATCGTCGCTGATATGCCACAAAAGGTTGTTGTCCTTGCCGATGGCCCAGTTGTCGGCCACCGCCACTATCAGGGAGAGGTTATTGTTTTCGGTCATCGCTGTCAGTTTTTTCCATTTTAAATCTGTTGCCTCGCGTTATCCAATCAAGACATCAATAACGAGACATCTATTTTTCGATTATTTTGAACAAATTAATCAAATGCAGATTTCATCTGCTTGATTATCAACATCGAAAGACACGAAAAGAACAAAAACTTTCGTTTTTTTTCGTATTTTTAGATGTTTTATTAATAACGTACAAACAGAAAAAATATTTTGAGTCGCCTCTTTTTGCTTTGGACAAAGATATTCTTAATGGTATGAAACCCGTCCTACCTAAATATCTCCACCGCACGGTCGAAAATGCCTGTCATATAGGCTATTGCCATGCCGTAGTTGGAGACGGGTATCCCAGCCTGCATTGCGGGGAGCAGACGGCTCTCAAGCTGCTGTCCGGTAACCACACAGCCACCGCACTGTATCACCATTTTGTATTCCGCCAAGGGGCGTGGCAACTCGTTGAACCCGCTCACAAAGTCGAACTGCGGCTCCGAGCCGGTGTATTTGCGTATCAAGTTGGGCAGTTTCACCCGTCCTATGTCCTCGCAGGTGGCGCGGTGGGTACACGATTCCAACATCGCTATGCGGTCGCCGTCGGCAATGGCGGAAAGCGCTGGGGTGCCTTGCAGATAGGCTTCGAACGGACCTTTGTGTCGCGCCAGCACTATGCTGAAACTGGTGAGCGGTATCTCCCGCGGCACCACCTGCGACACATATCGGAACGCCTGACTGTCGGTTACCACCAAATCCACCTCTTTCATCCTGCCGAGCTGCATGGCCAGCTCCGTTTCCTTGCACACCACGGCTACGGAGTCGTTGTCCAATACATCCCTAATCACTTGAACCTGAGGCAATATCATACGTCCTTCGGGAGCGGCAGAGTCGATGGGGGTTACAAGCACCACCTGACTGCCGGGCTTCAGCACATCGCCCAGAAGCGACTTATGGGCGTAAGCCGTTTGCGGCAGGTTATCGCGGATGGCCTGCAACAGCTCGTCGCGGTGCTTGGCCTCGGCGGTGCTTACGCGATACACCTTTTGTCCATACTTTTTCTCCAAACGGGTAATCATTTCGTCGTCGGGAGTATGCAGGTCCGTCTTGGAATAAATCAGCAGGAAGTTGATTTTTTTTCCCCGACATTCCTTCACGAGATTCTCCTCGAAGGGTGTGAATCGGTTTTCGGAAAAAATTATGAGCGCCAGATTGACTTGAGCCAAGGCCTGCATGGTCTTGCTCACACGCAGTGCCCCGAGGTCGCCTTCGTCGTCGATACCGGCGGTATCAACCCACACTACGGGTCCCACACCACTGATTTCCATAGTCTTACGCACAGGGTCGGTGGTGGTGCCCGCCTCGGCGGACACGATGGCTATCTCCTGCCCTGTTATAAAATTGATAAGGGTGCTCTTGCCTTGGTTGCGTCGGCCGAAAAGGCCGATACGCGGTTTCAGTTCGTTTCCGGTTGTTCCCATAATGTCAATGGTTTTGTGTGTTGGTTTTTGCGTTTTTCCACAGAGACACCAGCTGGTCGGTGGTCATCTCCGAAAGGGGCGTGCCCTGTTCGGTGGCCTGCCGTTCCACCTCCTTGAAACGGCTCTCGAATTTCTTGTTGGCTTTTTCCAGTGCGGTGTCGGGATTGATGCCCATGGTCTGCGCCCATGCAGCAAGTGCGAAAAATAGGTCGCCCACCTCTTCCTCGGTATTCTGTTGCGAATCAGCTTTTTGCAGCTCCTCCTCCACCTCGCGGCATTCCTCGGCCACTTTGGCGAAAGCCTGTTGCGGATTCTCCCATCGGAAGCCTATTCCCGAAGTCTTCTCCACCATGCGGTAGGCCTTTATCAGCGAGGGCAGTGCCTTTGGTACCCCGTCGAGTACCGACTTGCGGCCTTCGGCCATCTTTATCTTCTCCCACTGGGGCGGATTGGCGTTGTCGGCGTTCTGGCCGTAGATATGCGGATGGCGGAACACCAGCTTGTCGCACACGCCGTTTATCACCTCGGCAAGGTCGAACATGCCCTGCTCGCGGGCGATGCTGGCGTAGAAGACGATATGCATGATGATGTCGCCGAGTTCCTTTTTCATCTCGGCGGGACGTTTTTCCACTATGGTGTCGGAGAGTTCGAACACCTCCTCGATGGTGAGGTGGCGCAGGGTGTCGAAAGTCTGCACCTTGTCCCACGGACATTTGTGGCGCAGTTCCTCGATGATGGTCGTAAGACGTTGCAGGGCTTCTAGTTCGGGAGTCATGACTTTTTTATTATCCCAGACTTGCAGTCTGGGTTATTCGATTATTGTGCTTTCAGCACGTTTTTTGTAATACTATTTCTTTTTATGAAAAAGAGGAGGCAACAGCCGAAGCCTCTGCCTCCTCTTGAAGTTTCGTTTTTTCCGGACTTATTGCACGAGCAGAAGCACCGTGTTTTTCTCGGATTTCACAACGCCTGCAATTATGTCAAAATACAAAGTCTGGTCGTTGTTGTCCACAATACGGATTTTGCCTTTCTGCAAAGCCGAGATTATGGGGGCGTGGTTGTTCAGTATTTCGAACAGTCCGTCGATTCCGGGCAGTTGCACAAGTTTTGCTTCGCCTTCGTACAATGTGGCATCCGGTTTTATTATTTTAACGTTCATTGCGTGCTTTTTTTAGTTGTTATTTGGAAGCTTCGGCAATAAGTTTCTCACCTTTTTCGATGGCTTCTTCGATAGTTCCTACCAGCAGGAATGCTGCTTCGGGCAGGTAGTCCACTTCGCCGTTGAGGATCATGTTGAATCCCTTGATGGTATCTTCGATGTTGACGAACTTACCTTCCAGACCGGTGAAAGCCTCGGCCACGAAGAAGGGCTGCGAGAGGAAACGCTGTACACGACGAGCGCGCGACACCACGAGTTTGTCTTCGTCGGAGAGTTCTTCCATACCGAGGATGGCGATGATGTCCTGCAGCTCGTTGTAGCGTTGCAGAATCTCTTTCACGCGCTGAGCGGTGTTGTAGTGTTCGTCGCCCACCACGTTGGGGGTAAGGATACGCGAGGTGGAGTCCAGAGGATCCACAGCGGGATAGATACCCAGCTCGGAGATCTTACGGCTAAGCACCGTCTGAGCGTCCAAGTGTGCGAAGGTGGTGGCGGGAGCGGGGTCGGTCAAGTCGTCGGCAGGCACATACACGGCCTGTACGGAGGTGATGGAACCACGTTTGGTGGAGGTGATACGTTCCTGCATCAGACCCATCTCCGTTGCCAGTGTGGGCTGGTAACCCACGGCGGAAGGCATACGTCCCAGCAGAGCCGAAACTTCGGAGCCTGCCTGTGTGAAACGGAAGATGTTGTCGATGAAGAGCAGGATGTCGCGTCCGCCGGTTTTCTCGTCGCCGTCGCGGTAGTACTCGGCGAGGGTAAGTCCCGAAAGGGCCACACGTGCACGTGCGCCGGGGGTCTCGTTCATCTGGCCGAACACCATGGTGCATTTGGAATCCTTAACGGCTTCGGGGTCGATCTTGCTGAGGTCCCAGCCGCCTTCTTCCATACTCTTGGCGAATTCGTCGCCGTATTTGATAACGTTAGCCTCGATCATCTCGCGGAGCAGGTCGTTACCCTCACGGGTACGTTCGCCCACGCCGGTGAACACCGACATACCGCTGTATTTCTTGGCTATGTTGTTGATAAGCTCTTGGATAAGCACTGTCTTACCCACGCCGGCACCGCCGAACAGACCGATTTTACCGCCCTTGAGGAAGGGTTGGATAAGGTCGATAACCTTGATACCGGTGTAGAGTATCTCCTGACTGGTGGAGAGGTTCTCGAATTTGGGGGGCTCGCGGTGGATGCCGTAGCGTTTCTCGTGCTGAGGTTCGGGCATACCGTCGATGGTGTTGCCGATAACGTTGAACAGACGTCCGTTGATGTTTTCGCCCACAGGCATTGAGATGGGGCCGCCGAGCGACTCAACTTCCATGCCACGTTGCAGACCGTCGGTGGTGTCCATGGCTATGCAGCGCATGGTGCTCTCTCCGATGTCGTGCTGGCATTCCAGTATCACTTCGGCTCCGTTGTTCTTTTTTACCTTAAGTGCATCAAAAATATTGGGGAGTTGGACTCCGTCTTCGAAAGTTACATCTACCACAGCTCCAATGATTTGTGATATTTTTCCTTTGCTGGTTGTATCCATATTAACAGTGTTTTTTATTCTCTGATTAGATTTGCGAAATTACGAATTTTTTTTCAATTTTCGGGCATTTTCTCGAAAAAAATATTTCAACAGGTTTCAATATTTTGATTTACACCAATTTATAAATCTTACCCGGAAGGAATTTGCATACGTTTTTCAACTCAAGGGTGAGCAAAGTCTTGGCAATTTTTGGCAAAGACAGGTCGCAAAGCGAACTAATTTCGTCGATGGTCAGCTCCTTGTGCTGAAGCAGAAGGTCGTAGATAATCTTTTCCTCGCCCACAAACTCCTGAAACATTGTCTGTTGCACAGCTTTCTGATTCTTTTTGCGCTTCCATCCGGTGATGTAGAAAATATCGTCGGCGGAGGTGAGCAGGTTGGCTTTGTTGGAACGTATCAGCATGTTGCAGCCTTCGGAGTAGGTGTCGTTTATCCGTCCCGGCAGGGCAAAGACGTCGCGGTTGTAGCTGTTGGCGATTTCGGCGGTGATGAGCGCCCCGCCTTTTTTTGCCGACTCCATCACCAGAACCACGTCGGACAGCGCCGCGATGATGCGGTTGCGGGCGGGGAAGAGTCCCGGGTCGAGCTTGGTGTTGGAAGCGAACTCGGTGAGCAGTCCGCCGTTGGCCACCATCTCCTTGGCAAGATTGCGGTGGGCGGCGGGATAGATGAGGTTGAGGCCGTGTCCCAGCACCCCCACCGTGGGCAGTCCGTTGGCGAGGGCCGCCTGATGCGAAGCTCCGTCGATGCCGTAGGCCAGCCCGCTGACAATCAACACGTTCTCCGAGGCGAGCTCCTTAACTATCTGCTCGGTGGCGGTACGGCCGTAGTCGGTGGCCTTGCGCGAGCCAACGATGCTTACAATCTTGCTGCAGTTGAGGTCGGCGGTACCTTTATAATATAATAGTACGGGGGTGTCGTCGCAGTCGGGACGTTTGAGGCGCTGCGGGTAGTCGGGGTCGTCGACAAACAGCAGCTTGATGTCGTTTTTCGTTACGAACTCCATCTCCTTTTCGGCGGCGGCAAGAATAGATTTGTCGAGGATGTTATCCACGATAGCTCGTTTGCCGAAGGCCGCTTCAAGGGCTTTGCGGCTCTCCTTGAACAGCTCCTCGGGGTCGGGGTACACCTCCAGAATCTGGCGGGCGGTCTTGCCTCCCACCTTAGGTATCATCGTAAGTGCAATCTGGTACAGTCGGTTCATATAGTGTCACGTTTTTTTAATACTTCGCCAAGATAACTAAGTGAGGAATAGCTGGTTGCAAGGTTTTTGCACATCTGTTCCTTGCTCACCCAAACGGCCTTTTCAATGCCTTCCTCGGTTTGCGGTGTTAGTGCGGCGGCGGCCGAAAACATGTCGTACCACGCGGTCTGTTTCAGAATCCAGCGGCCGTCCATATTATATATATGGTATGTCTTTGCTATAGGGTTGCCAATCTCCAGTTTTCCGAGTCCCGTCTCCTCCTGCACTTCGCGCACGGCGGCGTAGCGTATGGTCTCGCCTTTTTCCACGTGTCCTTTGGGGAGGTCCCACTTGCCGAAACGGAAAATCATCAGCCTTTCGTCGTCGGGATTGCACACCACCCCGCCTGCCGCCTTGCGGAATTCGAAGGTGTCGAGCAGATAGCGCAAAACCTTTGTCAGAGGGCGTTTGCACACAACCACGAGGCTTATTGCGGCACCATCGGAAAGGAACTCCGAAAAAATTTCGGACAAATTGTCGTCGGTGCGAAAAAAATAATTTTTGTCGCGGGCAAAATCGGAAATTTTTTGCTCCGAATTGACAAAAGTTATAAAATTCGACCTGTAAAAAACCGTAAAATTATCCACTTTTTTATACTTTTAACCATTAGCTACAAACTGTAAATCAGATATGTTGAAAAAAATTCAACATTTTTTTCATGATTTAAGATTTGGGTATTGCAAAAATACGTATTTTTGCATTATGAAACAAATCGAAGAAATAGCACAAACAACAGCGAAGTTTTTACTTCAGGTAAAAGCCATAAAACTGAACAATAACGAACCGTTCACCTGGGCTTCCGGCCGCAAATCGCCTATATATTGCGACAACCGTGTAACCCTTTCGTATCCCGAAATACGCACGTACATACGTCAGCGTCTGGTGGATGTCATCACCGAGAAATTCGGCGATTTCGACGTCATTGCAGGCGTGGCCACCGGCGGCATTCCGCAAGGCGTGCTTGTGGCGCAGGATTTGGGAAAACCCTTTGTTTACGTGCGTCCAGAGGAGAAAAAACACGGACTTACCAACCAGATAGAAGGCTATATTCGTGAGGGACAGACAGTTGTAGTTGTCGAAGACCTCGTTTCCACCGGAAAGAGCAGCTTGGTGGCAGTGAAAGCCCTGCGCGACCACGGATGCCGCGTGAAAGGAATGGTGGCCATCTTCACCTACGGGCTGAAAGTGTCGGAAGAGGCTTTTGCCAAAGAGAATGTGGACCTCACCACACTCACCAACTACGACAGTCTTATCAAAGTGGCCATCGACGAGGAATACATCTCCGAAGAAGACCAGTTCTCGCTGAAAAAATGGCGCAAAGACCCAGAAAAATGGTCGGAAGACCATCTTAACAAATAGGCCGCGCTATGACCATAGAAAGCAAGAAGACACTGATAAACGCTCCTGCGGAGAGGATTTTCAACTTCGTGAGCGATTTCAACAACTTTGGCAATATGATGCCCCCGCAGGTGGAAGGCTGGCAGACCGACGGCAACACCTGCTCCTTCAAAATCAGCGGCTTTATGCAGATAACCCTCGAGATGGTGGAACGCACACCCTTCTCGAAAGTCGTCGTTGCCCCCGCCGCCGACTCCGGCAGCCCGATGCCGTTCAAAATGGTTATCGAAATGAAAGAAAAGGATGCCGCCACCGACACCCGCATAGCTTTCGACATCGACGCCAACCCCATGATGGTGATGATGATAAAAGGCAAAGCCAAAGACGCCCTCGACCTGATGGCCGACCGGCTGAAATATTACATCGAAAACCAACAATAACACTATGAAAGTCAGAGACAAATACTTCAAGCCCTATATGTCGGGCAAAGAGATTGCCGACATCGTGGCCTCGTTGGCCAAGCAGCTGAACCACGACCTGCGCGACAAAGACCCACTGTTTCTGGGCGTTCTCAACGGCAGTTTCATCTTCGCCTCCGACCTGCTCCGCGCCATTGACTTCGACGCACAGATTTCGTTTATCAAAATGTCGTCGTACAGCGGCACCAGCACCACAGGCACCGTGAAACAGCTGATAGGCATCAACGAAGACCTTACGGGACGCACCCTTGTGATTGTGGAAGACATTGTGGAGACAGGCATCTCGATGGAAAAACTGCTGGCAATGCTGCGCGAGAAAAACCCCGCCGACATCAAAATCTGCACCCTTTTCTTCAAACCCGGCAAATTTCAGAAAGACTTCAAAATCGACTACATAGGCAAATCCATCGGCGATGACTACATAGTGGGCTACGGTTTCGACTACAACGGCTACGGCCGCAACCTCGACCAGATTTATGTTATTGACAATCAATAATTACTTTTCTTTTGTGGATATGTAATCTGCAACAGAATAGCATAGGAATTAACGATTACGAAAATCATATGACAAAAGAAATAATTAAAAAACAATACAGAGATGAAAAAAAAAGTTTTATTTAAAGTCTTACCGCTAATTGCGGTGGCTTGGGTGGGACTGGCTATGAACATTGCCTGCAAGAAAAGCGAAGATAATTTGTTAGATAATATCAGAGTGTCTAATATTGTATACTCAAATTGTAAACATCACTCGGATAAAGTTGAAAAAGGAGCCTATTGTCCTGATACAATAAAAATGTCTTATAACAATGGTATTCTCTATATAACACATAGAAATTTAGAAGTTAATTGCGGATTTCAATATGTAAACGTCAGTATTAATCGTTGCAACGATACTATTAGAATTTTTGAAAATGGTATCCCCGACAATGCTGCCGACTGCATGTGCGATATTAACAACTCTTTTCAAATACATAATTTAAAGGGGAAATGTACAATAATAATAGAAAATTGTAATCCTGTTTATTGCCAGACTTTAAAATTATAATTGTTATGAACCAGAAATATTTTACTATATTATTAGCTTTATCCTTCGCGTTAACAGTTCATTCCCAAATAAATAGAGATGATGCCTTTGCCATTTTGAAAAATACAGTGTTGGGTTCTTCTTGGCAGGATAAAGAAATATACTCTCTGAATAATATTGTGAGTAATAGCACAATTGTAAATACATTAGATTCTTTTGTGGTTTCTCCAGATTACCCATGTTGGTTTTTCTATATTGATATGGACCCGTCTGCCGAATGGTGGCATCCTTGTAAATATGTATTTATTAATGCTTCGAATGGCACTATTGTGGAAATGAATTTACACGCTCCTCCAGACATGGACTCTCTGATAAATTTAAATCGAATATTACCATTATCAACCGCTATTGACCCTAATGATTTTTATTCAATACCAAAGATTTCAACACAATCTAATAATGACGATTTTGCTGTCATTATTAGTGGTGGATCTAGAATCCAAATTAATTGGCCTAGATATTGGAACCATTGTTCAGCAGTATATCAAGTATTGGTAAATAGGTATGGATATAAAAGGGACCACATTTATGTTATAATGTCAGATGGTACCAACCCAAGTCCTGATTATAATAACGGGAGTTATAACAATATCATCCCAGCTTCTTATCCATTGGATTTAGATGGAGATGGAAACGATGACATTCAATATGCTGCAACAAAAGCAAACATTTCTTTCGTTTTTAATCAATTACAACAAAGAGTAACTACAAATGAAAATGTTTTTGTATTTGTTACTGATCATGGTGGAGAGGGTTCTACAATAACGTTGTGGAATGGTGTAAAAATGACAAAAAATGAATTTTTGACAGAAATAAACAAAATCAATAATGCAAAAGCCATAAATTTGTGTATGCTCGAATGTTTTGGGGGCGGGTATGCAAGCTATTTGACAGGTAAGAACAGGGTGATAACTACAGCTTGTTCTGCAACAGAAACAGCAAGAGCAATGCCTCCAAATTATATCTATAGCGAATTTTGTTATCATTGGCTATCTGCAGTTACAGGTTTCACTCCTGACAATAACACTTTTGTGAACGCCGATTATAACTCTGACGGCTATGTTTCACTAGAAGAAGCTTTTTACTATGCGAATACTAATGACACAAGACCAGAAACTCCTCAGTACTATTCAAATAAACCATGTCTTGGAGCCTCAATGGATTTGAATGGTGTGTTCAACTATTCTTGTTTTGGAATAGACCTATACACACGGGACAATTCCAGAGACAACGGAATAGAACCACTTATGAACTCCTTTCCAGGCATAACCGATAGTCCAGACATATGGGTACGTAACCAGCAGGACGGCGACACTATACACCAGGCTATTATACATGGAACTAACTATCTGTATGTGCGCATTGCTAATCGAGGTTCCGACACCTCATGGACATCTGACTCCATAAAAGTTTACACAAAACCTGCATTTCTACATTATTTCAACAGTTATCCGCATGCTTGGCAATTGTTGTGCAAAGCCAAACTTCCACGCATAGCAGGAGGCCGTGATACTGTTGTTTGTATTCCTTTCAACAGCAGTGATTTATCAATAACAGGCCTAGATTACGGCTTTTATACACGCATTGAATCACCTTTCGACCCATTGAATAATACAGAAATAAATGCT
>JAEEGK010000748.1_pt1 | contig 80745 bp, 71 predicted proteins | sample 8958771 | NCBI WGS metagenome assembly JAEEGK01 (sample SAMN16246547, study PRJNA631951) | gut metagenome | biome: gut microbiome; feature: rumen; material: SC-attached | host: Bos | place: Iran: Karaj | collected 2018-10
AATTCTACCCTAATCGCCGCGCCGCCCGCATGCTTCGTAGAAGCAATTTTCCCTATGCGGGCGTGTGCATAAAAAACGCCTCAAGAATATGTCTCTTGAGGCGTTGCTTAATTACTGTTCTACAGGATATACACTTGCCTGCTTCTTGTCACGGCCCTTACGCTCGAAACGTAATACACCGTCAACTTTGGCAAATAATGTATCGTCTCCGCCGATACCTACGTTTAATCCGGGATGGATCTTGGTACCGCGCTGTCTATATAAGATATTGCCGGCCTTAACAAACTGACCGTCAGCTCTTTTAGCTCCTAAACGCTTTGACTCGGAATCTCTGCCGTTCTTGGTAGAACCAACACCTTTTTTGTGTGCAAACAACTGAAGATTCAACTTAAGCATAGGTCTATACCTCCTTAACTGAAATTTTCAAATATTTTTTTCCGTACTGTTCTTTGATTTCTTGAAGCCCTAACAATAAGGAGTCTATAAGAAGTTCAGCATCTTTCGAACAATTGTCCTTAAGATTAAGATATGTTTCTTCGTTTTCAGTTCCTGATGATACGAAATCATCAGTAAACTTCTCAATCGAATTGAAACAATTAATGATTAATACTGAAACGGATGCACATACGATATCTTTGCCATAATCAGCATATAACGCATGACCGCTACATATTATCTTTTGGTATCTGCCGTTTTTCTTATATACTTCTACAGAAATCATTACGCATTAATCTTGTCGATCTTAACTTTTGTAAAGTACTGTCTGTGGCCGTTTTTCTTATGATATCCGGACTTTCTCTTGTACTTATAAACTATAACTTTCTTGCCTCTGCCCTGTTCAACAACTGTAGCAGATACAGATGCTTTTGCAACGTCATCTCCTGCTTTGAAAGAAGAATCGCTGATTGCAAGTACATCATCAAAAGTAACAGTAGCATTAACCTCAGCATCAAGCTTCTCAACGTTGATTACATCGCCTTCGGATACTTTGTACTGTTTTCCTCCTGTTGCAATAATAGCGTACATAAGGCACCTCCTTATTAACAAACTCGCTAACATCGGTGGGCATAGAGCCACTTTTACCTAGTTATGCGGCATACTCAAATATATTACTAAAAATCAATAGAATTGTCAACAAATTATTTTTACTTTGTTGAAATCCATATAATATAATGAATTTTCTACTTTCTGGAGAACTTAAAGACCTTAATATCAGTCTTATGTTCGTCTATCATCTCCTGGATGTAAGCTATATATTTATCAATTGCAGGATCATCTTCTGCTGTAGCCTTAATCTTATTGAATTCAGCCAATGATTCATCAAGGTTACCAAGGTGATATAGTCTAACAGCTTCTCTAAATTCATTCTTAGTCTTGTTTCTATTCTCGAATCTCTTCACATCGAGACAATCAAGAACTTCATATAATGCCTTAACTTCATTAACACCGGCAACCTGAACCATACCAAGATAACGAAGATTGAGTCTGTCAGGATCACTCATATTATCAAGAGTATCCTTTGTAATAATCATAGCTGTATGATACTGCTTGGTTAAAGACTCGAGTCTTGAGCTTAAGTTAACGGTATTGGAGATAACTGTACCGCTCATTCTCTCTTCTTCTCCCACGATACCGATACGAGCCATTCCTGTATGGATACCAATACCGATATCAATTGATGATATATTAATCTTTTCAAGTGTTGCAGGGTTAAGAACTATCTCTTTATATAATTCTTCGCCGCACTCTACTGCATCATCTGCATTTTCAAAAAGCGCCATTACAGCATCGCCGATATATTTATCTACGAAACCGTTATGCTTTCTGATGATAGGACCTGCTATACCGTAGATAACATTAATGAATTCAAAGTTTTCTTTTGCAGTCATCATCTCAGAGTTAAGTGAGAATGAACGAATATCGCAGAACAATACTGTAAGGTTAACACTCTCTGCATCTCCCAGGCTAAGTTCAGTAAACTTATCCTTATGAAGAAGATCCTTGAACTGTTCAGGAACGAACTTATAATAGAACTGCTCGTTTTCATCCTTTTCCTTGAACATCGTATCAAGCTTATCAGCCATGTCATTAACACCACGGCAGATATCGCCAATCTCGTCCTTACCTGTCTTCTTAATACGGATATTGAAATCACCCTTTGCAATCTCAGATACAGTATTTGAAGCAGTCTGAATCTTTTTAACGTTAAAATATGTAGATATGGATATAATTACAACAAGTATTGCAATAACTATTCCCATCATTGCAAAGTATCTTGCAATAATCTTATATACCATCCTGTCAAAATCATAAGTATCGGTAGATATCTCTAGTACCGCTACCAAATTGCCATCATCATCGAATATGGAACGGTCATATAATTCATATGTCATGAATGTATCGGAATATGACATCTGCATCTTACCGATACTTGGATCATACAATACAACTGAATCTTCATCATAAGAATATGTATAGGTATAATAAGGCTTACTGTATTGACTGCTTGATGCTATCTCAAGAAAGCCAAAATCATCGCAAGTATTGTCAACCAGATTAAGTTTAATCTCATATTTCTTGCTCCAATCATCATCATTATTAGCCAATATATCTTTAAGTTTTAAGTGATAATCTAGCGCAAGACCGCTATCAATATAATCATAATCTCTGATTTCTTTTAACTCATCTGCATCAAAAGATAATGAAGCAATATATGAAATAGAATCCATCGTTTCGTATGTATCATCCATATATTGATTGCTAAGGTCATAAATGGAAACAAGAGTAAATACAAAGAATCCAATTACAATAGGAGGAATCGTAATAAGCAATTGCTTGGTAAGAATACTCATTCTCCACTTGCAAAAAGCACCAAATGAAATTACAATACCCAAGATAAAGAATACGATTTCGAACAAACCAAGCGTACCTAAAAAGGTATCTTTTACCATCTTGCCAAAAGAGTTCATTCTAAATCCGTCATCGTAAGAAACAGAAGTATCATTAATGTCATATATAATAACATCGCTGATAATCATTCCTAACTTTCCATTATTATCAAATGCATGAACATTGTAATATTCAAAATCTTCGTATATATCTCTAATTCCAAAGTTATCAATAATATCATATAAAACATACGTTTTTTCGAAGTTACCTTTTTCTATACGATAGATATTATCGCAGCTTACACCTGATAATGCGTATAATTCATTATTCGAATATACCAACTCCATAGGGAAGAAATCATAATAGATATCCATTCCTCTAACGAAGTCATCATTAACTAAATGAGTATACTTTCCATCTTTAAGGTAGCCAATATCGCCATTATTTAATATAACAGCATATCCATTCTCCTCAGCGAAACAACCCGTAACAACGGATTCAAAACCTTCAGGTTTGTAGATACCTGATACTTTATATATACCGTCATTTAAAGAATATTCGTATTCATCAAATTCAAAGTTATTCTCTCTATATAAGAATCCGATCGAATTATCTTCGTAATGAAGGCCATAAAAATTGGCAGTTCTCTTGTAATAAGGATTATATGAATTGTAATCAAAAGAAACTATATCATCAACGTATTTTCCATTAGCATCAATCTTACCAATCTTGTCGTAGAGAGTAACATATGAATCGGTATCAAAAACCGTATAATAAAAATAGAGATTGTCATTATCATCAAAACAAGCTTCTATGATACGCGAGTTAATCGGATTGTATCCTAATTCTTTTAAAGATATTGATTCAGAACCATCTTCATCAAAAATAATAATTCTCTTCTTATTATCAACAACTGCAATCTTACCGGAATCAGACACGCAAGCAAAAGTTGGGCTTTCAAAATAATCCGCAACAACAATACTAGCCCTGGTTTCATAATTTGAAACAATTTTATAGTCAAGTATTATACATAATACAAAAAGTGCTATAAACATTAGGCCAACAGGAAGGGAAAAAATTTTTCTAAATACCTTTCCTATTTTGCCTGATTTCTTTTTTTCCTTCTTTTCTTTTTTCTTTTTACTTTTCTTATCAATATTAGAATTACTAGATACAACTTTTTTAACAGTTGTATCTTCTACTTGAATAATTGTTGATTCAGTATTGTTATTGTTGTCTGTCTGGTTCATAAATACACTCTCTAATCAGTAAATATATAAAAAACACGCCCGTGCTCTTGGCATAGAAAAAGGGTCCACATAATTTGTGGACCCTCTACTTATTATTCTTAATTATAATTCGCTCATAAGCTTCATCTTGTAGCTTGTGAATTCATCATTTGTAAGCATACCGGTCTTTTCAAGATCCATAAGTTTCTTAACTTTGTTCTGGAACTCTTCTGTAGAGCCATCGCCAGCTGCGAAGATCTCATCAACGAATTCCTGCTTCTTAACTTCGAAGTCGCCCTGTGTAATAAGACCGATCTGAGGAAGAGCCATGTAAAGCTGAACCTTAGTAACATAATCTTCAACAGCTGCAACCTTACGAAGAAGCTCAACCTTCTTGCTGTGGAAGTCAAGCTCTGATAACCATTCACACTCTTTAAGAGCCATAAGTCTTTCAACTACTACGCTGAAGTCTTTTACATTGCTCCAAGGAGCTGATGTGAAGGATTCAATAACATCTGACTGTTTCTTCTTGAACTCACCTTCTGAAATAAGCTTAGCCTGTACAAGAAGCGGCCATTTTGTAAGTTTATGCTTAAGAACTTCGATAGAATCGGATTCTGAAACATCAATGTAATCAACAAGTGACTGAACCTTGATCTTGAACTCATCTTCTGTGATGATGTTAGCTTCCTTGAGAACGGGCCATCTGATGAGTTTCTTAAGTGTTGTTTCATCATCATCGTTATCAGAGTAGTTAACCTCAGCGAGTACGTTCTGTCTCTTCTCTTCGAATTCAGCATCATCAATCATGCCGCCGAGTTTGAGGTAAGGAAGTCTCTCAACGTTTCTCTTGTATTCTTCGATATCTTCAACATCTGTTGAACAGCATTCTTTGAGGATATCAATCTTTCTTGATTCGAATTCTTTATCTGAAAGCATTCCGCAATCTTTAAGAACAACGAGCTTCTGAACTTTCTCATTGAAGTCTGTCATTCCGCAAAGTTCGGATACGATTTCAATCTTCTTTGCTTCGAATTCCTTCTCATCGATAAGACCTGAATCCTTTAATACATAAAGTTTTTCCATCTTCTTCTGGAAATCTTCGGAATCAGTCTTCTTAGGTTCGGGCTTAGCAGGTGCTGCAGGCTGTGCAGGTGCTGCCTGAGGAGCCTTCTGCATTACTGCGCTGCCAACTGCTGAAGGAGCTGTCTTAGCAGGCTCAGCTGCGGTCTTTCTATTAAGAAGTGCACCGCCGATTGCTTCTGAACCGGATCCGATGCCGCCTTCTTTCTTAACAACTGCTGTCTGTGAAATCTCCTGCTTAATAGCCTGAGTTTCAATATTAGCTGAAGGAACGGGAGCTGTAGGTGCTGTAGGAACATGCTGAGGAGCTGAAGGAGCAGGACTAACCTGAGGCTTAGGAGCAACAGGTCTAGCGATGGGCTGGCTCTGTGTAGTAGCAGCTCTTCTGGGTTCTGCTGCGCTTCCTGCAACAGCTGACTTCTCTTTTAATTCACCAAGGATCTCAATAACAACATCCATATCCTTGATTGAAGGGAAAATTGTCTGAGCCTTTTTAACACCGTATAAACTCTGGATTCTTGTATTCATAATAAGAGCTACATCACCCTGATAATCGCCCTTATATACTTCTCTAACGTCATTGATGGGGTATTCGAAATTGTCGATATATCCGTTCTTACCTTCTTCGTTACAGATATAAGCCTTTCCGGATATCTTATTGTCCTCAATCTTTAAGAACAATTTGTCTCCATTTTTAAGCAACTTATTCTTGATGCTGCCACCATAATTACAAGAAAATACTTGAGCAGTTGCCATATTCCAGTTAACCTCCCTTTTTCGTCCCCTTTTTTCTACACAATATGTAAACGGACATTTGATATTATAAAGCGAAAAAAGATAAAATCTAACGAGTTATTAGATTCAATCTGTCTTCTTCTTTTATTAAATTCCCTATTATATTATCAAATTTCGTCCATTTATTCAAGAACTTTTTGGAATTATTAAGACATAATCTCGGATATTGGAATTCCTACTTTTTTACGGGTTATTTCGGCAATTCCGAGTGGAGTTATGTCAACCAAATAAGTGTGATATTTTTGTGTTTTGCATAACTCTTTTATCCTATTCGTCAAAACTACCTCATCTTCCTTGTTAAGATTGATGAAATCAATAAGAATTATGCCTGATATATTCCTAAGATTAAGCTGTCTGAATATCTCCTCGCAAGCCTCAAGATTGATAGACAGATAATCGTTAGTATTACTCTTCTTATCCCTCTTGGCGGAATTAATATCAATAACGGTAAAAGCGCAAGTATTCTCAATGACTATATTGGCGCCGCTTTTAAGCCATACATTCTTGCCTGTAGCCTCTTTTAAGTGTCTTGATACGTCAAAAAGCACCATTAATGATACCATTGAATCAGAATATAACTGTATGATGTCCTTTTTATCAGGGTATTTATCTATGAATTCCTGATATAAATCCTTATCATCAGTCAGAATCTTGTCAAGCCCCTCATTAACAAGCTCAACGTAGGCTCTATTGCCGTATTCAATGACTGTAAGATCCATTTTGTGAGATATATCGTCATCGGTGAGTTTTACAGAGCATAACTTACCCTTGGATGCCGCCCTTGTAATCATAACAGGTATGGATAATTCGGGCTTCATAGTATCGTCTATGTCTTTTAGAAATGCTTTGGATTTATCCGGCAATAGAACATATGCCGCATTGATATCTTTTTGTATCTTTTCAATCTTGCCAACGCATCTGGTGCCTATTGGAAGTTCATTGACATTCTCAATACCGATATTTACAAGCTTTTTATCATCAAAAAGCATGTACACATATCTATTCTCCATTCTTACAGCAACAAGTTCTTTGCCAAGTGAGGATGAATATTCCAATGCATCAGCATTTTTTACTTTCGGTTTAATCATATACCTGTCCTAATTCTCCAAGGGAAACGTAAGAACCGTCTTTTTCTGTAAAAAGATCGAGACGCTTGTAATACACAACCTTTTGCTCTATGCCATATTTTTCCATAGCACCTGTCAAAGTAGACACCTTAAGGTTATTCATACTCGAGCAGTCAACTCTGACAACTATCCTCTTATCATCAATATATTCGTGATTATAGATAAAAGGCATAATGTCCTTGGACTTTAATACTTCTTTTTTGTAATACTCATGAACAAATGAATCCTGCGAAAAGAAATCATCCAAAGAAGCCTTATCATAAGGAGTGTCAAAAGTAAGCTCATAATCAGCCGCCTTAACAGAGCTCATGGCATTATCAGTACCATCATCAAGTAACGTAACGGAAACAATATCAAAACCTTCAACGCAATTGTCCTGAAAAAGCTTAACTATAGTGCTCATATCAGGAAGCGTATTAACTTCAAGGTCATAATAATCGCCATCCGTTTCAACACCTACACTAAGAGGCTGAGCAAATGACAGCTTAAGATGCGGAGAAAAACCCTCTGTATAAGCAGCATCTATACCGCTTCGTCTGATGGCCTTTTGGAAATATCTCATAACATCAAGATGTCCGAGATACACAATAGGACCATATTTTTTAAACTTAAATCTCAGTACCATATTTCAATCAATTCAAATCAATTTTCTAATTACAACTATTTATTACTTGTGATACAGAATTTACCGGAACCGTAGATGTTAGCACCGCAACCGTTGCAGCCTACCATACAGTTACGTGTAATTTCGCCCTTGGAAGCCTTGATCCACTCTCTCTTAAGGTATTCCTTGGTAACACCAATGTCGATAATATCCCAAGGGAATACTTCATCAAGTTCTCTGACTCTTGTTGTATAGAATCCCATATCTATATCATTATCAGCAAATGCTTTAAGCCAGATATTATAATCAAAATAATCATTCCAGGCATCAAAGATTGCACCTGCTTTATATGCATCATATATTACCTTGGATAATCTTCTGTCGCCTCTTGCAAAAACACCTTCGAGAACCGATACATCAGTATCATGCCAGTTATACTTGATGCTTCTTTGATTAAGCTGAGAAATGATACTTTCCTTTGTAAGCTTAGCCTTTTCTCTAAAGTCTTCGAGTTTAAACTGAGGAGCCCACTGAAAAGGAGTAAAAGGCTTGGGAATAAAGAATGATGTTGATGCAGTAATAGATACTCTCTGTTTTCTTTCTTCCTTGGGTATGGTCTCGTAATAAACCTTTGCTACCTCATTGCAAAGTTCAGCAATCGCAACAACATCCTCATCAGTCTCAAAAGGAAGACCTAGCATGAAGTATAATTTTACTTTATTCCATCCTCCTAAAAAGGCCAACTTACATCCTTCAAGGATCTGTTCTTCGGTCAAGCCCTTATTGATAATATTACGCATTCTCTGAGATCCAGCCTCAGGTGCGAATGTGAGGCTTGATTTCTTGATATCTTGAACCTTACTCATAACATCAAGTGAAAACGAATCAACTCGAAGCGAAGGAAGCGATATGTTAACTTTCTTTTGTTCGCATAAGTCAATTAAGTATGTAATAAGTTCTTTTAAATCAGGATAATCCGATGATGATAGAGAACTAAGATTGAGTTCCTCGTAGCCTGAATTATCAATCATCTGTTCAGCTATCTCTTTTAGCTTATTAACATCCTTGGTTCTGATAGGTCTATATAATTGTCCCGCCTGACAGAATCTGCATCCTCTTGGGCAGCCACGCATAATCTCAAGTGTGATTCTATCCTGAGTAGCCTTGATAAAAGGAATAACAGGCTTGGTAGGATAATAAGAATCATCGAGATCTGTCTCTACTTCTTTTCTTACCTTAACAGGAACGCCCTCTTTTACAGGCTTGAATTCCTTGATTGTAAAATCATCGTTATATATAACTTCAATTAATGACGGAACATAAATGCCGGGAATCTTGGAAGCCTGATATAAAAAGTCTGCTCTATTATATCCGCTCTTTTTGCATTCTTTGTATAAATCAAGTAATTCTCTGTATCTCGTTTCGCCTTCACCAATATAAAAGATATCAAAAAAATCAGCTATGGGCTCAGGATTATAAGAACAAGGCCCACCGCCTATAACTATCGGATAATCTTCATTTCTGTCTTTTGAAAAAATAGGAATCTGAGATAATTCGAGAATCTGAAGAATATTGGTATAACACATCTCGTATTGCAAAGTTATACCTAGAAAATCGAAATCTTTTACATTGTCCTGACTTTCAAGCGAAAAAAGAGGGATATTTTTCTCCCTCATTATCTTATCAAGATCAGGCCATGGAGAATATACTCTCTCACACCATGTATCTTCAAATGAATTAAACATAGAATACAGAATCTGTATGCCAAGATGCGACATGCCAATCTCATATACATCAGGGAAACACATACAGAATCTGATATCAATATTGTTTTTGTCTTTCATTACAGAGTTGAATTCTCCGCCGATGTATCTGGCAGACTTATCAACCTGCATTAAACAATCGTGACTTAAAGCAAGTTTTCTCATAAATTACCTATTAGCTAATTCGTCACAGACTTCATTCCAGGTTACACCCTTTTCAACCATTAACACAGAGAGGTGGTAGAGGAAATCAGCAATCTCATACTTAATCTCTTTTGCTTCTTCATTCTTGGAAGCAATAACGATTTCAACTGCTTCTTCTCCAACCTTCTTGAGAATCTTATCGAGTCCCTTATCAAAAAGATAATTGGTATATGAACCTTCCTTGGGGTTCTCTTTTCTATCCTCTATTACTTTGTATAAGTTATCAAAGATCTTAGCAGGATTCTTTTCTGTATAATCAGCCTTGATTACATCATTAAAGAAGCATGTGGGACTACCTGTATGACATGCAACACCAATCTGAGATACACCTGCTAAAAGTGTATCCTTGTCGCAATCAGCCTTGATAAATTTAACGTACTGATAATGACCGCTTGTCTCACCCTTAACCCACTGAGTCTGGCGAGATCTTGAATAATAATTCATAAGACCTGTAACGAAGGTATTGTTATATGCTTCTTCGTTCATGTAAGCCATCATAAGTACAGAACCGTCTCTGTAATCAGTAACTATTACAGGAACCAAACCATCTGAATTCTTCTTAAGTTCATCCCATGCAATTGCAGGTTTTAATGCCTTGGTTTCCAATCCCTTATTGGATAAATCGTTTTTAATCTTATGAACGTTTAATACTTCTTCGCCATTATCTATAAGATAATAAGTATCTCCTGCAATATCAGAAGCTTCAATCATATCAAACTGCTTTTCGGAATTAACTTCTCTTGATTCAGCCTCAAATATTTTCTTATCAACTATAAGCTTTTTACCGAATCTTGTTCTTCCTTCTTCGATTATCTCATCACCGACATTGGTCTTATCGGAAGCAATGATGAGCTTAACATTGGCATAATGAAGCTTTTTCATATCTTCAAAATGAGTAATGGGAAACTCTACGATAACAGGAATCTCTGAGTATGCACATACTTCAATCATGGTATGAAAGAAGTCTTCTTTATCTTCATCGCAAAATGCCTCTCTATACACATAGAGATAGTCATATCCAACCATGTTGGTCTTATCTAATATTGTCTTAAAATCATCTTCTTTAATATCCTTAAGATAATTAAGAGATTTGCAGATATATACCATTATAAAGCTCCCTTCGTTGACAATAATACACCATCTCTGGATGCATCATATGATACAGCTTCCTTGAGAGCATTGGCCATAGCCTTAAATATTGCTTCTATGATGTGATGTGTATTAACACCGTCAAATACTTTTATGTGTAAATTCATTCCGGCTGAATAAGATAAAGCATATAAGAATTCTCTTAATGTCTCAGTCTCAAATTCGCCGACATATTTTACATCAAAATCAGATACTCTTTCTTCTTTGAAATCAAAGTTGAAGTTAAGATAAGGACGACCTGATAAATCGATAGCACATAAAACAAGTGCATCATCCATAGGAATTGTAAATGATGCATATCTTTTGATACCAACTTTATCGCCGATAGCTTCTTTGATGCATTCACCAAGTACTATTCCGATATCTTCCACGCTGTGATGATTATCAACTTCAAGATCTCCCTTGCAAGTAAGATCCATATCAAAGTTACCATGCTTGGTAAATGAATTAAGCATGTGATCAAAAAAGCCTATACCGGAATTGATATTCGCATTACCTTTTCCATCAAGATTAAGCCTAATGCTGATGTCGGTTTCTTTTGTTGTTCTTGTTTTAGATACTTCTCTCATATTTCCACCTTTACATATTATTCAAATCTAACTGCTATTGAGTTAGCGTGTGCATAGAGCCCTTCTTTTTTAGCAAACTCTTCTATCTTGGTATGACTCTTTTCAAGAGCTTCTTTTGAATAGCAGATTACCGAACTCTTCTTGATAAAATCATCCACAGAAAGAGGTGAGAAGAACTTAGCTGTACCGTTAGTAGGAAGTACGTGGTTAGGACCTGCAAAGTAATCTCCAAGAGGCTCTGATGAATATTCACCGAGGAATATAGCGCCCGCATTCTTAACCATTCCCATGGTCTCAAGAGGATTCTTGGTAAGAATCTCCAAGTGTTCACTTGCTATATCATTAACTGCATCTACAGCTTCTCTTATATTCTTCGCAATAAGTATAAATCCGAAGTTGGATAATGACTTTTCAAGAATCTCTTTTCTCGGAGCATTCTCCATGTACTTATTAATTTCAACTTCTACATCTGCGGCAAGTTTTTCACTTGTTGTAATAAGTATACCACTTGCCATCTCATCATGCTCTGACTGGCTAAGCATATCAGCAGCAACGAACTTAGGATTAGCAGTCTCATCAGCAAGAACCAATATCTCACTGGGGCCTGCGATTGAATCAATTGATACATGTCCGTATACATATCTTTTTGCCAATGCTACGAAGATATTTCCGGGACCTACAATCTTACTAACCTTAGGAACCGACTGCGTACCATAAGCTAGAGAAGCTATTGCCTGAGCACCACCAATCTTATATATCTCATTGATACCACATATCTTAGCCGCAGCAAGAGTTGTAGCATTAACCTTACCTTCTGCATTGCAAGGTGTAGTCATAACTATACGCTTACATCCTGCAACCAAAGCAGGAACTATATTCATAAGTGTTGATGAAGGATATGCAGCCTTACCGCCGGGTACATATACACCAACAGTTTCGATAGGCATGATACGCTGGCCTAAAAATGTACCGTCTTCAGTAGTATCAAAGAATGACTGTCTTAACTGTTTCTGATGGAATGACTTAATATTCTCAAATGATTCCTTCATTATCTCGATAAAAGAAGGATCAAGTGAATTATATGCTTCATCAATCTCAGCATCAGTTACTCTGATATTATCCTTAGTTAAAGCGAACTTATCGAACTTAAGTGTATATTCAAAAAGCGCTTCATCTTTTCTTTCTTTAATGTCATCACATATCGATGCAACAGTTCTTTCGAATTCGGGATAATTGGATGTACTTCTTTTTAAGAGGTCATTCAAAATGTTTTTCTTGTTTTCTTCGTTAAGAATGTATTTTTTCATATAGTCACCTGTAAAAGTTTAATCTATTTTCAACGTTTATTATTATAGTAAAGCCTTGATTTCCTTAGTAAGCTCTTCGATACGTTCTTTTTGCATCTTAAGAGATACCTTGTTAACAATAAGTCGTGATGAGATATGATTAATCTCTTCGAGAACTTCGAGACCGTTTTCTCTAAGTGTTGAACCTGTCTCTACGATATCAACAATAACATCTGATAATTCAACGATGGGACCAAGTTCTACGGATCCGTTAAGCTTAATAATATCAACTGTCTGATATTTCTTGTTATGGAAGTAGTCCTTAGCAATAACGGGATACTTTGTAGCTACTCTTATCTGCTCACGATGCATAAGTAAGTCTTTTGCAGATGCAGGACCGCATACACACATACGGCACTTACCGAATCCAAGATCAAGAAGTTCGATAACTCCTCTTTGCTCTTCATCAATAATATCACTTCCAACTACACCAAGATCAGCTGCACCATACTCTACATATGTAGGTACATCTGGTCCTTTTGCCAAGAAGAATTTAAGCTTATGTTCTTCATCAACAAAAATTAACTTTCTTGTTGATTTATCTTTTATCTCTTCACACTTAATGCCAAGCTTTTCGAGTAAGTCCATTGTCTGATTGGCAACTCGTCCCTTGCATAAAGCGATGGTTAAATATCTGTCTGCCATGTCTGTCTCCAATTATACATTAATAACTTCATATCCATTCTCTTTACATGAATCTTTTAACTTATCATCAAAGAGATTATCATTAACAACTACAGCAATCTTGCCCTGCTTTCTAAGTGACTCAGCCTGTTCAAAAGCTTCTGCTTCCTTAGAATCAGAATATACGATATATGTCTTGGTATCCTTATCGATATTCACGTTAATACGCTGCTTCTTAAGAGACTGAAGAATGTTATCAATCATGAACACACAACCAACTGCAGGTTCTTCTTCGCCGTATTTTCCAAGAAGTGAATTGTATCTACCGCCCTTACATATTGACTCGCCAACTCCGTATGTATATACCTTGAAAATCATACCTGTATAATATTTGAAGTTAGAATCAATATCGGGATCTACATCGATATACTTTTTATATCCTTCTTTCTCAAGAATAGCCAAAGTCTTGTTGAGTCTGTCAAGATTTCCTTCCTTCGTGTATACACAGATCTTGAAATCTTCCAAACCAATAGATATAAGGTTCTTTGCAACTATCATAAGTACTTCTGCATCAGCAAGATAAGTATCATCCTTTAATAACTCGATACCCATCTGAGTAACTTCGATAGCCTTGCCTTCATAAAGACCTTTATTGGAAAAAGCATTGCCCTTATAGAAGAATCTTAAAGGATATGATTCATCTGAAAAATACTTAGCTACGCATCTTGCAACCGAAGGTGTGTAGTCAGGTCTAAGTACCAATGTCTCGCCATCTCTGTCGATGAATCTGAAAGTCTTGGACTCATAGTTAACATCATCATCTACGAATACATTAAGAAACTCAAGTGTAGGAGTCTGAATCTCATCATATCCGAATAATTTAATATTGTTTTCAAAACGATTCATAAGGAAGTTCTTAAGATCAAGTTCGCTTCCGTAAAAATCTCTAACTCCGTCAGGAGTATGAAGAAGAGATAAATTCATATATTATCCTTTCATAAGTAATACTGATTTTGCTGTATTTTGCCATTCGCTTTAACGTAGTAAATTGGTAACGCGTTAGCAAATTATCATAATGTAGTAATCAGTATACTTTAAAATGCGAATTCTTGTCAACATTTAATAATCTTTTTGCTAAGCGAATACCAGTCATCATCCTCAGTAAACTTAGGAAATACTATCTTATATGCCTTAAGATCCTGGTATTTTCTGCCGCTTTCTTTAGCATTCTTGTCATACTTGGTATCTCCCACTATCGGAAAACCTAAGTGCGAAAGATGCGCTCTAATCTGATGGCTTTTACCTGTAATTAGGTCTATCTCAAGCTCACTTATGCCATCTTTATAAGATATCTTCTCAATTCCGGTAGTAATCGGAGTGTATTTTGCATCCTTGGGAATATCTTCAACATTGTCATATATATGGGAAATATTCTTTTTCTCATCTTTTGAGAGATATGCTTTATATATGCCTGACAGATTGCAATCTCCGTTAACACTTGTTATGTAGTACTTTTTAATCTCACGCTTAGCAATCATCGAGGATAATCTCTGCGAACCCTTAAGAGTCTTGGAACAGATAACCAATCCTCTGGTATTACGATCAAGCCTGTTAAGTACTGATGGTTTAAATTCGTTAAGTGATTCTTCATTGATAAAATGGCTTGATAAAAGATATCCAATACTCCATTCATTAAGGGAGTAACCATTCTTATCATCCTTTTGGGATAACAAGCCTTCAGGCTTATAGACAATCAAGAAATCAGAGTGTTCAAAGATAACTTCAACACCTTTAACATTCTTATATACTTCAAGATAATCATCATCAGCCACAGTTTTATCAGTCTGACTCATCTTCAAAAAAGTCTCATCGGACAAAAAGACTTTGATGCTGTCTCCGTTTTTCAATATCTCTTTACCAAGTGCTCTCTTGGAATTAAGCTCAATATTCTTCTTTCGAAGCATCTTGTATAAAAATGCATTGGAAGCAGAAGGCATAATTCTCTTAAGGTACTTATCGAGACGCTGATTTTCATTTGTCTTGTTAATGATGAATTCTTTCATAAAGAAATGGATTTTATTAATTCAAGAGATTTAATATCTTTATCGTTGGATTCGTATTTTGAAAAATCGATGCTCTCGCATCTCTGGATAAACTTGTCAAAACTTGTAAAGATATAGATTTTTACATCTTCAATAGAATTGTTCTTAAGATATTTTTCAATATGTTCCTTACATTCCTTAACGTCAATCTTGGCATCATCTGTAAATGCGATCAATGATGAATCGTAAGCAAAACAGATGATGAAAGGATAATCAACCTTATAACTTGTCATATAGCAATCATAAGCGAAAGGAATAGGTGTATTAGCTACATATTTTTCAAAAGATTCTTTATTGGCTAGCGAACATGTATGCTTTTCAGCCTTGATAAACATGATAAAAGATACGATGAACTTAGCACAGGGAGGAACACCAAGAACTGCTACTACAGTAAGTATATTCTTGGAATCTCCTTTTATCTTATAACCGATTAAAAAAACTGCTGCGGAGATCAATATCAAAAGTAAAGCAAAAAGACCTGTCTTAACAGGCTGTTTTTTTAGATATCCAAATTCTCCTTTATGACTCTTAAACATATATACCTCAAAAAAGGACCTCTTATAAAAGAGGTCCTTGGATTAAAATTCTTCGTCTTCCTCAGGATAAGGATTGTATTCCTCTTCCTCGGGGCTGGGGATGTATTGTCTCATCTCAGGTGCAGGTGCTTCTTCTTCAGCAGGTGCAGCTTGGGGAGCATTGCCACCCTCAAGCATGGGAGCAAGTTCTGTACGGTTGTCTTCAATCTTACTATAGAGACTATTGAGACGCTGCTGACTCTCTTCATATGTACGTGTGTTCTTGAGCATTACCTCTTCGATAGCCTTTTGCATATCTACGAGAACATCATCCATATAGAAGTTCATGCTGCTGATAATCTCTTCTTTGTAATTCTCAGCTTCATCAACACTCTTCTGAGACATGTACTGAGCTTCTTCTACAAGTGAATCAGCCTGCTTCTGAGCTTCAAGCATAATCTCGTTTTCAGATAACTTGTTCTGAAGGAGTTCTTCTGTCTCTGCAGCCTTATCCATAGCTTCCTGTTCAATCTCGAAAGCCTTGGCATTGGCCTTGTCAATCTTATCATGAGCGAGCTGTTCAGCGCTCTTTAATAACTTTTCTCTCTTGGAAAGTACATTGTTAGCGAGCTTAATCTGCTCGGGAACCATTGCCTTTAACTCATCGAGCTTTTCAAAGATAAGATCAAGTTCTACAAGAATCATACCTTTCTTAAGCTTGCTGGGCTTACTTTCTTCAAGTATCTTTTCAATCTCGGAAATCTTGCGCTCTAACTTCTGAACGTCAACATTATCTCTTTCTGTTGCCATGCTAAAGTCTCCATTCTTATTTATCAATATCCGAATTTTTTATATAAAGCATCCGCGATGCTCTGAGGTACAAATTTACTAACGTCTCCCTTAAATGAAGCAATCTCACGAACTGTTGTGGAAGACAGATATGAATACTCAAGATCTGTAGGTAAAAATACTGTCTCGAGTTCTCCGCCGGATATCAGATAATTGGTCTGTGCCATATGAAGTTCATATTCAAAATCGGTCAAGGCTCTAAGTCCTCTTAATACCATATGAACATTCTTTTCCTTGGCATAATCAATTAAAAGACCTCTGAAAGTATCGATAACTATGTTATCAAAATCTCCGGTCACATCTTTTAACATTTTAACACGTTCTTCAACTGTAAACAAGGGACTTTTTTTATTATTGTCCAAAACCGAAACATACACTAAATCATAGTTTTTGGACGCTCTTTTTATAATATCGATATGTCCGTAAGTTACAGGATCAAAACTGCCGGGATAAATGATTGCTGAGCTCATAATTATCTCCTTTTCTAAAAGCTATTCGCTTTTCTTAGATATAAAAACGTGTCTGTTTGTTTTATAGTCTTTTGTCTTGAATATTTCAAGTCCCAATTCATCCAAAAATGCAAAATCCGCATCATAATCGCATTCTACTACGATAATGGTATCTTCGCCAATGAGATTCTTCTCTGCCAGAGCAGGAATAGCCTTATTTTCAAGATGTTTTGCAAAAGGCGGGTCTATAAAGACAATATCAGGAACTTCTTTTAATCTGTTATTCAAAAAGAATATTGCATCTTCTTTATAGATAACTGCTTTGTCATCAAGATGAGTCTTTTTTAGGTTCTCTTGAATACACTTATTGGCATCGGTTGAATTATCTACAAAATAAGCCTTGGATGCACCTCTAGAAAGTGCTTCGATACCGATTGCGCCGCTTCCTGCATAGAGATCCACGAATACGCACTCGCAAAGATAAGATTGAAGACAGTTAAAAAGTGTCTCCTTATACTTATCCGTAGTAGGTCTTGTATCCATTCCCTTAGGAGTTGTAAGTACTATACTTCTGGCTGTACCTGATATTACTCTCATAGTCTAAGTTTGGTTCCCTTCGCATCTCTATTGGTTAACTTGATCTTGCTTGCAGGTATATCAGAGTCGTTGTAATGAATGATGGAATCAGTAGCATTCTGAGCAAAGAATACCTTGTCTACCAATGCATCCTTATTAAGCTTCATACCTCTTACGCCGACAGCACCCTTCTTCTTTTCAGGAATCTGTTCTATCGGGAACTTAAGGAAGAATCCATCATCTGATACAAGAATAATGTTACTTGTATCATTAAGTATCTTAACTGCACACAATCTATCGCCATCATTAAGCTTAGTTGCAGCAACAGTCTTTCTAGTGACATCGAATTCAGAGCCATCAACAACCTTCATGAAGCTTGTCTTGGATACAAATACAAGTCTAAAGAGGTTAAGGTCTGATTGTGAGCATAAGAGCAAGATACCGGAGTCATTGGATGTATACGCAGTGATATTGTCGATAGGAACACCCTTATCTCTCATCTTACACATAGGTATATCCGATACCTTGGCATTATATAACATACCATTATCAGAGAATAAGCATACCTTACCTGTATTCTTGCAAAGTACAATGAACTTACTTTCTTCTTTTATGGCTTCGATATTTCTCTCATATGTAGGAATATCAACAGCCTTGACGTATCCGAATCTATCCATGAGAACGTATACGTCCATCTCTTCCATCTTCTTATCTTCGTATACAGCTTCTTCGGAATCTGTGATTACAGTTCTTCTTTCTCTGCCGTATTCTTTCTTGATACCCTTTAACTCTTCAATGATAACTCTGGTCATTGATGAAGGACGCTCAAGAATATCTTCATACTTGAAGATATTAGCCATAGTCTCATCATGATCCTTAATAAGAGCTTCAATTTCAAGACCGATTAACTTATACAATCTCATCTCAAGGATTGCATTGGCCTGCTTCTCAGTAAACATAAGCTGCATAGCCATTACTTTTGATTCCTTGGACTTAAAATGTATTCCGTCAGTTACACCTTCAACAAGGCACTTCTTAGCCATGGCTCTGTCCTTAGAACCTCTAAGAATCTCTATGATAAGATCGATTACATTACAAGCCTTAATAAGACCTTCTTGAATCTCTCTCTTTTCTTCTTCTTTCTTTAATAGATTCTCATACTTTCTTCTGTTGAATTCATACGAGAAATCAATACAATTCTTAAGAACATCTCTAAGAGACATAGTCTCAGGCTTACCATTTGAAATAGCAAGCATATTAACACCGAATGTATCTTCAAGACGAGTCTTCTTAAAGAGCATGTTCTTGTAGTTTTCTACATCGCAATCTCTCTTAAGTTCGATAACGATTCTGATACCTTCCTTGGAAGACTGGTTGGAAATATCCAATATATCAGGAGCCTTTTTAGACTCATATAATGCAGCAACATCGGATAAGAACTTAGCGATATTGGCACCAATCATAGGATAAGGAATCTCAGTAATGACAAGATTGGTTCTACCATTCTTACCCTTTTCTACTTCAACCTTACCTCTAACCTTAATCTTACCTGTACCGGTCTCGTATATCTCTTCAAGCTCACTCTTATTGATTACGATACCACCCGTAGGGAAGTCAGGTCCTGTAACATACTTCATAAGGTCATGAGTAGTTAATGAAGGATCGTTAAGAAGAGCAATCTCAGCATCAATAACTTCATTGAGATTGTGAGGAGGTATGCTTGTTACCATACCTACGGCGATGCCTTCTGAACCGTTAACCAAGAGGTTGGGAATCTTAACAGGTAATACACTGGGTTCCTTTTCTGTCTCATCAAAGTTAGGAATGAAATCAACTATATCCTTATCGAGATCTGCGAGGAATGCTTCCTCCGTAATCTTTTGAAGTCTGGCCTCTGTATAACGCATTGCAGCCGCAGGATCACCTTCGATATTACCGAAGTTACCATGACCTTCCACGAGAGCCATTCCCTTCTTGAAATCCTGGGACATAACAACCAATGAATCATATATGGATGAGTCTCCATGAGGGTGATATTTACCCATCGTATCACCGACGATACGCGCCGACTTACGATAAGGTTTATCACTACGTATGCCAAGTTCATGCATATCATAGAGAACTCTTCTCTGTACAGGCTTTAATCCGTCTCTTACATCAGGAAGTGCACGCGCAACAATAACACTCATGGCATAATCCACGAATGATTTGCTCATCACCTCTGAGTATTCACTTTTAATTATCTTTTCTGCCATATATCTTAGTACCTTTATATGTTTTATTTTGTATATGTGTCGGGTTGCAAATGTGTTTGCACCGCAGGCACGCTCTCGCTATGATCTCGCCGTAGCGGATAACTAAATTCGCCTTCGTAGTCACTCGGCTCATTAAGTACCGACGGCTCGATAATACCTGCTTGTGCAATACACATTCACAGCCCTCGGTAGATAATAATTTATTTAAAATAGTTAAAATTTTGGTATGAATATTATTTATATATAATATTTATACTATACATCCAGCTCGGCTTCGTTAGCGTGTTCATAGATATAATCACGACGAATTCCAACGTCATTGCCCATGAGCAATTCTGTGAGCTTAGAAGCCATTGATGCATCTTCGATTTGAACCTGCTTAAGGTTACGACGCTCAGGATCAAGTGTAGTCTCCCAAAGCTGCTCAGCATCCATCTCACCAAGACCTTTGTATCTCTGTAATGTGAAAGGTCCCTTGTGACGCTTACGATACGAAGCAAGTGCTGCATCATCATAGAGATATTCTTCCTCACCCTTGGAAGGAATAGCCTTGTAAAGAGGAGGCATAGCAATATATACATGTCCCTCGAATATAAGCTCGGGCATAAATCTATAGAATAATGTCAAAAGCAATGTACAGATATGAGCACCATCGACATCGGCATCGGCCATGATAATAATCTTGTCATAGCGAAGCTTGGTAATATCGAAGTCATTACCATATCCTTCTGAGAATCCACAGCCAAATGCATTGATCATGGTCTTAATTTCTGCATTGGCGAGAATCTTATCTATACTTGCTTTTTCTACATTAAGAATCTTACCTCTGATAGGAAGTATCGCCTGATACTTTCTGTTTCTGGCAGTCTTGGCTGAACCACCCGCGGAATCACCTTCGACGATAAATATCTCACACTTCTCGGCTTCTCTTGATTCACAGTTAGCTAGCTTACCATTGGAATCAAATGAGAACTTAGGCTTCGAAAGCATATTTGTTTTAGCCTTCTCCTCAGCCTTTCTAATCTTAGCAGCCTTCTCCGCACAAGAAATGATAGTCTTAAGAGTCTCAAGATTACGGTCAAAGTAAAGCTGAGCCTCATCATTAACAACCTTAGATACAGCTTTTGTCGCATCCTGGTTATCAAGCTTAGTCTTGGTCTGTCCTTCGAATCTGGGCTCAGGATGCTTAATACTAAGTACACATACAAGTCCGTTACGAACTTCAGCACCGGTAAAATTTGGATCCTTATCCTTCAATATACCAAGGCTTCTCGCATAGGAATTAATAACCTGAGTAAAGATGGTTTTAAATCCTGTGATATGGGTTCCGCCCTCGGCATTGTAAATATTATTACAAAAGCCTAATACATTCTCGTGGAATTCATCTACATACTGAAAAGCAAGATCAACAACGATATTGTCGCACTTGCCATGAAGAGTAATAACATCATGAAGCGCTTCCTTTCCCTTATTAAGGTCCTTAACAAATCCTTGGATACCTTCTTCTTCGTGATATACTATTTTTTCTTTTACATCTCTCTTATCTTCGAAAATGATTGTAAGACCGGGGTTAAGATATGCGGTCTCATGGATTCTTGACTTGATATCTTCAGATCTGAAATATGTCTTTTCGAAGATAGTATCATCAGGTAAAAATGTAATCGTAGTTCCTGTTTCTCTGGTCTTACCCTTAGCAGGAAGTAAGCCATTCTCAAGTTCTACAACAGGCTTACCGCATTCATAACGGTCCTCATATATGAAGCCGTCCCTTTTAATGGTAATATGAAAATCCTTGGACAAAGCATTAACTACGGAACTACCAACACCGTGCAAACCACCGGCGTTTTTATAAACATCATTATTAAACTTACCACCGGCATGAAGTGTAGTAAGTACAATACGCTCAGCTGTAATACCCTTCTCATGTCTGTCCACAGGAATACCACGTCCGTTATCAGACACAGTTGCAGAACCATCTGCATTAAGGGTAACGCTTATCTTATCGCAGAATCCGGCCATATGCTCATCGACCGAATTATCCATAATCTCATATATAAGATGATTAAGTCCCTTGGTAGATGTTGAACCGATATACATACCGGGTCTTTCTCTTACAGGTTCGAGACCTTCGAGGACCATAATGGAACTGGAATCATATTTTTGATTTTTGTCAGCCATTAAATATATCTCCAAACAATAATACTTAATTAGTATATGCGCATAAAATAATAAACATATGTTCGCACACACAATTCATATTATACCATAAAAAGAGTAATTTACAAACAAAAAATACACGATGTAGTGTAAACCACGGTTTTGACCACATCATGTATTTATTATTCTATTACTATTAATATTAATATATAAATATAGATAATCAAATATATATCTATAACTTTATATATATCTATAACTATGTATAAGATTTTTAACTGAATTTGAGATCAGCGTACTTTTTAGCTTTTATAAAGAGATCCTTATCCCTGTAGATATCAGCAATCTTAAAGTTAAGATCACCGCTCTGTCTGACACCGACTATATCTCCGGGGCCTCTTAATCTAAGGTCTTCATCAGCTATATGGAAACCATCATCGGATTCAAGCATAACCTTAAGTCTCTCGTTCTCAACATCTTCAGGCGATGAATCTATAAGTATACAATAGGATTCCTTACTTCCTCTGCCGACACGCCCCCTTAACTGATGAAGCGTCGATAATCCGAATCTCTCAGCATTTTCAATCAATATAACAGTTGCATTAGGCACATCAATGCCTACTTCAATAACCGTAGTAGAAACGAGTATATCTATATCTCCATTGGCAAAATACTGCATTACTCTGGTCTTTTCATAAGGCTTCATTCTGCCATGAAGAACTCCGATTCTGACTGTATCAGGCATTAATTCCTTAAGATACTCGCTATAATCATTAACATTGGAAAGGTCTGTATCTTCATTTTCCTCTATCATCGGACATACTACTATAGCCTGCTGTCCTTCTCTAACCTTGGAATATAAAAATCTTAATCCATCAACTCTCTCAGCAGCTTTTCTTATACCCGTCTTAATAGGAATTCTGTTTTGAGGTTTATCTTTTATAAGAGAAATCTGCATATCTGTATAATATACATTTGCAAGTGTACCGGGAATAGGTGTTGCCGACAGACTTAGCACATGGGGCTTATTGCCTTTTTGATATAAGGAATCTCTCTGCAATACGCCGAATCTATGCTGTTCGTCAGTAACAACCAATGCAAGATTATTAAAGTTAACACCTTCTTGAATAAGAGCATGAGTACCAACAACAAGATTACAATCTCCGGATTCCAGTTCAGCATATATCTTCTTTTTATCAGATGCAGATACAGAACCTGATAGGAAGACTATATTCATATTGAGGTTATATCTGTCATTCAATTCCTTGAATTTAAGATAATGTTGTGAAGCCAATACTTCAGTGGGCGCCATAAAAGCAGATTGATAACCATTGGAATAACTTAAAACACATGCCAAAAATGCAACTATAGTTTTACCGCTGCCAACATCACCTTGAACAAGTCTGTTCATTACATATCCGGAAGTAAGGTCATTAAGAATATCATTAAGACAATCACTCTGACCTTTTGTTAGATTATAAGGTAAGGCCGTGATAAGCCTTGAATATTCTGCTGTCTCTATAAAAGAAAAAGCTGATTCACATTTATTAACCTGTTGTTTTAATATATTAAGCTTGGTAAAGAACTCATAGAATTCGTCAAAAGATAATCTGTCTCTGGCATTCTTAAAATATGTATCATCAATAGGAAAATGAATATCGCTTAAAGCATTGGTAAAAGAAGGTAATCCGGTTTCTTTTAATACCTTTTCATCAAGACTATCTTCAAATGGACCGTAATCATTAAGTGCTTCGTATACAAACTTGGATATAGTCTTGGAATTAATACCCTTAGTAAGCGAATACACGCTCTGAAGATGTCTTAATCCTTCTATGTATTCGGATACTTTCATGATTACAGGCATCTCTAAGGCATATTGTCTGCCTTTTCTTTTAACGGTACCGATAAATACCCATTCAGTACCAGGCTTAAGCATGCTTCTTAAATAAGTTACTCTAAAAAAGGCAAGCGATACCTTACCATATACATCAAAGCCCGTAACTGTAGTAACCGCATTCTTGGCTGTCTTTTTAAAATAAAAATCATCAGCCATCTTAAGTCTGATAGCTACAGTCTCTCCCTCATTAATCTGGGATACATTTTTAAGCTCGGGTAATTTTTTATAAGTTCTTGGAAAATAATATATAAGATCATATACGGATTCTATATTTAAACGAGCAAAAAGGGATCCGTTTTTATCGCCGATCCCTTTTAAATTCTTGATTGAAATATTTTTAAGCTCGTTAATATCCATATAATTATTCTACAGAAATAATGTAGTAATATATAGGCTGTCCGCCGTTTTGAAGTTCAACTTCGACATCTTCATAAGCTTCTTCAAGTGAAGCCTTAATAGCCTCAGCATCATCTTCTTTTACGTCTTCACCATAGTAGATCGTAATGACAGATGAATCATCATCAACCATCTCAGCTACCATATCTTTGATAACAGTATCTCTGTCAGGACCTACAGAAAGGATACCCTTATCGCCGATACCCATGTAGTCACCCTTCTTAATGGTCTTGTCATCAATCTCAGTATCTCTTACAGCGTATGTAACCTGACCGGTCTTAACACTCTTGGTACCTTCGATCATGTTCTCTGTATTATCTTCTACAGAAGAATCGCCCATGTAGTTGATCATAGCGCTGATACCCTGAGGAATGGTTGTAGAAGGAATAACAACTACATTCTTATCCTCTTCAAGGTCTCTGGCCTGATTAGCTGCCATGATAATGTTCTTATTATTAGGTAAGATAAATACGTTCTTAGCATTAACCTTAGCAATTGCATTCATCATATCTTCAGTTGAAGGGTTCATTGTCTGACCGCCTTCAATGATATGGTCAACACCGATTGACTTGAATATCTCACAAAGTCCGCCACCGGCAGATACTGCTATAAATCCGAACTCTTTTGCTTCTTCTGTAGTTGCAACTTCTTCATCAGCCTTAACATTCTCAGCACTCTGAGACTTACCTTCTTCAAACTGGATAACTCTCTCGTTATGCTCAAGACGCATATTGTCAACCTTCATATTGGAAAGCTGACCATACTTTAAAGCTCTCTGGAATGCAAGTCCGGGATCGTTGGTATGTACATGAACCTTAACAATCTCATCATCAGCAACAACTACGATACTGTCACCGATTGACTCAAGGAATGATTTAAAATCAATCTCCTGCTTAACATTGAAAGGCTTGTTAAGCAAGATAATAAACTCTGTACAATAACCAAACTTAATCTCACTTGTAGAGAGATTCTCCATGGATGCTGCAGCTCTTTCGCTTTTAGCAGAGTTCTTGGAAGGAATAATAACAGTATCTACTTCCTTACCAAGGAAAGCATCCTGTGCACCATGAAGTACTTCCATAAGGCCCTGTCCACCGGAGTCAACAACTCCAGCCTGCTTAAGAACAGGTAAAAGTTCGGGTGTACGAAGCAATACTTCATCACCGTATGCTACAACTTCATTGATAAACTTTTCGAGATCTTTTTCGCCGCCCTTTTGAAGTTCGGCAGCTTTATCATATATACCTGAAGCTACTGTAAGGATTGTACCTTCCTTGGGCTTCATTACAGCCTTGTATGCTGTATTAACAGCACTCTGTAATGCCTCGGTAATGATATTAACATCTAATTCTTTATGCTCAGTGGCTACTTTTGTAAAACCTCTGATTAACTGGGATAAGATAACACCTGAGTTACCTCTTGCTCCACGAAGTGATCCGGATGATATTGCCTTACATACAGCTGCCATCTCAGGATCTGTGAGTGATGACAATTCTCTGTATGCTGACATGATTGTCATCGTCATATTTGTACCTGTATCTCCGTCAGGAACGGGAAATACATTTAATTCATTGATATATTCTTTCTTCTTTTCCAGATTGCATGCTCCGGCCATGAACATCTTGGACAAAAGCTTTGCATCAATTTTAGAAACAGACACTTACTAATCCTCCTTGCCCACGAGAGCGACGCCTTCAACGAAAACGTTGACTTTTTCTACATCAAGTCCCGCAAACTGTTCAACTTTGTACTTTACTTCACTCATTACATTGCTTGCTACAGCCTGAATTGATACGCCAAAAGCAACGATGATATGAAGATTGATTGATAATTTATTGTTATCAAGAGATACTGATATTCCTTTGCCAAGGCTGTCCTTCTTTAATATGCTGGCAACACCCTCAGCCACATTAATACCTGCCATGCCTGCAACGCCATAACAGTCAAGTGCAACGCCACCTGCATATTCAGCAATAACATTATTGTCTATGGCAACATTACCCAAATGTGTATCCAGAGTACCTTTCATTCCTTATCCTCCAATATATTTGATAATAACTCGACTTGATATACAATATCATATAGTATTGAAAACCACAACTATATTTGATACTTATAAAAATATCTTAAATATCGTATATATCATATGCCGCAAAATCGAATTAATTATATAATAGGTATACTAAAAAATAAACCTTATTCATATAAAGTTAATAAAAATTCCATTTTTTAGAAAAATTTAGTTGCTTTTCAATATCAATTTATGTATAATACATTCGTTGTGGATTGTGGAGAAACGTTCTCCTTATCCTTTTTTGTAAGTTAAGGAGGTGTAAACAATGGCTAAATGCGATATTTGTGATAAAGGCGTTCATTTCGGTAACAACGTAAGCCATTCACACAGACGTTCAAATCATATTTGGAATTCCAATATCAGAACAGTTAAGTGTAAGGTTAACGGTACAACCAAGACAATGCATGTATGTACAAGATGCTTAAAGTCAGGTTTAGTAGAAAGAGCCTAATTATGAAAATATTACCGGACAGAAATGTCCGGTCTTTTTTTATTTTATTCTTAATACAATAAATTACCCGCCACCTCTCGGTGACGGGCTTATTTTTTATCTATTCATCTCAAGATCATGAAGTAATGTCTCGTATTCGCGATTGATATTCTGAAGTGTAACATTATCTCCGTTAAAATTATCCGGATGGAATACCTTGATAAGATCCTTATATCTCTTCTTAAGACCTTTCTCATCGGTAACACCCTTAAAGAAGATTCCCTGCCTATACTCAAGAACAGGAGCATGACGTTGTACTGGTACTCTCTCACGAAGTTTTCTGAACTCTTCTTTTTCCTGATGCAATCTCTGTCTGTCTGCATCAAGCTGTTTGAATCCGGATTCGATAACCATCTGTTTCTTACTTAAGAACGCTTCATCGTACTCAAGTTTCTTTCTGGATTCTTCAAGAGCCTTGTTGACGTCTTCGACTTCTTTTTCGAATTGCTTTCTATCCTTTTCCAGACTTTCTCGCAACTCTTCTATTTTTTTCTTTTCTTCTTCCAGTTCGTTTTTCTCCTGATCGATTCGTATCTTCATATCTTCAATATCGGATTTATCGGTCTTAACACGAACATTTTCTCGAAAGAGCTTAACTTTCAACTCTTCAAGTTCTTCGGGAGAATTGGAATCACGAAGGATTGCAATAAAATTGTCCATACTTAATTATTCTTCTTCATTATCCTTAGGAAAAGCTGTCTCTATAGCATTGGAATCCGTAACGCCATCCTTGTTCTTCTTAACAGCGATACGATCAAGAATATCGGGAACAAGATCAATAATCTTGGTAATGGAATCCTGATTCTTGATATTAACGAGTCTTGTATGACCGTTACTTATAACCAATACAGCGGAAGGAGTCATCTTACCGTTCATAGCACCCATACCGCCGTTCTTCTTATCACCTCTGGCTGCGCCTGCGCCAACACCAAATGATACATCTACAAGAGGAACGATAATTGTATCGCCGACTTTGGTGGGTTCTCCAACAACTGTCTTGGTTGACAAAAAGCCATCCATACCTTCCATCAAAGAGCTGATTAATCCATCAAAATTACTTTCTGCCACGAGTCTTTCCTCCTTTTTTAAATCCCCTTCTTATGAGAAATACCATCTTTCTCAGATGCTTATTAGTAAATAATAAGAATGCATAATGTAAAAATACATACATCTGCATATATCCCTTGACATAGCCATCTATCTCAAGAGCTTTGCCATCCCATACGGGAGTAAAATCTATCTCTCTGTTAAAATACCCTCTGGCCATGCATATGTATCTGGAAACCTGACCTGTAACATATGGATCCTCGTCGCCATATACTATGTGCATACGCCACTTTCTTGGGAATATATGCTTGATAAACTTTACTGTAATATCCTTAAATAACTTTAGGGTGGGTGCAAAAGACGGATGATTGATAATCTTCCAAATGAATTTAATCCATTTCTTGGTCTTTTCCCACTGGTCGAGTTTCTCATTAACAAACTCTTTAAAATTATACCACTTTTTCTTGATGTTTAAAACAAAATCTTTTATAGCCTGTATGAATGCGATATTTTTTTCTACAGCATTCATATCATCCATTTCATCAGGAGAATTAAGATATTCTTCTACTTCATCGTAGGTAATCTCGAATTCCTGCTCATCAGTCTCAGGAATTGTCTCTTCTTCGCCTGTTCCATCCTTGTTTTCGCCGGTATTACCTTCTGAGCCTTCAGTTGTGGTCGAAACTTCTGTCGTTTCTTCTTTTTTGGAAAACTTATCAATTATCTTTTGAACAAGTTCTATAACTTCGGGAATTGTCTTATCCAAGAACTTTATACCGAATATCCTGATAGACAGCCATCCGGCCTTATCCCGATAATAGACTTTGACTCGGAAAATATTAAGAAAGAATGAAACAAGAAAATAACCATATAGCTTTTCCTTGTTAGAACCGCCAATCTTATATCTAAACGGTACAAACATCAATATCACGAAAAGTATTATGGCAAGTAGAATTAATGCTACGATTACTATGCCTATAATTTTGAGTACACTAAGCATACATCTTACCTCCGGATATACGTAACATCTTGGGTAAGACTTCATCTTCTGAAATCTCAGGAAGCGAAGAAAGATATGCTATATAGTCAAGGTCTTTTACTTTTATCATACAGTTTTCAACCATATGACAAGCAAGAAGCTCGGCTGATTCATAAGTCTCAGCAATACCTACTATAAGAGGCTCTCTCTTTTTATAGTGTTGCTGCAACAGATACATGAACTCCATGAATTCAATTTGAGAATTGTATTCATTGAGAATAAGCACATAAAAAGGATTCGGTATGTATTTTTTTCTCTTTTCTATATGTTCCTTAATGGTCTCGAAATTGTTGTAACCATAATCGTCAACATATATGTAATCCGCAAACTGCATCTATATTCCCTTTTATACTGATATATAAAGAAAGTATACTATAAAATCATAAAAAAACGAATAGCCAAAGCTATTCGTTTTATATTTTTTATTAACCAAGTTTAGAGATAATCTTTAGGATATTATCCTTATCGAAAGGCTTTGTCACAAATTCACTCGCACCGCTCTTGATAGCTTCGACTACCATGTTCTGCTTACCGACTGCCGTAACCATTACAACCTTGGCATTAGGATCGATCTTTTTAATCTCTTTCAATGCTGCAAGTCCATCAAGAACAGGCATCGTAATATCAAGAGTTACTATATCGGGCTTAAACTCGGAATATTTTTCTACGCAGTCTTGACCGTTTTCTGCTTCAGCAACTATCTCATGTCCGGCTTCTGTCAAATATTCACGTAATATTTTTCTTGATGTTCTTGAATCATCAACTATAAGAATCTTAGACATAATTCACACCCCATTTACTATCAGTCAACCTTAATAAAATCACCAAACCCGGAAATAATATTAAACATCTCGCCCTTAACATATACCGGGAGAACCAATAACTTTCCTGACAAGACACAAGGTTCAACCTTGTAATCAGGGGGGAGCATATCTAAATCCATTACCTTTTCAAGATCTGTTGTGTACATACCATTAACGCAGTTAATGAATTCAGCTACCGCATCAAGTGCATATACATCAACTTCTCCAAATTCCTCATCGCCGAATGTCTCAGCAAGAGGAAGGATTGCATTGCCCTTAGCAATAAAAGCAAGTGTTGCCTTAGAATCGCCATCAATACTCTGCAATGCATAAAAATCCGTATTTACATGATCTGTAAAATATCCTTTGTCAAAGTAGATATCATTATCTACCAATCTAAGGATTGTCTTAACACATACAAGAATATGGTCCATCTGAAGCATATTAACTTCAGGCGGCAAAAAGAGAGGAACAATTCTATCAATATCTCCGCTCTTTAAAGCATCCATATCCGTTAACGAAAAACCTTTTTCATTCTTATATTCGTTAACTTTTGCTTCAACCTCATCAAAGGTCATATATTCATTATCAACAATTGCCTGAACAAAAGAAAGATAAGGATTGACCTGAAGTCCGAGAAGTCTGGATACCTGATCCTCAGTAAGATATCCTTTTTCTACAGCTATATCGCCGAATCTCTTGTTTTTCATGGACTGAAGTTTATTACATTCAGCAGCTTGCTCCTCTGTCATAAGCTTTTCACTGACCGCAATAAGTCCTAGTTTTACTCTGGATTTTTTCTGAGTATCGTATACGTTTTCTAGCTGCTCCTCGGTAAGTACGTTTTTATTTAAAAAATATGAACCTAATAAACGATTTACCATTTTCCCCTCCGAATATAAAAAGACATATTTATTTTACTATAAAGGAGGACAAAAATAAAGCAATTTTTAGTTTACTCCATTTTTCATGTGAAACGCGGTAAAATCTGGGTTTTTGGGCACTTTTTGTCCATCAAAAACGCCCTCAAAATCGTGTGTAATTTGATCAATATCCGGCCCATTTTCATCGGTAAAATAATAGTCAAAAAACTGTATATTATTAGCTTCTAAATCATCTATATACTTATGCAATGAGTTAGGCTTTGAGTTATATATCGTATTAAGGCATAACGAGTCATTGCATCTGATTCTGACAGGAAATTCCACTCCCAAGCGGTCTTTTATATAAGTATATGAGTTTTGTTTAGTCACTACGTTCATTTTGTTGGAATTCTTGCTATTATTCTGTGTCTTTGCACATCTACCGGTTGTCTTGCATACACAATTGGCCGTCTGCATAAGAGGCGCTTTACCGTATATTACTATTCCGGCCTTTTTATAATCTATTCCGTTTATGTCACGTTGACTCAATTCAAAAGGAATCTGAATACTATCAAATAGTTCTGTATTAATGGATGTACTAACAGTATTAAAGTTATAGATACCGTAATCAGCGCATATCTTTTTATCAAAGCAGTTATCTTTTACCAATTTATATGCATCATACTGATTAACAAATACGCCCTTAATTTTGTCGTCTTTAGAAGTGTAATTAATAAGCTTAACGAAATAATCCTTGTTAAGAGATCTGAATATAAATGGTAATCTTACATAATAATCAGCTTTGGTTTCAGGTAATCCTTTTTCGCATAATGAATTATACAAATCATCACCAAGTACGATGCTATCAAAAAAGCCGCTATCAATAACAGATTTCAATTGAACGAAATTGTCAACAAATGCTCGATTAACGGGTTTGTTATAGCTATTTGTCTTTATTGAATCTATATCTGAATTTCTTATATCTATATCTAAATCAGATATTAAATCGTTAAGAGATTTTTTATTGCCATCATTTCTTTTGTTGGCGCCATAAATTGCTTCTTCAACTGCTTTATCCAACTTCTCTATCAATTCGCGTCTTAAGTTATTAAGTAATGAAGCAGGAACAAATCCGTCGTTAGATTCTATAGTCAGGCTATTGATCGCATAATTGGTATTACCAAGCTTTTGAATATGCTTCTTAATATCCTCTTCACTAGTAATCTTATTGGATGCTTTTTCAATGATATCTTCAGATTCAACAGTTTCATATATCGCATTGCCATTAATAGAAAGCGAAGCATTAAGTATAGCCTTAGAATTACTTAATGCACTAATTGACATATCAATCGGTTGCTTTTTTGTGTTATTGACGTACTCTTCCAATATACTATTCTCGATTTCGTCATCAACCTTAAGATAAGCGCCTTTATCTATCGTAACCATCTTGGGAGAAGATACTCTCTCGTAATAACCCGTACCGGTTGATTTTCTCGAATATAACTTTTTAAGAAGTTCTATATCTTCTTTATCAACGCGATATTCAGCCTTTGGATTTTCCAAGTACTTATCTATATATTTTCTATATATGCTGGTAACGCCTGCAGAATATGCAGGACTCTTTAGTCTTCCCTCAATCTTATAAGAATAGATGCCTGCATCAATAAGTTTATCCATAATCTCAATCGTATTCATATCTGCAAGAGAAAGATAATAAGCCTCATTTTTATCTATCACATAAGGTTGTCTGCAAGGTCCTTTACAACGGCCTCTGTTACCTGAATTACCGCCTAAGAACGATGAGAACAAGCACATTCCGGAATATGAATAGCACATGGCTCCATGAATAAAACACTCTGTCTCTATACCGAGTTCAGTTATTCCTTTTATCTCAGGTAAAGTTAATTCTCTGGCAAGAACAACTCTCTTAGCACCCAGATCTCTATAAAATGAAGCGCCCTCTTTACTGGTAATAACGGACTGAGTAGACATATGGATATCAAGACTTGGAAAGCATTCTTTTATATATTTAAAAACTCCGATATCCTGAACTATAACTGCATCTAGACCACTATTATACAGAGGGTATAGGAAATCATAGAGGTTTTCCAATTCCTCATTCTTAGTAAGCGTATTAACAGTTAAGAAAACTTTTCTGTTAAAAAGATGCGCGTATTTAATTGCTGATATTATCTCCTCAGATGTAAAGTTCTTGGCACTTGCTCTGGCACCATACATATTGCCTGCAAGATATACTGCATCTGCGCCTGCATTGATAGCACCAAGAAAAGAACTGTATTCACCTGCCGGAGCCAATAATTCAACCATAAAATCACCTTTAAATTACATCTTGCGGACGTGCGCATATAAAGAAAGCTGTATGATAACCATACAGCTTAAAAATTATTCTCTGTTTTTTAACTGACCTTCAAGGTTTGCTATAGTTATCTCACTTCTTGATAACTCACTCTTGGCATTATCAAGTTTAATCTGTGTAGCGATTAACTCATGCTTGATATTGCAGAGGTCATCATCCTTGGAATGAACTTCTTCTTCCAAAAGTTCGATTCTGTTTTTAGCCTTAAAATAATCATCTGCAAGATTAAGAAGTAAAAGCAGGTTCTGATACTGACCGTTAAGTCTCTTATAAGCATCCTCGCCTTCAAAATCACTGATCTTTGAATTGATATATGAAGCAACTTTCTGCAAATACTCTTCTGATTCGTAACCCGATATATAATATACCTTACCACCAATGATAACTTCTATTTCGCTCTTTCCGGTCATTGCTTATACCCCAAAATATAAAAATATATATGAAATATACATATTCGATAAGCTAAGAATAATGTATGTATTCAACAATAAAAAGTATACAGAATTAGTTATTCCTTTTCAAGTCCAAGATGTGTGTATGATTTGTCCAAAACTACCCTACCTTTAGGGGTTCTCTGGATGAATCCCATCTGCAATAGATAAGGCTCATATACATCCTCAACTGTCTCTGTCTCCTCGCCAAGAGAAGCTGCAATAGTCTCAAGTCCTACAGGGCCGCCCTTGAATCTCGTGATAATGGTCTCAAGATACTTTCTGTCAGTAGCATCAAGACCGAACTTATCGATATCAAGCATATCCAATGACTCATCTGTTACCTTCTTTGTAACAGTTCCGTTATTAGATACAGCAGCGTAGTCTCTTACTCTCTTTAAAAGTCTGTTAGCTATACGAGGCGTACCTCTTGATCTGCGGGCAAGTTCCTCTGCAGATTCATAATCAAGAGTAATATCAAGTCTGTTAGCTGAATTGATAATAATCTTACTAAGCTCATCTATCGAATAATACTCAAGCTTATGAATCTCTCCGAATCTGTCGCGAAGAGGTGCTGTAAGCATACCGACTCTGGTAGTTGCACCGATTAATGTAAACTTCGGTAGTTTCATTCTGACGCTCTTAGCAGATGGTCCCTTGCCAATCATTATATCTATGCAATAATCTTCCATTGCTGAATAAAGAACTTCTTCAACAACTCTGTTGAGTCTATGAATCTCATCGATAAATAGGATATCTCCTGGCTTAAGTCCATTAAGAATAGCTGCAATATCTCCGGGTTTCTCGATTGCAGGACCGGATGATATCTTGATATTAACTCCCATCTCATTGGCAAGTATCTGTGCAAGTGTAGTCTTACCAAGTCCGGGAGGGCCATATAACAATATGTGATCGAGTCCTTCACCTCTCATCTTGGCTGCATCAATGGATATGCCAAGAGCGGTCTTAATCTTTTCCTGACCCAGATAATCCTTGAGAGTTGTGGGGCGAAGTCCCTTCTCAATCACCACATCTTCTTTTGTAAGTTTAGTTTCTATCGTTCTACTCATATATTTAAGTCTTTACTAAATGTTAAACCACCAATTTATTATTCTTTTTGCTATTCTCACTATGAATCTTATAAAATTCATTATAAATACAAATATTCTCATTTATAATTTAATGATTTAAGTTTAGATTATATTATTAATTGTCAAAATATACTAATGCCTTTGATAAGAGATCTGAAAGATCTGTATAATCCTTAACTTTTCTAACTGCACTCTGTGCATCCTTCTTCTTAAATCCAAGCGACATTAATGCATCGATACATTCTTTTACTGTCTCATCATCTTCATTGGAAGATATATTAACTTCAATATCAGCAGATTCAAATGAAGCAACCTTATCTTTAAGATCAATAATAATCTTTTCTGCTGACTTGGCACCAAGTCCGGGAGCCTTAGATATGGACTTAGCATCCTTAGAATTAATGTAAGCCACCAATTCAGGTATCGTAAAGAACGATAATACACTCATACCAAGCTTAGGACCAATCGAATTAACACCAATCAAAAGTTTAAAGAAATCAAGTTCTTCGAGCGTTAAGAAGCCAAATAAAGAAATGTCATCTTCTTTAACACTGGTGTATGTATAGAGCTTTACTTCTTCAGTCTCTCCAAGAAGTTCTGAGTAAGTCTTTTCGGATATATTAACAAGATATCCGACATTACCTGTATCTATGCATACCTGATTGTTTTTTATATATTCAATTGTACCTCTTACAAATCCGTACATAATCTAAACAATTCTTCCTGATAATAATTCTTATCTAAATAAGTAATCTAGTTAATCCTTTAATGAATTAAACCTCATCTTCCTCGTCTTCATCATCAATTGATTCAACATCCAAGATATCTTTTTTCTTTACAGTTGGTTCCTTATCTAGGAAAAGCTTCAACTTAGGAATAAGTGTGTTGGTAATGATACCAATTACAACACCTGTGACAATGCCAAAAAGGCAAAGAATTGGCAGATAATATACCAACGCTACGGTTCCGGTAACAATAAATGCTACCAAGCATTGACCTAAGTTATGAAATATAGCACCTGCTACAGATACACCAATTGCAGAGAACTTACCGGTCTTATACAAAAGATATTCTATAACCATCGAGAATATAGCACCTGCTACAGAATACATAAGTCCATACATTGATGTAAAAAGAAGTGCTACGAGGATGATACGAACAAGATTAACGCATAATCCTTCTTTAAATCCAAACAAGTATAATGCTAATAAGAATGCCAGATTGGCAAGTCCTATCTTGAAGCCCGGAATAGGAATTATACTTGGTATCATCAATTCGATAGCGGATAAAACTATCGCAAATGCTGTAAATAAACCTAAAAAAGCAGTCTTTTTCATATCTTAATTAATTGGTAACCGCATCATAAGTAACATCATTACTTTTAACGGTTACACAGAATTTATGCGGAAGACATATAATCGCATCATTAGTGTTTTCAACGAATCCTTGATTAACACAATTTTGATTGGTGCAATTACTCTCTATAACTCTAACTTTCCCATCATCAACAAGAACGATATTGTAGCCTTCTTCGAACTCGTATCTGTAATTACCATCCTTGGATAAATCAATAGTATCAACTATCGTTCCGTTATGAGTAACCGTAGCTACATCGCCACCCTTTTTATGATTAAACAAAATAGCCAGCGAAACAAATATAACTAATACAACGAATATAAGTATTAAATCAGTTTTTTTCATACTTTACTTACATTTCTTCATAGCCAAGACACCGGTACGTGATAATTCGACTATATTAAACTTCTTCATCATATCAATGAACTTCTCAACTCTATCGGGAGTATCGCATAGATGAAGAATCATATTGGACTCGGTAGTATCAACTATCTCAGCCTTGGTTATCTGGCATATCTCGATAATCTCACTTCTATTGGAAGCCTGATATTTAATCTTGATAAGAATAAGTTCTCTGGCTACAGCTTCTTCTTCCTTGAATGTACGAACCTTAATAACATCAAGCTTTTTATTTAGTTGTTTTTCAATCTGTTCAAGATCATGGGGTGAACCGCTCGATACGATAGTCATGTTAGATATCGTAGGATCATGAGTCTCGCCCACAGTAAGGCTTTCAATATTGTATCCTCTTCTTGCGAAAAGTGATGATACCTTACTTAACACACCAAATCTATTTTCAACAGATACAGAAAATATTCTCTTCATACATTAACCTGCCGTTGTAAAAGCATCTCTGTCTACATTGAGTTCCAGGATACGAGTATCATCTCCATCAAGTAGCCAATCTATGCACTTCTCAGTCTCTTTATAGGACTTGCATTCCTTGTATTCGATATCATATGCTTTGGCAATCATCTCGAACTTGGGAAGCCCATTAAGTTCATTAAAAGTATAGTTATTATTGTACTTAACATGCTGATATTCCTTTATCATGCCAAGTGCCTTGTTATTAAAAATTACTATCTTAACATTAACGCCTTCCTGCTTAAGTGTAGATAACTCACACATAGACATCTGCATTGCACCATCACCATTAAGTGAAATGATTCTCTTATTAGGATTACCTATCTTGGCACCGATTGCTGCAGGAAGCGAAAAGCCCATACATCCGAATCCACCTGATGTGATAAAATCAGCGCCTTCGGATACAAAATTAGAACAAGCATATATCTGATTCTGACCTACATCAGTAACAATCGCAGATTCATCTTTTAATCTTGATGTTAATGAAGCAACGAATTCCTTGGGATCAACATAAAGATTAGTCTTTTCGGCCATGTTGCTCTTAGTCAATTTATATGAATTAAGTCTCTTGCACCAATCAGTAAAATCAAAAGACTCATCAAATTCATTTAGTACTGTAAATACTTCCTTAAGATCACCAACCACAGGAATATTGGGGCCTGCATTCTTGCCAATCTCTGCAGGATCAATATCAATATGAATGAGCGTCTTATTCTTGGTAATAAGGTCGGGCTGCTTTACTGCTCTATCAGCAACTCTGGCACCTGCAACTATAAGACAATCTGCTTCATTAATAGCCTTATTGGCAAACTTGGAACCGTTATTTCCAACCATACCAATATATAAAGGATTATCGTCCTTACCTATTCCAAGGCCCATCAGAGTAGATACAAAAGGAATATTATATTTCTTGGAAAACTCTAATATCTCATAACCTGCACCTGATAACTTAACACCGCCACCTATCATAATAATAGGACTCTTAGCCTTACCAAGTTCATTGATGATCTTTTTAATCTGAACTGAATGACCCTTTAAAGTAGGCTTATAAGTTCTAAGATTAACATTGTCAGGATACTCGAATTCATATCCTTCCTCCAATAGCACATCAACAGGTATATCAATGAGCACAGGACCTTTACGACCTGTAGATGCTATATGAAATGCTTCTTTAATTACTCTGGGAATATCTGAAGCATCTTTAACTAGATAAGAATATTTAACAAATGATTCGCATGCTCCAACAATATCAGCTTCCTGGAAAAGATCGGAACCGATATGCTCGGACTTAACCTGACCTGTAATAGCTACAAGAGGAATACTGTCAGCAAAAGCTGTAGCAATACCTGTAATAAGGTTCGTAGCACCGGGGCCTGAAGAAGATACGCATACTCCTACTTTCCCACTGCTTCTAAAATATCCATTAGCTTCATGAGCCGCATTGACTTCATGGCGTACCAACACACCATGAATATTGGATTCTGTTAATTTATCAAAAAAAGGACAGATAGAAACTCCCGGATATCCAAAAATAACCGATACGTTCTCCTGTTCCAATGATTTTATTACGAGAGAGGCTCCGTTCACGCCATCCTCCTGATACACAATATTAGCTTATAGTTTTACCAAATACCTTATTTATACTATCACAATTGCCCCTTCACTTCAATTGTTTATTGCCAAAAAGCACATTATATGGTATTTTTATAGATGGTTTCATACAAACTAACGGATTTTATGGAGGCTAAAATGATAAAAAGGAAACTGACATGTATCCTTGCCTGTGTAAGTGCTATTGCTCTGCTTACAGGTTGTGGCAAAGGTGCAGATTACGACGGCTACAAGAAAAGCGTCGAAAAGCTCTACGAAGATGTAGTTTCGGCTGACGCTAAGATTAATAATATTGATTATACTTCTACTTCTTCTAAGGAGGAGTTCTTCAGTACATTAGACAAGTTAAAGAGTTCTCTTGAAGAGTTCGCCGAAGTAGATGCTCCCAAGGAATTCGACGATTGCGAATACTTGGCAGGTGAAGCGGTAAAATATATCACTTCTGCTGAAGACGATTTCCACAAAGCACTCGATAACGATTTCGATGAGATAAGCTACAATAACGGAGTATCCAATTACAACGAAATGGTTAAATGCGTTAATTACATCGGCGATGTATTACAGAAGAAACCTGTTGATCAGACTGATGCATCTTCCGAAGAAGATGTTGTACTTGATTCCGAATAATTGAAAATCTAATATAAAGCAAAAACCGGCTTCAAATCGAAGTCGGTTTTTATAAATCAAAAGCCATCCGAAGGGATGGCTTTTATATTCTTTAATTCAATTCTTGATATGATTCATTTAATTTATCAATTAAATAATTATTCAGCCTTAATAATATGTACTCCGCCTACAACAGGGAAAACGAAAGTCTTATCCTGGCAAGCATTGATGAAACCGATGAGCATACATACAGCACCAAACATTGCCCAACATAATACTAAAAGGTAGAGAATAAATCCTAAAACAGGAATTATTAAAAATATAGAGCCAACAATCAAGGGAGCACCAAAGAAAATAAGATAGTTAAGGCAGTTGTTCATATGCTGAACAGACTTCTCATCCTTTGTACCAGCAGCCACTGCAACAATAAATCCAACGATAGTAAGGTAAGATACGATACCTGTAGTTTTTGAATCCATAAAGTCCTCCAAATATTAAAAAATTAAAATACTCTTTTTCCTCAAAAAAGAAGCATTAAATTTTCATTTAATGCTTCTTTTTGAAAACATTTAATTATTCGATAATTATTTGATAACTGTAATACCACCGAATAAAGGTAAGGGAGTCTCATCTTCCTGGATAGCCTTAATAAGTCCCCAAATGCAGAATACTAATCCTACAATGTTGATAACAGGGATGCATGCTAAGATTGAAGGAACAAGACCCTGGTTAAGATACTGCTTTGCACCTTCCTTATCACCAGCTAAGAAGCCGATAAGCCAGAAAATGATACCTAAATTAGCAAAAATAGCTGTAACCTTTTTGTTCATACCAAAAATCTCCTTTTAAACTTAATATTGTTTGTTATAAATTTGTGTTATAAAACAACTATAACTACTATAACTTGTATATATATGTCTGTCAAGGCATTATTCTAAATTAATTAACAAAAAGTTAATATTTTTTGTTGATTTAGAACTTACCTGCATCAGCAGCTTCCTGTACAGCAACTGCTGTAGAAACAGTCATACCAACCATAGGGTTGTTACCAGCGCCGATAAGACCCATCATCTCAACGTGTGCAGGAACTGATGAAGAACCAGCGAACTGAGCGTCTGAGTGCATACGACCCATAGTATCTGTCATACCGTATGAAGCAGGACCTGCAGCCATGTTATCGGGATGAAGTGTACGTCCTGTACCACCACCTGATGCAACTGAGAAGTACTTCTTACCCTGCTCGATACATTCTTTCTTGTATGTACCTGCAACGGGATGCTGGAATCTTGTAGGGTTAGTTGAGTTACCTGTGATAGATACGTCAACGCCTTCCTTGTGCATGATTGCAACACCTTCGCATACGTCGTTAGCGCCATAGCAGTTAACCTTAGCTCTAAGACCTTCTGAATAAGCGATTCTGTTAACTTCTTTTACTGTGTTTGTATAAGGATCATACTCTGTCTCAACAAAAGTAAATCCGTTAATTCTTGAAATGATCTGTGCTGCATCTTTGCCAAGACCGTTAAGGATAACACGAAGAGGTTTCTTACGAACCTTGTTAGCCTTCTCTGCGATACCGATAGCACCTTCTGCAGCTGCGAATGATTCATGTCCGGCGAGGAATGCAAAACACTCTGTCTCTTCCTCAAGTAACATCTTACCTAAGTTACCGTGTCCTAAACCAACCTTACGTGTATCAGCAACTGATCCGGGAATACAGAAAGCCTGTAAACCTTCACCGATAGCTGCAGCAGCGTCAGCAGCACGACGGCAATTCTTCTTAATAGCGATAGCAGCGCCTACTGTGTAAGCCCACTTAGCATTTTCAAAACAAATAGGCTGAATGCCTTCGATTAAATGATAAACATCAAGACCTGCATCCTTTGTGATCTTTTCAGCTTCTTCAAGGGAAGAAATTCCATAGCTTGCAAGAACTTTTTCAATCTGAGGGATACGTCTTTCATATGATTCAAATAAAGCCATTTCTTTTTCCTCCTAAATTATTCTTTTCTGGGATCGATGATCTTAACAGCATCTGCAACACGTCCGTACTGTCCGCTTGCTTTCTCGTATGCTGTAGCTGCATCGTCGCCTTTTTTCATAAAGTCTGTCATCTTACCGAAGTTAACGAACTTGTAACCGATGATCTGATCGTCTTTGTCAAGTGCGATACCTGTTACATAGCCTTCAGCCATTTCAAGGTAACGGGGACCTTTTTTAAGAGTACCGTACATTGTACCAACCTGAGAACGAAGTCCCTTACCAAGGTCTTCAAGACCTGCACCGATAGGAAGACCGTCTTCTGAGAAAGCAGACTGTGATCTGCCGTATACGATCTGAAGGAAAAGTTCTCTCATAGCTGTGTTGATAGCGTCGCATACAAGGTCTGTATTTAAAGCTTCAAGAACTGTTCTTCCGGGAAGAATTTCAGCTGCCATAGCTGCTGAATGAGTCATACCTGAGCAACCGATCGTCTCAACCAATGCTTCCTGGATGATACCTTCCTTAACGTTAAGTGTAAGTTTACATGCGCCCTGCTGAGGAGCACACCAGCCGATACCATGTGTTAAGCCGGAGATATCTTTTACTTCTTTGGCTTTTACCCACTTTGCTTCTTCGGGAATCGGTGCACAACCATGATTCACGCCCTGAGCAACGGTACACATTTCTTCAACTTCTTTTGAATAAATCATGTGAAAAATCTCCTTTCAAGAATTAATTTAAAAAATAATCCGCAACAACTATTTTCGCACAAAAACATAAAAAAATCTACTGAAATGTTAATTAATTATCAAATTCTTTCAGTAGATTTTTCCATTTTTCACAATATTGATTTACATAACTATTTTTTCGTTTTATTCATGCTTAGGAACTATGTTATCCTTATCCTTAAAAATGTGTTTCTCAGGGATAACTCCTCTGACGCAACTTGTAGGATATACATTGGAATCACGACCGATTACAGTACCGGGATTAAGAACTGAATTACAACCTACTTCTACTCTATCGCCAAGCATAGCTCCAAACTTCTTAAGTCCTGTCTCGTAATTCTCTTCACCCTTAACAACAACCAAAGTCTTATCACTCTTAACATTGGATGTGATGGAACCGGCACCCATATGTGACTTGTATCCAAGCACCGAATCGCCAACATAGTTGTAATGAGGAACCTGAACATTATTGAAAAGAATCACATTCTTAAGTTCAGTAGAGTTACCAACTACGCACTTCTTGCCTACAAGAGCATTTCCACGAATGAACGCTCCGGGTCTTACTTCTGTCTCAGCATCTATGATGCAAGGGCCATAGATGTTAGCATTCGGATAAATCTTAGCTGTCTTATGAATCCATACATTATCACCTTTGTTTTCGAATTCATCAGCAGGAAGACTATTGCCTAATTCGATGATGAAATCTTTTATAAGAGGTAAAACTTCCCAAGGATATGTTTTTGATTCCAACAAAGACTTTGCTCTGGTCTCATTAAGATCGTATAACTCGTCTATTCTTACTTTTTTCATTTGTATATCTCCTTCTATACGAAGGCGTATCAACGCCTATGCTTTACTTTTTATAAAACTGTGCTATATATCTGTATCTCGCATTCAATTTACTGGACTGATTATTGTTCTTAACTTCGTTAGTATAATCAGTAACGTATTTTGCCAACTTCTTCATATACTCATCTTCACTTACTTCGCCATTGGCAACCATAGTAAGACCCTTTTCCCAACTAGCTGTAAGCTTGGGATATAAAAGCGAAGGAATTGAAGCATATACTGTATCGTTAATTATCTCTCCAAGCAATGTAGGAGTAATAATCTGTGTTTTCTTGTTTAGATTAAGATATCCGTTATTAAAGAGCTTGGTAAGTATTCCCGCTCTTGTAGCTGAAGTGCCGATACCTGAACCTTTTAGTTGTGCACGAAGTTCTTCATCTTCTATCTGTTGACCTGCGGATTCCATAGCAAGAATCATGCTGCCGGAATTATATCTCTTGGGAGGTGTTGTCTCACCTTCCTTTACAAAGAATTTATCGTACTTAATCTTGTCGCCCTTTTTTAGTTTACCGAGGAATTCAAGAGTTTCAGCTGAGCACTTAACATCCTCAGTCTCATCCTTTTTATCCTTATCCTCGCCTTCTGTCTGCTCATCATCAGTGCTCTTACTATCTGCTTTTCCTGTCTGAGAATCAGGAGTATTATCTTTCTTTTTGATAAAAGAATAAGTGGTAGCGGCAAGATATCCTTCTTCTTTTAACACTTTAAACGAAGAGAAAAACTTTTCATTATTCTTTTCCGTAACGAGGGCTATCTTTTCGTATACAGCAGGAGGTAAGAATATACCAAGGAATCTACGGCATATAATCTCATATATATGTAAGCAAGTTGTATCAACGGATTTAAGATTTTCGAATCCCTGACCTGTTGGAATAATTGCATAGTGATCGGTAATTAACTTGTCATTCGTATACTTGGTTGAACCAATCTTTTTATATGATCCTGAATCAAAAATACCTTGAATGATATCAGCATACAGAGGATGAACTTTTAATCCACCGAGATTTTTATGAATCTCTTTAGCAACCGCTGACGACAATACTCTCGCATCAGTTCTCGGATAAGTAACAAGCTTCTTTTCATATAATTCCTGAACGTATTTTAATGTCTGATCAGGATTAATCTTAAAATACTTGGAACAGTCATTTTGAATATCCGCAAGGTTATAAAGCATGGGCGGATTCTTCTTTTCTTTTTTCTTCTCTACTGAAAATACATTAAGTTCCTTATCTTCGGAATCAACATACTTTATAAGTTCATTGGCATCTTCTTCTTTTTTGAATCCGTTTTCTTTATATAAAACAGGTGATTCAAAATACTTACTGCCTTCAACTGCTCTGAATTCTCCGTCATAAAAAGTGCCGTTACAATCAAGAGAAACAAGAACTCTATAAAAAGGAGTCTTAACGAAATCTCTTATCTCACGTTCTCTGTTAACAACCATTCCGAGAACGCAGGTCATAACTCTACCGACACTTACAACGCATTTATCCTTGTTAAGAAAAGTCTTAATGCCATAAGAATATCTAAGAGTTAAAGCACGAGAGAAATTGATACCCATAAGGTAATCTTCCTTGGCACGAAGATATGCTGCAGCTGATAGATTATCATATTCACTGATATCCTTGGCTTCTTTGATGCCACGAAGAATCTCTTCTTCAGTCTGCGAGTCAATCCATACTCTTAGTTTTTGCTTGCCTTCAACATGTGCTTCCTGATCAACGAGACGGTAGATATACTCTCCTTCTCGTCCGGCATCGGTGCAGACATATATCTTATCCACATCATCTCTTGTAAGGATACCTTTTACGATATTGAACTGTTTTTTTACATCATCAATTACCTGGTACTTGTAAGTATCAGGTATAAAAGGAATGGCTTCGAGAGTCCATTTCTTGAGAGATTCATCATATGCATCGGGATAACTCATGTTAACGAGATGACCGACGCACCATGTAACTATGGATCTCTCTCCTTCGAGATAACCATCATTTTGTTTATATTTATCTTTTATTGCCTTGGCGAATTCCTTCGCAACCGAAGGCTTCTCAGCAATAAATACTGCTTTACTCATATAACACCTTTAGAGATTACGTATATCGATGAGAGTAACTTCTCTATCCCAAAGCATGTCTTTTAAGTCTTCATCAAAACCATTCTTGGAGAAGAGATATATGTAATCAGCTTTAATCTTAGCTTCCTTAAGACAGTAATCGAACCATTCGAATTCGGTATAGTTAAGAGGTTCTTCAGATAATGCGCAATATGCAACCAAAGTATTACGATAATTGTCTCTGCCGATGTAATGAATAGTTCCGGCTTTTCCAACCCATTCACCATACTTTTGAATCTTAATAGGCAGATTATGCTTATCATTAAGTAAGTTGAGATATTCTCTGCATATAAGAGGGAGAACATCCTTAAGGAAGTCTCTGATATTATCATTAATAAATGTATTATAGAATCTGTCAGCACTCATAAGCGACAGATATGATTCATGAGGATAGATAAACTTATACCAGAAGTTCACAGTAGGATTGGTAATCCTATATACACCCTTCATGGTATTTTCGGTACCGGGAGTATCGAAACTCGATACCTTTTCAACTACATCAAGACTCATTAGATTCTTAAGATACACACTGATCTTAGCTCTTGAGAATCCTGTATGAATATGTATATCATTAAGCTTGTTGTATGAGTTGGCAAGACAATAAAGTATCGTGCCGTATACATTAACTTCTCTTAAGTATTCAAGTACAACATCATAACCCACACGTCTGAACACTCCGTTAGGTTTAAGGAAGTTATTAATAATGTTTTCTTTTAATGTAAGAGTCTTATCAAAATACTTGTAGTAAGCGATATTACCACCAAGTATAGAATAAAAGTCCATGCATTTGGATGTATCTTCGATATTGTAAAATACAACCATATCTATAAATGAAACACTCTGAATCTTCAAAAATCCATCGATTGCGAGTGCATTCTTTCCAATCTTATCGACATAGATATTCTCAACGTATCTTGTATCATGTGATACCAAAAGACACATGAATCTATTGTCGCCCTTATTAAGTTTTACAAAGGAAAACAAATCTTCGATATAAGAATCGTCTGCTTTAAAACAATTCTCAAAGTCGTCAAGAACAAGGACGAATTTATCGACCTTATACTTATCTGTTATTGAATTAAGAATGGATAAAAAAGAAGGAAACTCTTCTTCGAACTCGTATCCCTTAAGCGATAAGTCACCTGATATCAAGAAATTAATCTGTTTTGAAGGTGCCTTGGGACACTTGATATATACATATTTTTTGTCTTTTACAAATTCTTTCCAGACAGAAGAGGTGCCGACGCCGGCTCTCCCGTACATAGTGACGAGAGAACCGTTATGGGAATTAAATATTTTATCTAAATATTCAATTTCCGTATTGCGTCCGATTAACATTAACACACCCCATTAATATTATTATTTCTTTTCAATATAGCCCTGAGCCTTGAGAAGTTCAGCACATAATACTGCACCACCTGCAGCACCTCTTACGGTATTGTGTGAAAGACCTACGAACTTCCAATCATAGATGGAATCTTCTCTGATACGGCCAACACTGATGCCCATACCATGTTCGAAGTCAACATCAAGTGATACCTGAGGTCTGTTGTCTTCTTCAAGATACTGGATGAACTGCTTGGGAGCCGAAGGGAGGTTTAATTCCTGAGGAAGTCCCTTGAATTCTCTAAGCTTAGCAATAAGCTGCTCCTTGGTAGGCTGCTTTTTGAACTTAACGAATACAGTAGCAGTATGTCCATTTAATACAGGTACTCTGATACACTGTGAAGTAATCTTGATATTATCAGCAGGCTTAATAACGCCGTCTTCAATCTTACCCCAGATTCTAAGAGGCTCTTTTTCAGACTTCTCTTCTTCACCACCGATGTAAGGAATGATATTTCCTTCCATCTCAGGCCAATCCTTGAAAGTCTTACCTGCACCTGAAATAGCCTGGTATGTACTTACGATAGCCTCATAGGGCTCGAACTCTTTCCAAGCAGTAAGAACAGGAGCATAAGACTGGATTGAACAGTTAGGCTTAACTGCAATGAATCCTCTCTTGGTTCCGAGTCTCTTTCTCTGGAAATCAATAACTTTCATGTGCTCAGGATTGATCTCGGGAACAACCATGGGTACGTCAGGAGTCCATCTGTGAGCGGAGTTATTGGATACTACGGGAGTCTCAGCCTTAGCATAAGCCTCTTCTATAGCCTTGATCTCTTCCTTAGTCATATCAACTGCTGAGAAGCAGAAGTCAACTAATGAAGAAATTGTCTCAACTTCATTAACATCATATACAATCATGTCCTTAACAGCTTCAGGCATGGGAGTTGTCATCTTCCATCTGTCGCCTACAGCATCTTCATATCTCTTACCCTTTGATCTGGGTGATGCTGCGATAAGAACTACTTCGAACCAAGGATGGTTCTCAAGAAGAGAGATGAATCTCTGTCCTACCATTCCGGTACCGCCAAGGATACCAACACGTAATTTGTCACTCATAGTATTCCTCCTTTTTTCGATATATTTTGCTTTATATCGAAAAATTAATTTTTTATATAATAGTAATTCTTTACAAATACTTCAAGAGAAAAATCCAAAAATAGAAAATATTAAATAATTCGTGAAATATATTGATAATTACAATAATGTCTTATATCTCTCAATCTCAGCCTTGATTGCTCCGGGAGCGCCCTTGGTGAGACGTCTTTCTACGCAAGTCTTAAGGGATATTGCATCATATACATCTACATCAAACATATCTGATAATTCCTTAAGTTCAGCAATGCTTAAGTCTTCGATGGAACAATCCTTTTCAATGCACTTAAGTACTACCTGGCCGATAACTCCGTGAGCATCTCTAAAAGGCATTCCCTTCTTAACTAGATAATCTGCTGCGTCAGTAGCATTGGTAAAGCCCTTCATTGCACTCTTAGCAAGTACATCTTTATTGAATGTAACTGTATCAAGCATACCTGCAAAAAGCTTAAGGCAATCTTTTACAGTATCAAGAGCATCAAAAGCAACTTCTTTATCTTCCTGCATATCCTTATTATATGCAAGAGGAAGTCCCTTCATAGTTGTAAGAAGAGACATTAATGAGCCATATACTCTACCGGTCTTACCTCTAACCAACTCAGCAATATCGGGATTTTTCTTTTGAGGCATAATGGATGAACCTGTTGAAAATGCATCATCCATCTCAACAAACTTATACTCATTGGAATTCCAGATAATCATCTCTTCGCAGAATCTCGAAAGATGCATCTGAATAATGGATATTGCAGATAAAGTCTCAATAAGATAATCTCTGTCAGATACGGAATCCATAGAGTTATGTGTAGCCTCAACGAATCCAAGGTTCTTGGCAACATAATCTCTATCAAGAGGATATGTAGTTCCGCAAAGAGCACCTGCACCAAGAGGTGATAAATTCATTCTGTCATATATATCAGATAGTCTATCTCTGTCTCTTAAGAACATCTCAAAGTATGCTCCAAGATAATGAGCAAGATTAGTTGGCTGAGCTTTTTGAAGATGTGTAAAAGCAGGCATATATGTGTCTGTATTCTCTTCCATCTTCTTAAGGATAACCTTTAAAAGTTCTTCAACGAGAGCTTTTATCTCTTCAACTTCATCTCTTGTATATAACTTCATATCAAGAGCAACCTGATCGTTACGGCTTCTGCCTGTATGAAGTTTCTTGCCTGCATCACCGATTCTTTTTATAAGATTAGCTTCTACAAAGCTATGTATATCTTCGCATGTAGGGTCGAATTCAAGCTTACCTTCTTCAATATCAAAAAGGATTGAGTTAAGGCCCTTGATGATATCATCCTTCTCCTGCTCACTGATTATGCCCTGTTTCCCAAGCATATCAGCGTGGCATATAGAGCCCTTAATATCAACTTTATAGAGTCTCTTATCAAATGAAAGTGACTCGTTAAAAGCAAATACTGCATCATCTGTTTGTTTGGTAAATCTGCCGCCCCAAAGCTGTGCCATATTAAACCTCTTAATTCTTCCTATATTTTCGAAAAAAATGGAAACAAAACTGTTCCCATTCCCAATACCCAAAGCTGGAAATCAGATTCGAACTGACGACCCCTTCATTACGAGTGAAGTGCTCTACCGGCTGAGCTATTCCAGCAAAACGCTTAAAACGTTTTTAATTATACCCATAGTCACGCCTTAAATCAAGACTTAATTGGGCTCAGAAAGGCTCAGTCCTTGGAGTTGTGTACAACGACCTGAGTGAATGGAATTTCTATATTATTAGCGTCAAATGAGTTCTTAATATTTTCAAGAACTCTGCACTTGGTTACTCTGAAATCTGCGTTCTTAACATAGAATCTGGCTGATATCTTAATAGAACTTGCTTCCCATGATTCCATCATGATATCTATGGGCTTTTCCTGAAGAACGGATTCATCTGAAGTAATAACTTCATTAATAAGTTCTTTAGCCATATTATAATCAGCAGTATATGCTACATCGAGTTTAAGATCTATTAATCTGTAAGGAGTCTGAGTAACATTAACGATTGATGAATTGGCAAGTACACCATTGGGTAATACTACTGTCTTGGAATCAAGTGTTAAAAGCTTGGTGTAGATAAGACCAATCTCCGTAACTGTTCCTTCATTCATCTTGGTATCTTCAATGATATAATCACCAATCTTAAAAGGCTTAAGAATAAGGATTAACACACCACCTGCGATATTGGATAATGAACCTTGGATAGCAAGACCGATAGTTACACCGGCAGAACCAAGAACTGCTACGATACTTGCAGCATCAACACCCAAGTACTGAAGAACAACGAATCCAATAAAGATATAGACAAGAACACTTACAAGAGATGTTAAAAATCCTACGATTCCCTCATCAGCCTTTGTCTTTTTTAGTGCTTTTCTAATAAGTTTTTTAAGTAACTTAACACCCTGTAAAGCAAGGATAAGAAGTAATACAGCAAGTACCACTCTCCAAGCTAATGAAGTTAATTTCAAAAGGTGTTCTTCCTGTATATGATTAGCCAGGAAGTTATCAATCATTTCTTTCATGTCTAAACCTTATTTCTCGTTAAACGGTTCAAGTAATTTTTCAAGTTCAACAATCTCAGCATCTGCCTGTGCTTTTAATACTTCGATATCAGCATTGAGCTTGTCTTTAATCTTTTGCTTTTCACCATCAACGAACTTAATCATTGCTTTTTTCTTTTTAAGGAATATATCTCTTAATTCCTTATCAGTAAACTTTCTGTATTCCATAGCAAGTATGGATAATGCAGGAAGTTTGATCGTAAGGTCTTCATTATCAGCCTCATCATTCTCCACAGTCTGAATAGACTTGGTATTGATGACACCCTTACCGCCGAATTCAACTCTGTCAAGATTAAATACTTCCTTGTATACGCCTGCATGAGTAACAGGAATAGTATACTTAGGATATGATTCTCTCGAGAAATTGAATACTATTATGAAATCTCTTTCTCCGTCAAAATACTCCCTCGTAATAACCTGATTGTCGATGCACTTATAAGAGAAAGGTCTGTCTACATTGAAATTACTGATTCTGAACTTATTGTCTTCATAGACTCTTCTGAATTCTACAAAGAACTTATTGAACATCTTTCTGATGTCATCATCAGCACCTTCAAGCATATCAATATCAAGATTATTAAGCTGAGCACCCTTGAGTAAATGCTTAAATACAATAGCCATCTTAAGATTGCATAACTTCTGATACTTATCGCCGGGCATTCTATCATAGATAGTAGCATTATCCTTCACATTCTCATATCTCGAATAAGGATAGATGTATCTCTCATCATTATTGGTGAAATGAGTGAATAAAAGGAATGAATCAAGATGCTCTCTTCTGAATGTAGGATCATACTGTAAAAAGTCGAGAATCTCATTGGTAGCTCCAGTATTCATGCAGAAGTCAAAGCAAAGTGAATCTGTGCTCTTACCTGTAACATCCTTGTAGTAAGCATAGATGCTTGCGATTGCAATGGCATTCTTATATTCTTTGTGTACGAATCTGTTAACATCCTTAATGAACTGAATGCCCTTGGAATTAAGTGTATTGCCCCATTCCTCACAGATGTATTCGCCCTGATTCTTATTGTAGTCATGATAAAGAATAACGCCTGCATTAGGTAAGATGTATCCGTTAAAGTCTATCTCATTCATGAATAGATTAACTGCTGAGATAAGATATGACTTGGTAAAAGGATGAGTGTAATCATAAAGCATAGCATTGTAATGCTTATGAGCATATAATCTCTCATCTTCGTTTTCGAATACTCTTGAACCATCGAAGTTCATCAATGAACTCTCACAATCAGAACAGAAAGCAAGAGGTAATTCAATAAATGAAATAATTCCTTCTTTCTTTAATGTCTTAACAATATCCTGAAGTGCGTAAATATCGAATCCGTTACTCTGATCAAATGAATAAGGATTGATTACTTCGTATATGTTGGTATCTGAATAAGACTTAAATACATGAATAAAAGATACCGAGTTGTATAAGTACTTCTTAGCATGATTAAGAATATAATCAGTAACCTTGGCAGTATCTGAATACTTGTCAAAAAGTTCTTTTATATCAACTTCAAAAATCTCAAGTTGATCATTGAACTCCTTTTTCTTAGCCTTCTTCTCTGAAAACTCATAAGGAATTGCAACTGAATTATCATTGGTAATACCAAGAGCAAAAGGATCGTTTTTATAGATAACGCTTCCCTTGATATTGATTGCATACTTGTACTGAGTATTGTCATTAAGTCCGGGAATAAAAAGCTTATATACACCCTTAACGGATGAATCCTTTTCCATTAAGTTGGCTTTTTCATTCCAGTCATTGAAATCACCAACAAGAGAAACACATCCTGCATTGGGTGCATATACAACGAATAAATATCCTTCGACATTATTAATCTCAGTCTTATGAGCACCGAATACTTCATAAGCATCATGGGATCTGCCGCGAAGAACTTCTCTTGCCTTGGTAGCATTAAGTTCAACATCGAATGAATAAGGATCATATACCTTTTCTTTGAGTATATTCTCGTATTCAACATTCAATGTATAAGAATCATATTCGTAATTAAAGAATGCTGCGAAAAAACCCTCATCATCAACTCTCTCAAGTTTAAGAGTCTTATTCTTACCATTTACTTTAAAATTGGCACTTACCTTAACAGCGTTGGGGAAAAATACCTGTAAAAGATTGCTTTTGCCTTTCTTATGAACCGACAATATGCTCTGAGGCTTATCGCAATCAGCATATACTATGGATTCGATTTCTTCCCAATTCATCTGATTATAATGTTTGCTATCCATATTACCCCCTGGAACTTAAATATTTTAAAAGATAAGTTCAAATATTTTAGTTAATTGCGTGAATAAAGATACCACTTCTAAGCTTGGGCTCAAACCATGTGCTCTTAGGAGGCATCAAAAGTCCTGCATCTGCAACAGAGAAAAGTTCTCCGATTGATGTAGGATACATAGCAAATGCCAATACGCAATCCTTAGCACATCTTCTCTCGAGTTCACCAAGACCTCTAATACCACCTACAAAGTCGATTCTCTTATCTGTCTTGGGATCCTTGATACCAAGTACAGGATCAAGAATGTTATCCTGAAGAAGTGATACATCAAGGCCCTTAACAGGATCAGATGTCTTGTACTCATCCTTAATCTCAAGAAGGGTCCATTCTTTATCAAGATACATTGCTACCTGGCCTTTTTTCTCAGGCTTGATAGCGCTGTCGCTTGTCTTAACCACATTAAATACGTTCTCTATCTTTCCCTTAAAGTCAGCTGAAGAAAGTCCATTAAGATCCTTAACGACACGGTTGTAATCCATAATCATAAGTTCTTCATCAGGGAAAAGAACCGATAAGAAGAAATTGAATTCTTCATTGCCTGTATAGTTGGGATTTTCTTCTCTCTTAAGAAGACCAACCTTACAAGCAGATGCGCATCTGTGATGACCATCAGCGATATAGATGGAGTTCATCTTGGCAAATGCATCTTCGATAGTCTTGATGTCATTATCATTATCGATAATCCAAGCTCTATGTGTAATGCCATCTTCTGATGTAAAGTCATATAAAGCAGCTGTGGCCTTAATCTTGGCTACTACGGCATTAATATCCTTATCAGCTCTGTAAGCTAAGAAAATAGGACCGGTCTGAGCTTCGCAGGTCTTAACGTGATTGATACGGTCAACTTCCTTGTCAGCTCTTGTATTCTCATGCTTCTTAATAACATTATTGATATAATCATCAATTGAAGCGCATGCTACGATACCTGTCTGAGCTCTGCCATCCATTATAAGTTCGTAGATGTAATAAACTTTCTTATCATCCTTAACGAAATCGCCCTTATTGATACGATCCCATAACATATCATGAGCTTTCTTATATACTCTCTCATCATATGTGTCCACATCATCGGGAAAAGATGTCTCTGCTCGGTCAATAGCAAGGAAAGAATCCGGATTCTTAGATACTACTTCTTTTGCTTCCTCTCTGTTATAAACATCGTAAGGCAATGCTGCAATCTTACTTACCTTGTCAACTGAAGGTCTGATACCTGCAAACGGTATTATTCTGGCCATTTTTCGCGCTCCTTTTGTATAGATTCTATATTGTTGTTATTATCAGCTTCGACTTTTACAGCTTCAGGCTTAGCCCAAGGCAATTTATGATATAAGCCCTTAAGATTATTAATCATCTTTTGCGATGAATTATAGCCCTTTTCTTTTAACTCTTCTCTTTTTTCAAGGCGAGCCTGTTTCTTGGTTAACTTGATATTCTCTTTTATAACGTGATAATTCTCAAATCCGAATAATTCGCATATTTCTTCGAATCTTAAACTATACTCAACAGACAACATAAATCTCATATCTCTCTTATTGAGTTTTTCAGGATTCGGAGCCGAGAATAATTCAATGAATCTAAACTCTTTTTTTAGATAATATTTCTTATCATCGCTTCTGCCGGTAAGAGGATATTTCTGGAACTTAAAATGTCTTCTACTGATTAAATATGCTTCCTCACCGTCATGAATAAGCCATGCTTTTTTCATAAATTTAACTTTAAATGCATCCGCCTCTTTATCTCTGTATGCAAAAGTTAATATGGCTGCTTTAAGTTCTTTTTCACCATTATTGGTTACATACTTGTAATATCTCTTGGGAAGCTTTTTCGATATTAAAGGTATCTCATCATTGAATCCCTTGATACGTGCAATAAAAGGTTTGATAAATATTCTTCTGACAAACTCTTCAACTCTGTAAAAGAATCCGAAGAGAATGATGCAAATGATTAAAACGATTGCATCTACAACAAGTGCCAGATAAGGGAAGAATACATTAATGGTGGTAATTGCTATAGCTAGAAAGCTCTTAATAATCTCAAATATAAGTCCTGATGCAGGTACAAACGAGAAGCATGACTGAAGTGCATCAAGTCCAAACATAACAGTTCTGATAATGATATAGATAATCATCGATCCGACTGCCATTAACACTGAAATAAATCCGGTAAATAATCCGACTATAAAAGGTGAACTTGCTTTTGCAACACCTGCAGCCGATGCAGCATTAACAGCATTACCTACTGCAAAATCGGTAAGTCCGACCACATTAACAATTCCAAGTACCAATACAAACGCGAGACCCAGGAACTTTTCAAGTTCTCCTAAAGTACAAAGGCCGAATACTTTGGTAGCCTCATTACACTTCATAACTTTGCTTGCAATGAAGAATAACAAAATAACAATAAGCACAACAGGATTTCCTGCGGGTGTTGATGCTATATCAAGTGGATTACCCGTAAGTTTGTTGATATTCTCAAGAACACCTATATATAAAAGTGCAGTAAAAGGCTCACAGGATGTACCAACAACGGGTGCATATGCACCTGCAACTTTCTTAATAGCTCCCTTGGTAAACATTACATTAAGAGTATCAATTGACTCTCCGACAGGAACTAATTCCTCGTCCGCTGATGCAAGTCCGACATCTGCAGCCGATACTCCGCTTGATAATCTCGGTGTACCAAAGAAAGGCGATACAAATACTGAGATTACCATGCATAACATTACGTATGCGATAATCAACTTTTTATACTTCTTAAGTTCTTCAAAAATAGGATAAAACATAGCATCCTCCTAAAAAACCAAATACTAATACATATTATCACATTTTGGGTACAAATTCTATATAATAATACTTCTAAATACCCTAATAAACTTAAGTGTTTTCTTGATAAAATAAGACAAAATTGGTAATATATGTATTGTTTTATTAAAGAAAAAGTGTGAAAAACAATGATTTTAAGTCTAAATAACGTTTCTTTGTCCTTCGGAGACAAAAATATACTCAATAAAATATCATTTTTAGTTAACGAAAACGACAGAGTGGCCCTTATCGGAGACAATGGAACCGGTAAAACCACTCTTCTTAAGGTTATAACCGGTGAATATCATAAAGATGAGGGCGATATCGTATTCAAAAAGGATATCAATATCGGGTATGTATCCCAGCATCAGAATATAACCTCCGAATTAACGGTCTATGATGAGTTGTTAGACTCCAAAAAAGACTTAATTGAAGTCGAAGAAAGAATTCGTGAGATGGAGGAAAACCTCAAAAACGTATCTGAGAGCGAAATGAACTCCTATATGGATAAGTACCACTCTCTTTCGGAATCTTTTGAAAAAAGCGGCGGATACACATATAAATCCGAGATTAATGGCGTATTAAACGGCCTTAACTTCAATGATTACAAGGATAAAAAGGTTAATACCTTATCAGGTGGAGAAAGAACAAGGCTTATGCTTGGTAAGATACTCCTTTGTAAACCTGAATTAATCTTACTCGACGAGCCTACTAATTATCTTGATATATCAAGTGTTGAATGGCTTGAAAACTATCTCCTTAACGTCAATGCAGCTGTTTTATATGTATCTCACGACAGATACTTTATTAACAAGACTGCTAACAGAGTTATCGAGATATCCGGTGGAAATATCTTAGATTATGCCGGAAATTACGATGAATTCCTTGTAAAAAGAGAACAATACTTCGATACCCTCACGGCTCAATACGAGAATCAGCAAAGAATGATCAAACATCAGCTTGATGTTATCAAAAAACTTCGTTCTTTTAACAGAGAAAAATCCATTAAAAGAGCTGATTCACGTCAAAAGATGCTTGATAAAATCGAAGTTCTCGATAAGCCTGTAAATGATAACAACGAAATGCGTCTATTTTTAACACCCGATAAAGAAAGCGGTAAAGACGTATTATCAGTTAAAAATATATCCAAGAGTTTTGAAGATAAGGACTTATTCGATAATGTATCATTCGAGATTAAAAAAGGTGAGCATGTCGCATTAATAGGTGCTAACGGAACCGGAAAAACAACCATTCTTAAGATTATCAATGATATATATCAGTCAGATACGGCTTCAGAGATTAAGTTCGGAAGCAATGTAACAGTTGGATATTTTGACCAGCAGGCTAATGTAATAGATGATAATAAGACACTCTTTGATGAGATATCTGATGCATATCCCAATATGACTCAGACCGAGATACGTAATACTCTCGGTGCTTTTCTCTTCTCCGATGATGATGTATTTAAGAAAATCGGAGTATTAAGCGGTGGAGAAAAATGTAGAGTTGTTCTTGCCAAGATCATGTTATCCAAGGCCAACTTCTTAATACTTGATGAGCCTACCAACCACTTGGATATGACATCAAAGCAGATTCTCGAAGAAGCTATCAATGCTTACGAAGGTACATGTCTATATGTATCGCACGACAGATATTTCATCAACAAAACTGCTGATAAGATATACTCTCTCGAAGGTAATACAATAACTGAATATCTTGGAAACTATGATTACTATCTTGAAAAATCCAAAACTCAGGTTAACTTCACAGGAAGTAATCCTATTGCTAACAATACTAATAGTGCTTCTTCTGCAAGTAACACCTCTTCTGCAAACAACGCTTCCGCAAACGAGACTGAAGCAAAGCTTGATTGGAAAGAACAAAAGCAGTTACAAAGCGAAAAGAGAAAAATCGAGAATAAGATTAAGAATATCGAAGCCGATATTGAAAAATTCGAATCTGAAATCGAAAAGCTAAATGAGGAAATGAATAAACCTGAAGTAGCAAATAATTCATTCAAGCTTAATGAGATATGCTCAAAGCAGAACGAAATTAATGAAAAACTTGCTGCAGCATATGACGAATGGGAAATTCAAAGTGAAGAATTAAATAAATACAATTAAAAACGCAGCCTTTCGGCTGCATTTTTAATTTCTATAAAGTTTCTAATGTCTTTCTGATTTCTTTAATAAAGTTCTCAGAATTAAGAACTGTAACATCCTTAAGGCTTGTAATAAGAGCCAAATCCTTAGTCATCTTACCGGACTCAATAGTTGTAAGTGTAGCCTTCTCAAGCTTATCAGCGAATTCCATGAGTTCAGGAATCTTATCAAGTTCGCCTCTTTTTCTAAGAGCTCCTGTCCAAGCAAAGATTGTAGCTACTGAGTTAGTAGATGTCTCTTCGCCTTTAAGGTGCTTATAGTAATGGCGCTGTACTGTACCGTGAGCTGCTTCATACTCGTATAATCCATCAGGTGATACAAGTACTGATGTCATCATAGCAAGTGATCCGAATGCGGATGAAACCATATCACTCATTACATCACCATCATAGTTCTTACAAGCCCAGATGAATCCACCCTTAGACTTCATAACACGTGCTACTGCATCATCAATAAGTGTATAGAAATATGTGATTCCGGCAGCATCAAACTTAGCCTTGTATTCCTTGTCAAAGATTTCCTGAAATATATCTTTGAAGTTATGATCGTATTTCTTTGAAATAGTATCCTTGGTAGCAAACCATAATTCCTGCTTAGTATCAAGTGCATAGTTAAAGCAAGCTCTTGCAAATGACTCAATGGACTTATCAATGTTGTGAATACCCTGGATGATTCCGGGTCCCTTGAATTCCTGGATTGTAGCTCTGGTCTCTTTACCGTTCTCATCAGTAAATACGAGTTCAGCCTTTCCGGGTCCGGGAATCTTCATCTCAGTATTCTTGTATACATCGCCGTATGCATGACGAGCAAGTGTAATGGGCTTCTCCCAATTCTTAACGCAAGGCTCGATTCCTTTTACGATAATAGGTGCTCTGAACACTGTTCCGTCAAGCATTGCACGGATAGTACCATTGGGAGACTTCCACATTTCCTTAAGATTATACTCTTCAACTCTTGCAGCGTTGGGAGTAATGGTTGCACACTTAACTGCTACCCCGTACTTCTTGGTAGCATTGGCAGAATCAACAGTAACCTGATCGTCAGTTTCATTTCTGTGTTCAAGTCCAAGATCATAATATTCTGTCTTTAAGTCAATATAGGGAAGAAGAAGTTCATCCTTAATCATCTTCCATAAAATTCTGGTCATTTCATCGCCGTCCATCTCTACGAGCGGAGTTATCATTTTGATTTTTTCCATATTCACCTCTGTAAGATTCTGCTTTATGCTAAGGAATATAAGTTACAAAAATTTTTTTAAAGTTTAAAGTCACCCGAATTCGAATTATCATTCGAATTATCCAAACTGATATTAACAGTATCTTTATCTTCGTCAGGATTGAATAACTGATGAATTGCTTCAGCTCTCTTTTCTCTTCTCTTTTTTGCTGCTTTAATAAGAAGCACACCAAAAACAATGATTGCAGCAACAATTAAAACGAATACAGCCAATCTGACAAAAAGAAATATATAACCTATACTTTGATAATCCATATATATACCTCACAAATTTTTATGTATTGAATTTACAATTATATAAACATAGGCATACCGTATTCTTCGCAGATAACATTAATCTGATTCTCAAGTTCGTTATCAGTAAGTACAGTAACTCTGCCTTCTTCGTATTGCTTATCAACCCATTCTTTTAACTTAATTACAAGATCATCCTTCTTATCAAGTTCGGAATCACCCTTAAGATGATAATGATGATTAATCCAATGAGCGATACCTGCAAGGCCTGAAGTATTGGAAATAGCGCACATTACAGGTCTGTTAAGGAATTTATCTGTATCAAAGATTGAATAAATCTCTTCATTCTTAAGTAATCCGTCCGCATGAATGCCGGCTCTGGTTACATTGAAGTTCTTGCCAACAAAAGGAGTCATGGGAGGAATATGATATCCAATCTCCTTCTCGTAGTATTCAGCAAGCTCTGTAATAACAGTTGTATCCATACCATTGAGATCGCCCTTTAACTGAGCGTACTCGAATACCATAGCCTCGAGAGGTGTATTACCTGTTCTCTCACCAATACCAAAGAGTGATGTATTGATACCTGAACAACCATATAACCAAGCAGTTGTTGAATTGGCAACAGCCTTATAAAAGTCATTATGTCCGTGCCACTCAAGTAATTCATGAGGAACACCTGCGTTAACATGGAGTGCATAGATGGTACCCTGTACACTACGAGGGATAACCGCACCGGGGAAGTTAACACCATAACCCATTGTATCGCAAAGACGAATCTTAATGGGAATCTTGTATTCATCCATAAGTTTCATAAGTTCCATGGCAAAAGGAACCACGAAGCCGTAGATATCTGAACGTGTGATATCCTCAAGATGACATCTGGGTGATATGCCACAATCAAGGCATTGACGAATAATTGAAAGATAATGGTCAAGAGCCTGACGTCTGGTCATCTTAAGCTTTAAGAATATATGATAATCGGAACAAGAAACGAGGATACCAGTTTCCTTCATACCGATTTCTTTTACTAATTGGAAGTCTTTTTCAGATGCTCTAATCCAGCTTGTTACTTCAGGGAACTTGTATCCACGTTCCATACACTTGATAACAGCATCTCTATCTTTTTTAGAGTATAAAAAGAATTCACTCGCACGGATCATACCGTTAGGACCGCCGAGTCTGTGAAGATAATCATATATAGTCACAATCTGCTCTGTTGAGTAAGGTGCTCTGGACTGCTGACCATCTCTAAATGTGGTATCGGTAATCCAGATTTCCTTAGGCATATTGTGGGGAACTATTCTGTCATTAAAAGGAATCTTGGGAACTTCTGAATAAGGGAACATGTTTCTAAAGACGTTGGGTTTCTCAACATCTTCAAGAATATACATATGCTCTTCGATCTCAAGGAGATTATTTCTGGGATTTAATGAAACAGGACGATTCTGAAAATTCTCATTATCCATCTCTAAATTGCTCATATCATTACCTTCTTCGATAAAACTATAACAAACCTTGTCTATTATAGTTTAATCTATTCAATATCGCAAGAGACAGATTTCACATTTTCAGGTCTTACATAATCTTCTTTTTTGCCTTTATATGCTATAAGAATGCCGTCACCGACAATAAGATAATCATCTTCACTCTCCTGATACCACTTCTCAAGCCAAGCTGTTTTCTCAAACGCCTGGGGCTCAATAGTCTCAACAGTATCAGGAATTACAACCTCTTCGAGGTCATCGCAATGATAAAATGCGCCGAATCCGATGGACTTGACGTTTTTAGGTATTGTAACCTTCTTAAGTCCGCTTCTTGCAAATGCGAACTTGCCAATATACTTGGTATTTTCAGGGATATATATCTCATGGATATCCGCTTTAAGATAAAAGAGATTATCGGGAATAGCGTTATTTTCAAGATTGTCCGATAAAATCTTATTAAAATCAGTTGCCTGATTATCATTTCCGGGAGTTTCAAGCTTCATCTTTGAAGGATCCATCAAAACTACTGCCTGACCATTAACAACTATTGCAGCACCTAACGAATCATCCTTACTTATATCAAAATAAGCTTCGGCTTCCTTTTCAGCCTCTTCTCTTTCCTTCTTAGCTTTTTCAGCTACTTCTTTGGCATAGCTTTCTCTAAGCTGATTAGCCTTGGATAAGTCGTACTTTGGCTCATAAATAACTTCAATCTCTTTTTCTGTAGCATACTTTTCCGCAAATGATAGCTGAGATGTAAGTATATTAAGATTTGTGCATCCATCGAATGCAGAATCATTAATCTTTTCAACAGAATCAGGAATATAGAGCTGTTCAAGAGATGAGCAGTTCTCGAATGCCTTCTGAGCTATCTGCTTGGTATTAAATGATAATGTAACACTCTTAAGATTGGTTGCACCCGAAAAAGCATAAGGAGGAATTACTTCAACCTTATCCGATACATTGACATACTCGAGATTATTGCAACCCCAGAATGCATAGGGAGATATAGCAGATACTGTATCAGGGAATACAAAGAAGTTCTTCTCTCTGCCGGGAAGCATCTCGTATACTACGCTTCTATCCGCTGAAAAGAGAACACCGTCAACACAAGTCATATACTTGTTGTTTTCACTTACATCAACACTTGCAAGTTTTTCGCAACCAGCAAATATACAAGAACCGATTTCAGAAGTCTCGGTTCCGATATAGACATAATTAAGATTTTCGCACTTGGCAAATGCAGATGCGCCAATTCTTTTAACCTTATCGGGAATAACAATTCTCTCGAGAGAACTCATCTCAGCAAAAGCATTGTATTCGATTTCTTCAAGGCCATCAGGAAGAATGACTCTCTTAACATTGTCATTGCCTTCAAAAGCAGCAGATGCTACTTTTTTACAACTTGAAGGAAGTACACAGGATTCATCTGCACCAAGATACTTAACAAGTGTATTTTTATCCATCTGAAAATCATCGCTTATGACTTCCGCTCTTCCTCTAATGATCGAGGAAGTAGCGAAAATAAGCGATACGAGCACTAATGATGCAATTATAGCGATAATTACTGTACTCTTTTTCATAGTTTAATCTGCCTTCTTCTTAATTCCTGTAGGAATGCAAAGTGCGAAGAAAAGAAGTGACATAGCGAACAATCCGATACTTACATACCACTTTACTGCAAGTCCGTCACCTGTCTTAGGTGTGGATGTCGGTGAGTAGTTAACTGATGATGATAAGTTTGATGTATCAACATATATAGTATAAGGTGAGAAGTGAGGTGCAACGAACTGAATGCAAGGCACTCCATTAATTGTTGTGAACTTAGGATTAAGATCAACAAGCTTACCGTTAACTACATATGCAACCTTATTGTTACCTGCGTAAGGAACCAAATCATCAGGAATAGGAAGTGTAACATTAACCTTAAGATCGGATGTGTTCTCAATCTTAGCAGTACCTGTAGCATTGTAAAGTGATATATCCATCGCTACATACTTGATATTATCAAGTGAATCGTACTTAGCAAGAAGTGCATCTTCTACTTCAGCCTTAGCAGCTGAAGAATCAGTAATCTTAAGCACGAAGTTATCGGATGAACCTGTAACCGATGCAGATGCTACACCATTGTTGGAGAATCCTGTCTTGGTAAGTGATACTGTAGTATTAGGCGTTACAGTACCGGAATTATTATTGGATCCGCCGTTATTGCTTGAATTGTTATTACTATTCTTTTTGCTAGTATCTTCTTTATAAACTGCCTTAATGGTTACGTTCTTAGCAGGCATTGTAAAGTATGTTGCAGCCATAGTTTCCTTAAGAAGAGTTACACCGTCTTCTGTGGTCCACTTATCAAATACTTTACCACTCTCAGGATTATTGGCTGTAATAATAACATTGGCGCCCTGAACATAACTTCCCGAACCAGAACCGCCTTCTACAGTAACTGTATAAAGTGTTGCGTTTCCGTTATTGCCATTATTGCCGTTGTTTCCGTTATTATTGTTGCCGTTATTACCGTTATTGCCGTTATTGTAATTATTATTGTTATTGTTGGACTCTTCCTTCTCGTACTGAGCATATACATCAGTATCTTTCTGGATATTGGTAATAGCAGGACGCCAACCTGTAAACTTGTATCCATCTCTTGTAGGAGACTTGATATCAATAGCATCCTCTCCTGCTTTTACCTTCTGAGTAGATAATACAGTATCATCATAATCAAGGAACTTAACTGTATATTCAGCAGCCTGATTAGCTGTGTACTTAGCATATACATTGGTATCCTGAAGAATACCCTTAGGTTCAGGGAACCATCCCTCGAATGTATATCCTGACTTAGTAGGTGTAACCTCTGTCTTAGCATCAGAACCGGCATTAACTATCTGAGTATCAAGTAATGTCTTACCATCCTCATCATAGAAATATACATGGAACTGAATGGGCTTATCCTGAACAATAATATTAGGATAATCCTTGGCAAAATCTGCAGCGGGTGAATCTTCTTCACAGTAGAATGTAATCTTCTGATTATCACCTTCAAAAGCAGATTCCTTAATAATATTGGTACTTGTAGGAATCTCGAGATATCTAATACCCGAGTTCTTGAAAGCATAAGGTCCAATATTCTTGGTACCATCCTTAACAACTACACTATAAAGATTATCAGTATCTTCAAAGCAACTCTCAGGAATTGATGTAATAGCACTCTCGCTCATATCAACACTAAGTACTTCATCACAGTCCATAAATGCTCTGGGAGCTATAGTCTTAACACCTGCAAGTTCCGCAGAGTTAACTGCACCTGATTCAGCAAGACCGCCTCTTGTCTGTAATACTTCAAGTAAGCTATCCTTAGCACCGTTTACAGTACCGTAGATAATAGCCTTATCGCATACGAAATTGCCACCATCTTCAAAATCTACATCAGTAAGCTTATCGCAATCCAAGAAAGGTCTCTCACCGAATTCCTGTAAATCATTGCATACTTCAACTGAAGTTAAGTTATCACAATCCTTGAAAGCAAAATCGCCGATTTTCTCACAACCATCCGCAAAATCAACTCCCTTAAGAGTATCCATTTCAGCAAATGCGTAAGGCTCTATTTCTTTTACAGCATTGGTGGTTACTGTCCAAACATCGGTATTCTTAGTCATACCGGGAGCAGCATTACCATCTGCAGCTTTCCCTGAGAACAGACCTTCTTTAATACCTGTAACGCCATCTGATAATTCAACGTTAAGAACTGCATTAAGAGCATCTCTCTCGTTCTGATTGTATTGATCAAGATTCTTAGATCCTGAACCTACTTCATGAGCAGCCTGTAATTGTTCATTGGTAAGTGCAGGATAAGCATCCTTAGTCATCGTAGCAAGTGAAGTCTTAGTAGGAACTTTTACAACTTCATTAGTCTTCTTATCAGGATTGTATCTAATCTCCTGGTTTGTAGGCCATCCGGTATAGAATGTAATATATGATAATGTCTGATCGCCTGCATTAATATTGTTGTCAGGATCCATTGCATAATCAAAAGGTGCAGAACCTGCTTTTGCAACGCCTGTAAATGTAAGTGTAGGATTATCTCCAAGCTGAGCCTTGGTATGCTGACATATTGTAGGATTTACAACCTGAGTATCAAAAGCGCCATCGCCAATATAAGAGATATTGATGGGCTCCTTGAATATTACATTCTTAAGATTGTGACATCCCTTGAATGCACCTGCATCAATCTCAGTAATTGTTGAAGGAATCTCAACTAAAGTAATATTACACTTGTTAGAGAACGAATCAGAACCAATCTTGGTAATACCATAAGGTCCAATCTTAGCAGGGATTGAAACCTTCTTAACAGTATCATCCATATGGAAGTATACCAATTCGTTATTGTCATCAACCTGGTATACGATAGCACCTGTACCATCCTCAGTAGAGTTAACGTTATATACTTTTTCGTATCTTTCTTCACCAAGATACTTGAACGCAAAAGAGTTAGCGGTTGAGGTCTTGTGAAGCTTCTCGTCCTTAACACCTTCAAGATAGAACTCTTCAGGAAGCATATTCTGGAAATCCGTGAATGAAAAAGCAACCGAAGAAGAAGGATCAACTATAGTTAAGCCATCCTTAATAGTCATATTTCTATTAGGAATAGTAATATGCTTAAGAGCTGTACATCCATAGAACCAAGCTACATCCTGATCCTCATTGTATTGTGAAGGGAACTCAAGTTCTTCAAGCGATTTACAGCCCTTGAATACATTACGTCCCATCTCGGTAAGGTTCATATTAAGAGCGGACCCATTTTCAGTAGCAACAAGATAACAGTGCTTCATACCCTCGCATCCTTCGAAGCATGAATCACCTACTTTAGCAACACCAACGGGCATTGAGAATTCTTCAAGGCCCTGGCAATTATAGAATGCTTTTTCACCGATAATGCTGATTGAAGCATTGGAAGGCATATTAACTGTTCTTAAGTTGTGGCACTCTGCAAATGCATAGTTACCAAGAGTATTGATACCATCACCAAATGTTACACTTCTAAGGTTGGAACAATTCTTAAATGCATAGTTACCAATACCAAGTATCTGGTTAGAGAATGTAAGATTAACAATGTTTTGAGCCTTGGAGAAAATACCTTCTGAATCAGCGGTATTAAGTTCCCAACCATCATCAGTCTTTTTAACATTCTGGTTAGCTATATAGTTAACTAGAGCGCCAACCATTCTCTTATGAACATCATCCTGAGTAAGCTGATACTCACCTGCTGAATCTTTATAGTAGAAATTATCAGGCTGTCTCTCATTACCGTCTTTATCTTTTGACCACTTATCAATAGTCGAATAATAACAAGGAAGATATGTATCGATAACTTCCTTTTCAACTAATTCTTTTTTAACTGCTTGAACTTTTTGACCTTGATTATCTAATACATAATTACCCTGGTCGTCTTTTTCCCATACGGGAGTTGTTCCGTCTTCTTCAAATAAGGGAATCTTATTACCATTGCTATCCAATACAGGTTCATATACCTGAATTGTCTTATATGTAGGATAATAGAGAGGTTCGTTACTCATGGACACTGCGACGTAACCACCTTCAGTACCCTGAGTATCTGTATACTTAAGATAAGCATCTACTGTCTCGGGAATCTCAAGATTACCACCACTAAGTGAACGTTCGAAGTCGTAACCACAGATAACCGCTACTTTATTGGCACCGGATTCCTTGGTAATATATGCGAACTGGAACAGACCGTCACCTGTTGTATATATCTTATCTGTGGATTTAATAGTAGGAACATTATTATCCGCATCAGAAAGATATACCTTAGGAGTACCTGTAGGTGTATAAGCCTTAGCGCCCTTTTGAGGAAGTAGCGCTACTATAACGGCTGATATAAGAAATAAACACGCTGTGGTAATACCGAGCGTCAATTTAAATCTTCTAGATAACCTTCTCTTCGGCTTGCTCATCATTTTTCCTCCGAAATCACTTTATTTTCTTAGCCATTACAACGAATCTGCCATTAGCCTGTACATAATCACAGGTTGATAATGTAAGCAATTCGTCATTGAAGTTAACATCAACGTTAGTGTCGTATAATGATTTATTCTTAAGTTCACTCATATATGAGTTAAACTCAGTTTCACTTGTAACATCCACGAATTCGTAATACTTAAAACTCGTATCATCGGATGTATGCACATAATCTCTAAATACGAAAACCACCTCATAGAGAGCTTCTTCATAAATCGTATCAAAAAGAAAAGTCTTGTGCTTTTGATAAAAGTCATAACTGTCGTACTTCTCAAGATTGGCAAACATTCTACCTGACTTCATATGATGTCCATATAAAATTATGTTCTTGCTTCTCGGATATACGTTGCAGTTAAAGTCTACGAATATACATCCATTAGGATCACTTTTTCCCTTGAAGTTATGAGTAAGATAATATGAATTATCTTCTCCCTGAACTACAGGATAATCAATATTCGTATCGTTTATCTTAATCCAACCAATCAAATCATTGTTCTGATCGTGAGTATTCTTATACTTTTCAAGGATGTCAGGAATTACATATGTATCAAAAGTAACTGTGGTATCTCCGACTTCCATAGTCTCGCTACCTGTTCTTGATACCTTGTTTCCCGGTTTAATAGTTGTAAAGATAAAAGCATTATCTTTGTTGGCTTCTTCGATTTCTCGAAGTAATCTCTCGTTGTTTTTGTCAGCAATCACCTTGACTAATACAACAACAAACGAGGCAATTACAACTAAAGCACATATGCCAACGATACCGTATCTGAGAAGAACTTTGTTCTTTCTTTGCTTCTCGATATAGTAATCCACTAATTCTTTATCGACATTTTCGTCCCTAATCTCAACCCTTTGGTGATTTTTTATGTAATCTCCGTATAATTCTTCCTCTTCATCTTCGAGGCTTCGACGGGAATATCTGTCACTTCTGGACCTATAATCATAGTCCTCGTCTTCGAACTCTTCTCGATTAAGTATTTCCTGCCTGTCAGAATTTCTATTGGACTTTTGATTAGCTAAATTCTTTTCTTTTATAACCTTCTTAGATTCCTTAGCAAGCTTGGAAGGCTTCTTTTTAGTTGCTTTAGAGGCATTGATAATCTTAAGATTCTCGTATAATTCAGTTACTTCATCCTCAAAATCAAAGCCAATCTTGGATTCGAACTTAATACTCTGGGTGCATATGGATGAATAAAGCTTCTCAACCTCTGAAAAGTCGTTAAAATCAACTTTCTTACGGATAGCATCTATCTTCTTGGCATCTCTCAAAAAGGATTCGTATTCAATTCTGTCACGGGCGCGTTGTCCTTCTACAACCCACTTTGAGTCCATACTATCCCACCTTGCATAATCATACATATATATTTTACTATATCTCGTGGATAATTCAAGAGAAATCTCTATATATTGACACAATTGTGGAGTACACTTCTTACAAGCCCATTATATAGGCTAATCATATATATAAAAAAGCGATACTGTGTCAGAAATACAGTATCGCAAAAAAATATATCTAAATCATAAGAGAACAGTCGGCCAAATACTTTTTTTCTTCTTTTTATCTTCCATCATTCTTCCATTCTTTCAATCATCTTCCAGATAATATACGGAAAATGCGTTTCAACTTTATAATCAGGGTTTTCTATTTTTAACTTCTTCACTATTTCATCATAAAGAAGGGCATTGGGTGAATCACCAAAATCAAAATACTCAAACAAGAATTCTCTCTCTTCGCCCTTTTTCTTACGATATACTTCATATCCGGAAGGATAATTCCTTGCCATACCACTGCTTCCTGCATAAAGCGGATCTAATTTATAGCTTACTCCGTCTATAAAAAAGCTGAAACCTTGATCTGCATTGCAATTAAATCTGTATATTTTATGCTCTGACAAAAACTTTTCCAAATCAGTTATCTTCTTCATAATTACTCCATCAATCTAATTAAAACATCTTACAATAAAAATATTTAGATAATTTCGGATTCTTATCCTCACGAACAAATTCTAAGGTATATCCAAGCTTTTTATAAAATTCAGGAGCCTGAAATCCAAAAGTAGTCAATGTGATTTTCTCGAATCCCTTGTTCCTGTACTCTTCTTCTACTGCTCTTACAAGCTTAGTACCGATATTTTGTCTCCTGAATCTTTTATCTATAATCAAATCACCGATATGTACTTCGTTATAATAAGCACGACCTGTAATTGTTCCGATTATCTCACCCGAATCGTCTTCTGCTACAAACCAGTAATCTTCATAATTAAGTGCTACATCACTGGCCTTTGAAAATTCTGTAAATGCTTCATCAATAAAGTTGCCTACTATTTCTTCAGGTTCACTTTTCTTAATAATCTTCAAGAGATACACCTCCGCAAAATGAATTTAAATAGTTATTTCTATTTGATTACCTTCAATCGCTACGATAAAGGATATATCTTAAATATTTTAACATAAAAAGACCTGACGAGTCATCACTCATCAGGTCTTTAAAATAATAAATTAAAGTATATAATACAGTATTTTCAACTTATTCAATTAATTCAAGTACCTTTATTACGCCGGGATCCCATTTAGCACGATTCTCTATAGTTCCACGATCTATTCCATCCATATTGCTAAACATAGCATTTGTAGTAATAATAGTATCCCAGTTGGATTCAATGTAATAATCAGGTGTTGTTCCAACATAATTGTCTTCAGGATAAACTTCATTTACTCCATCAACATAAGCAAATATTAACTTACTGTTAGGCAAATAATGTTGTAATATTTGTCCCGATACTCCCTCGCCGCCTGTATTTTGACCGATTAGAGTAATACCATCCTGTTTAGCTATATATGCAAATATATCTCCCGAAGAAAAAGTTGTATGGTCTATTAAAGCATAAATCTTATATTCTTTCTTCGCTTCACCTTTTACCGTAAAGTTTTCCCTGGTTTCGATATATTGTCCCGCTTTTCTCATATGTCTAAAGAAACGAAAATACGTATTATGATAAAAATCCTTAGCAAATTCTTTATCGGGATGAATTGTATAATTGAAATGACCGGCATCGTGATTCAATACTGCGGGTAATACTCCGGATGTAACATAATTAAAATCTCCGCCAGAATTGCTTCTAAAATCCAAAATCACATAATCCGCATCTACTGACTCGAGAGCATTAGTCAATTCTGTCTTAACTTCATTAGTTTCATTGCTGGCACATACAGTCGATCTAAAATATACTAATTTCCGATCCGAGTCAGTATCAATAAAATAAGATTTTTCCACATCGCTTGTATTATTGTTTTCAGAGTCATTTCCCTCAACGATGTTATTTGAAGGGAAAAAGTGATGTCTATAAATATATGCCATATTATACTCAGCAGAAACATAAAGCTCTTTCTTAATAATTGTTCCGTCTTCTAATTCTATTTCCGCTTCGTACTTTTCACCTATTCCGTCATTAAAGAAAATCCTCTCAACAAATACTGAATCATTAGAATAATCATATTTCCAATGTAAAAGTGTATCAATATCTTTAATTACATCTTTTACGGGCTTTCCATTTAAACTGACCAGTTTTGCATTTTTAAGGCCATCTATACTTTCAAAATATTCATTATCATATTCTCTGAAAACATAATCTCCATCAAAGTATTGTGCGTTAATTTGTTTCTGATCGTATTCTTTCATTCGATCTTCAAATTTATAGCATAATGAATAATTGACAGCTACAGCATCTTTATCAAGATTCTTGGTTAATAATGACTCTATTGCAAAAAAGTTTTCATTCATGGGAGGTCTTACATATGAATGACTACCCGGAAGTTTAGCATCGAAAGCAATCATTGTTGCAACAAATTCATATTCGTCTTGACAGTTTTCAATCCTCTTTTTAAAAGTATCGTATAATTCATCATAATCGACTTTATAATATTGCTCTGCATACTTTTTATTCAAACAATTAGTAACTGAAACATCAAAAAGATAATCAAAATCTTCAAGCATCTGCTCATTAGACAGAGTTATATCTTGATATTCATATTTATATGTTTTAATAGGTCTGTCGAAAGTGGCAGCCTTAATTATATCCGTAACAGGTTTAAACAGAACAATTCCAAGTACTAATAACAAACCAAGTACAATTGCTATTATTTTTTTAAATGAACTCTTCTTTTTCATATTACCATTCTTCTCGAATTTTCTTAAAATCTATTTTCTTAATTCCCTTAAACATTATAAGAAAAGCAATAATTGATAGGACAATTTGAATTACATATGTAAAGCTCTGGGCAACACCCATATTCACAGTCAAATTGCCTAATTCTGTTGTTCCCTCCATCACATAATTCGTCGCAACAGCATTACTTTTGAATATGTCTAAAGAGAATATAACAACAAAATCACAGAGACCATGGATAATTGCACAAGCGACAATATTTCTTGTTCTCCAATACACAGTCAATAAGAGGAAGCCAGCCATAGCACTCGATATTGTTTTAAGTGAAGCTTGGATAAACATAACCATATTATGTATATCCGAGCCCCAAACATGGACAATACCGAAAGAAAAGGAAGAGACTAATGCAATTGCAACAAACACACCTTTTTTATCTCTAAATTGATATAAAATAGCATCGTTAATCATCGGCCTAAACAATGTTTCCTCAAAAAAACCTACAGACAAATAATAAAATGCCAATAATAAGATTTTTATATACCATCCATCTACTAAAGGTGTAGAATCAAATAATTTAAAGAAAAACATTGGGATTGTAAAAATTCCGTTAATCATGATAATTGGAATTCCCATTAGTATTCCTTTTCCTGTTTTATTACTGCTATTTACAAGAATCTTGTCTCCTGATATAAGAGCAATGAATCCTGTACAAGCAATAGTAAGAACGATTCTTAATACTGCCTCTTTATAACTATCCGGATTAGAATCAGCCGGAACATTACAAAAAGAACAATATATTACCAGTAATCCAACTATGCCAACAAGTAATGGGTATTTTTTTGATAAATCATATAATTTTTTCATCATGTTCTCCTTTTCGAGAAACTATCAAACTTATCTACTTAATAAAGAATTTAGACTCCGTAATTACTTCTTCATCGAGCCACTCACCCATAGTCTCAAAAGATTCTTTCCTCATATCATCAGGAAGGTTGTTCATTTTAGATGTATGGGGATAATTCGGATTTATATAATACTTTATGTTTTCGTTTTCGTAATCCTCTGGTTGTATGGCTACGCTTCTCCAAGGATCTGTACCACCTACAATCATCATATGTTTTGCATGAGTTGTAGACATTGATTCAATCAAAGCTTGTCTGAAACTTGGGTCATACACAAATACTTTTCTCTGTTCTTCGTTAAACACCAGATTCTGAAGGAAATCATTTTCCATCTCTTCAGTAACGGATATTGTATCCCCTATTCCTTCATCTTCAAGTGCTTCGCGAAGATACGAGAAATCATAATGATATTGACCATACTCTTTTGCCGTTCCAACATAATAAGGGAAAGCTATGAAATCAGTCGCCCAATCTTCAGGCTTTTGGAGACTTAAGAGGAGTTTATATACAGCCTTTTGTTTAGCCTTAATCTCTTTTTTTGTATTAGCAGGCATATCAAGAACCTGAGTTATTTGATTGATATCATGCGCGTACTGCCAAAATTGAACTCCTGCATCCAAAACGACCATATCATATAAAACACATTCAGATACTCCGTCTACGTAAGATTGCTTTTTGAGTTCTTTCTTAAACTTAGGAAGCAAATCGCTTTTATATCTCATTGCTTCTACCTGAAAATCTAAAACAAGTTTTCTTTGTCTTTTTGCTTCCTCTTCACCAAGTGCAGTTTCACCCGCTTCTGTATTAACAAATGAATAAAAACGATCATCATCCATTCCGTCAGAACAAGGAGCTACATATGGAACATATACGTACATATCATCAGGATAATAATATCCGTATACATTGCACATAAGACCGCCACGGCTGGTTCCCTCTGCAATCCATTTATCTGAGAGCACTTTACTGAGTTCAGTGTAAATCTTATGATAATCGCCGGCAGAATTCTCGGATGTCAAATATTCCCAATACTTCGTTCCCTCATTACTTAAATCCTTAGGTCTTGATTCTCCAAAAAAACGCTGCTCAACATCAACATAATTACCATCGAACATAGCTACAGTTTCCTGAGGAGGATTTATAATATCTGCAAATTTGCTCCTTTGGTCATTTAAACAGTATCCTTCTGTTTCCATTACTGTAATTCTTGGATTACTGTTTATGAAAACTTCAACTCTTTGAGGAAATGTACCTTTTGAAGGATCTGCCCAATCTAGTGGTTGTTCAAAGGTTATCATGTACTTTTCCGTAAATGGGTACATAGGCATAGTCCACATTTCCTTAACTTCAATAACACCGTCAAGAGCTTTGAACTCAGCTATTCTTTCTTTGTTATGAGCAAAACCCATATTATATACTTTTATAGCTAAAACACCTGCAATTATTATAGGAATCATTATTAAAGCAAGAACTATAATAAGTATTACTTTTTTCTTATTTTTGCGTTTCTTATTTTCCATTTATATATATCCCCTTTTGAGCCATAGATTATCTAAATGACTCATATTAGCCGACGAGTTTTCCGCTGTCGAGGCGAATAATTCTGTCACCAATCTTGGCAGTCTCTTCAGAGTGAGTAACCTGAAGATATGTGATTCCCTTTTCTTTGTTGATACGCTTGAAAAGGTTCATAATCTCCTCTGTAGATTTAGAGTCCAAGTTACCTGTAGGCTCGTCAGCAAGCAATAATTCCGGTTCTGAAAGAACTGCTCTTGCAATGGATACACGCTGTTGCTGACCACCTGAAAGCTGCGCAGGCTTGGCATCTCTTTTTTCTGTAAGTCCCGTTATCTCAAGGATTTCATCAAGTTTTTCTTTGTAACCGGGAACTTTCTTTCCGGCCATCTTAATAGGCAATAATATATTTTCTTCAACAGTAAGGTTATGAATAAGGTTATAAAACTGGAATACAAAACCAATCTTTTGAAGACGAAGTGCACTCATCTCTTTTTCATGCATACCTGTCATCTTCTGGCCTGCAATATAGATATTTCCGTCGTATTCAGTATCAAGTCCACCGATAAGGTATAAAAGAGTTGACTTACCGCTACCCGAAGCACCCATAAGAGATGCAAATTCACCTCTTTTAATCTCAAGAGAAACATCAGTAAGTACATGGTTGGTTGCTTCACCTGTGCCAAATGTCTTGCTTACATTCTCTACTCTAAGAATTACATCATTATTGATATTATTAATTTCTGACATATTATCCTCCATTATTCGTACTTCATTTCAGTTGCTGTGTTCATCTTCTTTAAGCTCTTAATTGGTGAAAGAGCCGTAAGCATCGTAATGCCCCATAAAACAATCAAGCTTATGATAATCAAGCCGTATGGAGGCGTAGCATATATACCCATCTCAGCGATTACAAATACATGATTTATAATCATAATTACAGGAAAACTGAGCAAACCGGCAACAAATACAGATACTCCGAAAAGCAATGCATTCTCAATCCATATCATTTTTATAATGGATGCCTGATCGCATGCACAAGAATGAAGCATAGCATATTCTTTTTTACGTCCGATGAATCCAATTACCTGGTTACCGGATATACCGATTATTGTGAGGGCAACAGCTGCAGCTATTGCAGCTAAAATACCAAAAATTACTTTTGTTTTTTCTCTTCTGTCTTCTTCTTTTATTTCAGCTAAATCCTGTACTCCTTCTTCGCCGGTCAAAGCATCCGATATTGCTGTCTTGCTTGCTTCTACATCATCACTTTTGACAGCAATTGTACTGACTTCCCTAGGAAACATTTCTTTATATAGTTCTTTGGAAAGAATAACTTTTCCTGTCATATCGAACATATTTATTTTTACAATCTGTTTAACACGAACTTCCTTTTCAACTGGGAATATACTGTTAGCATGGAAAACTAACTTAATCGTATCTCCTTCTTTTGCTTTTGCATGACGCGCAGAAGTCATATCTAAAATTATTTCATCTTTTTCAAGATCTTTTACATTGTCCTTAAAAGGCATATATGAATCGCCATCAGGATTGCTCCAGACCATAACCATGTACTCTTCACCGAGCATTCGTACAGTGTCGGGATAACAATACAGAAATTCCAAAGATTTAACTCCGGGCAATTCTTTCAGATATTCATATTTGTTTTCTTTGTATCCTGTGTCAGATATGACAATATCTGCATTATAAATATCAAAATTTATACCACTGACAAAAGTCGAGCCTGCTACAAATATCGCTGTCGTAGCACATATGGTAGATACTGCCAAAATGGCATTTCCTGAATTAGGTTTTTTGGATCCGCATTCTTTGGCTGCCAGTTCAGCAACAGGCATATTCTTTTTTTCAAATACGTTTGAAAGACTCCAAGTAATCTTGCGAACCAGGAATCTAATAAACAAACCTCCGCCGAAGATTATCAGAAGCAAAGCTAATATCGAAACTATAATATTTTCAGTAATGAGTCCTAATACAATACCTACAATTGTGGATATAAAACCAATAACCGTAGAAGGATAATTTATTCTGTATTCCGAATCTCTTGATTCAAAGATAATATCTCGAATCGAAGTCTTAACAGCAAGCATTACATCTTTCAAAGGAATAAGAACCTCGATAGCTACCGCAGCTAAAACAACCAGTAAAAGCTTAATAGGATTCGGAGGGAGCATTCCACCTGTAGCACTAGATGCAACAATTCTTAGGAAAAGTCGAAATGCAATATATATAATCATTGCTATCAAGCTTCCTGAAAGACCGTATAAAATGTTTTCAAAAAGCAGTATGAATGTAGTCTTATACATAGACATACCGATACTTCGAAGAGTACCTATTACACTCATTCGCTCTGTAATTATCTTCTCAGTGAAACTTACGGTAACAAATATAACAAGTATAAATACAAGTACAAAAATCAAATAAATAAATGAAACATAGTTTTCAAGATATTTTTCATAACTCTTATCTTCATGAACATTAAATCTTGTTACACCACGATGCTTTTGATCCATATATGCATCAAATTCATCATTAGTATCTTTTTTTACTAGTTGAAGATAACAGTTACGAATAGGAGCCTCACCATTAATAGCTTCATATTGATCAAAATTGATGAGTGCGTAAAGCGCTGCATTCGTACCGCCTAAATATACATTTTCATTGAATATTGATGAAACCTTAAGAGGAACTTCATCATTATCAATATTGTATAAAACAATTGTATCGCCAACCTCATATCCAAACTTCTTGGCATATCTCGACCCGATTGCAATCTCTCCCATCTCAGGAATCTCAACATTTTTGAATAATCCCATTTTTTGAGCTGCATCCAAATCTGAGAAAGAGACTACTTTAACATTATCTGTAATAACAGCATAATATGTCTCTTCTTTTCTACTTTCTTCTCTTTTTGTTAAAGAATATACACCAACATATCTGACAGGTACGGGGCAATCATCAAATGAGTGCTCATCAAACGCATCAACCGAACTTATACACATAAGTCTATAATCAGTATCTCCGCTGTCGCCTGCAGTCATTGTCTTAATAGAATCTTTTATGGATGAAGAAAAGTCCAACGCAAGATCGCCTGCAAAACAAGCCACAATAATACAAAACATCAAAATTACGAGGCGGCCTTTCTTGGTAAAGATATTACGAAGTGTATATTTAAGTAACATTCTTACCACCTCCTAATTCTGTTTTCAGGTGCAATATACATAGGGTCACCTTCTTTTACATCATATATTTCATAGTAACAATCAAATAATGCTACAACTGCATTAACACGGATATTATCAGGAGAATGCTCATTATCGGCAATTTGGTTCTTAAGCCATTCGTCAGTATAAATATTGCAATATTTATCCGCATAAGCTTCTAGTACAAGTTTCTGTTTATCAGGAGTTTTTGCTATTTCAAGGCAAGCCTGCAAACCGCTAATATCAGCAAAATTTTCTCCGAGTGTATTTTTTCCGTTTATATGAGATCCGAAAAATGTAAAAGAATTATAGTATTCAATTGCCTTTTCCTGGAGATCCTCAAATGCATCTCTATCAGCTTGAGGCATCGCTTCAGGAACATAATTGCCCAATTTATCGTACTTGATTCCGTATGAATCAAAACCATGCGAAATTTCATGACCGATAGTAGATCCAAGATGTCCTAAATTCCATTCATAAGATTCATTAAGATTAAGATTTTCATCAGCCATATATGCTGTAGGAATAACTATGCAATTCATTGTAGGCACATAACAAGCATTTACTGTAATCGCAGGCATTGATTCAAATCCATTACGAGTAGCAGGCTCAAATAGAGCTTGTTTGCTTTCTATTCTCGTTCTTTTTGAATAATTAAGTGCTGTCTGATATATGGTATCGCCAATTATATTTCCATCGCTCTCATCAATCTCATGATGTTCCTGGCTTCCGATATAGAAGATCATATTATCAAGTTTTTCTCTGCAATAAGCTTTTCCTTCATCGCTCATCCAGTCTGCTTCATCTATAAGTTTGTAATATTCATCTTTTAAATCATTGCATATATCCGTTGCCAGTTTTACCTTACGTTCATCTTCATACTTTGAAGCATAAATTCCGGATAATTCTTCTTTCATTACTGTTTTCAAAGTCTTCTTAGCATATTCGTCTGCCTTAAGAGGATTGAATTCTGCTGAATTATATTTTTTAGGGTAGAAACCTGTCGTGTCACTTAATATCTGAATGATAGTGCAATCTTTCCATTCCTGAAGATGTTCGTCATCAAAAGTTTCCTCAATTGCATAAACCTGATCAGTATTAGGTATGCTCAATTCATCCGGGATTTTATCTTCGAATCCCATCATCTGACATAATTTTTCATATGATATATTTTTTAAATTCTTTGATACTTCATCTTTTGAATAATAGACAAAATATGAAATATGATCTTTTTTATCCTCTTCATCTTCATCTTTAAATTCGCATTTACCTGCAATGGAAGAAAACATAAATATAATATTGTTTGATTTTTCTCTTGCAGTAGGTTCATCCATTCCGGATAAACACAAAATTGCTTTAATATTATCTCTTTGTACTCCGGCATTAATCGAAGATGAAAGCATTTTTTCCATATCAATTGGAACAAAAGTACTGAGAATTAGAACATTACGTGATGAATCGTATACGTCCTGTTGAACTCCGCCATCTATTGGTGCATTAATCATATAATCCCTGCTTAATACACACCAATAATCAATCAGTTCGTTCATACTTTCGATTTCATTGGTACGCTCAATCAATCCGGTAACAATTGCTTCATCAATCTTATCTTGTTCTTCATCTCCTTGATAAAAAGCAATCATCTGATTATAAGCATCTCTGATAATCTGCTCATTGCTTCCCTTGGGATAATCTTCGTCACTGGAAACAATCTCATCGATTATTGCATCCACCTGTTCGTTGGATTTATTCAACATATCAATAGTAACACCTGCATAATTCTTACCCGGCTCAAGCTCAAGACTCATAAGAGTCTCAGCGTTTATATAGCCATAATAATCATTAGCAGGTGTTAAGTCTGCAACACGATATTCCGTGTTGTCAGTTACATCGTTTGCGTTATTCGGAACTTTCTGATTAGAACCTTGGCATCCGGATAACAAAAGAATTGCCGCAAGCAAACAAGCTGTAATTCTTCCTTTCTTCATGATAATCTCCTTTAAAAAGTTTTTTTATCAGTTATATATTCAATATACTTTGCAGTTACACTGTCTTTTTTTGCCTTAGGAAGTGTATATGTACTTCCATCAGTAAGAGTAACTACTGAACCGCTAATCTTATCAATATAATCAGGATTAACAATCAGTCCTCTTCTTAGTTCTATATAATCTTTGCCAAAAAGATCCGCTACATCCGAGAAGTTGGCATGTACACGTTCTTTCTTACCGCTCTCTGTATAGATAATCGTGTAATGCTTATCACTCTCGATTTTGATTACGTTTTTGGAATAGAAAATCTGTATTTCTTTTCCGGAATTAATCACTATCGGTGTGGATTTCTTGGAAGTGATTCTTAAACTCACTCTTGCAAAAGCTTTTACAATATCAGCTTCTTCACAGGGCTTAACCAGATAATCAACTGCCTGAACCTTAAAAGCGTCAATCGCATAATCAAGGCTTGTAGTACAAAAGATAATCTGTGTTTCAGGTGATAATTCCTTAACCGTTTTGGCTATATCCATACCATTCTCATTTTCAAGGAAAATATCCTGAAAGATTATTGAGTACGCATTGCCTTTTTTCACGCTGTCTATAAGCTCAACACCGGTCGGAAAATACTTCATCTCAAGATCATCAGTTATATCCATAAGAGAAAATCTAATCTTTTCAGCATCGACTTTACTGTCATCACATATAGCTATTAACATATTTTTATTTCCTTTTCTGTACATTTAATAACATAATCTAGTATAACAATTCATAACCAAAATGTGCACGAATTGTCAAAATTAATGCACGAATTGTTTATTATTAACTTGAATGAATAAATATGGTAAAATACAAGAGTTATAAAAGATAACGCTTAGAAGCAGCATTTTTGACGTATTAGGAGTATATAAATGGCAGAGAATGTCCAAAATTTCACTATATGGGAAGTGCTATTACATGCATTTTTAAATTCATTTCCTTATTTTGTATTGGCAATCTATGCATTCAGAGGGCACTGGAGATTCTCTAAGAAAATCACCATTCTCCTTCTTTTTGTTGCTGAAATCGCTCAATTGATTATTCTTCCGCTTAATGTCATATTATTTGGTTCCACAAGTCCCGTATTAGATATATTATTGGCAGTAATACATGTCGCATTCATTTTTGCGGTAGTAAAAGACCATCTCGGCAAATTGATTTTTGCCGTTTTAGTAATAACCAATCTTGGCACGACAGTACTTATATGCTCAAAGTGCCTTGAAGGACTTATCTTCCCTGAACTTGCACTTTTAAAATATCATTACACATATCTTATCATTACATTAATTCTTATAATTATTTTCACTCCACTTATATATTTACTTATATTCAAGGATATGTATGAATCCGGAAAAGAAACATCGGACAAATATATCGAGAGCAAAAAAGTAAGCGGATATATGTGGCATTATCTATGGATTATTCCTGCTATCTTTTACCTAATCTGGAATTACGTCTCCTATTCAGGTAATCTTTCTTCAAATGAGAATCGTATGAATCCTATTAATGCATTATTCTTATTATGCATCAATGCGGGATCCATATTGATATACAGAATGATCATAAAGACTGTTAAGATGCATGAAAAAAACACGGCTCTTCTTGCGGAGAACCATGTTTTATCCATTCAAAGACTACAATACGACAGGTTAAACGAACGTCTGGAAAATATGAGACGCACTAGACACGATCTTCGACACTACACTGCTCTTCTAACCCAGATAAGGGATAATAAGGATTTTGAAGCTCTTGATGACCTCATAAATATGTATACAGAGAAAAATCTCCTTAATGCACCCTTAGTATGTTGTGAAAACGAGACTGTTAATGTAATCCTAGCTCTTTATTCAGAGACAGCTCATAATAACGATATTAAGTTTTCAATAAAAGCAAATATCCCCAAGAATATATTTGTTGATCAAAAAGATATCTCCGTGCTCTTTGGAAATATACTTGAGAACGCTACACACGCATGCAAAGAAGTTAAGGAAGACAGATTTATTAATCTTAATGCAGCTTATACAGAAAACCCTAACGGAAGCGATTCAATAACATTAGTCGTAAAGAATAACTATGCGATCGAGCCTTCAGAGTCCGAAAACGGAATCTTTCGTTCCACTAAGCATTCAGGCGATGGTATTGGAATAAGCTCTGTTAGAAGTATCGCAGAAAAATATAAAGGTGCGTCAACATTTACTCATGAAGACGGCACCTTTACAGTATCTGTAATTCTATATCAAGTTTAATCTTCTTTAATTCTAAAGCCCTGAATACTCACAATGAAACCAAATACGCCTTTAAGTATATAGGCAATCGTAACAACTATTATTGCTAGAGTACACATAATATACTCAAAATCTCTAATATTACTAGGCGCAGCAATATTCAAGTTTGTACATAGTATTTCAGGTAAACCGGAAAGAGCTAAACCGGCTGCTCCTGTCAATAACAGAGCTATTCCGAAATTCAAAAGCAATTCAATTATTCTAACCACAGCCGATACTTTAATAATCTTGGTAAATCTCAAACTTTTCTTATATCTTACAGTTCCAATAATTGATAATACTAATGTAATTAATCTGAAAATAGGCACTAACAATGCAGGAATAATCAACGGTAGACCTAATGTCTGGAAAAACCACATCCACGCAACTGCCACATTATTATGATCCGCGCCGTTTATTCTAGCTATAGTAGATATATACTACAA